>Ga0137410_10001238_pt1 | contig 17566 bp, 16 predicted proteins | sample CZODoug1_16funga_FD_108878 | JGI IMG/M metagenome (GOLD analysis project Ga0137410, IMG submission 108878) | Vadose zone soil fungal communities from Angelo Coast Range Reserve, California, USA - CZODoug1_16fungal (Illumina Assembly) | ecosystem: Environmental > Terrestrial > Soil > Vadose zone... | reverse complement strand
TTTCGTCTGCCGCAATGTTTGCTTTGGCGCTCGTGTTCACTGCGACCGCGCTTGCGGCGGGCACAAATAAGGCAATCCCCACTAATACAACAAACACCGATCGCAAGCACAGCCAGGTTTCGGAACCGCTGAATCTCGCCGTCCTGGTGCAGGATGATCTCATCTCGCAAGTCGGCAATGAACTCGGCGTTACGCGCGACTTCATCCGCTCGCTGCCCAGCGGCTCGCGTGTGATGGTTGGCTACATCACGACGGGTACGCTGCAAGTGAGACAACCATTCACGAGCGATTTGGACCAGGCTGCGCGCTCGCTCAGAGTGCCGCGCTCCAGCACGTCAGCCTCCGCTTACAACCCATACGTTGAGGTGATCGAAGCATTACGTAGTTTCGACGCGAACTCGAAGATCAAGAATGCAATATTGCTGATTTCTGACGGACTCGACACGTCGCGAGGGTTCGATGTTACGAGCTCGGGTCACACGCTCGATCTTGAGCGCGCGATCAAGCACGCCAACGATCGCAACGTTGCCGTCTATACGTTCTATGCGCCCGCGGTCGGCTTGACGAGCCGCAGCCGGCTGGCCGCCAGCTATGGACAGAATTCGCTCAATCGGCTGGCAGACGATACGGGTGGGAAGGCCTTCTTTCAGGGGACGACCGGCTTCGTCACTTTCGACGCCTACTTCAAGCGCCTGAGACAGACACTAAACCAACAGTATGCTCGGGCTACCTAAGCTATCGCGTTTTCGCATTAAACAGGACGCCGCCACGGGGATGATTCTCGGGCGGCGTTTTTGTTTTGGTTATGGCGCAAACTCCTGGTTTGCGCTGTTTTTCAAATCGGCCCGCCAGATAATTGTCATCGTGGTTGCAAACCAACAGTGGGCTTTGCATAATTTGCTTGGTTTGGGAAGAAGCGCGGTGATAAAGTTAATGCCATCGGGGCAGTAGTCAACGCCATCGAGCAGTAGCCTGACCATGGGGCGGGCGAAAAGACAAGCACCAGCTTACAAGTGCTCCGCGGATTTGCAATGGTAGTTCAAATTTACTCTTCTGGCCCACGGCACTGGCGGCTCACACTTAATCAACCGGTAATCCTCCGGTAGTTGACTGGCAACGTGCGCGAATACTGTCTCATCGTCGAGGGGGCGTATCTTTCGGAATCCGAAGCCGAGCATGCCCTGCGTGACCCGTTCATCGAGGATTGGGTCGAACAAACCGGCGGCTTCAAAATCCACAACATGGACACGATACAGATCACGGCCGGCGTCACGCTTGGCTCGCTCGGCGTGGTGATGCTCGACGATCGGTTGTTTGAGATCGCCAGCGCCGACGCTGAGCATCCGCTGACTGAGCTCAAAGCGAAAGGCGTCGCTGAAGCACTGCGGCGGCAGGATATGTTTGACGAGATCGAGGTCAAGCCCCGCGATGAAGCCGGAGAAGTTTAGAGTCCAGCCCGGGGGTCGCCACGCGGGCAGCCCGTGTGGGGTGGTAGTCTTTAGGCTGCCGGCGCAAGTAGCAGAACCAGCAAACGATCCACGAAGAGTCACGAAACAAGGCGGAAGTCGCACGAAGTCGCGCATTCTTTTTCGAGCGATTTTGGCTTCCTTCGTGTAATTTCGTGGACCGCAACCTTTTTTTAGCATCCTGCTAAAGCCTGGACTCGAAACTGTTGAACGCTGAACCCAAACAGACATTTCTTGACGGCCGCGTGGTGGTTGTCGTCGGCGACATCACCCGCCAGGACGTTGACGCAATCGTAAACGCAGCGAATTCTACGCTGCTGGGTGGCGGTGGAGTTGACGGCGCAATCCATCGCACTGGTGGGCCAACGATTCTTGAAGCCTGTCGCGAGATCAGGCGAACGAAATATCCCGATGGGCTACCGACAGGCGAAGCCGTGATCACGATGGCGGGAGATCTGCCCTCACAATTTGTGATCCATACAGTAGGGCCAGTCTATGGTCAGCACGCCGGACGTGAATCAGAATTGCTGGCCGCGTGTTACCGGAATTCGTTGGCGCTGGCGGTCCAGCATTCGCTGTCGTCGATAGCTTTTCCTGCAATTTCAACCGGTGCGTTTGGTTACCCGCCATCTGAAGCGGCGGAGGTTTCTTCCGAGGCAGTGATGCAGTTTCTTGCAACTGATCAAACCCTGGATGAAGTTCGCTTGATTTTCTTTCAACGTAGCGACGCGCACACGTTTCTTAAGCACCAGAAATTTGGCCACTGATTGATTCGTTTAGAGGCTTCCTCATTTGTTTAGAGGCGGGCGTTGCCCGCCGGTTCAATTTGCAGCAGGAGCCGGCGGGCAACGCCCGCCTCCTAAACATTGCGGGTGAGGATTCCTGAATTTGGCGGCGCGCCGAGTTGTGTTATAAGAACCGCTTTGTTTTGACGTTGACGACGACCGCAGGCGCTCTGCTTGTTTTGCGAAAGCCATAAGACTCGACGCAGGTTGGCCTAATCATCATCACAATGATCGAAGCTATCGAACTCCTAAACAAAAAAAGCTTGGCTGAAATCCCGACATTACCGTCTCCCTTAAAAGCGCTGGAACGACTTTGCTGGAATTATTGGTGGAGTTGGTCGGCGGACGGCGCGGGCGTCTTCCGCGATCTGGATGCCGAACTTTGGGATGCGTGTGAGCACAACGCCCGCATGTTGCTTGCGAGAGTTTCTGAGTATCGTCTGGCGGAGATGGCCACGGATCCGGTCTATCTCGATCGTGTACGAAAGCTTGCGGATCAGTTTGACGAATACATGAACGCGACGGCGACCGCTCTCGCCATCGCTGCCAAACATCCGGTAGCCTACTTCTGTGCCGAGTATGGCGTTCATAATTCGTTGCCGCTTTACTCGGGCGGGCTGGGCGTGCTTGCCGGCGATCACCTCAAGTCGGCGAGCGATTTGGGCCTGCCGCTCGTAGCTGTGGGTCTGCTCTATCACTACGGATACTTTCGGCAGCGCCTTAATCGCGAAGGCTGGCAGGAGGAGTTTTACGGTGAAACTGATCCGGCGCAGTTACCACTTCACCAGGTCAACGCGGAAGATGGAACGCCGCTGTTGGTTGAAGTGCTGATTCGCGAGCGCACGGTGCGCGCTCAGGTTTGGCGTGCGGACATCGGGCGCGTGCCGCTATATCTGCTCGACACAAACATCACTGCAAACGAGGAAACCGATCGCTGGGTTACCGGTCATCTTTACGGCGGCGATCGCGAGACGCGCATCGTTCAGGAAATGCTTTTGGGAATCGGCGGCGTGCGGCTGCTCAGGAGACTAGGCGTGGAGCCTCATGTGTTTCATTTGAACGAAGGCCACAGCGCTTTTCTGACGCTCGAGTTGGCGCGTGAGCTGATTCAATCACGAGAGTTGAAGTTTGCGGACGCGGCGAATCAGGTGCGCGAGCGTTGCGTTTTTACTACGCACACTCCAGTGGCCGCCGGTAACGATGAATTTGAAGTCGAGCTGTTGAGTCGCTCGTTTGGCGAGGAGTATGAAAAGGAACTTGGTCTAAGTCACGAAGAGTTCATCGCGCTGGGCCGCATCGATCCGGCAAATTCGCGGGAGCGATTTGGTTTGACGCCGTTGGCGATCAGGATGTGCCGCTCAACCAACGCCGTGAGCCGCAAGCATGGCGAGGTTTCGCGTGCGCTTTGGCAAAAGCTCTGGCCGCAAGACGCTGTCCAGCAGGTTCCGATTACGCACGTCACCAACGGCGTCCACGCGCCCACCTGGGTAGCGCCGTTGATGGGGTCGCTCTACGAAAAATATCTGGGCGGCCACTGGCCGACGCAGGTGCGCGACCGGGACCGCTGGGCGCAGTCCATCGAGCGCATTCCTGAAGGAGAGTTGTGGGCGGCACATTCGCTTTTGAAAGAACGTCTGGTCACTTTTATTCGCCAGCGGTCGTTTCTCGCGCGCGCAAACGGTGGCGAGCAGGCGGAATACATCGACGCTGCGCGAAAAATGTTTGAACCCCGCGTTTTGACAATTGGTTTTGCGCGGCGCGTGGCGGGTTATAAACGCTGGAACTTGTTGCTGAAAGATCCCGAGCGGCTACTGCGCATTATCAATGCCGCCGAACGCCCGGTCCAGTTTGTGTTTGCCGGAAAAGCTCACCCGCAGGACCAGGGATCGAAACTCATCCTGCAGGAAGTCGCGCGCTGGGAAACCAGTGCGGGAGTAACTGAGAGATCGGTGTTTCTGCAGAACTACGATCATGAGATCGCGCGCCAGTTGGTCCAGTCAGTAGACGTTTGGCTAAACGTTCCGCGGCGGCCGCTCGAGGCTTCCGGCACTAGCGGCGAAAAGGTAGCGATGAATGGCGGACTGAATTTGTCGGTGCTTGATGGCTGGTGGCTGGAAGGCTATGACGGCACGAACGGATTCGCAATCGGCAATGACGTGGCGGGCCTTGACGAGACTGAAAGCGATGCCGCCGATGCCGAATCTCTCTACCGCACGCTGGAGCAGCAGGTGGTGCCGCTTTACTATGAACGCGACGCAGAGAACCTGCCGCGTAAATGGATTGCGATGATGAAGAGATCCATCGCCACGCTGGTTCCCGAGTTCAATAGCGATCGCATGGTGGTGGAGTATGCGCGACGGATCTATAGTTAACCGTGGACCATCCTGCCACAGCTTCACAACCATATCCCTGGCGACTTTTTGGGTTGCTGCTAATCGCCGCGATACTTAGCGCGCTGTCAGTCATTCCCATTGTGGCTGACATGCTCGCCGCAATGATCGCGAAAGTTGAAGTCCCTAATGTTCCTCTGCCGCTGCTCATTGCGGTTGGCGCAGTGCAAAATTTAGCAATACTAGCTTTGATTGTTGGGTTGGGACTAAAACTTTCGCTAAGTCTCGGCCTGCGCGCGCCGCTGCTGGAATCCTGGATCGGCACTTCAGAAGTCAAGGAAGTATCCAGCACAAGCATGAGACGAACACTCACGCCGGCTTTGCTCACCGGCGTCGCCATCGGAATTGTATTGTTGATTGCTTTGCTGGCGCTGGTGCCGCGACTTCCAAATCTTCCTTTCGTTATTGCGGCGCGGCTGCCGGTATGGAAACGGTTCCTCGTCTGCTTCTACGGCGGGATCTATGAAGAGCTGTTGACGCGACTCTTCCTCTTATCGCTGATTGCCTGGATCGCAAATCGGAGTTGGCGCAAGACTGCACCGGCGTTGTCAAACTCCGCCTTCTGGTTCGCAAACGTCCTGGCCGCGATCCTGTTCGGGCTTGGACATCTTCCTTCCACTTCGCTCTTCATGCCGATCACGCCGCTCGTAGTAGCCGCCGCGCTCTTGCTCAATGGCGTGGCCGGAATCGCCTTTGGCTATCTCTATCGAAAGCGTGGGCTTGAAGCGGCGATGATTGCCCATTTTACCGCCGATTTCGTGATTTACGTCCTGGGACCCGCGCTTCTCAAACGGTGAACAACCGGTCGCTGTCACATTCCTCCCAGGCAGAAGCCCGACCATAAGGGAGGTCTCTTGCGGAAGGCGGAGCGCTGGTCTGAGCTAAGCCGAAAAGAGCCCTTCCTTATGGTCGGGCTTCTGCCACACCAACCCGCGCTCGTGTTAGACTAACTGTCTCCGACGCTCCTAAGATGGACGCGACGACACAGAACAATTTCATTTGAATGTGCCTCTGCGTATCTAAGCCCGCATGAAATACTGCACTGTTTGCAAATCAAAGTATGAGGATGGCATCAGCTTCTGCCCCACCGATGGGGAGGTGCTTGAAGACGATCCGTCTTCCATCGTCGGCACAGTGCTAGATGGCCAGTACAAAATAGAATCGTTGCTCGGCAAGGGTGGGATGGGAGCAGTTTATCTGGCGCGTCATATCCTGCTGGGCGATCGCGTGGCGATAAAAATTTTGCCGCCCGAGGTGCGCAACAACGCCGAGTGGCTGCGCCGCTTTCGTCGCGAGGGCCAGGCTGCCCGTCGCTTTCGCCATGCCAACGCGGTAACTGTTTACGATCTGCGGACCGCCGGCGACGGCACCATCTACATGGTGATGGAGTATGTCGAAGGCCACACGCTTGATGCCGAGTTGAAAGGCCGTGGACGCTTCACCGCTGCCGAAGCTTTTGAGATTCTCGAACCCATCATGAGCGTCCTGAACACCGCGCATGCGATGGGAGTTGTTCATCGCGATCTCAAACCGGAAAACATCATGATCGGCAAAGCGACGACGGGCGGAGAGTCGTCGATAAAGCTGCTCGATCTGGGCATCGCCAAGATGCGCGAGATTGCCGGCGTCGAGAGTAGCGGCACTACCGAACTCACGATGGCGGGCCAGGTGCTGGGCACTCCTTATTACATGTCGCCCGAACAATGGGGCGAGATATCGCGCGATGGTAATCCGGAGATCGATGGGCGCACGGACATTTACAGTTTGGGCTTAGTGACCTACGAGATGATTAGCGGCAGACGTCCTTACTCGGCCGTGACGTTGCATGAGTTGCGACGCGAACACATCTCAGTCAGTCCGCCCTCGTTATGCGAAAAATTTCCGGACGTGCCGCGCGGCTTCAGCGAGGCGATTGATCGCGCCATTTCGAAAGACCGCGACGATCGACAGGCGACCGCGGGCGAGTTAGCCGCGCAGTTGCGTGCCGGGCTGTCCGAAGCGCCCGGCTACGCGCCCGGAGAGAGAACAGCTCCCGACATTCCTTATCCGCAAAGCTCTTCAGCCCACACGCAGGGAGCACCCGGCGCTCTCAACACGAAGTCAGACGTAAACGCCGCCACGATTCTGACCGTTGACGCTGTTCCGACGACGCCTCCAAGTACACCGCAGCCAGCGAAGGCAGCGCCGAATGCAGCTGGAGTCGTGGCGGGTCCGGGCCCAGCACCAGCGGCGCACGTCGCTGCCGGCGTCGACGATCTGGGATCCAGCGTAACGATTGAACAGCAGCCGAGAACTCCGATTGCGATAACAGTCACCAAAAAATCTCGCGCCAAGCCGCTGGTTTTTGTTGGCGCCGGCGTTCTTATCCTGGTCCTGGTGGTCGTCGGAGTTGGCGGAATCTTTGCGATGAGTTGGTTAAAAGGCAAACCCGATGATTCCAGCGGAACAACCGCGGGAAGTCGCAAGACTACAAAGGGCGCCAATGATCCGACTAACCCGAACACCGCGACGCCTGCCGAGGTTGGCCGTTATTGGCTCGAGGTCTTGCCGAACGCGAGTGTAACTGAGCCGATGCGAGTTGCCGGCGCGGTGCCGCTGGCTTCCGGACAAGCTTTTCAGTTCCATTTCGAGTTTGGCGAGAGTGGTTATCTTTATATCATCGGACCGGGCGAACGGAATCAGCCGACCGCGTTTCTGACCACGAAGCCGGCGGCCGTTTCGGGTTTGGCAAGTAATCAGGTTACTAAAGGCAGCGAGTTCAGTTTCCCAAGCGGCATCGAACATTGGTTGGAGCTTGATAAGAAGCCCGGCAGCGAGAATTACACGATCATTTTTTCGCCCGCGCCGCTGTCCGCCCCGAAGTTTATGAACTCACAGGCAACGGGAAAGCCCTTGAGCGATACAGAACAGGCGGAACTCAATGATTTTCTAACAAAGAATAAGACGACCGTGCCCGTAACTGAGATCAATGACAAGGATGCAAATGCGCCTTTTGTTACGGTGAAGGTGCCGAAACAAACTGATTCGCAGGATGCCGGGCATCCGATTATTTTCGAAGTGAGAATTCAGCACAAATAAATCGCATTCGCTGATGAGCGTCGTATTTAGTCGTAAGGAGAAGTTCTAACAATGAAAAGAAAGATAGTCTTTTTGAGTTTACTGATTGCGCTTGCAGGCTTTGGCCCAATGCAGGCTTTCGCGCAACGGGACGAAGATGTACGTGGCGCGTTTATGACCACGCGGCCGAAAGCGACGGGCAAGACTAACAGGCCCAGCTCAACTACCAAGCCGAGCCACCGCCGGCCGAAACCGAATCCGGTCGTCGGGGGTGGGCCATCTTCCAACCCGGTCAATCCTTCGAAGGTAAACGTTCCACGCATGGGTCTGGGCTTGACGCTGTTCATGCGCGACTCAAATGGACTGGCGTTGCGCACCGATCCGTCGCACGAGTTTCGCAAAGGCGATCACGTCCGCTTCTTGATCGAGACCAACGCGGATGGCTACCTTTATGTTTTCAATACTACCGATGGCGGGCAGCCGGTGATGCTTTATCCCGACCCGGAGCTTGACGATGCCGGCAATTATTTTCAGGCCCACGTGCCTTTTGAAATTCCCTCGAGTGTCGCGGCCGAAGAAAGATTGCGCTGGCTGACCTTCGACGAACATCCTGGCACTGAGAAGCTCTATTTTGTCTTCACGCGCGAACCATTGTCGGCCGTCCCCATCGAAGACGATCTCATCAGCTTCTGTCGTGAGAACGGTGCGAAGTGTCCCTGGCATCCTGGACCGGAAACCTGGGCGCAGATTCAAAACGCGCTGAAGGAGCCAGTCAAAGTTGCCAAAGTTTCCGGGCTTGGGACCGCGCAAACTTCGGCCGAGCACCGCGCCGCAACGCGCGGCATCGGTCTTAACAGAGACGACCCGGAACCCTCGTTAATAATGTTGACGGCCTCAACCAGCAAGAACGTGCTCGTCGCGGCGGTTGACTTGATTCACAAGGCAGTAACTTTGTCGAGCAACGAGGAAGAGTAATAACGCGAGGAGGATTTACCGTGAACGCGAGAGCCCGAAGATTTGTTGGTTTCGTATTGAGTGCGAGCCTGGCGCTCGGGCTGGCTGCGACGGCGTTTTCCCATGAAGGCCCGGGCGCCGCGGTTCCGTCCGTGCAGCAAACAGACCAGGCAGGCGCTGCTTTGCAGGAGGGAAGGCGGCTGCTCAAGCGTGGCAAAGCCGACCAGGCGCTTGGGCCGCTGCAAACTGCGCTTAAGCTTTACACGGCCGCAAAAAATAATCACGGCATCGCGGCGGCAAACAACGAGCTCGGCGATCTCTATTTGAGACAGGGTCAATACAATGTGGCCCTCGATTACTACAAGCACGCGCTCGAGGGATTTGTGCAGGGCGACAAGAAGAACACCGAAGCAACCGCCGCCGCCAGCATGGTCGACAGCCGGTTGGCAAACGCAAACATCGCGGACGATAAATTTAACGCAAACCTGATGCTCGCAAAGATCGGCGATGTCAATTTTCGCCTGGGACGACTGGCCGAGGCGAGTGCGGCGTATGGCCAGATGCAAGCGAAGAAGCCTGAGAGCGCTGCTTCCAGAACTACGCGGCGCTTTGGTGGTCTGGGCGGAATGCTTGGCAGCATTTCTACGGGCAGAGTTGAGGTGGCAGCGCCGACCAGCGCGGCGGTGGGTTTGCTCGAGGTCAAAAAAGAGCTCGATCTGTATCGCGATTCGATTGTCTATTCCAGCTACGAGCTGGGGATGGGCCGGTTGGCTTACGCGCAAAAGGATTTCGACTCAGCCAAAAAGCATTTTGAGAACGCATTCGATGCGACCGGCGCCAGCCTCGGTGGAATCACCAAGTTGGGACAAACACGTCGCTTCCGCGCCGCCGCCCGAACCAGTTTAGGGGACGTTGGCCTCGCTCAAGGCCGGCTCAAAGATGCCGGCAAGGTTTACGCGGAAGCAATCAAGGGAGCCCAGGAAGACAAACGCATCGATCTCGTCTGGCCGGCCCAACGCGGCCTGGGCAGAAGCTTGTGGCTGCAAGCGCAGCAGGAAAACGATGCGAAGAAATCCAATTCACTGCGAGAGTCGGCGCTGAAAAATTATCGCGATGCGATTCAGACCCTCGAAACTTTGCGAGCCGGCAGTCTGCGAGCAGACGAAGCGCGCACTACCTTCTTAACAAGGACGAAGGACGTTTTTGACGAGACTGCGAGCGCGCTTGCCGAGATGGCGCTGTTGGCAGCGCCCGCAGCGAATGCGCCGCTCTCCGGCAAAGCTCTCGAGTACGCGGCGGAAGCGTTTCAGGTAACCGAACAATCGCGCTCGCGCTCGCTACTGGATCTCCTGAGCGAGACCGGCGCCTCCATCACCGCAGGCATTCCCCCGGAATTGTTCAAGCGCAAACAGGACAACCTCGATCGCCAGCAGGAAATCGCTGAGGAGTTGACGGGAATTAGTTTGACGCCTGACAAGGAAAAGAAAAAACCTTCCGAATTGGAAGCGGAGCTGGAAAAACTTCAAATAGACTTTGATGAAATCGAAAATCAAATCAGAACTGCCAGCCCTCGTTACGCCAGCCTCACCGCCAGTAAGCCCTTGACGCTCGCCGAGGTCCAGGGGAATGTGCTCGACGATCAGACCGCGCTGCTTGAATACAATTTGGGAACTGAGAGTTCGTATCTCTGGGTGGTAACCAGGAACGGCGTTGTTCTTTACAAGCTGCCGGCGAGGCCCGCGCTCGACAAGTTGGCCACCGATCTTCGTGCGCAATTGATCCCGTCGAAACTTCAGCGCCGGATCGTAGGCATTGATGTAATGGCAGACTCGCAGCGTGGCCTGGGCATCAGCGCCACACCATTCGCCGAAGATGCAGCGTTGTTTATCCCGCCATCCAATGCGCTTTACAAAGCCGTGCTCGAGCCGGCGGCGCCGTTGATTGCAGAGAAGCGCCTGTTAATTGTTGCCGACGGCGCGTTGAACTATGTTCCTTTCGAAGCGTTGGTTAAGTCGGCCGACAGTGCTGACTATTCTTCGCTCGCATATCTCATCAAGTCGAATGAAATCATCTATGCGCCTTCCGCTTCGGTAGTGGGCGCGATCCGGCAACAGAACAACAACCGCGCCGGTCGGGCGATGTTGATATTGGCTGATCCCGTGTTCAATTCTAATGACGCGCGAGCGCATGGCGCTGCTGCGTCTGCAAACTCGTCACAAACGCGCGGGCTGGGAATCCAAAGCGCCTTGACCGACGTCGCCGGCCAGGACGGGTCGGTAGCAGCCGACTCTGCGAAGATGCAGGGCCTGCCGTTGGCCCGTCTCACCGGCACGCGCACTGAAGCCGAGCAAATCGTTAAACTGGCAAAGACTTCGGGCATGCAGGCGGACGTCTGGCTCGATCTCGACGCAAGTGAGGACAATCTTGATGCGCGCGATGTGAGCAAGTATCGCGTTCTGCACATTGCCACTCACGGCTTGCTGAATGCCGAGCGGCCGCAGTTTACCGGCCTGGTGCTAACGCTCGTCGGTAACAAGAGCGAAGACGGTTTCCTGCGCACCGATGAAGTTTTTAATCTGCGACTCGGATCACCGCTCGTGATGCTCTCGGCCTGCGAGACCGGCCTGGGAAAAGAGAAACGCGGCGAAGGTGTGATGGGACTGACGCGCGCGTTTATGTATGCCGGGGCGCCGACGGTGGGTGTAACTCTCTGGTCAGTCGCGGACAAATCAACCGCCGACCTAATGACCGACTTTTACAAGCGCTTGTTGTCATCTCCCGCTAATTCGTCCGCAAGCGTTTCACCATCCGCAGCGATGCGCGATGCACAACTGGCGATGATCTCGGGCAAGAAATACAGCGCCCCATTCTACTGGGCACCGTTTGTGCTGGTGGGCGACTGGCGCTGATCCGCAATTACACTCGAACACACGGGCGCACAGATGCGCTCTCTGAACGAGAGACGGTTATGGGGACGGCTACCGGGGCTACTAAGAGCGCCGACAGCCCGAGAAACAAAGGCGGGAGTGGAGACTGCGGTCTTCACTCCCGCTTTTTGTTAATGAGCCCGCGACGCGCGGCTTCCACCGGCCAGGCGGCTTTTGTCGATATCAAACCGATCGGCTACTATCGAATCCGTCAGCGAACTAACCGTGCCTGGGTTTGGGAACAGAATGGAAAACTTCATCAGGATTACCGACAAGAAATCATTTGAGGAGATGGCCGAACGTTCAAAGGAACGTGCGGTAGTTATTTTCAAACACAGCCTGACCTGTCCCATCAGTGCCCGGGCGTATGAACAGATGGCTGAGTTTGAGGGCGAGGTGGCATTGATTGAAGTGCAACTGTCGCGCGAGCTGTCCACGGAAATCGAGAATCGCTTAGGGGTGGCCCATGAATCGCCGCAGGTCATTGTTTTGCGAAATCGCCAGGTGGTGTGGAATGCCTCGCACTTTGATATCACTGCGGAAGCGATAGCCGCGGCGGTGTGGGCGGCGGAAGACGGAGGGCAGTAGGCAGGAGCAGGCGGGTTTTGTCAGAACCGGGAGCAGTAGCGACCGGGTAACAGCGGCGAAAGAAATCCCCATCAAGGCACGACGATATTGGTTATCTGCCGAGTGAGAAGATGATTGAAGCAACAGAACGACGGGGGCCGGCGATTGCGCCGCGCGAGATCAAACAGGAAGGCGACGCAGGACTGCGTATCACCTGGGCCGACAACTGCGTTTGCGTTTACACGGCCGCTGAGCTGCGACGCGCCTGCCCCTGCGCGCAATGTGTCAACGAGTGGACCGGCCAGCGAGTGCTAAAGCCGGAAGCGGTCTCCGAAGAGCTGACGATGGCGGACATCAGCATTGTGGGACGCTACGCGTTGAATTTTCGCTGGAGCGACGGCCACGAGACGGGCATTTACAGTTTCCGCTACCTGCGGGAACTGGGCGAAAGATGAGACTCAGATCACACAGACGCCGAAGGACTGCTAATGTTTAGAGGCGGGCCTTGCCCGCCGTCTCAACTCGCAAATTGAACCGGCGGGCAAGGCCCGCCTCTAAACGAGCAGCATGGCGCTCGTTTGTGGCAGAATAGGCAAGTATGAACGAACAAGACTTCTTTAACGAAAAGCAGGAATTGAAAAAGGCCACCTACAGTTGCCCCCACTGTCGCGAACGCGCGGATTATGACGTTCGCTGGCTGCGGCGAACGAAGAAGCAGGGCCCGCCGCGCGGCGCCAATGAACAAGACCGTCTGCGCTATCAGAAATCTCGCGACTACATGGTCCGCATTGATGACATGCTCGCTTGCAAGAGCTGCCGCCGCCGCTTCGATATTCCCAGCTCGCAGTCGGTGGTATTCATCTAAACGCCTAACCTCAACCTACAATTGCTAATGAGCTCGTGCAATAGACTGGGCGTCTCAGCGCCTTTGGCGCTGAGGTCCAGGCTGTCGCAAAATTACTGCTACTGAAAGACAGTGCCACTTTGTTCAGAGTCTCTCCGTTGGTCGCTACAATCAACTGGTATTCTTGTAAGCCCACGTGTTTACTAACAGAAACGGCAGGCAGCGCTGTTCGTAAACAAAAAACGGTCAACGGCCTCAACTTTGCTCCGGGAACTCCTGATCAAAGGACGGATTTCCAAACAATGATAGAAAAAAGGGACATCGTAGAAACAAAAGACATGATAGAAGCCCACGAGTTTGCCGGCGCGCATAAGGTCAACACGTCATTCCTGTCTCCGCTCGAGCGCCGTCTGGCGCCGGTAGTTATTCCCAGGATTCCAAAATGGCTGGAGACTTATCACCTGACCATGCTGACGCTCGTCTGGTCGTTCGGAATTCTGCTTTTCAGTTTTCTGGCGGCGCGAAATATTCGCTGGCTCTGGATGGTTTCAGTGATGATCGCGTTTCAGTGGTTCACCGATCACTACGATGGCAAGGTGGGCAAGTATCGCAACACCGGGCTGGTGCGGTGGGGCTACTACATGGATCACCTGCTCGATTACTTTTTTCTCTGCTCCATCCTGATCGGCTATTCCTTCATCCTGCCGGAGGGGTCGCGCTTTCAATTACTTTTGATGTTAGCCCTTTTTGCGGCCTACGATTTCAGCACCTTTCTCGCTTTCGCCGCTACTGACAAACTCAAGATCAGCCATCTGAAATTCGGGCCCACCGAGTTCCGCCTCGTGCTAATCATCATCAACGGACTACTGATTTCGTTTGGTACAAAACACATGATCGGCGGACTAAAGTGGGTCAATGCGGGCGCGGCGGTGGGACTCTGTTTTCTAATTTACGGCACGCAAAAGAAAATCTGGCAGCTCGACGTGAAAGCCCAGGAGCCGGGCCCGGTAAAGACTGAGCCGCGGCTGGACAAGACGTACGTTGCCGTGAAGGAGTGTGCGTATTAGTAAGGTCCGGATTGTGTGGGGCGGTAGGGAAACTGCCGGCCAACGTCGTCGCCGAAATCTACATCTGAATAGCTGAGATCCTCGTAAAAACCTGTTCCGCCAATTCAAGAGCGCCCAGTCTGACTAGTTCGTGGCTTAGTGTTTGCTTCACTGATTGCTGGTCAAACGCAAGACAAGACAAGGACGGTCGTTCAAAGTTGGTCAATAAACAGGGAACTCCAGTCAGGAAAAATCGTTTAGTCGAAGCAAGCACCCAGAATGGGCAGAATAAGAGTTAGTTGAAATGTCAGAAAAGAAACCTATCAAAATCATCAAGAAAAACGAGCGGACGCGCAAGCGAAAGCCCGCGCCTAAGGGAAACACTACCGCGCAAACGGCGCGTGATATGGTTCAAACCGTAACCAATTGGGTTAATGAACTGCAGCAGAAACGCCACGCCGAAACCGCCAACGCCATCAAACTGATGCTGCCGGAGAACCCTCGCACCAGCGAGGCGTAAGCCAATCCCTCGCCGTAAAACTTGAACGCAACCGGGCGCCCCAGGATTCTTCTTCGCAGTGTCTCCGTGAGCCGTGTCTCATTAACACCGTGGCTTCAGCCCGGTGATTGTGGTCGCCTCGAAGACCCCGAAACCGTTTCAAACGGTTTCCCGGTTTGCTTGCGGTTCCTTCACTCACCGCGGTAAAGCGAGTGATAGACGAAAACGCACTGCTCCATTCTCTTCGACGGGATTGACACCCACTCGCGGGTGGCGATAGCTTGCTGCTGTGCCAACTCCGGACAGAAACTCTGAAAGGGACGTTTCGCAGGCCTTCATTCAAAAGGCTCGCGAGCTGATCAGGGGAGAGTATCTCCCGAAGATTGAGCGTTGCGTGGAAGGGCTGACTGACGCGCAAGTGTGGTGGCGGCCCAACGCGGAATCCAACAGTGTTGGCAACCTGCTGCTGCACATCTCAGGCAACGCGCGCCAGTGGATTGTTTGCGGCTTGGGAGGCGCCACCGACGAGCGTCAACGCCAGACGGAGTTTGATGAGCGGCGAATTCTTCCTCGCGATGAATTACTACGCACACTCAGGACGACGGTTGCAGACGTTGATGACGTGCTGGCGCGTTTCGATCCCGCGCTGCTTCTCGATAATTATCGGATACAGGGAACTCAAGCGTCGGCTCTCGAGGCAATCTTTCATGTGACGGAACATTTCTCGATGCACACCGGCCAAATCATTCTACTCACGAAGACATTAACCGCGCGGGATATGCATTTCTATGATTTGTAGGTGTTTGCAGGATCGCCGCATTTTGTCCCTCATCCCTCCGCAACTCAACCACGAAGCAGGAGCAAGCAAGTGGATCAAGCGCTCTTACTGGTCGCGATCTCCTGCTTTTCTTGCGACGTCGATGACCTGGTTCAACTGCTCGCCGACCGATCCCTGCAGATCCGTCCCGCCACGTCTGGCTCCTCCTGCGCCTGGAAGTGGCAGCTTCTTAAGCAACTCTTGGAGCAGACTGTTTGGGTCGGCTTCCGGGGGCTTAGCTGTCACCTTTTCGTGAGCTGACGTCTCGGCATTTTCACGGAAGTGTTGATAAGTAACCAGTGCTTCAAGCCTTTTTCCCTCGCCACTTCGATACTCTTCCGGTGTCATCTTGTCGAGCAAGAGCAGGTGGCAATCAACTTCGTCCTGGCCGATTAAATAGAACACAAAATCGGATACTTTGATCAGTTGTTCCCTATGGATGTCCGTTTTTCCAATCAGCTTAGCCAGGATGCCAAGATCAAACGAAACGCTCGCGGCGCTTTGTTTCGTGTGCCTGTTACAAAGCTCGACAACCTCCTTCTTTGTCAGTTGATGAGAGACCTGACTACGCGTTTCTGAGGCCATCGCTACCATGCACAATGCTAACGTGGCGATAGAGAGACTGAACGCGAGAACCCGGCTTCCGTAAGGACCGAAACGCGCGTTGTTACGGTTGCGCGCAAGCCCGAAACGGAAGCATTGCAATTTGACTCTGAACATTGGATTACGCTCCTAGTAAGGATTGGATTGAACCTGGCGCGAGACACCGGTGTCGCTAAAGTCGCGGGCAGCTTATTCCTGTTTTTTTCGCAATGTCAAGTAATCTAATGATAAGGGCCCGAGGTTACACTTTGTCACGATCGGAAGTCTTCACCCTCAACGAAACACCGTCTTTGCGAAGACGAAAGAAATCTCGTCTCTGACATTAGACAGCTTACTTCGGCCGGGGAACTATTTTGATTGCTTCCTCGATTATCCTTTCGGCCAGAGCCTTAATGTTCCGTTCCCCTGTCTCTCCATGAACTGAAGGGATTCTGGCGAATTTCTTTACTGACCCATCATCTGCGGTTTCATAGATAAGAACCTCCACGTCCACTCTGGTGCCACTCACGGTATACGAGCCCGCAAGTACGTAACTTCCGCGGGCACTCGCCTCGTCAGTGAAGAATAAGGTTGCGTCCAGCACTTTTTCGGAGCGAGCTCGCAAGTTCCTATCTAAATAATCTGACAGATCCAGGTTATCCAACGGCGACCCATCTTTGGGCCTGAATTGTGACCTGACGTACCTGGGCGCTTTGAGCGGCCACGGGATTTCTGGGCGATCGGCGTCGGTTATCCGCCCGATAGTAACCGTTCCACTACCAAAGAGCGGTTCAGGGACTTGAGTCTCGTGCAGAAGTTCCTTAGCTAGTTCGCTAACTGTCTTCTTACAGTAGTTAAAGAGTAAGTCTGCATCGACCCTTTCATGCTTAACACTTCCGTTTTCCGCAAACAGAGCCCTATCATAATCGACCTTCAAAGCCTTCAGCAGGCTAAGACTCAATAAGCTCATTTTGAAGGAATAAGATTCGAAAGTCGCAGCGTCGGCTGTATTGCTTGGCAAGAGCCAGACGCCAGATTGGTTATGTATGTCTTGCCATGCACGGCTGTTGAGGGCGGCTTCGTTAATCTGGCCGGCGGCACATGTGTCGAGTATTAGCACTCGTTTTGCCGTTGGGATCTTGTTTATCAAATCAACAATCTCTTTGCCTGAGAGCGCCTTATTCTTATCATCTGGGTTCTTCAGAGATCGCGTAGAAGCCTCGCTCGTTAGGTAGTAGTAATCGCCGGTCGCGCCGCCGTCGCTGATGCCGTGGCCGGCTAGATAGACCAGAAGAGTATCGGAAGCCTTTACGTTAGGATTCTCTTTAATTCCTTTCAGTACATTGACAATGTTCTTCTTTGTAGGCTGCTTGTCAGGTTCTTGGCTCTCGGTGGAAAGAGTGGTGGGGTAAACTCCTCCCGGAAACCAGCCCTTTCCGGCAATCTCGAAAGCTTTTGAGATCTCGCGCGCATCTGAGCCCGCACTCAAAGGTGTTAAGTCGCTGGAAGCGTATTTCCCAGTGCCAGCCACGACCAACCAAAGTTGAGGCTTCGCCGGTGCTTTTGCAGACCACGGCCTATACTCGATTGGATTACTTTCTTTACTGTAGTCGCCGGACGCGTTGTAAGCGA
>Ga0137410_10001234_pt1 | contig 17598 bp, 22 predicted proteins | sample CZODoug1_16funga_FD_108878 | JGI IMG/M metagenome (GOLD analysis project Ga0137410, IMG submission 108878) | Vadose zone soil fungal communities from Angelo Coast Range Reserve, California, USA - CZODoug1_16fungal (Illumina Assembly) | ecosystem: Environmental > Terrestrial > Soil > Vadose zone... | reverse complement strand
GCCCAATTCGTGCAGATCGAACGGTTTGCCGAGGTAGTCATCCGCACCCGCATCCAACCCTTTGATGCGATCGGCAACCTCGTCGAGCGCGGTCAGCAGAAGGACCGGTGTCCGGTCGCCGCGTGCGCGTAGTTCTCGCAGCAGATCGAGCCCACAGCCATCTGGCAACCCCAAGTCGAGAACGAGCGCATCGAATTCGGTCAGAGCCAGCGCGGCGCGACCGTCTGCACAGCTCGAGACGCTATCCAGCGTCGCTCCGAACAAACTCAATCCGACCCGAAGCCCGTCGGACAGGACGGGGTCGTCTTCAACAACTAGAATGCGCATCCATAGACCCTCGGTAAGGGCTTGATCTCCCAATCCAAGCTTAAAGCTGCCTTAAGGGGCCCCCGGCAAACCAACATTCGCGGCTCACAGGGAGTGCCTTATGAAGTACGTGCGCTTGATCAGATTTGTTACATTGGTTCTGTCTACCCGCTGACGGCGGTAGCCGCTCTCGCAAATGTGAAGCCGGCAGACCAACCCTTCTGGCTCAGCGTCCTATTAGACGAAAAGGACAGGCTTGAGCTCCGTTGGTCGGTCGCTCCTGGCTACTTCCTTTATCGCGACAAGGTTTCTGCGACACTCGACGGAAAACCTTTGAAGGTCAAAACCGCGCGCGGAGAGATAAAGGATGATCCGGCGTTTGGCCCGACCGAGATCTATCATCGCGAGGCCACAGCCCACGTCGATGGCTAGGATCTGCCGGGCGGCCGATCTCCGTACAATGAGCAGCGGTGCCTTCATGTCGGCCGTCGGGCAAGTGTCCACGCGACCTAGCCGGACATGCGTCCGGCCATGTGCACACCTAGCAAGGCACTCAGCACAATAATCGTCAGCACAAGCAGGGCGATTGCGCCGAAGTAGTGGTCTCGTTCGCGGACGAATACGATCAGCATTAGGAGGACCCGTATCACCGGCAAGGCTATTAAAAGTGCAATTCCACCAATGACGATCCCCATACTCGGCCAGCCGACCAACGATGACAGTAATCCGACCGTAATAATGCCTGATGCGAGCCAAGTGCCCCTATCAAGAACTTGCGCGATAAGGTGCTCCAGCTCGGGGTGACGCGCGCGATCGTCGTTCATGCGACGTGTCCTATCCAATGAACCCCGAACGCCGAGAGCAGCATTTGCCCGGCCAGAGCTATCAACACCGCGACGAAGAATAAGCGAAGCTTTTCGCCAGACATCACCATGAGAAACCGCGCGCCAAGTAGCGCACCCACAACAGAACCGATAGCAACGGGCCCGGCTATATGAGGATTGATGTCGCCAAGAGCGAAGTACGCGACGCCGCTGGCAGCCGCTGTCACACCAATCATAAAGTTAGACGTGGCAGAGGACACTTTGATAGGCAGCCGCAAGGCTGTGTCCATTGCAGGGATTTTCAGCACTCCGCTTCCAATGCCAAGAAGTGCCGAAATTAGGCCGGCTCCGTACATGAGGGCCAAACCTAACGGAACGCGCTGCACGAGGTACGAGACATCGCGCCCGAGCGCTCCGTCGGGATAGCTCGAATGGAGCCGCAGAGAAGTAGCCCAATCTCGCATTGGAGCATTTTCGGATGTGATCGGCGGCTCGCGTTGGCGAGCTACCATCTGCCAAGCAGACACCAGCAGGACGACGGCAAAAAGGAAGTACAGAAAGGGCACCGGCACCACCCCCGTGAGGAACACACCGGTCAGCGCACCGAGCGTGGTGGCCGTCTCCAACACGATTGCAACGCGTATGTTGGTGAGACTGCCCCTGAGAAACGGCGCGGCGCTCCCGCAAGAACAAGCGATCACCGACACCATACTCGCAGCGACCGCTGTATGAATGGCGACGCCACCGAACATGATCAAAATGGGCACAATAAAGATGCCGCTTGCCATCCCAAGCGTGCCACCCAACGCACTGGCACCCATGGACACCGCAAAAAGCCAGACACTGAATCCGAGATTCATTCCCAGCTCCTGCTTAAGCGTCGGATGACTTGCGGCGGGCAAGGCGGGTCTTGAATCGAATTAGATCACTTCTGTAGTGAAGCTTTTCATAGTCAACTGGCAAGTTGCCTGCGCTGTAGGACGTGCGTTCGATCAGGAAGATTGGGCTCCCGGCTTCAACGCTTAGCGCCGCGGCGACACCGCGATCGGCGGACGTAGCCTCCAACTGATATTCGGCCTCGACGAGTGGAATGCCATATCGCCGTTCCAGAAGCGCAAAAATCGGCTCGGCTTCGAGATCGTGCGTGACGATCTTCTCTCCGATTTCGAGGGGCAGATACGTTTCGTCTAATGACATCGCGACCCCGTTGGCGAGGCGAACACGGCGAATCCTCATCACGCGCGTACCCGCCACTAATGCTAAGTGTCCGGCCACATCTTCGTTGGCCTCCACGATCTTCCGATCGATCAAGCGGGCTGTCGGACTGTGGCCGAGGGCCTCCATATCTTCGACGAAACCGGTTAGCTCTGTCAGTTCCTGTGTGATTCTCGGCAGCGTCACGAAAGTGCCGGTCCCGCGCCGAATTTCGACAAGGCCACGCCCAGCAAGATTCTGAATGGCCTTCCGGACTGTCGTGCGACTAACGCCAAAGCGCTTGATCAACTCATCTTCAGTCGGCAGCTGACTACCGACCGGGAAGTCACCCTTTGTTATGTCAGCCGCGATCTGCGCTTCGAGCAGTGCATAGAGCGGCGTGGGATCGCAGCCAAGTTCCTTGATCATCGAGACATAATGATGTCATGTCATCATGATGTCAAGGGGGGACTGCGTGCGCGGTTGCCCGCCGCAGTGGCGTCGGTCGACGTTTAATCCGATTTCTATCCGGAGGCCCTCTAGGCGCCTACCGACCACCTAAAGCTGCACCGCCTCGAGAATGTGTTCATGCTCCCATCGGGTGATCCGTCATTCCTTGGCGGTGGTGCAGCTGTGCTTGATGGCGCATCGCTGGCAGGCGTTGGTCCTGTGGGTACCGAAAACCTCATCCGACTTATCAGGTAACAGAATCGGCTAAATTGGCGCGATGATCGTGCTGATTTCTGAATAAGTACCGAAGCGGACCCCAACTCAAATGACCGCAATGCCTTGATGTAGCACGAGGAAATTCGTTCGGGGTGGGGTCCGGCTCGGCGCCGATCGGGACCCCGGTTGTCCGCCAAGTTCACGAACTAGATCAACAGGTTGGCCCTCACGTAGCCCGGGTCCCACTTCGGTGCTTCTTCACAGTCGTGTCGCGTCCGCGCCCGCATCCCCAGATGCACAGGTGTGAAAGCAACTTTTCGCAACATCGCATTTTGTTGCGTTTGGTTGCGGTCAATTCATGTCGCCTTGGCATGGCGTAAACGACGACGGATGACGGGGTGACAGGCATGCGCCAACTCGCCAGTTGGACCCGCACTGGATGAAGCTGGTCATCTCCAGCGCCAGAGACCGTGTGCCATGGATGTCGCCGATCTCGGCCTGCTGGGTTGATGATCACGATCTGGGATTTTTTTCGGCAATCTGTCAAACTGGCCTAATGCCTCGTCAAATGCCGCAGGCTGAAGACCCGGACTAGGTACGCCTCGGGTTGTGTTTCGTCATTCTGTCATTCTGTCAGGTCGGTGTTTGAGAGCAGACAAGATGAAACGGAGTGCTTCGATCTCCAATCGGCACTTCTCCTACCGATCACAGAGCGCGTTACTGGATCGCATCGTACGAAAGAGACGATGCGCTGTTGCTCGCCGGCCTACGACGCCTCGCGAAGCTCGTCATCAACATCCGCCACGATATCGTGCGCGGGCTCGGTTCGCCGACCCGTAATCTCGAACGGATTCCTGATGTGCTGTAGGAGTGGGGGGAGCGGATTGTGAAGCGCCCGGCTCAGTTGCACCTGCCCGACTCCGGTCCGGGTTGCCGGACGATACTCGCGGGGCTGCAGGACTCGCCAACGTGCGCCAGCAGTTGACGATTCCTCTGTGGGCATAGACGGCGCGCGTACTGGAAGACCTGATACAACCCCGATAGGAAATATGGCGGATCCTCATCCGTGATCGCCACGTCGCCAAGATGCCGACGTTCGATCAACTGCGTCCGCCAACCGCTTGCCTCGAGCCAGGAGTCGGCGAACGGAAACACCGTTCATGCAGATGCATGGGGCTGTGAGAACCGTCGTCGACTGGCTCACCGGCGACCCATCGGCAACGCCGTCGGTAGCAGAGCTGGACGCCCGTCTTGAAGAGGCTTGGGACCTGCAGAGACTCGGGGATCAGGGCTATTCCGACGATTTCAAGCTCATTGCGAAGCACCTCGTTGGCTTTTTCGTTGGCTCTCGGGAAGGGTACAAGAAGTCGCTGCCGCGAGAGATGCGCCTTGCGGTGGCCGGCGGCGAGATCGTGGTCCGGCCGGACGAAGTACTGATCGGAAAGGGCGGCCAGACCCATGTCCGGTCCGTCCGCACCGGCCATGCCACGTCCAAGGAACTGGAAACCGTCGCCACGGCCGTCTTTACGCTGGCGGCGCATGGGGCCTTTCCCGGCTGCACCGTGGAATTCGTCCACCTGAGCGACGCCACCGTCAGGGCGGCTTCCATGAAGCCGAAAACCCTCGTCAACCGGCAGGCAACAGCCGAGGAAGCGCTCGCCGACATCCGAGCGGGCCGTTTCCCCCGGGATGAATCGCCGCGGACTTGTCCTCGGTGCCCGGCCTTCTTCATTTGCGGCCCGGTGCCGGCCGGTGCTATCGAAAAAACTTCGCAAAATAGCCGACCGGCGTTACCGGTCGGGCCTTTTCGTTCCGATTGACCCTTTGAAGGCAGCCCATGAGGGGCCGCCATCAACGGAAATCGGAGCTTTCTATGAATTCTCAGAACAATCAGCCGATGGAGGAGGGCCTCATCGAAGAGGCGGTCCACGTCGAAATCGAGATCGAAGACCGGGTCGAACTCCTGGCCCTGCCGCTGACCAGCGAGGTAGCGCTGGGTCGCGGCGAGAACCGCAAACTCTCGACGCGAAAGGCCGACGGGCTCACCATCCTTGGTCACGGAGACCTGGTTTTCGCCCAATAGTTGGATCGGCAAGAATGATAATAGTCCGACTAACTTGCATTCCTTGACGCCGTTCGGCCGGCCAATTGCCGACTGAACAGTTAGTATAGCCCTCCGAGTGCGATACACGGCGTCCAGTCTTCCGAACTGCAGACAGTAATTCGTACTTAGCTCGACCAGGAATGTTGCCGAGCTGCAGTCAATGCAAAGGTGTATCCCGGTAAAAAGGGGCTGGGGCTCACGCGTTCTCCTCCGGCATGTCTTGTCCGGTGATTAAGCGGGTTCCGCTGCGGAAGGTGAGATAAGCCCAGATCCAAGCTATGATTACCGATACGCGATTGCGCATGGTAGCTAAGAACGATACGTGGACCAATCCCCAGAGCCACCACGCGGGCGCGCCCCACAGACGTATTCGTCCAAAGTCTGCCACCGCCGCCTTGCGCCCGATTGTCGCGAGACTACCCCTGTGACGATAAACGAAAGGCGCCGGCTCCCCGCGAGCCTCCAGCCTCGCCCGGATCATGCGGGCAACATATCGACCGCCTTGTTGAGCCGCAGGGGCCAGCCCGGGTACTGAGCCCCTGTCCCAACCCGATGATGCCGCCGCATCGCCGATCACAAAGATATTGTCATGGTTTGGTACGCGCAGATGAGCATCAACCGGCGTACGGCCAGCATAATCGGGTTCGATTCCCAGCCAATGCGCGGTGGGCGAGGCGACCACACCGGCAGCCCACAGCACGGTCTTCGCTTGCAAGCGCTGGCCATTTATCGTGACACCCTCATCGTCGATCTCCTGAACCCGGCTGTTTATCCGAACGGTCACCCCTAGCCGTTCCAACGAGTCCTGCGCGCGCGCAGAAAGGCTGTCCTGAAACGCGGGCAAAATGCGAGTGCCGGATTGTACCAAAAAAATCCGTGCCGACGCTGGAATTATTTTGCGGAACTCCTCTTGGAGACCGAAGCGGGCCAGCTCCGCGATTGCGCCGGCCAATTCGACCCCAGTTGGCCCGCCACCGACGATGACGAAAGTCAGCCAGGCATCCCGCTTGACGCCGTCTGGCTCATCTTCTGCATTCTCGAATGCTGAGAGCAACTTGGCGCGTATCGCTGTCGCGTCATTAATGCGCTTAAGCCCTGGGGCAAATCTCGACCAATCATCACGTCCGAAATAGCTATGGGATGCGCCGGTCGCAAGCACAAGAATATCAAAAGGCAAAGCATCGTCGCCCATAAGCACTGTTTGCTGTTTGATGTCGATGCCGGTCACGGTCTTCATGATTACTCGAACGTTCGGATCGTCCCGAAACTGGCTACGGATCGGGGAAGCAATATCAGCGGGTGAAAGGCCTGCGGTCGCGACCTGATAGAGTAACGGCTGGAACAGATGATGATTATGCCGGTCGATAAGCGTCAAATGGGCCGGCAGGTGTCGCAGGTTCGCCGCACAGGCGATACCGCCAAACCCTGCACCAACGATGACAACGCGCGGCCAATTATCGGTATCGCCGGTACCATGGCTCGGCTTCATCCAGTCGACCAGCATGGCGTAGATACGATCGTCGAATGACCAACGTCCGGCACCAATCATGCCAATCTGGGCAAGAAGCAGGATCATCCAGAAACCATCGAAGTCGCTCATCATCATCTGCATGCCGATCATCGCGATGACAAGCGCCTTGTTGGCGACCGGTACTCCGAGGCCAAGAGCCAGCATTAGCCCGCCCAGTATCGTGAGAGAAGGCAGCAGGTGGTGCGCAGCCGCAACAGGAAATATCGCGGTCGATGCGGGCAGCCGCAGTAGCGTCCAGCCGAGCCACAATCTTAGGGCCAGTTGAAAGGCAGGGCCGACGTGCTTCGTTAACTGCTCGGCAGCGTGAATGATGTGGGAAAAAATAGGAACCGCGCTGTCGCCGAGACCCGGCGTGATCAACCCATCGATCGAAATCGCGCGTGCGCCGAACATTACATAACCGATCAGAATTGCTGCCAAGCATAGGTTTGCGTCATGCGTCTGATAACTCGTGTGTCCGACGAGCGTGAGGATCGCCATCGGTACCGCTGCTGCGCGCGTGAACAATCCAAGCGCCAACAGGATGGGACAGATGAGCTCGATCCCAATCCCGAGTAGCGCCGCGTGCTGAGGGTTCAGCCAGCTTCTTGAAAAGTTATCGCCAGCGAGATACTCGTGCCAGGTCATCGCCTGGACCATAGCTGGTTTCAGAAAAAACTGTGCGATGCTGAGCCGTATGCCAAGGTCGACGAAAGGGTGATAGATACGCTTATAGCTGCGGTAGGCCGCGAACCAAATCCGCAAGGAGATGCTTGCTCGGGCGCGTGTCGCAACTGAGAAATAGGAAGGCATGCTATGCTCCGAACGATGCGTTGTGCGGCATAGCCTGGTAGACGTTGCGAGTGGGCACTGATTGATCGCGATTGTTCGAATTCAAAAAGCTGCCGCGAGATGAGCTTTGACCGGCAAAGCATCTTCGTTTGCGCCAAACTTCCGCAAGGGCAAGCGCGGCGCGACCGTCTGCACAGTTCGAAACGGTATCCGGCGTCGCTCCGAACAAACTCAAACCGACCCGCAGCCCGTCGGATAGGACGGGGTCGTCTTCAACAATTAGAATGCGCATGCCGTAGACCCTCAGTGGGGGCTTGACCTCCCAACCTAGGCTTAAGGCTGCCTTAAGGGGGCCACCCGCAAATCGACGTTCGTAGCTACGGGGAGGGCCTTATGAAGTACGTGCGCTTGACCAGGTTTGTTACATTAGTTCTGTTTACGCTTGTGGGCTGACGGCGGCGGCCCCTCTCTCCGCAGGTGCGAAGCCGGCAGATCAACCCCTCCGGGTCTGCGTCCCATCGGACGAGGAGAACGGGCTTGAACTCCGTTGGTCGGTCGCCCGGGCTACTTTTGCCGAATTTAAGCAAAATATCGTTCCTCACCTCGGCAGCGCGGATCTGTCGTAGAAGAGCTGCTTGTCATCCGCTTCGATTGTTGAAGTTGCCTGCACTACATTGCGCGGTCCGGCATTGGGGCCTGAGCCAATCTGGGCTTGGACTGCACCACGCACAGGACCTAAATTCACAGCATACTTGAGTGAATTGTCGAGAAATGCGATTTTCTGTATCCCCGCCGCCAGTGGCACCCTGAAAGCCGATGACGGGAACTAGTCATCGGGTCGTAGGCTACTACGCCCTCCGAGGATCAACGTACTTGATTTCGGTCGGGTAGGAGTACGCATCATTGCAGCAGCTCACCGAAGGATTATCCGGCATGTGCCATTTTGAATAAAACCTCTCGTGCAGGAGCTGATCCTGTGGAGGGTGATGGCGAAGTGCAGCGTGGCCTTGTGCCTCTTCTTGAGCTTGGACCGGCATCGCCAATAGGCAACCAAAACAGCTCCATAACATGAGTTTGCATAGAGCATTCATTGCGCAGCTTCCTCGTTGCGAAATCCCAGGATTCCGACTGCAACTGTTTGTCGGGCGGCTTCAAATCGGAGCAACCATCGCCGGTCGCTCTCCTCGCGGGACTTGAAGCGATCGGCGCACTTCTTGGAACAGAGGGCTGTTCGGAAAGAGTAGTGCCGGATCAGACCAAACTGTTGGTCACAGATGGCGCACCGCTGCGCTGCGCCATTCCGAAAATTTCGGGGACTGTTGCGCATGTTCGTCTCCTATAGTCCTCGCCTTGGTATGAAATCACCGTTTGTTGGCCGTCGCACTTCGCGCGCATTTCTTCGTCGTCACGGGTGTAGGTTTGGTTCCGCATGTGTAAGGCTAGTCCTCCCGCTGAAACGGGCGTATTGCATGACATACCTTCCGCGAACGACCGAACGCCGCTTTGAAGTTTCCACCTTAAGCCAGCCTTAAGGCTGGCGGCCGATCGGGAGAGCCGAGGGAGGCCGGAGATTCATGCGAATACTTGTCGTTGAAGACGATCCGATGCTGCCCAATAGTCTCAAACTTGGATTGGGGCAGCAAATTCTGCTGGCAGATATGGACTTTCACTCATTCATCTACCACCTATCCGGCAACCCCTTGATCGCAGGGACGGTGCGGCTGCACCGGCGACATTTTTCCCGAGCAATGGAAGAAGTTCTGCATCATCCGGGAATGTCGCTCAGCGTCTCGCAAGAACAGGGCCGCATGAGCGGCCAATAGGGACGACAAACCGTGGCAGGAAAAGTGACCGCTAAGCCGGTTTGAGAGCCTGCGATAAGATTCCCAACCGGCAGCATCTTGGCGATCAAGGTCGTCCTAAACAGATCCAACGCGTGCAGCACGGCCTGCCGCGCCGCTTGAGGGGGAGGCGGAAAGCCCACTCGGGGGCTCGATATCAATTCGCTGGCGATCCTTTCGGCGGCCCGCATCGTTTCCTGGCGCAGGCGGGTCAGCTCGCCCGATTGTGCCAGTGGGGTCAGGAGTACTGCGGTAACCGCGAGGCTGCTCGGCCATTGCGTCAATTGCCGAAACAGACTTGCAACCATCGTTGGTTGCCCTTCCTCCCCTAGGCCGTTGACGAAGGAAACTAGACTTCCAATGTCGGGGGGTAGCCCATCAAGTTTCGGAACAGAAGCGCCTGCGGCGATCGGCGGTAAGCCGGGTACCCCGGTCCAATCCAACATGACGTCGTTTGAACAGCAAGCGGGGTTACGTGCGACATGGGCCAACGCGGTTATGCCAACGATATTGGCTGCGTTTGTTAAATTATACCGAGCAACAAGAGAGCGGATCTCAACGAGGTCAGCATCGGAAAGTCCGGCGATACGCAAAAGCGATGCGGGAAGAGTCATCGTGACATTTGCGGTCGGCATGGCCGCTGCAGCCCTTAACAGACCATCATAGCCCCAATTCATCCGGATGCAGCCCCACACCCATTCGAGGCCGCCTGGAATGGTTGCAAGGTGCCGGTAGATGAGATTAACGAGCGGCGTGCCCGAAGCGAGCTTGATATCGCAATAGATACGGCCGACGGCGACGGAAGCGTCCTCCTGCCGAATTTCGGACAAGACGGGGAGCCGTGAAGGGGCGCTGGACATGTCGTCAGTAGCTTTCGCTCGTTTCAATTGACGTGTCCGACAAACTGGTGTCGCAACAGCGCCGAATGTTGGAGGGCCATTGTCTTCCGTCAGGTCGGAAGCCGAAGGTCGTTCCAACCCGACCGTGAGCAATGTGTGCTAGAGAATCTGCATTTTATTGTTCGTTGCCGAATGCCTATCATGCAAAACCGTCGTCGCACTTTAAAATTCGTATTACGATGCGAAATGTCAAGACATGGGACGATGGTGCTCCTAATCCAGGATCATCCGGGATGGCCAATCATCGTGCGTGGTGTTCCCACCATTGCAACGCGGCGCACCGCTCGCACGCGCGCCGCGCGTTCCCAATGTCCGATGACGACGCGCGCCCGCTTCTTGTCCACAGGAGCGACAGTGAGCATCATGGCGCGCAATCTGAATTGCAGCGGGCGCAGGTGAACTGGTCAACATGACGATCGAAACCAACAGCAATTTGGTTATCATTTCGAGACGAACTTTGTGTCTCCTTCTGCGTTCAGCAACCTCTGCAAACGCCTCTGATTATGCGGTCGACTTTCGCGTCTTCTTGATCAAGCTGAGATGCGGACGTCGGTATAGGAACATCAGTTGCACGCGGCTGGCGGTGACCTACCGGCGCCGACCAAGGTCTCGTCGTAGTTTTGTTTTGCTGCTAACCATGAGCGAGCCGGCGGTGCTGATGCCGTGGCATCGGCTGTTTCGCGGCCCACTTCACCCACTTCTCCTCGCTGAGATGGTGTAGATCCAAGTCTCAACCCTTCACCTGGATGGAAGAAGGCGTATGCACTTGGCTCTTGGACAATCGCTTGGGCAGGTACCGGAGTCACGATTGCCGTTGATAGAATTGCGGCCAGGCCAAGAAGCGTAAATTTAATCATCGAGCGACTCCGTCTAGTTCTCGTTGCGCATAAGCGCCTCTGATAACCAGACTCTAATTGGCGCTATGATATTCCGTAACCTTCCGGATAATGAGATTTCCCTAGATCGTAGCGAGAGCCGCCGGTCGTGGTGCTCGCCTGTAAATCATGCCGACTGACGGATGATTAAGGCGGGCAGGCGTCATTCATAGCCGAAGTAACGGTCGCAACACCCTTTCGAGAATTCAAACGCGCAACGATTCTGAAATATCGATAGCTGAACGTCGGTCACGTTGTTGGAAGCAGCGTGGCCGACGCGCCTGAGTAGCGGCGGTGATCGGTTGCAAGAATGGGCGGCCAGCGGTAACGATCCGCAATTACGACCACATGTTTCGGTCGCATCTTTTGCTGGGACGCGAAGCGGATTTCTCATCCCCGATGCAAGCCATAGCCTCAGCGAGGCTTGCCCGCGAACAATCCATCAAATCGCAACGAATACCCGACTCCGACAGTTTAGCGTTCGGCACGCGACCATCTGCTCACCGAGAGTCCATGTGAGCCGAACTGATGAACATGTTGCTGCCGCCGCGAGATACGCAAATGCCAGGCCACCTTTGCCGATCATTGGCACGGATGGCGGATGCCATCATAGCCGAGGAAAGTGCCGGATGACGGGTCGTAGGAGCGGTAACGTTGGGAGCAAGACGCGCTCGATCCATTTAGGGCGTTGTGATCCATTGAGCCGTACGAGCTTCGGGGCGATGGCCATGGCATTGGGCCAGGCCCCGATCCAACAACACCTAAACTCTCGTAAAACGCATTCAAGCCGGGTTCTTGGACAGCGGCTTGTGCAAATACTGGGGTTGCGATCATCGTTGACAATAGTGCGGCTGCGCTAAGAATTGTGCATCTCTTCATCGTCGCGTTCCTCAACGTGCTCGATCCGATGCGGATGTGCGCGGATCTTGTAATAACAAGACTCGAATCCGGGTCCTGATAATCCCAAGCGCACGTCTTCTTTAAAATCTGTGATCACGCATTCGGCGACGGCGCGCCAAGTCGTTTAGCAACTCCTGATCAGACTTCAAATAGCGCAACTTTCCTCCCTTCGGGCGGTCGCATTGAGGACACGCCAAAATCAAGCCCGCGATGCTGCGTCGACCCGTTCGACAGAAGTGGTAACGCAGACCGACGGTCGGAGCGAACGTGACTCTGTGAAGGAAGCTTCGCCCCCCACCCTGGATAGATGACAAATACTTCGTCGCTGACGATTTTTGACCTGGTAAGCAACATTTCTTGAAAGGTGTTTCACACCAACCCGGACACGTGGTGGCATCCAGCGGTTGCTGTGCGTAAAACGTTTTCAGTGATGGAAGGATGCCGATCGGAGATCAGCATCCTTCCATCTTCTTTCGGTTGGCAAAAATCCGGTCAATCAGCAGAGACGTCTTCGAATTCCAGTGGACGGCCCGATGACTCGGCAAAAGTGCGATGGTGATTCCGAATAAAAAACCGATCGATGGCCAGTGGTCCCGATCCTCCCAGCACCAAGGCGCACAGCGCTGCGAGGTACAGAAGATCAGTCTCATATCCCGGCTGCCCGAAGTGGGCGCCCGCTGCAGTAACCGATTCCAGCTTGATCGAGCTGAACCCGTACGGGAGATGAACGGTGAAGATGGCCACTAGCAGGACCGCCGCCATCGGAATACTGGCAAGTGGAATGAATGCCCCTATGAGGACTGCGAAGCCTCCGATGAGCTCTACCAGAATCGTAAGCGCGGCGAGCAACGATGGTTCTGGAATGCCCATTGCGTGGAGGATAATCGCGAATGAATCGGGACCACGGGCCAATTTTGCGTACCCATGCTCCATGAAGCCGTAGCCTACCATGAATCGCAGCGGAATGGCATACCAAGCCCCTTCGAGTAGAGCAGTCAAGCGAGCGTAACTTGCGACAATTGCATTCATAGTCAAACTTCCCATTTTTCGAGTTTACGTTGGCGACGCCGTGCAGAGGGATGCTCAGCGCGTCGGCGGGGATATCGATCATCGCCGCCTTAAGGCAGGCTTAAAATGCGGGAGCGAACGCTGCTCCATCGCCATCGCCATGTTAAGATCGATCGCACGGGTTCAGTGTCATTGGATAAGCCCGGGCCCAAGACAACTCGGTGAGGCTCACTCGCAAAGATAGCAGATATTACCATGCTCTGCATAAGCACCGGACGTGAGCGCTTCGTCGATGAATACACCGCGAACTGCTTTCATCCGGCAGCTGGACGGTCGAGAGCATGCGCCCGCTGACCCGTTGGCCACTCGCCATACCCAGAGCCGTGGCAAGTCGAGATTGAGGCGCGCTGTACTGGTCTTCCTAGTCCAAAACAGGTTGCGGCGGCGACTTAACGACTTGTCTCGTGCTGCCAGGCATCCCCGAACACTTTTCGCGCGCGTGCCAGACGCGACATGACGGTGCCAATCGGCAAGGCTGTGACTTCCGCTATTTGACGATAGGAAAGCTCATCGAGCTCGCGCAACACCAGCATTTCGCGCAGAGGAGGAGGCATCGTATCAAGAACCAAACGGACGGTCCGGGTTTCTGCTTCGCGCACCAACATCGCCTCCGGTGTGTATTCATCTGAGGATATATTATCGATGCGTTCTTCGGTGTTACCGGGCTTGTGGGGATCGACCTCCAACCCCGACTTTCGTCTTCGGCTCATCAGCCAGCTGTGATAGCAATTACGCACAATCTTCAAGATCCAGGCGCGGGCATTCCCGCCGCGATATCCAGCGAAGCTTCGATGGGCTCGAAGGAATGCCTCCTGCACGATATCCTGGGCCGCGTCATCATCTCTGCATAGAAGACGCGCGAGCTTGTAGGCAGCGTCGAACTCAGGAACGATAATTTGCTTAAATCCGGCAACGGTATCGTCCGCACTCGGCAGTCTGCTTTGCACCAGGACTCCCCACTGGTCCAATGCTGACGTCGGCGTAGATTCGATATGCGGGCCTCGAATGTGTTTCATGAGACACTCCCGTTCAGCAGCGAACTCTGATTTGCGGGTGGCGCCTTAAGGCAGTCTTAAGTCCAAGTTGGGAGATCAAACTCATCCTGAAGGATCTACGGCATGCGCACTTTGAGTGCGCCGGCCAGGATGTCGGAGTAGGGTTGCTCGTCCGGCACGATATGCCCGAGGTAAAGAGCGCGCCCATTCGACTTGCACGCAATCTACCGGGCGGATATCCCACCGAGCCTCGAAGGCTTCGTTGCGGGCATCGGCTGCCGTTTCGACCATGTCCTGGTCTACAAATGTCAGGACACCAACTGCCTGCAGTCGTCGATACTTCTGGAGCTTAAGCGCCGCGGGTCACGGCCTCACTGTCGTCGATGACAGTGCGCAATCGACTTGCAACAACCGATGTTCGCGACTAGAGGTGCATCCGTGGTCGGCCCCAACCATTGTGCGTACAGGCCACCTTCGCGCGCTTCTCAATCAACATCGTCGCCACGGTTAAACAGGCAACCCCCGCTGTGTTTACTTTCGCGGCCTTCCCCGTTTTGCAAAGACTAATCCTCGGGCGTCGGCAGTGGATCGAAGCCTGGCTTGCTAATTTGAGTGCCTCGTTACGTTCCGGACCAGGGGGCATTAGCCAGGCAAGATCCAAGGCCTCTGCCGCTAGGTTGTCCCAACCAAGCCGGTCAGGTGAGTGCCGCATTTCTTTGTTCATCGCTCCGCAGATCTCCAGCTGCCCGGTCTCGTTAAAGTCCTCTCGCATAGCAAGACTCCTATATGAGTGGAGTTATTCTCGCGGTTTCGATTGCTTGATGACGCGCCAATTCCGGCTCTCATTCTCGCGAGAGCAACGCACCGCTTTCAGTGCTGAGACGAGCAACCGCAACAATCAAAGAAAGCGTCGGGTCCTCGCCCAAAGCGGAACCAGTAAAAAGGCCCCAGCCTTGGCAGAAAGGCTGGGGCCAGGAGGAGCAAAGGAGACGGGTCGGTTCGAAACGACCGCAACGCCGCCCGTGGCGCAGGTGCTCATTCGACGCCACGAATTGCATCACTACGGTATAGACTCCATGCGGGCGCGTTTTATTCCGACTTTTTTATCCGTCATCTGGTGTGACGGAACGAAGGCATTTCTACCTCAAATCAAAAATGTGGCGATGTATTCTGATCCAGCGAAGGGTCAGATGGTCTGCACGATTACGTTATCGACGCCGCCCGAATAAAGCGCTCGCCGATTCAGTCTTTTGATCTATGCGACACAGCATCGTAATCTGTTTAGTTATACGGCCTGGCAAATCCATCAGGTTCGCCGGAAGTCACAATCCCCAACTGTTTGTTGAGACGGGGGTCAACGCCTACGCAAATCATACCGGCGGGCCGTTCTATCGAAAGCCGTGCGCATCCGAACCTGCTTGAAACTCTGGCTCATCCACCAAGAAAATGAATCCAAATCATCGCGAATAGAAAGGTACCTCAACCGTGAACCGTTCCCACGTAAATGGATTTGCTCAAGTCGTAGAGAGGATCGGCCTCGCCGTTATGGGCGCGCTGAGCGGGCTTTTCGTTGCAGCGCTCTTGGCTAAAATAAATATCGAGCAGATCGATTCCATTGGAGTTCTTTTCTTGGTGATCCTGTATGGCTCCGTTGGCTTCTATTTGGGAGCCAACCTTCCTTCGCTGTCTTCCGACAACGGTTCGAGACTGAGGGCGAATCTCATCGCGCTGGCCAGCGCCAGCGGTACATTAATCGCCGCCCTCGCAACGCTCGTGTCGGTTTGTATGATCGTACTTGACGAGATTCCGCCCGTCATTTGGAATGTCGCCATCGGTTCCTGGTGGATACTCGGCGTTCTCCTGCAACTCGCCGCTGGTGCCGCTGCGCGCCTTGGACAGTTCACAGATGCCGCCGGCTCGGCGCGCAGCGACGCGAAGCGCTCATAATCAGGTCGGGCTAATTCTCCCGACGGCAATATCTCGGATGGCAGCTAAATCTTCTGACGATTTCCTGGTCGTATCGGGGGTGCCACTTGTGACGGCCCCGCCGCCACTGCAGGATTATTTATAGCGACATAGCGGACATGGCCGGACTTGAGGCTGGTTCGACCCGGTCGCGAATGACCCCAACCAGACATCGATCTCCACGTTCAAACGAGATATACTGATCCCACGCTTGGTGTCCAATCGGACCGGGGAACCGGAACGATGGAGCATTCGTCACTAGCGCGGCGCAGCCGCAGGAAATCTTGCCAGCCTAGCCTTTTCAGAGGCGGCGACGCTTCCTTAATCGTCGTCAGCTGTCTCAATGGGCAGAAATGGCGGTGAACTGCGGCAGCCTGTGATGGGAATGGCGAAGCTATTTGCGCTTCGTGCCGCGCGTTCCAGCCGCTGCGAAGAGGCGCTCCGATGATGAAGCCGGCCGTCATTGTCCCAGAGGATCAGCCTCTCACCCTTGCAACTTTACCGCCCGGCCGGGCGCAGAGACGGCTTGCCCTTGGTATCGTGCTCGCCTCGCTGTTCGCGTTTTCCATGACGGCTGGGCCGCTTTCGACCTTCCAGCTGGGGCGGATCGACGCCTTCGTTCCGGCCTATGGCACGGCGATCTTCGTGAATGACTTGATCACCGCGGTCCTGCTGTTCAACCAGTTCGCTATCCTACGTTCGCGTGCTCTCCTCGCAATCGCGAGCGGGTATCTCTTCGCAGGGCTCATGGTCATCCCGTGGTTGCTGACCTTTCCGGGGGTGTTCACGCCAGGTGGCCTGCTGGGCGCGGGACTACAGAGCACGGCTTGGCTCTCCGCTCTGCGGTACTGCGGTTTTCCCACGTTCGTCATCGCATATGCCCTTTTGAAGGATGCCAATCCGCCCAAGCGATTGTGGGAGGGCTCAGTGGGCGCGACCATCCTTTCGAGTGTCGCGATATCCGCAGCCGTCGTGTGCGCCGTGACAGTTCTTGTCATAGCGAGTGATGCATATTTGCCCTCCATCTCAATCGATCCGGTTCGTTTTTCTACCTTCTGGCTTTATTTTGCCAGTTGTCTAATCCTGTGGAACGCAGTCGCGCTCACTTTGCTCTGGACCCACCAGCGCTCGGTACTCGATCTGTGGCTGATGGTGGCTCTTTGCGCGTATGCAATTGAGATCTATCTGAGCGCGTTTGTCGGTCCGGCCCGGTTCAGCGCCGGCTGGATTGTCGCCCGGATCTTCGGGTTCGTGTCCAGCATTCTGGTACTCTCTGTTCTGTTGTATGAAATAACGACGCTTTACACGCAACTGCTCCGCGCGGTCTTGGCGCAACGTCGCGAACGTGAGGCGCGGCTGATGACCGGTGATGTCGTCGCGGCTTCAATTGCCCACGAAGTCAAACAGCCATTGACGGTGATCATAGCCGGTGCCAACGCAGGATTGAATTGGCTTGATCGGGTCGAGCCTGACCTCGATCAGGTCAGGGGAGTATTGCGGCGCGTCGTGACCGCCGGACACCGTGCGGACGCCGTGATCGAAAATATCCGGGCGCATTTCAAGATGGGTGCGCGGACCCGCAGTTCGCTTGATATCGACGATGTCAGGCAGTAAGCTCTGGCCGTCGTTCGCGACAAACTGCAGACACATGGGGTCATC
>Ga0137410_10001232_pt1 | contig 17622 bp, 15 predicted proteins | sample CZODoug1_16funga_FD_108878 | JGI IMG/M metagenome (GOLD analysis project Ga0137410, IMG submission 108878) | Vadose zone soil fungal communities from Angelo Coast Range Reserve, California, USA - CZODoug1_16fungal (Illumina Assembly) | ecosystem: Environmental > Terrestrial > Soil > Vadose zone... | reverse complement strand
GGATTGTTCCAGTGCTTCAATGGAAATTTTGTCGCCGCGAGCCGAATGCTGTTTTCCTTTGGGCGGCGCGGAACAATTCCGCGGCCGTTCAGTGCTGTTCATCCGGCGTACCAGACGCCGTACATCGCCGTCGGCGCGATTGCGATGATGACGGTAATCGGATTGCTGCTCGGCGATTCGTTGCTCATCCCCGTGACGGAAGTCGGTTCAATGGCGTCTGCCTTCGGCTGGCTTGCGACGTGCGTTTCCTTTTTGGCGATCGAGAAGGATCTTCGAGCGCGAATCATCGCTGGCGCCGGTGCCGCTGTGTCGCTTCTGCTCCTACTAATGAAGCTGGTGCCCGCTTTCCCCGGCCACTTTTCGAACGCGGAATGGGTCGCGTTGACGATTTGGCTGGCGCTCGGCCTTGCTTTCTACTTGATGGCTGCCAGAAACAAATAACAGCGCATGTATACTGCTGAAGGCTTCAGGACAGTTTCAAGAACATGATTCCATTTTTACATTTTGGGCCGTTGTCGATTCCGACCTTCGGACTGATGGTCGCCACCGGCCTCTTTGTTGCAGCCTACGTTTTGCAGGCGGATTTTACGCGACGGATTTCGAAGGCCGACGCATTTCTGATCATCGGCATCGCGGGCCTGGCGGGAATTGTGGGCGCGCGGCTCTATCACGTCCTCGAATCGCCTGAGGAATTCTTTGCGCATCCCTGGCCGATGATTTTCAGCCGGTATGGGTTTGCCTGGTTCGGCGGATTGATTGGCGGTTTCATCGCCCTGATTCTGATGGCGCGGCACGAGAAGATTCCCATGCTGGAATTTCTCGATGCCTGTGCACCTGCGGCGTGCGTGGGTTATGCGATCGGCCGTATCGGCTGTTTACTGTCCGGCGATGGCGACTACGGGCGAGCGACGTCGCTCCCCTGGGGAATGAGTTTTCCAAACGGTGTCGAATCCACGACCGGGAAGTGCCTGGAATGGGGGCTGCCGGCCGACTGCAAGGTTCACCCCACACCGATCTACGAGTTTCTGATTTGGCTCTTGCTTGCACTGATCTTGTGGAAGCTCGGCAGCGGCGCGATTCAAAAAGGTGAAAAAACCGGCGGCAGGATCTTCTTTTACTATCTTATTCTAACGGGTGTCGCTCGATTCCTCGTTGAGTTGATTCGGATCAATCCGCGCTCGTTTTTCGGGATGTCCAACGCGCAAACCGCGAGCGTGGCATCAATAATTTTGGGATTAGCGTTCCTCGTAAGTTTACGCAAGCCTCGCCTGCTGCGTTAAATCATTTGGCGCAGGACGTATTGCAGAATTCCGCCGTTCTGGTAATAGAGAATTTCTTCCGGCGTGTCCACTCGCGCAATTACAGAGAAACGCTTTTCGCTCCCGTCGGTCGACTTCGCGACGGCCGAAAGCGTTTTCTTCGGCGTCAGCGTGGAAACGCCTTCGATCGAATACGTCTCCTTGCCTGTCAACCCGAGCGATTGTACCGTTTCGCCGTTCATGAACTGGCAGGGAAGAATTCCCATTCCAACTAAATTGCTGCGGTGAATGCGTTCGAAACTCTCCGCAATCGCGGCCCGGATGCCGAGCAGGCGCGGACCCTTCGCGGCCCAGTCGCGCGAAGAGCCGGAGCCGTATTCTTTTCCGGCGATCACGACGAGCGGCACGCCGGCCTCGCGGTATTTCACCGCAGCGTCATAGATCGTCATTTGTTCGCCGCCCGGCTGATACGTTGTCCATCCGCCCTCGGTGCCGGGTGCCAGTTGATTCTTCAAACGAATGTTGGCGAATGTACCGCGCATCATCACTTCATGATTGCCGCGCCGTGCGCCGTAGGAATTGAAATCGTGCGGCTTCACGCCGTTTGCGATGAGATATTTCCCGGCTGGCGATTCCGTAGCGATGGAGCCGGCCGGCGAAATATGATCGGTCGTAATACTATCGCCGAGCACGGCCAGGACGCGCGCGCCGTGCAAATCGGCAAGCGGCGCGGCCATTTTCGACATATTTTCAAAGTATGGCGGCAGCTTGATGTATGTGGACTTCGCGTCCCATTGATAAAGGTCGCCCTGCGGCACGGGCATGGATTTCCACATCGCGTCGCCTTCGTAGACGGCGCTGTATTCCTTGCGGTACTGCTCGCTGGTCACCGACGCGCGAACCGTTGCTTCAACTTCCTGCGGCGTCGGCCAAATGTCGCGGAGATAGACCGGCTTGCCGTCGGAACCATTGCCCACCGATTCCGTGGTGAGGTCGACATCCATGCGGCCAGCCAATGCGTACGCAACCACGAGCGGCGGCGAAGCAAGATAATTCGCACGGACCAACGGATGAATGCGTCCTTCGAAGTTACGATTGCCGCTCAATACGGCCACGGCGACGAGGCCATTCTCCTTGATGGCTGCACCAATCGCTTCAGGCAATGGCCCGCTGTTACCGATACACGTCGTGCAACCGTATCCGACAAGATTGAATTTCAGCTTGTCGAGGTAGACATTCAAACCGGACGCAGCGAGATAGTCCGTGACGACTTTCGAACCGGGCGCGAGCGACGTCTTCACCCATGGCTTCACTTGCAAGCCACGCTCGACGGCTTTTTTCGCCAGCAAGCCCGCTCCGATCATCAGCGATGGATTTGAAGTGTTGGTGCAGCTGGTAATCGCCGCAATCACAACTGCGCCGCTCGAAAGATCGAACGTGTCGCCGTTGTTTTTCACGTGCGCCTGCTTTGCGGGCAAGCCTTCCACGACTTTCGTAAAAGAAGCCTTCGCTTTCGTCAGTGGCACGCGATCCTGCGGGCGCTTCGGTCCCGCGACAGTCGGCTCCACCGTGCCGAGATCGAGTTCGAGCGTGTCGGAAAAGAGCGGATCGGGCGTCGAGTCCGTGCGGAAGAGCGCCTGCTCTTTGCAATACGCTTCCACGAGAGCGATTTGTTCGTGCGAGCGAGCAGTGAAGTGCAAATACGCGAGCGTCTCCGCGTCAACAGGGAAGAAGCCCATCGTCGCGCCATACTCGGGCGCCATGTTGGCGATCGTGGCGCGGTCGGGAACGCTCAGGCTGGAAAGGCCGCTGCCGTAGAATTCGACAAATTTTCCGACGACGCCTTTCTTGCGGAGCATTTCCGTCACGGTCAGAACGAGGTCGGTTGCCGTCGCGCCGTCGCTGAGGCGGCCCTTCAGTTTGAAGCCGACGACTTCTGGAATCAGCATTGAAGATGGCTGGCCGAGCATCGCCGCTTCCGCTTCAATTCCGCCGACGCCCCATCCGAACACGCCGAGCGCATTGACCATCGTCGTATGGGAATCCGTGCCGACAAGCGAATCGGGATACGCTTCGACACGATTGCCGGAAGGTACCGCGCAAACGACGCGCGCCAAATATTCCAGGTTGACCTGATGGCAGATGCCCGTGCCTGGCGGAACAGCTTTGAAATTCTGAAACGAGGTCTGGCCCCAACGCAGGAACGCGTAACGTTCCACGTTGCGCTGAAATTCGAGTTCGGCGTTCAGCGCGAACGAATTGCTGGCGCCAAAACTGTCCACTTGCACCGAGTGGTCGATAACCAGTTCCACCGGAAAGAGCGGATTGATGCGCTTTGGATTGCCGCCGATTTTGTTGACCGCCTCGCGCATCGCGGCAAGATCGACGATCGCGGGAACACCAGTGAAATCCTGCAAAAGCACGCGCGCGGGCATGAACGCAATTTCTTTGTCTTTGGCGCCCGGCGTCCACGTGGCAAGGGCTTTGATGTCATCGGCGCGCACAAACCGCCCGTCTTCACATCGTAAAAGGTTTTCCAAAAGTATGCGCAGCGAAAAGGGAAGCTTGGCAATTGTGCCTACGCCCTGCGTTTCGAGAATTTCCAGCCGTTGAATATCGAACGCCTGCGCGCCAACGTTCAGCTTGTCTCGCGTCCTGAAGGAGTTTGTCGCCGAGATGGTCATCTCGTCTTCCTTTCACATGCGGTGGAATCATCTATGATAACCGAATTGGCGGCGCGCGCTTACGCCGGATTCGAATGCCGCACGCAGTGACGCTATACTTGAGTCGTCGTGAAAATCGTCCTGATTTCGACTTATGAACTGGGCCGGCAGCCGTTCGGCATTGTGTCTCCTGCTGCCTGGCTACGCGCGGCGGGGCATGAAGTTGTGTGCCTCGATTTGACGCGCCAGGAAGTCGATGAGTTGGCAATCCTCTCGGCGGAACGAATTGCGATCTATCTTCCCATGCACACCGCTACGCGCCTGGCCGCGCGGCTGATTCCTGTGTTGCGCGGAAAAAATTCCCAAGCGCGGATTTGCTGTTACGGCTTATATGCGCCGATGAACGCCGACTATCTGCGTTCGCTCGGCGTCGAAAAATTGATCGGTGGCGAATTCGAGGCGGAACTCGTTGCTTGGGCAAGCCAATCGGACGGCCGCGCGCAAGAAACCTGCGTCACATCGATGGAGCGCCTCGCGTTTCGCATCCCAGACCGCGCTGGGCTGCCCGCAATCGAGAAGTACGCGCATCTTGTTTTGCCGGAAGGCGGCTACCGCGTTGTTGGTTCAACGGAGGCGAGTCGTGGCTGCAAGCACTTGTGCCGGCATTGCCCGATCGTGCCCGTCTACAAAGGTGTGTTTCGAATTGTCGCGCGTGACGTCGTAATGGAAGACGTGCGGCGCCAGGTGGCAGCCGGCGCGCAACATATCTCGTTTGGAGATCCGGATTTTTTCAACGGGATCGGCCACGCCGTGAAGCTTATGGAAGAGTTCCACCGTGAATTTCCGGATACTTCGTACGACGTCACCATCAAGATCGAGCACCTACGAAAACACGAAGACCTTCTGCCGAAACTTCGCGACACCGGCTGTCTCTTCGTAATCAGCGCAGTCGAGTCAGTGGATGACACAGTTTTGGAAAAGCTGGAAAAGGGACACACTCGCGCGGACTTTCAGCACGTTGCCACAAAATTCCGTGAAGTTGGCCTCACGCTTCATCCGACCTTCGTTCCATTTACACCGTGGACCACACACGAAAGTTACCTGGACTTGCTGCGAGTCTTGCGGCAAGAAGCGCTTATTGAAAATGTCGCGCCGGTTCAGCTTGCCATCAGGTTATTGATTCCAGAAGGCTCCCGCATGCTGGAACTCGATGACATCCGAACAAGTGTCGGGTCATTTGACGCTGAGTCGCTCGTATATCCGTGGAGCAACGCCGATATGAGACTCGACGCTCTCAGTACGAAAGTGCAGGACATCGCCGCCGCTTCCGACGTTGCGAAGTGGCCGCGAAGCAAAACTTTTGCAGCGATTTGGGCGGCGGCTCACGAAGCGGCGGGACTGCAAATTCCTGAACTCGCGCCAGCCCCAACGAAAGGTGTTCCGTTCCTAAGCGAACCTTGGTATTGCTGTGCTGAGCCGACGAAACACCAGCTTGTATCTCTCGGCGTAGGCCCGGTCGAGAAGCAGCAACCCGCTACGCTGACCGCGGACAGTTTTGTCTGAACATGAATTCTCTCGCCGCCATGCCGCACAAACGAATCCTGCTTTTCGCCGCGAAACTTGGTTACCAGACGCGGAGCTTCGATGAGGCCGCGAGAAAACTCGGCGTCGAACTCGTGTACGTCACGGACCGCTGCCACCAACTGGAAGACCCCTGGGGCGACCGGGCGCTTGCCGTGAAGTTCGAATCGCCGGAAGTGGCGGCGCACAGCGTAATGGAGCGAATGCGTGAAACGCAGATTGATGGAATTTTGGCGATTGGCGATCGCCCTGTCGTGGCTGCGGCGTACGCCGCGCGCGGTATGGGGATTGCCTACAATCATCCGCTGGCTGTCGAAGCGTGTCGTAACAAACTGCGAATGAGAGAAATTTTTCGCGACGCCGGCTTGCTCTCTCCGTGGTTTCGCAAAGTGCCGTTACACCCGCCGCCGGAGCCCGCGCTGCTCGGCATCACTTACCCTTGTGTGCTCAAACCTCTATCGCTCTCGGCCAGTCAGGGAGTGATTCGCGCAAATAATCGCGAAGAGTTTCGCGCCGCGGTGTCGCGAATTCTAAAATTGCTCGCGTCCGTGGATTTACAAGCATCGCGAGAGCCGAATCTTGGGCACGTGATTGTCGAAGGTTACATTCCCGGCGAAGAAGTTGCTGCTGAAGGTGTGCTCACCAATGGAACGCTTCGCGTGCTGGCCATCTTCGACAAGCCGGACCCGTTGATCGGGCCGTATTTTGAAGAAACCATTTACGTCACGCCTTCGAGTCATTCACCATCCGTACAGGCAGAGATTGAAAGCTGCATGCGCAGCTCCGTACTTGCGATGGGCCTTTCACATGGGCCGGTGCATGCCGAGTTTCGCTTGAATGATGCTGGCGTCTGGCCACTGGAAATTGCTCCGCGGCCGATCGGCGGACTCTGCGCGCGCGCTCTGCGATTCGAATCGCCGGGCGGTGGGGAACTGATTGGACTGGAAGAAATGCTCCTTCGCCACGCAGCGGAGCTTCCCGTGGACGATCTCCCGCGCGAAACGCGCGCGTCGGGCGTGATGATGATTCCCGTGCCGCGCAGCGGAATCTACGAAGGTGTGAGCGGACTAGATACAGCGCGAGGTATGAGCGGAACCGAAGACGTCGTCATCACAGCGCGTGAACACGACGCCATCGCCGCGTGGCCGGATGGTTCAAGTTATCTGGGATTTATTTTCGCTCGCGCCGAGCAACCACGTGAGGTTGAAGAGGCGCTTCGCAAAGCACATGCTGCGCTGCAATTCAGAATCAGCCCAACGCTTCCGGTGGAACACCCTATAGCGGGCCCAATGCGGTCTGCCCAGTCGTAAAGCTCTTCCGGGCTCAGCCCTTCGCTTTCGGCGGAACATACCCTTCCGGTAGCTGCGCGCCTGCTCCAAAGAAAAATTGCTCCAACTGCTCTTCCATGACTTTCTGTGAATTGGGATCCAGCGGATTCAGCCGGTATTCGTTCATGATCATCTTCGAATGTTCGATCCAGAGCTTCCACGCCTCTTTCGAGACATTTTCATAAACGCGCTTCCCGATCTCGCCCCTCCAGGGCACGCGATCCAGTCCCGGCAACTCTTTCCCAAATTTCACGCACTTCACCGTTCGCGTGCCCGGCGCAACCGGCTCCGCCGAAGGTGCTGGACTGCAACTGTCGTCCGCCATCAAAGTCCTCCGAAGCTCTCTAAACATCCACCTTACTGCAACTCCGGCGAATTGCCTAGAGAGGCGCGACTGCAAACTTCTTCGATTTCGTGTATTTTCGTGGACGCAATACAGCAGCAACCCTAGATCGCCCGCGACCCGGAGGTGCCTATGCCCAATATCGACACACTTTTCTGGGACATCGGCGGCGTGGTTCTAACCAACGGCTGGGACCGCGGCTCGCGCAAGGCCGCGGCAGAAACTTTCCATCTCGATTGGGAGGATTTTTCCGACCGCCACGACCTCTCCTTTCCCGCCTTTGACTGCGGCCAGATCACGCTTGAAGAATATCTGAATCGCACACTCTTCTATCGTCCTCGTTCGTTCACTCGCGAGGAATTCACCGCGTTTATGTTCGCGCAATCGCGTGCGCTCCCTGGCTCGCGTGAAGTGCTCGATGCTGTCACGGCAGCGGGAAAATATTTCGTCGGCGCCATCAACAACGAGCCGCTAGAACTCAATCAATATCGAATCGAAGCGTTTAATCTTCGCAAAAACTTTCTGGTTTTCTTTAGCTCGTGTTACGTCCATTCCCGCAAGCCGGAACCCACCATTTTTCGCGTCGCACTGGAAGTTACGCAACGAAACGCTGAGAGATGCATCTTTATAGATGATCGACCTCTGAACCTGGAGAGTCCTCGAAAGCTCGGCTTCCACACCGTTCACTTTCAGAACTCCGAGCAATTGAAGAGCGACCTGCGCAACCTCGGGGTTGAGGTATAGTTTTCGGGCTGGTTGTACCGCCCCGGTGTTTCGCCTTTTTGCCAAGGAGATAGCATGCCTGCCGAATCTACGCGTTCCGGAGTGTCTTATGGCGGTGCCACTGATCCCTGCACTGTCATTTTATTTGGCGCGTCCGGCGATCTCGCTAAACGCAAAGTCATCCCGGCGATGTATGACCTGGCCGTGCATGACTCGCTGGGCGAGCGCTACGCTATTATCGGCTTTGCCCGCACCGCAATGAGCGACGACAGCTTTCGCGCTACCGTCGGAGAAGCCGCAAAAGGAATTTCCGAAGTTGGTCCCATCGATCCGGCCAAGTGGGACGCCTTCGCCTCGAACTTGCATTACCATGCCGGCGACTATTCCGATCCGCAAGCTTACGCGAACCTCGCAAAACGCCTGACCGAACTCGAATCCGAAAAAAATCTCGGTGGCAACCGGTTGTTCTATCTTTCGACGCCGCCTGAAGTTTATCCGGACATCATCGAACAACTTGGCAAAGCAGGGCTCTCCAAGCCTGCGAACGAAAACTCCTGGGTGCGCGTCATTGTCGAAAAACCCTTTGGCCGGGACCTTGCTACCGCCAAAGAGCTGAACAAGAAAGTCCAATGTGTTTTTGAAGAGCATCAGGTCTACCGCATCGATCACTATCTCGGCAAAGACACCGTTCAGAATCTTCTCGTTCTTCGTTTCGGCAACGGCATCTTCGAACCACTCTGGAACCGCAATTACGTCGATCATGTCCAGATCACGGCCGGCGAAACACTCGGGGTTGAGCGTCGCGGCGGTTTTTACGAAACGGCCGGCGCTCTTCGCGACATGATTCAAAGTCACGTGCTGCAACTGACTTCGCTGTGCTCTGTCGAACCCCCGGCCTCCTTCGACGCCACGGCTGTTCGCAACGAAAAATTAAAAGTGCTTCAGTCCATCCGTCCGTACGATCTCGAGGGTGTCGCGCAGGCCGTCATTCGCGGCCAGTACGCGCCCGGCCAGTTCGACGGCAAAAAACTTCCTGGCTATCGCCAGGAGCCCGGCGTCAGCCCTACATCGCGCACCGAAACTTTCGTCGCCATGCGCGTACTCGTCGACAATTGGCGCTGGGCCGGTGTCCCGTTCTATCTCCGCACTGGAAAACGCCTCGCCAAACGCACTACTGAAATCATGATTCAGTTCAAGCGCGCGCCGCACGTCGTCTTTCGCGGCAAGGAAGTTGAACCGAATCGCCTCGTCCTCAACATTCAGCCTGACGAAGGAATTTCCGTCTCGTTCGGCGCAAAACGTCCCGGCACCGAAATGAGCATTGGCAACGTCACTATGAATTTCAGTTATCGCGAAGGGTTTGGCGAATCTACGCGCAGCGCGTACGCGACGCTTGTCAACGATTGTGTCCGCGGCGACGCCACTCTCTTCGATCGCGCCGACAGCGTCGAAGCGGCATGGTCGCTCGTCGATCCCATCCTCGACGTCTGGAGCGCCGCCAAGAGCGCGAAGGTTCCCGAATACGCCGCTGGCAGTTGGGGACCAAAGGAATCCGACAACCTGCTCGAACGCGACGGCCGATCGTGGTACAACCCATAGGGCCACTTTTGCAGATTTAATTCGATTCAGCCTCTCCAGGAGACCACGTTGATCCTTGCGGGCGATGTTGGCGGTACAAAATGTAATCTCGCGCTGTTCTGTGAAAAAGGCGGCAAGCTCACACCCGTCTTCAAGCAGCGCTTTCGCAGCAAGGATTTCGCTCAATTCGATTTAATCGCCAAGGAATTCGCGCGGCAAGCGGCGACGCATCTCGCCGGTGAAAAAATCCTCGCTGCTGGATTCGGCATCGCCGGCCCCGTCATCAACAATCGTGTCCGCGCCACAAATCTCCCGTGGACGATCGACGCTGCCGTCCTTTCTCAGGAGCTCAACGTCGCTCACATTGTTCTGCTCAACGACCTCGGCGCGTGGGGACACAGCATCGAGTATCTCGATCCGAAACAATTCCTCGTGCTCAATGAAGGCAAACCCGAACCCGGCGGCACGCGCGCGCTCCTCGCGGCGGGCACCGGCCTCGGCGAATCTCTTCTTGTTTGGGACGGAAAACGCTATCAAGTCGTTCCTTCCGAAGGCGGCCACTCCGATTTTGCGCCGCATACCGAACAGCAAATCGAGCTCCTCCGCTTCATGAAGCGCCGCTATCCTCAGGTTAGTTGGGAATTAATCCTTTCCGGCCGCGGCTTTCGCACGCTCCACGAATTTCTTTCCACCACGGTCAAGCACGCCACCTTCGATGATCCCGACGCCGATCCCGCTCCGGAAATTACAAAAAACGCTCTCGCCAAAACTTGCCCCGTCTGTGTTGAGACTCTCGACCTCTGGACCGATATCTACGGCGCGGAAGCCGGCAACCTCGCGCTAAAAGTTCTCGCACTCGGCGGCGTTTACGTCGCCGGCGGCATCGCTGTAAAGATTCTCGAAAAAATGAAAGACGGCCACTTCTTCCAATCGTTCAAGGACAAGTGGCACTTCGAAAATTTGCTCAAGAACATGCCCGTCTCCGTCATCACCGACGAAAACGCGCCCCAACTTGGCGCTGCCTACGAAGCCCTCCGCCTCATCCGCGGCTGAGCGCGCCGCCCCGGCCCATAAGACGCCTTGCCTTTCCGTGACGTCTAACAACTAACCTTATGCAGCCACGCCTCCACGCGCTCACTACCCTGCGTTTTTTTGCGGCCCTGCATGTCGTCTTGTTCCACATGCGCGTCATAGGTATCTTGCCTGGCGGCCCGTGGTGGTACCAGAATTTCGCAAGCATCGGCTTCGTTGGCGTAAATTTTTTCTTTGTCCTCTCCGGATTCATTCTTGTCTACACCTACGACGGCCCCAACCTGAATGTGCATAATTTTTGGTGGGCGCGCTTCGCCCGCATCTACCCCGCCTACGTCCTTTCGCTAATCGTCGCCGCGCCATTTTTCTTTTTTGCCGTTCGGCATCTCGACCTGCCGATTTTCGCCTGGAGCAAACAGCATCTCGTCCTGGCTTGCGTGCTCACGCTGTCGCTCCTGCAATCCTGGGTTCCGCACGCGGCTCTCACTTGGAACTCCGTCTGCTGGAGTCTCAGCGTCGAAGCTTTCTTCTATTTTTTGTTTCCGTTCCTTCTTCTTCGCAGCAAAAAACTTTCCGAGAGCCAGCTATTTCTTGGCCTGTTTGCCTTCTGGCTCGTGAGCCTTTGCCTTTCGCTCGGATACGTGTTTCTCCATCCCGACGGCGCCGACAAAATCAATTCCGGCGAAATCACGCTCTTCTGGAAGAACGTTCTCAGCTTCAATCCGCTCGTCCGGCTGCCCGAATTTGTCGTGGGCATGCTTGCTGGCCGCCTCTTCCTTGTTCGCGGCGAAAAAACGAAATTTGCATCGCTGCTGATCTTCACCGGCCTCCTCGGTTTCGTGTGCGTCGTTTTATTCGCGGACAAAATCCCCAATCCTGTTCTTTCCGCGGGCCTGCTTTCCCCCGCCTTCGCCGCCATCATCTACGGCGCCGCGCAACAACCCAGGTGGACCGCTTTTCTCGCCGCGCCATTCCTCGTCTTGTTGGGCGACGCCAGCTACAGTCTGTATCTTCTCCATTCCCTCCTCATCGCGCGTGTATTCGATTCCTTTCCCCACTTCGCCTGGTCCGCCCGAGTCACACTTTCTCTCTTCGCCGCCATTGCCGCTTCAATCCTCGCCTACCGCTTCGTCGAACAACCCGCCCGCCGCCTCCTCCGCCGCAAATAGCAGTGCGCGCCTCTTCCGCCTACTTCTTCTCTCTGCGTCCTCTGTGACTCTGTGGCTATCCTTCCCGCTTCTCTGGAAACTCTCTTCCTTCCGTCCTTTTCCCCGTAAACAGCCGCTGCTACCCTTCGTCATGCTCGATTTCACTGAACGCTTCGGCGAATGGAAGCCCGTCTCCAAACCCGCCGGCATCGCCTGGCTCGCCTTCTACGTGCTCTTCCTCTGCTACGCCGCGCTCAACGCTCCCAATTTCCTCTTCATCGATTTCGCCAATCTCGCCATTCACGAAGCCGGCCATCCGCTTTTCAGCCCTTTCGGCTACACCATGAACATCCTCGGCGGCACTCTCGCCGAACTCATCGCCCCGCTCGCCTGTTTTTCGTATTTTTTCATCAAGCGCGAAACCACCGGCGCCGCCTTCTGCGCCTTCTGGTTTTTCGAGAATTTTCTCTACATCGGCACGTACATGGCCGACGCCCGCACACTCGCTCTCCCGCTCGTTGGCTCGGGCGACCACGATTGGGAAATCCTCTTCACTCAATGGAACGTCCTCATCCACGACGTCCAAATCGGCCACACCACCCGCGCCCTCGGCTGGCTCGGCATGCTAGCTACCCTAGCCTGGCTCGCCGTTCGCACTTACCGTTCGGCAACTAACGACATCGCGCAATCGACTATCTAAAAGGTGTCATTCCGAACCCGTCGTCTTCTGACGGGTTCGGAATCTGCTTTTGTTCGGCCTTTGAAATCTGGCGTCAGCTAACCCCCCACCCGTCATTTCGAACGGAATAAGCCAACGCTTTTTTCCCGATTCATTCCGATGAATCGGTTGGCTTATGGAGAGAGAAATCTCTCTGCTCTTCGATGTAAGCACCGCCGCCCCGCGATCACTGTCTGCCTTTCAGCTCTTGATTCCATGCTTGCGCCCAAATTCCTCAAGAACTTCCCGCGCCGGTCTCACACGGCTTTTCTTCACGTCTTCCAGTCCCTGCCTGATTCCTTCCGCTTCGTCGGCCTGCGCAGCAATATCCAGCAATCGTTGATAGGCCTCACCATCCTGCACCACAGCTTCCGCCTTCCCGTTTACCGTCAGGATCATCGGCTTCTTCGTTTTCTTGAGCTGGCTCAGAAATTTCTTGGGGTTGCGCCGGAACGTCGTCATCGCCTGAATGTCTTTCTTCAGATCCAACATATGGCCCTCGCACTGACAGGGTAGCACCTATAAAGGTGCTGCCAAGAGACGACGACATGCCATCTCGACAAAATTCACCGTACCTGAGTTCCACGGAAGTCGTTCTTGGGGATGCCAACCTTCGACGACAAAGACCTGTTAGCCAAATTTGAGCGGGGACACCCTACTCTCCCTCCCGCTCGTCGGCTCCGGCGACCACGATGGGGAAATCCTCTTCACCCAATGGAACGTCCTCCCCCAGGACGTCCAAATCGGCCACACCACCCGCTCCCTCGGCTGGCTCGCCACCATCTCCTGGCTCGCCTTCTGCACCTACCAATCAGAAAATACGCGTGCAATTCTTTTAGAATGAGCACTAAGGCAGGAGCGAGCATCCAGAGAGAAGGCTTATGGCTCTATTCACAGGATTCTTTGATGCATCAGGAGATTGGAAGAACCAACCATTCGTCGTGGTATCAGGCTACATAGCTAACTATCTACAGTGGAAAGCGCTCGAAGGAATGTGGAAGCAAGTCCATGAAGAACACCGAGTAGAATTGCCATTCCATATGGCCGATTTTGCTGCTGCGTGTTTCAACGAAAACTATAAAAATCAAAGCAATGCCCGCGCTGATTACGTGGAAATTGCGAAAGACCCCATCCTCAGAGGAGCATTCTTCGCAAAAATTCTTGCATGCCAAGCCACAATAGTTAGTTGTGCCGTGGCTTGCGTGGTCAGAATGAACGTGTACAGCGAAATAGATGAACTAATTAAACTCCGAGAAACGATCCCACCCTACGCTCTAGCTGCGAGGCATTGCGTTGAGAGAATCCACAAATGGGAACAAGACTACGAAGTAGCAGAACCGATCGAACTAATCTTTGAGGAAGGCGACTTTGGGCAGGGAGAATTTTCACGGTTAATGGAGCGTGAGGGATTGCCCATCCCCATTTACAGGAATAAAAAAGATTTTGCCGGCCTTCAAATGGCCGACCACTACGCTTGGGAGATGTACAACCAACTAAAGACTCAGGAAAAAGGATTGCAAAGAGCTGTTGAGTATTTTCCAAGACCGGAGATGATAACTTTGCTCCATTCGATTCCTAGATTGCACGTTGAACCGACAAGAGAATCCATTTTGAATGTTTGTCAGGGTAAAGGAATAAAGGCACGGGCACGGCAAAAATAGATAAGCAAAACGAATTCGAAAAATTCGACAAGACGTTCGACAAGACGATGGAACAGCTATTGAAGGTTTTCCGGTAAGCCGTCAGCCGGAGCAGTAAGCCGGGGACACGGGCGTTTCCCCCTGGGAACTGGCGGATAGCCTACGCTTTCCTGACAACGGTGTAACTTCTGCTTCACCCCTGCCCGGCCACGTCACTGCGCCGATTCAACCGTCAGCCGCAGCCCGATAGCCTTCGTCACGGCGAACAGCGTCGAAAGCCGCGGATTCCCCTGAGCCGACAGCGCGCGATAAAGACTTTCGCGCTCTATTCCTGCGGCCTTGGCAATCTTCGCGATTCCTCGCGCCTGCGCCAGGTGCCGCAACGCAATCAAAAGCGCGCGCGGTTCGTCCTCCTCTTCCAGCGCGGCCTTCAAATATTTCGCCGCAAACTTTGGATCTCTCCGAAGCCGGAGAATCATCGCCTCATCGTGAGATGTGCTCGTTTTGCGTTTCATTGGATTGCGCTTCTTTCCTTGTAGTCCTTCAAATGCCGCAAAGCTCGCTCGATATCCGCGCCTTGCTTCCGCTTGTCTCCGCCGCACAGCAGCAGAATGCAGGCTTTCCCGATCATCGCGTAATACACGCGGTAGCCCGGGCCCCAATCAATTCGCAGCTCATACAATCCCTGGCGCAAGGACTTGCAATCGCCAAAATTTCCCGCCGCAAGGCGGTTGATCCGAATCGCAATCTTTGCCTGTGCTCGCGCATCTCGCAGGCTCGTCAGCCACTCATCGAAAACATCCCTGCCTGCGCGGTCGACGTAGTGGCGGATTTCGACTAGATTCTGCATTGTAACCTATAAATCACAATTTAAAAATGGATTTCAAGCTAGTGCTGCACACTTCTGTCCAGCGCGAGGGGTGCCCCTCAGCTTCCGTAGAAGTGTTTCCGCAATCCATTCGAATTACCTACAATATACACACACGATTGTGATTGACATCTGGTAAATCCATGATATACTGCTTGTGTGTTACGAGTTCCAATTCGAATACTTCCCGCCTGACCGCGCACTCCTAACTTCTTTTCTTTCATCCTCTTGCAAATGCCTCCCCGCGCATCCCCTTTCTTTTGATACTCATACAAACGCCCCGGGGGTGTGGGTAGTCCCCATGCCCATCGTCAACCGAATTAGCCCCCACAAACAGCTCGCTCTTTTACACTCTTTGGAAAGACCAAAACGCATCCTCAATCTTTTCAATCACTTCCGCACTCTTTGCCCAAAACAACCGGGGTGTACCCCAATCATTTCTTACCCCGAAGGCTCTTTCCGAGGGGCCAAAGTGGAACCACAAGTCTCGTCGTCAGGCCCACTGGCCGCCTGTCTACCCCGAAAGTCTTTTTTGAGAGGTCACCATGGCCTTGCCGCGCTAGAGTATTTGCCATGAGCACAACCAAACCGCCTCACCTCGACATGCCCCTTCGCCTGGATATCAATGAACAGATCGAGTGTGCCTACACGCTGGCGTCGCGCTTTTACACCGATCCGACCGTCCTCGAAATCGAAAAGGAAAAAATCTTTCGTCGCACATGGCAACTCGTCGGCACCACAATGCAGTCCTGCGGGGACGCGAACGGTCTCAACAAAACAATCGCCGATCCCGAAACCTATTTCACCGCCGAAATCGCGGGTGAACCCATTCTCGTCATCCGCGACAAGCAGGGAACTCTCCGCGCATTCAGCAACGTCTGCCGTCATCGTGCCGGACCCATCGCGCTCGGCAGTGGCTGCAAAAATGTCATGCGCTGCCAATATCACGGCTGGACGTACACTCTGGAAGGAAAACTCATCGGAACTCCTGACATCGAAGGCGTCGAATTTTTCGACCGCAGCACCATGGGCATGGTTCCGCTGCGCCTCGACACCTGGGGCGATCTCATCTTCGTAAATTTCGACAACAACGCTGAACCGCTTGAAAAAGTCCTCGGCGAAATTCCCAATCAAGCGCGCGGTTTCGATTTCGAGAATTTGAAGCTCGCCGAGCGACGCGACTACGTCATCGACTGCAACTGGAAGGTTTACGTCGACAACTATCTCGAGGGCTATCACATTCCCATCGCGCATCCCGGCCTGATGAAGGAAATCGACTACGCGCAATACCGCACCGACACCTATCGTTATTATTCGCAGCAGTTCGCGCCCATCCGCGCCATGAAGCCTGACGACGATACGGAACGCGCTTATGCTCCGGGCACTGGCAATTTAAAGGAAGCGCTCTATTTTTGGATTTTTCCAAACCTGATGCTCAACATCTATCCCGATAATCTCTCCACAAATTTGATCGTCCCGCTGTCGCACGACAAAACGCTCACCATCTTCGAGTGGTTTTTCCACGACACCGAATCGCCAAAGAGCAAAGAGCGAATCGAGAAAGCAGTCACCTTCAGCGACGAAGTCCAGCAGGAAGACATCATGCTCTGCACCAATGTGCAAAAAGGATTGAACTCCTCGACGTACGACCGCGGCCGCTATTCCGTCAAACGCGAAAACGGCGTCCATCACTTTCACATGTTGTTGCGGGAATTTGTGGAGAAGTAGATTTGCCTATGCAGCCAAAAGCCGCCAACCAAGCCGAGCGCCAGCCGACGCGAGAGAAAAAGTCGAGCCTTCGCCCGTATGACCTGAAAGTATCCGCTGAAAAAGTTGTGGCTCCGAGGCAAAAATTCGCACCACGCGTTCCTGCGCCCAGCTTCGATTTTCCATCGCAAGAAGCGCGCGCGCCATCAGAATCGGCCGCCGCCGCAACCGCGCATGCGCCGCTTCGTACTGCGCAACGTCGTCGCGAGCAATCGCTTCGGCCAGCGCTTCGGCTTGCAGAAAGGCCAAACTCATGCCTTCGCCCGTGATGGCATCGACAGTTCCCGACGCGTCACCAATCAGCGCTACGCGTCCGCGTGTCACTCGCGGCAGAACAAGATTTCCAGTCGCCGCGCCGCGCTCGGCTGTCGTCGGCTCGCACTTCGCAAGTCTCGTGGAAATATTTGGGAAAAACGACAACGCTTCACGCAACCGCAATTTCGGATTTCGCGAAAGCACCACGACACCAACTTCGTTTGCGGAAACAGGGGTCACGTACAATTGCGCTTTTTCCGCCCAATGGACTTCGACACAATCCGTCCACGGCGCACACGCAAAGTGCTGCCGAAATGCAAACCGCACCCGCGATTTTCTGGATTCAAGTCCCGCCCAGTCGCGTACCAGCGAACGGAATCCGTCCGCGCCAATAATCCAGTCCGCCGCAAAATTCCCGCCGCTGGCGCTGACGAGATTCTCAGCAATCCCAGTCACCACTGTTCGCCGCAGAATCACGGCGCCAGAATTTTCCGCGGCGCGAATCAACTGGCGATGCAATTCGATTCGCCGCATGCCGAGGCCTGCGGACCCGCCAAATTCCGCTTGCGCAGCCGCATCGCCTTTTATGAAACGTATTCCACGACACGCTCGGCCGGCAGACCAATCCAACGCGACGCCGAGCCTCTCCAGCGCTGCGAGCCCTTCCGGCAAAATTCCTTCGCCGCACGCTTTATCGCTAGGCGCATCTCCGCCGTCGG
>Ga0137410_10001228_pt1 | contig 17665 bp, 12 predicted proteins | sample CZODoug1_16funga_FD_108878 | JGI IMG/M metagenome (GOLD analysis project Ga0137410, IMG submission 108878) | Vadose zone soil fungal communities from Angelo Coast Range Reserve, California, USA - CZODoug1_16fungal (Illumina Assembly) | ecosystem: Environmental > Terrestrial > Soil > Vadose zone... | reverse complement strand
TCGACCCGCCAACTGGAACGCCTTGAATAGCCGTTCTTTCAAGAAGAGAATTTGCAGCGCTCTCCTCAGCCGCGAACCGTGAAAATCAAATAGCCCCACTTCCGAGAGCACCGAAAATAAGAGAAGGTCTTCGGCGCGCGGGTGTCCGACAATCGCGCCACGGAAGATGGGGCTGTTTCGAAACAAGATCCGCGTTGCCTCAAACAAATATGCTTTGGGATTAGACGTGGCTTTGCCCGCGTAATCAAAGTACGGGCCATCCAGAACCCGTAAGTTTGGCATAACGTGCCCTTCAATGAGTATTTCTGTATCGGCTGGTGCGTCGACATCGATGCTCGAGCATCTGATGAGCTCCACACTCTTCTCTTGCAACGCCCCGGCCAGCTCGTACTCGTCTTTCCCACACGGATACCCTGCGGCGGCAGCGATAAACACGGCCTCGCTGACTCCGATTGCCACCGCTACGTCCAGCGGTTTCCCCATTGCTTCGGCCTTCGCGAATTGCATTCCCAGGTGACTTTTCGAAGAGGTGCTTATAGTTGCTTGTCTAGGCCCTAAGACCTGCATGCGGTATACGCCGAGGTTATGCGAACCGTCTTCGGGGTCGCGGCTAATATTCACGTGCCAGGTCCCGAGGTAGCGGCCAGCATCAGATCTGTTCCACTGGGGAACCGGCAACTTTAGGAGATCGACCGCTTCTCCTTCGAGAATGTTCTGGAAAATCGGACCGCTCTGCGCGCGCGTGGGAGCGATCGGGTTCGCCACTCTCTTGCGCACCTGCCGGACCAACTCCTTGCGGCTTTTCCCCGCTTCCACTGCGAGCGCAAGCCCCATTGCAGCGATGCTGATCAAACCATTGGTGAAAACTCGGTGCCCTGGATAGTCCTTGATGTTTTCGAAGAGCAGTGGCGCCAAGTCGCTTCTGGTCGTCTCTCCCAGCTCATATTTCCAATCGACTTGGCGACCAATGCGGTGCAATTGTCCCCGTTTGTCAAGTTGCTCGATAAAACTTCGCAAGTCCATGGTTTTTCCGGAATCCAGCTCCCACCCTGTCAGTCTATGAGCCCAAGCATCGGAGGCAATAGGAATATCTCAGCTTAGTGTTCCTACAAGAGACCTAACTGGAGAGACCTACCCGGCTCCGCTCTGTTCGTCCTCGAATGCTCCTGGCAAGCCCTCCGGACAGCAATCGCGGCTGGCCATGGATTCGCACAATAAGGGCTGAGAGCTAGCCTGTCCAGGGCAATAGCAGTTTCTAAGGACTTTATTGTCTATGAGTTACCAAGCGCTTGCGGAACGCCCTGGGAGCAGGCGACAGACTCCGCCCTGCTGCCCTTCAGGAACTTTTCAATCAAGCTTAAGAAATGCATTCGTTCCTGCTCTGTAAAATTCATCATCTTGGCTAGATGCTGACGCAGGACTGCTTGCCTGCTCTGTTCGGGCACATTTCGCAACTGTGCGGATACCGAGCACGCCGCCACACCCGCTTGCCAGCGCATAAAACCGTCGATCTGATCATCGATGAGCGCAAGTGCGCGAGGAATTTCCTCTTCGCGAGCTTTCTTGTTCTCCTCGACGACTTCCATGAGGCCATCGATATCACTCAGCTGAATGTTGGGGATCTCTCTCACATCCACAGCAATGTTTCGTGGAACACCGAGGTCCATCATCATCAGCGGACGATGTCCCCTAGCGACCATGGCCGTTTCCACCATCTGCCGGGATATGATGGGTTCCGGGGTCGAGACCGAACTGACAATCAGATCCGGCCAGTCCAAGACTTCGGGGAGTTTTTCCCACGGCAAAACCTCGCCTCCATAACGCGCCACCAAGGCCTTGGCATTCTCCAGGGTGCGATTCAGAATCCGGAATTGGGGAACACCTCGGTCACACAGGTGTTTCACCACCTGCTCGCTCGTGACACCCGCTCCCACGATCAAGACGCGCTGATTTTCCAGGCCGCGCAAGAGTGCTTCCGCCTGCTTCACTCCCGCAAACGCCACGGACATCGGTCTGGATGCGATCTGCGTCTCGGTGCGGATTCGCTTTCCCACTTCCAGCGCGGACTGGAATAGCCGGTTTAGCACACGCCCGGTTGTCCCATGATCCATCGCAACCCGATATGCTTCGCGGACCTGGCCGAGAATTTCCGATTCGCCCAGCAGCATCGAATCCAGACCGGCTGCCACTCGATAAATGTGGCGTACCACTTCGCGATCCGTATGCCTGTACAGTGCGGCCTTGAATTCCTGCGGTGCAACCTGATGATAGGACGCAATAAACATCTCCATTGCACTCAGGTTGTCCGCGGCGCGCTCGCTAGTGACCCCGTAGAGCTCCGTGCGGTTACAGGTAGAGAGTACAACCACTTCTTTCAGGATTCCGCGGGCGCGCAACTGATCGGCGGCCTCGCAGGCCTGTTCAACGCGAAACGCGACGCGTTCGCGCAGCTCAATGCTCGCGGTACGGTGGCTGATCCCTATTAGCGCTATTTCCATGTCGATTGCTGGTGCCCGGTTTTTTCACACTTCGCGTGTTTAACGTTCTTTCTGCAATTGAACATTGTGAGATTCACGATCCCACATCTCGGAGACATGGACCTTCAACGCTTATGGACGAGCGAGAAGCCAGCCGGGGGACAACCGGGAGCGTGCCTACAGCAGCTCCCTCGCTGCTTCCTTTGCAAAATAGGTGATGATGATGTCCGCGCCGGCCCGTTTCATTGACGTCAACGCTTCCATCATGATCAGCTTTTTATCCAGACGGCCAATTCGTGCGGCCGCGTCGATCATGGCGTACTCACCGCTCACGTTGTACGTGGCCAAGGGCATCTGGAATTCCGTCTTTGCCCGGTACACGATGTCCAGGTAATAGAGCGCCGGCTTTACCATCACAATGTCCGCACCCTCTTCGATATCCAGCGCAATCTCGCGCATCGCCTCATTGGAATTGCTGGAATCCATTTGGTGGGTTTTCTTGTCACCATGCGACAACGCCGACTGCGTGCCTTCCTTGAAGAAGGGATCGTAGAGTTTCGAGGCATATTTCGCCGAATACGCCATGATTGGTGTATTCACAAAGCCGTCGCTATCCAGCATTTCTCTCAGCGCACGAATCTGTCCATCGAGCATCGCTGCCGGCGCCACCATGTCGCTGCCCGCCTGCACGTGCGAGAGTGCCGTTTTCGCCAGCACCTCCTTCGACGCATCGTTCACCAGGTATCCGTCGTCGAGAATCCCGCAATGGCTGTGCGGCGTGTATTCGCACAGGCATACGTCCGTCACCACCAACACTTCGGGCACATGCTTCTTTAGCGCGCGAACCGCTTCTTGAACGATTCCGTTCGGCGCGTAGGCGCCCGTGGCAAGTAGATCTTTTTCTTTGGGGTCAGGCACTCCAAACAACAGAATCCCGGGAATACCGAGGTCGCGAATTTCTTTCACTTCCTCGATCAATTTGTCAATGGAAAGATGATAGTTGCCCGGCATTGCATTGATCTCGTGTTTTATTCCGTGACCGGGCACCACGAACAAGGGCAATATCAAATCATCAATCGCCAGGGAGTGTTCACGCACCAACCGCCGGAATCTCTCATTTTGTCTGAGCCTTCTCAGCCTTCGGGCAGGGAAACCTGTTGCGGCTTCCCTTCCATACGTTGGTGCGACTCCGCCAATCGTCTGAGTCCTTTGCTGCGGTATATTCTCTTCAACCAAGGTCGCAACTGACTTATTGTCCGTTATCATATTTTTTGGCTCACTGTACTGCGTTCCGCGCTGGGAACGCTCTTGGATTTCGAAACAAAGAAGGGCAGGATCTTTCCGCTGGCGGTCGCGATGGGAAACTCTCGAACAATTTGCACCATGTTTGACTGTTTCCACATTTCCGTGCCGGACTGCGACCAGGATTCCGGGCTATCTTCGGCACGCTTGAGCAGGTTCAAAAACGTGTCCAGAACCTTTGTGTCCTGAATCTCGCCGACACGCGGACTCACAAGCAACTGCAGGTGGGTCAGCCCACGTGAATCTTCTTTCTCTACCAGTTGATAGTCCGTGCTTTTGCCGCCAAATCTTTCCGGCAGTTCCCGCTCGATAATTCGAACGAAATCGGTGTCCACAAAGGTCACGCCTTCTCCGGTCAGTTTTTCATAGCTGCGAATTCCGCTCAGATGCGTGCGGAAGCCAACCTGTCCGAAGGTGCACCCACAGTCGTGCTCCGAGAGATTGCCGTAATCGCCCATGCCGACATTCAGAAGAAGTTTGGGAGATTCGTAGAGCAGCGTTGTGAATAGATAGGAGTCAACGAAGAGATCGGAATGCGGCACAATTTGCCGGTGCGAAATGATCGCAGTCGTGTCCTTGTAGAGATGGCAATGGTCGCTTTCTGCGTGAGCCTGGTCGCAGCCCGCCGCGATGACTCCCGCCTCGGAAATTCCGTACACGGGCACCGCGCTAGCCCCCAAAGCTTCAATTTCTTTTCTCTTCTGCGGAGTGAGCGGCTCGCCGGTTACCAGAAACTTGGTTCCCTTGATGTTCAGGTTGTTGTCCGCCGCTGCAATGCAAATTCGCACCGCCGAGGCCGCGAAGGTGTAAACCACGCAGCGCTCGTTCTCCTGCAAAGCGCTGGCAGCCCATTTGGCCACCTTGAGGGCGTCATCCAGCGGCACATACTCGGGCTCCGCCAGTGGGCAGCCATGCAATTTCCCGAGGGTGAAGATCAGTTTTGTGCCCCACTTCTTCTCCCAGTTCACGTTCAAACGGTCCTCTGGCACCTGCGAGAACCACCGTCGCGCGGGATTACCAATGTGCGCAAACCGCAGACTTGAGTTGATTCCGGGCGCTCCGGGAAATACGGGAAACCAATTAGCTATCGGTGCCTGCAGGCATCCATGAATGCTCAGCAACAGCGCATCGTAGAGAGACCTCTGATGCAGATAGTCGAAGTCAATGCGAACTCTGGTTCCAGCGCTGCGCGTGGCGCCACTTCGCACTTCATACACGTAGGAGAGGAAGGGATTGTCGAACATTCCCTCCTTGCACCAGAATTCTGCTCCGTTTCGCACTACCGGGACTTTGCCCTTGAACTCATCGACGGTGAAATACACACCTTCGCTTTCCAGGGTGCGGAGCGATCCTTCAATCCCATCCTTCGCAACCCAATTTTTCAGGTCTTCGAAATGGATTTTCTTCGGTTCAAGCAGCTTCAGGTAAGGGCTACCGGAATACTGGAAAACACCCTTTTCGACGAAGTTCAGAAAGTTCTCATCGCGAGCCGCTACGCGCTTCTTAATAGAGCTTTTCGCCAGGGCAATGGCTTCCTCTGGCGTCATTCGTTGCTTCGCGAATCTGCGAAAACCCTCAACGAATCGGTAGTACTTTCTCATCGAAAAATTCGTCGGCCGATTACGCCGACTGTCTCCTATTGGCTCGCCAATCGTTCAACGGCCGTCTGGGATGTTGAACTGTCTCTAGGGGCCTTCCACTGTCTGTGTGACAAGGAGGAGAGAGGCACCTTTGTGACCAAAAACCCAGGCTCGCGACTCCACGGTAAGTCATTATTTTTCTTAATGTTATGAAAAAGGAGGTCCCCAAGCGCCTCTTTTTAGGGAATCCTAAGGGAAAAAGTGGAAATGGCTTTCCACGGCCTTTCTGGCGCATGAAACCTGATGTGCACTTTTCAACCGACTACGTTTTGATGGAGTGAAGAGCTCTCCGTGCGTGGAAGACGACCCGGCCAGCCCGGTGAACGTCTACGGCACCAGGAAGCTTGCTAGCGAAGAGGGTCTCCGTCAGATCGGGGTACCTCATCTGTTTTTCCGCTCCGCTTGAGTCTATGGAAGGCAGGACGAAACTTCCTTCTAACGATTTTGCGCCTTGCTTCGCGACGAGGAGAGTTGCGAATTGCGAGCGATCAGATCCGCGAGCCGACTTGGTGCCGGGGAATTACCAACGCGACCACATCTATCCTTCAGAATCTTTCGGTCGGCCCCTGATCATGCAGCGCCTCGTTCCCATCATCACCGCCCAATATCCGACGCTTGCCCAGTGCCTTGCTTACTCCGTCCTCTCCAGTGAATACCGCTCTCGGATTTTCAAAGTCTGCTTACCCGATTGGCGGGTTCAGGTGCGCTCGGCCTCTTCCGGCCTGTGATTCTATTCAGGTGCTGACGTATCTAGGTCCAGCCCTTTGCTGGCTCCTGCGGCCAGTTTGGCGAGAGGCCAACTCGCCCGGAATGATGGTCGAAGAAGTGGTCCCGATGGCGTTGGTGCCTCATGTCCTGGCATAGCCGTGGCAATTTGCTACCGTTTGCCGCGGCGAGCTTGACGGCGTTTCCGGTTCGGTCAGATCTCCTCGGAGAAATTCGCATGGCAATGTAAATCGCCGAATGGCTGCGCGCCCTCGGAAGCCTGCTCGTCAAGTTCCGCACTTGTCCCGTCACAATTGACCGGCGGCCCGTCAATTGAAACAAATGGGCAATCCTCTTCCCAGTTATTGACACATATTTCCGTAAGAATCAATTCCGACTGCTTGAGAAAAAAGCACTTAGGGCGGCCACCAAAATGCCATAGATACTCCCAAACGGTCGGTACGTGTGTCTCGATGGCGCCCAGGCAGAAGTGTTGGGATGAAATCCTACGGGCGCACAAGGAGCCTTGGATCATGCTGCGTTTGATAAAGTTCAAGATGGCGTTCTGCGAAAAAGGAAATTCTGAATCTCCTCTTCGCCGCAGCTTCTCGAAGCGCCTTTTCTTTGCGCCGGCTCTCTTTCTGCTCGCGGCCGCCAGCACGTTTGCCCAATTGAGCATCAGTGTGAGCGTTTCGCCCAAGTCGGGTGGACTAACCGTTGGCCAGACACTCACCACGCTGACTGCCGCGGTCAGCAACGATTCGCTGAACCAGGGGGTAACCTGGAGCGCAACGGGCGGCTCGTTTTCACCTACTGCGACCGCATCTGGCGCCCCTACCACCTACACCGCGCCAGCCACCGCCGGAGTCTATACTCTGACGGCCACAAGCGTTAGCGATGTAACGAGGAGCGCGAGTATAACCATAGGTGTCACAGACCTCGCCGGCGTCTTCACCTATCACAACAATCTCTCCCGTGACGGCAGCAATCCTAGTGAATACGCTATTACGCCTTCCAACGTAACGAACGCCACTTTCGGCAAGCTCTTCTCGTGCACTGTCGATGGTGCCATTTATGCGCAGCCGTTGTGGGTGGCCAATCTAACTGTCGGTGGCGTAAAGCGCAATGTGGCGTTCGTTGCAACACAACACGAAGGCCTGTACGCCTTCGACGCGGACGTCAATACCACCCCTTGCACACCGTTGTGGCAGGCAAACCTTATTGATACCGCACACGGCGGAAACAGCGCGGAAACTTCGGTGCCTTCCGGTACAACTGGGAACTTGGTCGGCGCCGGCTTCGGCGATATCACGCCCGAAGTTGGGGTCACCGGCACGCCCGTCATCGATCCTTCCACGAATACTCTCTATGTTGTCTCCAAATCGGTCATCGCACTCGGCCCAACTTTTTATCAGCGACTGCACGCCATCGACCTCACCACAGGCAATGAAAAAGCAGGGAGTCCGGTGACTATTGCTGGCACCTATCCGGGAACAGGTGATGGCGGAACTACCGTTGCCTTTAACGCGCGCCAGGAGAACCAGCGCCCTGGGCTTGCTCTCGTCAACGGGATTGTGTATATCGCTTGGGCTTCGCATGAAGATAAAGCCCCGTATTACGGTTGGGTCATGGGCTACAACGCGTCCAACCTGACGCAAGCGAGCATCTTGAACGTCACCCCAAACGTTCATTACGGCGGCATCTGGATGAGCGGAGGAGCGCCGGCGGCGGATTCGAGCAACAATCTGTATCTCACCACGGGCAATGGGACCTTCGACGCGACGAACACGACGGGTCCGACCAATGACTATGGCGACTCTTTCCTCAAGCTCACCGGCGGCCTTTCCGTGTCGCAATATTTCACTCCATCTAGCCACGCCTCTCTCAACGCGAATGACCAGGATTTCGGTGCTGGTGGGGCAGCCATTCTGGTGGACCAGCTCTCTGGGCCCGTTTCACACCTCGTGATTGGTGGCGGCAAAGATGGCTATCTTTACTTGCTAAATCGAGACGCGATGGGAGGGCTGGGGGACGCTAACGCTTCGCAGCGGTTCAACTTTGGCAATCCGATTCTTTCTACCGGCGCCTTCTGGAACAACACCTTTTACATGGCGGGTTTGAACGGTAAGCTCCAGGCCTTTAGCTTTAATACGTCCACCGGCAAGTTTAATACGCCGAACGCCTCCCAATCCTCCGCGACGTATGGATTTGGAAGTACGCCTTCGGTTTCTTCCTCCAGTACTACGAATGGAATCGTCTGGGCTTTAGATAATCAAAAATACTGCACAAGCCAGTCCAGCGGCTGCGGCCCTGCAGTGTTACACGCCTATGCCAGCACCAACCTCGCCACCGAATTGTGGAACAGCTCGATGGGAACCGGCAATTCTGCCGGAAACTCCGTCAAGTTCACCGTGCCCACCGTGGCAAATGGGAAGGTCTACGTCGGCACGCGCGGGAACAATACTGGGGGCACCACTTCTTCGACTACCATTCCGGGCGAGCTGGACGTCTATGGTCTCTTGGGAGTTGCGCCGCAGGTGGCCACACCGACGTTTAGTCCGGCAGGCGGAAACTACACTTCGGTAGTATCAGTGACCATCAGCGACTTAACCGCCGGCGCAATGATCTACTACACCACCAATAACACGACGCCGACGACCGCCTCGACGCTGTACACCGGCCCCGTCAGCGTCACAGCCTCACAAACGATCCAGGCCTTTGCCGTAGCCAGCGGCTTCTCTCAAAGCGCGGTGGCCAGCAGCACGTACACGATCGCGCCACTGGGGCCAGCGCCAACCCTCACTTCCGCCAGCCCGAGCACTGGCATGCAGGCACAATTGAATCTGCCTGTCGTTCTAACCGGCACCAATTTCCTGCTCGGACCGGTCTGCAGCTTCGGCGCTGGAATTACCGTGAATTCCTGTACCTACAATTCGGCCACCCAGATCACCGCCAATGTTTCCATCTCCGCTAACGCCACCATCGGTACAAATACGATCTCGATCACAAATACAGATGGTCAGATCGCCACTTTGCCCGGCGGCTTTTCGATTGCGCTCAACACCAACCCATTCTCACCGATCCTCGTGAATGCGGGCGGGCCTTCTTATACAGATATCCAGACGCAAGTTTGGAGCGCGGATAAGAATTTCTCAGGTGGCTCCACGGCGACCACCACTCATTCGATCGCGAATACCACGGATCCAATCCTCTATCAGACAGAGCGCTACGGTAACTTCACCTACCAATTTACCGTGCCGAACGGCGCCTACAATGTAGTTCTAAAATTCGCCGAGTGCTACTGGACCTCTGTGGGGAGACGCATCTTCAATGTATCAATCAACGGTACCCCGGTGCTAACCAATTTTGACATAATCGCAGCCGTTGGTGCGCCATACACGGCGATCGACAAGACCTTTACAACGGCGACCTCCACCGGCACCGTCACAATTCAATTCACTTCTGGCTCGGCCGATTTGCCCAAGATCAGTGCTATCGAGATCAGTTCTGCCTCCGGGGTTTCTGTTCAGGTCAGTCCTACTACGGCGAGTTTATATGCTTCTCAGCAACAACAGTTCACGTCCAGCGTTATAGGAAACGCCAACACGGCTGTCACCTGGACCTACAGTCCTCAAGTTGGCACGCTGACTGCCAATGGCCTATATACCGCCCCAGTTTCCGTAACGACAGCTCAAGCTGTTTCTGTGATCGCTACCAGCCAGGCGGACAGCAACAAGTCGGCAACTGCCATTGTCAATCTTTTGCCGCCACCAGGTTCGTTTACTCCGATCTTTGTCCATTCCGGTGGCGGCGCTTACATCGACACTGTGGGGAACAATTGGACTGCGGACACAGGCTTTACAGGGGGACAAGTGTCATCCACCACGAGGGCGATGGCCAACACCCTCGATCCCGCTCTTTACCAGACCGAGCGTTGGGGTAATTCCTCTTATCAGTTCAGCGTGCCTCCCGGAAAATACACGGTGATCCTCAAGTTCGCCGAAATCTATTGGACTTCGGCAGGAAGACGGCTCTTCAATACCTCGATCAACGGGACGCAAGTCCTCACGAACTTTGATATCGTGGCCGCGGCAGGGGCAGCTTTCACTGCGATTGATAAATCGTTCCCTGTAACGGTAACAGGTAGTTCGATCGTGATCCAATTCACCAAGGGATCTGCGGATTTGCCGAAGATTAGCGCCATCGAGATCAAGGCGGATTCCGGCATTGGCATCCAGCTCAGCCCGACTAGCGCGTCGCTGCCTGTCTCGCAGAGTCAGCAATTTGCAGCAACGGTTACGGGCACGACGAACCTTGGCGTCACTTGGACCTACAGCCCGCAGGTCGGAACGCTTGTCACTTCTGGAGCGACAGCCGGCCTCTACACCGCACCGTCGTCAATCACCACGGCGCAAACAGTGCGCGTCACTGCCACCAGCGTGGCAGACCCCACGCAGGCTTCCATCGCTACCGTCTCGCTCGTTTCGCCGTACAGCCCGATCTTCGTACATTCCGGCGGTGCGGCTTATACGGACACTCTTGCGCAGGCCTGGAGCGCGGATGCCGGCTTTATAGGTGGGAACACGGCTAGCACAACCAGCAACATTGCTAACACGGCCGATCCCAAGCTCTACCAGACGGAGCGCTATGGTAACTTCACCTATCAATTTACTGTCCCGAACGGCGGCTATAATGTCACTCTGAAGTTCGCTGAGTTCTACTGGACCTCCGCCGGCAAACGCATCTTCAATGTGGCGATCAACGGCACCCCTGTGCTGACCAACTTTGACATCATTGCCGCGGCGGGGACTGCGCTCACGGCCATCGACAAGACTTTCCCGGTCACCGTGACTAACGGCCAGGTCACGATTCAATTTACTTCGGGTTCCGCCGACCTGCCGAAGGTCAGCGCCATCCAGATTCGTTAGTGACGCTTGCATTTGGAAAGTTCGCGATTTCAGGAGCGGTGAGATTTTACTGACGAATAATCGACGCCGCGCGTAATACAGCTAGCGCCCGTTGTCATTCGGACTTTGGTCTGCAGTCGAGCCGGGTCCGGCGATTTCTCAAGGGGACTCTTAACGCATGAGCAGTTGTAAACCAAAGCCTACTTTCGGGAAAACATTGCTGCGCGACATGCGCTGGTTTATAGCTAACTCTTGTATTTACAGCAGTATACGACAGTATGTCATTTGGTAGCAAAATTGCTCTTGCCAACGTCAGCGTCCCCGCTGCAACGCACAAGTGTACCTACGGAGAATTGAATGAAGCTCTCAAGATATTTGTGGCTGCTGGCTGTACTCATAATCATGACGCCGCTGGCGCAGGCGGACACGGCCACAATGAAGTTCACAGGTGTGAATGGCGCGACTAACGGAGTCTATTATGTCAGTCCGTACACCGGGATAATGAACTACGGGACCTCCAACGCTCAAACGGTGGCCTTGTTTTGCGTCGATATCAATAATGAAGTTTCTATGGGCCAGGTTTGGAATGCGAACGTGACCAGTCTGGCGTCGGCCAATTTCTCGAACACGCGCTACGGGAGTGGCTCCGTCAACCCCAATCTCGGTACCATGAACCCTCAAACTCTATATGAAGAAGCAGCTTGGCTCGTAACTCAATTCGCGTCCCATTCTGGGGACTACGTCAGCCTGCAATATGCCCTCTGGGACCTTATGACACCTGGTGCAGAGCCGACGAATTTCGCCAACGCTGATGGCACTACCGTGGCACAGTGGCTGGCTCTGGCCGCAGCTAATCACGGCAAAATCAATCCAGCGAACTTTGTGATCATCACCAACACCGGGACACTTGCCTATAGAGGTCAAGTCCAGGAATTCATCGTCCAGACGCCTGAGCCGGCCACGGCCGTTCTTTTGCTAATCGGGATCGTCTCGATGTTTCTTCTCTTCCGGCGGAGCCAGCAGCAGCCCGCTTAATTCTGCCAAGTCTCTGCCATCGAGTCTGTCTCCGTACCTCGATGCGGAGGCATTTCTCATTATCCGGCCGTAAGTGGTGCACCAGCTGCGCCTTCGGCGGGATGGGTCTGGTTGTCAGGGTGAGCGGATTTTGGGGTAAGCGTCTGGTCTGAAACGTCTGGACGAAGAGTGAGTGTGTAGCGATGATGGCCTTTGTGGACACATCGGGAAGTGTCCACGAGGGAATTTGGACACATCCGAGCAGGCCATCCTTGATGAGTCACCCAAGCGAATAGAAGCGAGGCGGCGGCGATCGGTCGAAAAAAAGCGAGGAATCGTCGCGAAAGGGACTCTTCGCGTCGCAGGGAGCGTGGACGTGGTGGTGCTGCGTACCGCGATCGAGTGTTTGGTCGGATGATCGGGCTACCGGCGGGAACGCGGATCTGGATCGCCGCAGGAGTGACGGATCTGCGACGAGGGTTTACACGGTGGGAAGCACTGCTGCGCTTCTGTGATGACGGGCGCATCGAAATCGATAATAATGCAGCAGAGCGAGCGTTGCGGGTCGTGGCTCTGGGCAGAAAGAATTTTCTTTTTGCGGGCTCCGATGGTGGTGGAGAGAGTGCCGCGGCGATTTACAGTCTGCTCGGTTCGGCCAAGCTGAACGGAATCGATCCCGAAAGTTATCTACGGAACGTGTTGTCCCGTATTGCGGACCATCCGATCAAGCGCATCGACGAACTGCTACCCTGGAACTTATCGGCAGAATCGTGTCTAGCTTCGACCTGCGCTGTTTGACCACGAAGCACCATCTACTGATTCAATCGCGATGCACCTTCCCGTAGCGGCTACACTGTGATCAGCGGAGAAGGCAAAGCTCTTGTAGCTATCCGCGAATTTATTGGATCAGATATTTACGGAATGTCGTCAACAGACATGTCTGTCTCACCGCAACCGGAAGCAATCGAATTTCATGTTAGCCTCTGGCGGCTGCGCGCCGTCCGTGCCATTGCGCTGTGCTCGAGGCTCGCGATCTTGGTGCCTTGGTACGCAGCCATCTTCCGTGATTTCAGCCGGCGGCAAGACCGAATTGAGCTGCTCATGCCGATCTTGTTTTTCCCACTGTGGCTCCCCTACGCATGGGTTGTTTGGGGCTTGCGCTCCAACCCATTGCGCGCACGATCAAGAACGCTTTAGCAGCGGCGGTAGGTTGCGGTTCTCTCATCTTCATTCTCTGCTCTTTCCTGCTCGCTCTGACCTCCTTCGACGCAGACCCGCGGTTGGCCATTGTTTATGCACTTGTGGCGCTGTTGCAGATTGCCCTTGTTGCCGGCGCCATGACGACGTACTACTCGATGAGGCGAGAGCCCGAGGATCTACAGATCCTGGCGACCCGGCTTTGGGTTCCGATCGTAGGCATTACGGCAGCCGCAATAGTTATCCCGAATCTTTTCCTTCATGAGAGAGTCCCGTATGAAGCGTCCGCAGTAGGCTTGCTGCGTACCATCAATGTAGCCGAGGCCGAATACGCTCAAGCACACCCGGACAAAGGATTCGCATCGTCGCTCGCTGAATTGGGCCCGGAACCCGGCAGTGCTCTGATCGACTCTGTGCTCGCCAGCGGTAGAAAATCCGGCTACGTCTTCATCTTGACCGCTGCCCCACCAGACTCTCACGGTCGCATCACGCACTACACTGTCATCGCCCGTCCCCAAAAGTACCGCAGGGAGGTAAAGCATAGTTTCTTGACGGACGAATCTGGCGTCCAGCACTTCACCACTGAGGACCGCGCTCCCACGGCCCAAGATCCCGCACTCCAGTAGGCCAGAATGGATAGCGCATTGCTACGGCTTCGGCCGGACGCTTACATTTTGGGAACCGTGCGCTGAGGGGCAAAGATATCTCTTGGGTTTCGGCAAGAAGAGCAGGACTTCTGGTTGACGCGATGCGTCAGAATGCTGGAACTCTTACTTCCTTCCGCGGGTTGGTGTTGAAGGGCTCATCCGGAATCGCGATAGCGCCTCACCAAGATTCTGAATGAACGCTTCCGAATTATAGACATCTGCGTCGATATGCGTGCTTCCTGCCGGCGCAGCCGGTTCGACCTCGTCGAGCTGAAATTCATGTGCGACGTCTTCGACGATTTTCGGTAGGATCGGCCGCTGCTGTTCGACGTACGCATTGATCAGTGAGTGTTCGCAAAGCAGATTTATCACGCGCGGAATGCCCATTGAATATAAATGGATCGTTTCAACAGTTTTAGGAGCGAAGATCAGTTCACCGCTGGCTCCTGCAATCCTCAGCCGTTCGGCGATGTAGTCGTGGGTCTGCTCTTTCGTTAGAGGGGTTGTCTTGCAGCGCAGCATGATGCGCTGGCGGAGTTGCCGCAATTGCGGCAGCTTCAGCTTTTCTTCCAACTCTTGCTGCCCGGACAATACGATCTGCAGCAGCTTTTCCGTGGATGTCTCGAGGTTGGTCAACAGCCGAATTTCTTCGAGCACGGGGTAGGTCAGGTTCTGAGCTTCGTCCACGATGAGCACGGTGGTTTCACCGGCGCGGTAACGATCAAGAAGCCATTGATTGAACCGCATCAACTGCTGACTCTTCGTCTGAGACTCGCAGGGGATACCGAACTCCGCCAGAATGAAATCGAACAATTGATTCGTATTCATCCGGGAATTAAACAGAAACGCAGTTCTTACGCGCCGTTGATGCAGCCAGTCGACGAGGCGATTTATTAGTGTAGTTTTCCCCGTGCCGACTTCACCGATAAGCGTGATGAAGCCTTTGCGATTCTGGACGCCATACATCAGCCCGCTCAGCGCTTCTTCGATCTCTTTGGTGAGAAAGAGGTAGCGCGGATCTGGGTTTACGTTGAACGGATTGTCTTTCAGCCCGAAATAGTTCTTATACATGGTTTCAGGGTTCTTATCATTTCCTAGTTTTTATATCGCATTCCACTAACTATTATCAGTCCGAATTCTTGCTCGATGCTTGGACCAACTCAATAACAATTGCAGGCCCCAACCCACGCGACCATCGCCTAGTGAAGCACATTGGGCCTCGTGTGCCAGGTGAACCCCAGTGAAATCTGTTGCTGTGTGGAGTTTGTACTGCATGCACCCGGGGTGCAAATCCTGTGCGTTGTGCCTTGGAGGTATGCCGTATAGCCCAAGGAGAATATCGCATTGCGCCCCAGCGGGCGGTCTAATCCGCCCCCCGCGAAGTAGGAGTCATAGCCTACGGAATTCTGCGTTTGATTCTGCCCCACGCTCCGATTCCTTGCATAGCCAAAGTTAATCCTGCCCCGCCATACGCGCCCTAACCCGCGATTCATAGAGCTCGATATCTGATCTATGCTTGAACCCACCAGAACTCCGCTGCCGTTGCTTACACCGTGGTTGTAGGTCAAGGACAGACCGTTTCGAGACATCGCATAGATCAGAGTGGCGCCACCGGATGCCGACACTCGCTTCGTCGCGTTAGCAATGGGAATCTGGAAAGTTGTGATGTCAGGCCCCCCAAAGAGTTGCAGTGCGAGACGCCCCGTCACTTTTCGTCCGTAGGCTATATTAACCACGTGATCGTCGAACCTCTGCGGATTACCGCTGTACCGATACGCAGTGAAGCGATAGAGCACGCCGAGGGTGTCTTTTTTCGTCAGAGTGTAGTTGAAACCCAAATTCGCAATCTCATCATCGCTGTTGATGTTTCCGGCATCGACGAAGCGCAAAAGGCCGTGGGAGCCCGCGGCGGTGATCGAGGTCCGCCGGCTCAGCGTATAAACCGCTTGTGCGACAAACGAGTTGCTATATCGCGGCCCAGTCGACGAGAAAATGCTCTGGTTGGGCAAATAGCTGTTCTGCAAACCTGGTACCGTCGGGGCAATGGAACCGCCAACACCCGGAAGCGACAGGTTTGTCATCCCGCCGAAACCAAACTGTGACTCAGGAAGATACGAAAACTGGTCGATAAACTGGAGCTTCCACTTCCGCCCCTCAAAGGTTTGCGTCATGTCGAATTGATGCAAATAACCACTGCCTTGAGGGCTGTCCGTCGAAAAGCCGCCGCCACCAGAATAATTCATCGAGAGCTGTGCATGGCTCCAGGTATCGAGCAGGCTGACATTTCCCGTCAAGTAGCTCGTGGAGTTCCGGTTGGTTAAACCCGGCTTATTGAAGGACGTCGACCGAATCAGGTTAGCGTATTGAAAGCCGGGGACCCAATAGCTGTGCCTCATCTCCTGCGTGCCCAAGGATGTCTCTTGGACACCTGTCAGTGATCGATCGTCAGGACGGAGATCTGTAACTGTGTCTCGACTATTGTCCTGGTCCCCGCCGCCTGCAATCAGAGGTAGATACTCTCGAACAGGTGACTTCGGTTCTTGCGCATTAGCTGGTGCCCATCCAAAGGAGGATGTCCAAAACAGCCCTGCTCCTAAGAAAAATAAAGTTGTTGTCCACTGTTTCATGGCCATCCTCTAAGGCACGACGATGACATCGCCTGGTTTCAGCATCTGGTTCTGCTCGGGCTTCTGACCGTTCAACACTTCTTTGTAGTTGAAGGGAAGCTTTTCTTGTTTTCCGTCTGTTACCCGCAGGACATAGATATTCTTGATTCTCGCAAATTGAGTGAACCCACCCGAGGTAGACAGGGCCTGCATTACCGTCATGTTGGGTAACAGCGGCATCGACCCGGGTCGCGTGACTTCGCCGGTTACGTAGACGCGCCGGCTATTGATCTCCGAGACGCTCACAGTCACCTGCGGGTTGTTCATGAACTTTTTGAGCCCTCCGCTGATCACGCCTGCAAGCTGCATCGCCGTCAGTCCTGCGGCCTGCACGTCGTTCAGTAGCGGTAGGGAAATCTTTCCGTCGGGGCGGACCGGCACCGCGCGCGAAATATCCGGTTCTTTCCAAACATCGATTCGCAATACGTCCTGCGGTCCGATTTTAAATTCCGCATCGTTTTCAGCGGCCTGCGATTGACTCGCGCCCTGGCCTCTGTTTGCGACTTCTTGACTGGGGTTAATTGCTGTCGCCGGTTTTTGCGCTTCCTGCGGTTGCCCGCTGCCAAATACGAGCCCAGCAGCCATCAGAATCCAAGTGGAGAGATTCATCATGCCTTCCTCCTATAGCTCGCCGGCTTCGGAGCCCTGCACGCCAATCTGTTTGATCTTGTATAGCAATGACTTGTAGCTGATCTGGAGCTCTCGAGCAGCACGCTTGCGGTTCCAACGGGTGCGTTCGAGCGCCTGCAGAATTAGCTCCCGTTCTGTGCGTCGGGAAGCTGCCCGTGCCGCTACTTTGAGCGACGATACATGCGAGCCTTCACTGGTTACCGGCGCGCCTATATGAGTCGCGCGCAGATCGCCAAGAGCCAGCATAGGATCACCAACAGCAACAATCTTTTTCGCAAGATTCTCGAGCTCACGGATATTCCCGGGCCAATCGTACGAAGCCATCAATTCGCGAGCATCGCTGCTCAATTCGGGAGTATCTTTTTTCAATTCATTTGAATGTTTGACGAGAAAGTATTCGAGCAGTGCCGGCATGTCTTCCTTCCGCTCGCGCAGCGGCGGTAAGCGCAGAATCACGCCGTTAATTCGAAAATAGAGTTC
>Ga0137410_10001221_pt1 | contig 17710 bp, 17 predicted proteins | sample CZODoug1_16funga_FD_108878 | JGI IMG/M metagenome (GOLD analysis project Ga0137410, IMG submission 108878) | Vadose zone soil fungal communities from Angelo Coast Range Reserve, California, USA - CZODoug1_16fungal (Illumina Assembly) | ecosystem: Environmental > Terrestrial > Soil > Vadose zone... | reverse complement strand
GGTATATCGATCAGCCGCGCTCGGTCGTGCCCGATCTGCCGGCCAGCATTCACCCACCCGGCCAGCCCGCTCACCCTCGCCACCTTGTTTCGGTAGAAGTGCCAAACAGTCGCCATCGGGAAAGTACAGAAATCGCTCATCCATTCGAATTTCGACATAGGCCGAGTGAAGGTCGGCGAGTTTCTTGAAAGTCTGGGCTGACGCCATGGATGCAAGGAAGAGGTCGCCCTGCGATACCGACTCAGGAGGGACTGAAAATTGGGGCTTACTGCCGAGCTGAGGGATCGACTCGCCTACTCCGTGCAACGTGCGCAGAAGAAGATGATAATGCGATTCGACCGCTTCCTCGTCCTGCAGATCGATGTAGGCTTTGCCCATGAGCTGAAAAGGCGCCGAATCAATCCAGTCGCCCTTTCGCAGGATCGGAATAAACTTGCGGTGGTTATGCCGCGTGAACACTTCGCCCTGAATCACATCTCCCTCGTAAGCTACACCTCCACCGCCCCCTTTGCCGCGCGCGTCAGACTTCGCCTTGTACTTTTGTGTGCAGATGATTAGGACAAAGTCACTCTCCCGAATGGCTCGTTCCATGAAAGCTGGCAGTTGATCTCCAGGCTGAACATGCCACTGATCAAGGGTTACATCTACTCCATCCTTCCTGAGGCGTGTAGCGAGTCCTCGCACCCACGTCTTGTGTTCATCGTCTTCCCAGGAGTAGGAGATAAAGACTCTGGGGCTGCTCATGGGATCGCATTATAAGGCCAGTCCCAAGACGCGCTAAAAAATCGGCGGCCTCTGTGACAATGGCGCTGAGTGATGTCGACCGCACGGAGATTTCCCTTCCTTGCCCCGGTTGGTATTGGCAAGCTCAACTCGCTTAAATCCGCAACGGAGCGTTGCAATGTCAACAGTCGTCGAAGACGAAGGCCCCGTTTATCTTCCGATGCGTGAGGACCACGCCACCAATCAGCTTTTCGCTATGGCCTTGCCGTGTCCAAAATGAGCGGCAGGGCACGACAAGCTTTGGCCCCTGATGAGCGCCGAAGTGCAAGGCGTCTTCGCCATCGGTTGTTTGGGGTACGATTTTATCGGTGATGATGACCGTAGCATTGAGGACGCGATTACCTCATGGAACAATGACGAGCAAAGAAAACGGCTCAAGATGCGGTGAGTGTTGAGGCGGGCCAAGGTTCATTCCGACTCAGTTTACACTGGTCGGTTAGATATCGTCCCAACGGTCGTATGAATAAGATTCCGAGGTACAATCATCGTGGTTTTCGGCAAAGGCGCTGGACTTTACTGAGTCGCGCTTGGACATGCGGGAAGCATGGAGGATTCGTATGAAACCGAGCAATCGAGCTTGCATTATTGTGCTTGCGAGTCTACTGCTCTTTCCGAATGTTCTGCATGCGCAGGGCGCTGTGGACTCACATCACGGTGCACGATCGAAAGCAGGGAGCGAGTTGCCGAGCAACTATCAGGAACTGACCGCTGCTCTCCGTCAGGCAGTGGCTCTTGAACGCCAAGAGAAATATGGCCCCGGGCCGAAGCACCAGCAGGAATTCAACATTCTCCAAAATGTATTGAAAACAAACAATGTATCTGCACTATTGATGAAGGCGCTTGATGATCCCGATAGTAGCGTCAGAGAAGGCGCTATACATGCGGTGTGGCTGCAAAAGCTCTCCTCGTCACCAACCCCCGTCGAACCCGAAAACCTGCCAAAGCTTAAGAAGCTTTGCTTGGAAGATCACAATCCGAAGGCAAGAAAGTGGTGCGCTTCCGCGTTGGCGTATTTTGGCAGTGACGCGGTCGCAATTCTCGTTGTGCTGCTGAAAGACTCGGACAGCAACGTCAGAGAGGCAGCCGCCGGGTCCTTGGGTGCTTTAGGGCTTTCCGCTGTGGACGCCTTGCCTGCATTGAAGGAACTCCTCCACGACGACAATTCCAATGTTAAGTCCGCTGCGAAGCTTGCCATCAATAGGGTTCAGGGCCCTTGAAAGCGGCGGATCGATGACCACGGCTTGACCGAATTGTGTTTAGCGGAGACCATTGCGGCCATCGGGTCTACACCGCAGTCACGAATGCGGTCGATGAACTCCTCGGCATTGCGCCCGTGCGCGCCCGCCACCGCGTCAGTCCCAAAAAACCACTTTCAGCCCCGAAGTTCTCATTGCGTGCTGCACAGTCTCGTGATCCATCGGGAGAATCTTCTCCATGGCCGCAAATCCCGCGCGGTGGTGCACGATCAAGTGAGTTGTTGCTCCAGCCGTCGCAGCAGGAGGAGCCGGCAGAATCGCGGCAAGCCGCTCTCCGGAATTCAATTTCTCCAACGGTCTCGTGTCGCCAGCAAAACAGGTCGTCCCCGCAGCTTCCAATTTCGATCTCAGTCGGCACGTCGGACGCAGTGAACTAGGGTTCCGGTGCACATGCCAAAGAGAGCTGTTGCGACCAGCAACCCGGCCTTGGCAATCTGCTTTTCAATCTGAGGGAACTAGAGCGGTTCTTTCATTTCATCGTTCGGGGGAGGCATAACATAACGTATTCTCCAACCATGGCTCTTCGCGATGTTCTCGATCGCATGGGCCCACTCCCATAAGGCAGCGTTGACCGGGTCCGGTTGGTTCAGTTCCTCAAAGGTGAGTGGCCTGTGACTGCGAGGGCCAATAGCAGAAACCGGTGGCAACCTAGTGGCGAATTCTCGCAGAAAAGCGATGCGCACTACGATTTCCTGGTCTCGAATCATGATTGCGGCAAGCTGTGCGTCGTGGACGAACTCCCAGTTAAGGCTCAGGAGGTGCTCGGCCCCGCTGCGAGAGACGTTGAACGATGGGCTGCTACATGCCAAAAGATCCTTATCAGACCGAAGTGCGGCGTCAATTAACCATCTGCTGTCAAAGCCACTTGTATGACCGACCATCAACACCGAGGGAAGCCCTGCCCAGTCCTCTTTGATCATTGGATTACAAGGAGCATTTGGGGGAAACTCGATGGGCCAACGCAGGTAGTTCCGTCCCAGCGAGTAGTGGGCCAGTTCTCCGACCATGTCGTCGACGTTCAAGAGGCGAAGGGCATGTGCGTGTGGGTCTATACCATTGGCCGACAGCGCCGGGTATCGTCCTAAGTTGTCTGTCAAAAAGACCGCCTTTCGGATCCTACCAGGCGCCAACATCAGGGATGCCTCCTCCGCGACAGATCTGCTCTCGCCGCTGGTGTCGATGACCACGACCGCAGCGAGGTCTATCAGACCAATAACGACACTCTTCCAGACCGTTGAGTCGGAGGTTCGCAAGTTGTCGATCCAGATCGACGCGTTGAAGGGCAAGAAGACTCGGTAATCGACAAGAGCGACGACCCGAAGTGGAAAAATGGTTGCGCCGAAACGTTTGATCAGTTCGACCGTGCGCGGACTTGACCTGGTAAGCAGCAGCACCGCAGGTGGCTGAGCGGACCGTGACAGGATTGACAGACCGGTGGAAGCCAGGAGAAACGCCAATATTCCGAAAGACCGCGAGCGGACGTCCGCGATGAAGAAGGCCAAGCAAATGAAAGATACAACGAGCGATAAAGCACCCACGTTTATGAGCGCACGGGATCTGCCCACGCGTGCAAACTTCAGCATTGCGCAAGGTACCCAACGTGGCACGTTCCCAAAGAGGCGGATCGTTCGACGCCACCGGAAGACTTCAAAGCACACTGTAAACGCGAAGCTGAATATCGCAACCCAAACCATGGTTAATTGTCGCAACGCTCTCTGCGAAAGAAGGCGTGCTACCAATCTCCCCCATATTCTTTCTCCAAATTACAAAGTCGCGCAGCTGGTTCGTGGTCGCCTACCACGGTGTAACCCGCACGCTGTAAAAGTCGGTTTACGTCCGCGCCGCTCGTGTCGTGGGCAGGTCGCACGGCGTGGAGACTGGAAACCCGGTAGATGAACGAGCCAGCGTTATCGGTGTAAAGCGCGCATCGCGGGTCGGCATCGAAACAGCGTTTAACCCGGACAAGACAGATCGACTTTTCTGGCCAAATCTGCGTGCATCCAGGCACAATCCAGACATAGGCGCCGTGGATCTCTTCGAGCGTGCTGAACAAATCAAGGACTCTCGAACTAGCACCTGAAATTGAAATGATGCGCGCACCGAAAGACTCGGTAACTCGATCAGCTGCGGCGTTGGGTGAAGGACCTTCTTGTCTGGGCCAAAGGATCTCAATGATTCGGAAGCCAGCCATCATTAACTGCAGTGGTTTTTCAAGTTGCTGTCTCAAGTTAGCCAAGCCTTCGATCGTCCTCCCATGACAAGGCAGGCGATGATTCATAAAACGCTCGACTTCGTTTTGTAATCTAGGATCGGTGACCCCGCCTGGACCGTCTCTCGTAAGCCGCGCTCGCTCAGACGAGGAAAGGCCCACAACCTCCTGCATATGTTCGAGGAAGTTCCTCCATTCATGAGGGTGGTTGCGTATTACCAACTGCGCCATCGTTTCGCCCGGTAGTGGTCTTGGCCGGCGCAGATAGGGCGGCGCACCCGTGACGAACGCTGACAATGTCGCGGGCCCCGCTGCGTTTCCAGGTGGCGAAATGCGATGCGGTGATCGTTCTCGCTCGGTTCGCCCATGCCCAAATAGCTTAGAGAGCCATTGGCTCATGCGGAAATACTACTTCAAGATGCGCCCTCGGCCAATGGGGTTGAGCTTAAAGCTCAGTCTGAACGAATGGAATGTCTCTACACCAACAATTCCCTCTGATTCTTAAGGGTGTGAAAGTCCCTGGCAGGGAGCGACTGTCCGCGCCCAGATCACGCTACTGTACAAATGCAACCATTTCTTAAACCGAAGAAGACTCAAATTTCTAGATCCGGCAAAGGCAAGGCTGGTCGTCACCGCTTAGGCCTTTACTTTTGTTGGTTTACTCCTCCACGGAGAGTCCGCATGCTCGTTATTAACCTCGCAAAGCATCCGCCCGTCGAGCCCTATATTGGAAGCCCGACCATTTCTTCAGCCGCAAACTGGAGTTCACGCTGAGAATGTTCTGCGACAGCTCGGCACAACACGCGAAGTGTGGCATTCAGTGACAGTGTGGCCTGATGATCATCTGGGTTTAGGCTGTTCTCAGGTGCCAAGCTGTAGAGTTGCTTCTGAACGAAAGCCAGCTCGGATACAAACTGTTGAGCTCCGCTTACCCTTCGAGCGATGTGACGCCTTACAGCTGCGCCGTGCACAGTGGCGACAAAGGAAGGCAACCAGATCGCCAGGAGTTCGGGAAACAGGGAGTGCCGGAGGACCGCATAGGCTATGCAGGAAAGAATAACGGCTGCCGCCGACCATGACGCAGTCGTAGCGAGAGTTTCAGTTGTATGGTGTTCCCGAATCTCTTTCTTGACTTGCTCGTATGCTATAGAGACTTGTTTTTTCACCTGCTTTATTGCATCGGGGAGGAAACTCTGCCCGGCCGAGCTGTCTTTCTGCGCGGCGCGCCAAAGTGCCATGGCCGGAAACGCTTCAGATCGCGGCTCACCCAACAATTCTGCAGCGCCCTGAAATGAGCGCGAGATCTTGGTTCCCGAGGTTACTGCATATTTTAGTACCCAACGATCTCTGCGGATCCACCAGACGGCGATTACTGCTGCGGCGAGGAGGATTCCTTCTACGGTCAGCAACACCTGCGAAATGACGTAATACTCCTTTAGACTAGCCGTGTAAGCGAGCAGCGCGATCAAAGTTAACGCTGGCGACAACCATGAAAAGACACTCACTGCCCTGCGAAACCAAGCCTCCCAATTGTACCTGTTGAGTTGTTCCACGGTCCCAACCACCGTGTGCGCTTTCTTCTTCGCATCGGGATTGATATAGCCAAAGTCAGTTTCGTCAGAACGGTAGAACCAACCGCCCTGGGGAGCAGCAATCTTGCCACGATGCGACCCGTAGTCGAACTCTGCCCTGTCAGATAAGACTTCCCACGCTCGTCGAGCATGCAGAAGTCTTCGGCCGACGAATCGTGTTCCGATAGCTCCTAGGACTTGATAAGTACCATAAAAGACAAAAGCAGGGATGGGATAGTGTTCACCGTCATCTGTGGTGATGACGAAGTCGCCGACTCGTGCACTCACGGGACCGTCTGCGGTCTCTACTATCATCTCGGAATCGACGCGTTGCGCACTACGAACGATCGACAAGCTCAGCACAACTAGTTCCGGTCCGAGCATACCCTCAAAAAGGTCGGCTGGAAGAGTGCTGGGGACCAACATGGAAACCGATGTTACTATAAAGCCGAAAGTTCGTGGAAGATCAAAGCCACACTGATAGCCGTAAGGCGTTCAAACATCAAGGTTGTCATGCGTTGGATTACGATTGTTTTCTGGCTTACTGCTGGCGTCGTATTTCGCAACTGGTGGTCGCGGTGGCAGCTCGTGGGCGGAATAAGTTGGAAGAGATTCCGAGCCGAGTGTTGGGTTGCGCTTGGGAGCATGCAGGGGCCAATCTTCTTGTCTGGGCTTTTTGCACTGATCTCTTTACCGATCGCCGCGCCCCTCGACATGATGCCGCCGCAACTCGTGCCACTAGAAATCCCTCTGGCAGCCATCGCGATACTCGGGGCGACAGGTCCCGTCTCGTTTTTGGTGTTGGGCCCGTCGGTCTGGAACACCACTGACTTATGTGCTTCTCTGTTGTTCCGGTTTCCACGCCTGCGCGTCGGAGCCGCTCTGGACCCGCTCAAATTAGGACTATGGGCAGACCACAATCTCGGGCCAGATGGCAACCTATGGATGTCTGAGGGCTGGCGCACGAAGCTCGTCAAGATGATCGAGAATGCGCCTCTCGTTATTCTAGATGCGCGAACGATGTCGCCCTCAACCTGGTGGGAGTTGTCACATATACTTCTGTCCAACGAGTTGCCGAAGCTGATTGTCGTCGGACCGGTGCGAGATGAAGGCTTGAGTGGATTTCTGACGAGATTCGGTGGCATTCCGCTCATTACCAAGTCTGTACTGCCAGCTGTCATTCAGGCTGCCTGCGGTTCTCGCGGAGCTCTAGAGGAATGGTACGCACGGCGACGCGTCGCTCTTGGGTTGGCACTAGACGCGTATCGACCGGGACCTCAGGCATCGATTTCACCGTGGTCTTTGGAGTGTTGGTTGCTCCAGAAACGCTTCGAAGAATCCTTGCCGAGCTTGGTTGAACTCCACAGCCGCCCAATGGTTGATAGTGAGCTTGGAGTGTAGCGTACACCGCGATGAGAGACCTTTTCGGTACATTCGGGTTCTTCCTGACAGCATTAGCGACGTTCCGCCTGGTTTACGGTTCATGGCCGCCACACGAAGGTATGCTGCTTGCGTGGCTTGTGTCTGATGCGAGCGCCCGGTGGGCGCTAGGAGCTAGTTTAGTAACAGGCATGATCGGTGCTGCGATTGGTCGAAGTTTGTTGAAAGTCGAACGGGACGGACGTGTCTTGGAGGCCAAGGAAAACGCACGCCAAGGCCTCGCGTTCCACAACAACAGGCAAATACCTGAAGCCATAGAGATGTTCACGCGGGCGATTGAATCCTACTCACAGGCGTCGCGCACGGTTGATGCAGCTCCGTTCTACGCCTCGCTCGCCAAAGTGTACTTCGACGTTGAGGAGTATGACTTGGCAGAGAAGAATATTCAGCAGGCGCTGACGCTATTTGGCGAATGGCCACGCGCCGACGAAGAGATCCGCTGGGCAACTTTGCTTCTTGACACGATCTGGTCACGGCGTCGTGTCTCAGCTGCACAAAGCACATACACCGACCCAGTGTACGCGTTCTCACTAACAATTCCTCCGAACTGGGGGCCTCAGAAACTTGCCGCTGAATTCACCCGAACTGGTGGCCGCGCTGCGTTCTCGCATCGATCCCACTCTGCAACATTCAATGTGTCGGTTGGATGGCTCATCGAAGCTGAACTAAAACTGCCTGAAGTCAGAGTGGTTTCAGTCAGAGGTCACCTGATGAAGACTGTTCCTGATCGGCTTGGCGACGTGACGGCAAAGGCGTTTGGATCTATAGCTGGAGAATCAAACGTCGTCACGGCCGAATACGATATGCGGACGCGCGTTGGAGCAGAGCGTCGCCAACGGCGACATGGCTTCGTCTCAGTTGTCCGTAACGGTCTTGAGTATGTGTTTCAATGGTCTGCGGAAGCGGAGTACGAAGCCGAAACGAGGCAAATCGTCAGTTCATTCTCCTTCGGTCCCGCTCAAAGCAGCTAACGTGACAGGCCGCGAATCTCGAATCAGAATTTGCTCGATGCATGTTTCCCAAGCGACGATGACGGAGCATCGACCAAATAGCCCAAGCCCTGAGCACGGCGGAGGCTGTCCGGAACACATTGCACTCGCGGGCTACCAACTACCAACCCAGGTAGGGAATGATAAAAGACGCTATCGCCAAAATCGCGCGCAATTGCGCCTTGGCAAACCCTCAAGCCGTATCGCAGCCCACTGAGATATCGAATCGATCGTTGACAGCTTCTCGAAGGTTTTGCCTGTATCCGATGTAACGTTCCGTCGTTTGCACCGAGGCGTGGCCAAGCAGAAATTGGATCTGTTCGAGTTCGCCGCCACACATGTGGCAGAGGCGAGCGCAACTGCGACGAGGGTCGTGAGGTGCCAGATAGTTTATGCCGATCCGCTTGGCACCCCGTTTGACTGCATGCCAGACCGCGTTGGCCGTCACGCCAGCTTCTTGCCGCGCTCCATTCTTCAAAACCCGCCTGAATACCTTTCCCTCCCTCACGCCCGAATGGTCGAGCCAAAGATCCACAAGGTTCTTGCACCAAGCTGGCACAGGTACTGTTCGCAGCCGTCCGCCTTTTCCAACCAGATCGACAATGACCCAATGGCCGTCCCGTAGTTGAAGCTGATCCAGCCTCAGACCTGCGACTTCTGACCGTCGCAATCCACATCCCAGCAGCAGTCCAAGCATTGCTCCATCTCTCCTGTCGCGTACAGTGTTCTGCGAGACGGCATTCAATAGCTCTTGTGCTTGATTGCCAGTCAGCCAATTGCCGATCTTCCGCCCAAGCAGCTTGACTCCCTTCCGCACCCAACAATGGACCGCGACTGACGCGATCGTTTTTGTCCTGGCCCGTTTCTCAAGGAGTCGTTCCTCCTTACTGTTGTCCATAGATCAATATGTTTGGGTGACAAAGCCCACGTTTGTAACGGGTGTCGCGGTGGTAAGTGCATTTTCGCAGCCGCAATGGCATCCGACCCCACGATGAGTGGAACGCTACGGCAGACGCTGGACGGAGTTGGATCCAAAACACTGACCCCCGAAGATGAACCGTATGCGTCGTTCAGAGTTTTCATATTTGTCTTGACTTCTCGGCATCGCAGGATCAAAATCCCTCCGACTTCGCCTCTCCGAAAGCGCAATTCCCACCGAGGGGGCAGGAAACGCACACTCCCTGGGGGCGAATGGGTCTCGCTGTCGGAGACCTTGGGTTCCCTTTTAGCTTGCTCTTCCCCGAAGTAAGAAGCATTTGAACACCCAGTAAATTGGGCCAGTCGGGCCCCGTAGTAGCGCAGGATTGCGGCCAAGACAACTGACTGTGAACACCAGCATCGGCCCCCACCCGGGGATCGATGACAGGCGATATCGTCGGTCAAATCAAGTAGCCTTTCGAGGTTGAAAATGGACCTTTCGTCAAACCGGAGGACTAAATGACTCAAATGTGGCGAGTAGTTATCCCGATGCTGTTGGTTATCTCACCATCGATCGCAACAGCCAAAGACAAAAAGGACGCTCCGAATCCGAACGAGTCCGTGACGATTCAGGCCGTCGTAGCCCAAGTCAAGGATGCGCTGTCGAACGTTCAGACTAAACTGACAAACAATCAGCTGCCTCCTCTTAAGTCGGTGAAGCTAACGCTTCAAACGGTGGCAACGACTAAAGCGGGAGTGAAGATTTCGTTTTGGGTACTAACCATAGGTGGCTCCGTCCAGAAAGAAGCTAGTCAAGAAGTCGTGTTGGAACTCGTTCCGCCGAAGCCTGGAAATCCAGCCAATATCAGCTCCGAAACTTTTACGAAGGCTCTTGAGGATTCAATCTTGAATGTGGCACAGGGCGTCCAGGGAGCTGATCAAGGCAATCTGCCACTGAAACTCGATAATCTTTCAGTAACCCTCGGCTTCACGGTGACAGCCGAAGGGGAAGCAGGCGGAAAACTTACATTGGCTCCCGTGACACTTGACATTTCTGGCCAAAAGGACAAAAAAGTCGTGCATAAGCTTGAAGTCTCCTATGGAAGTGCGAGTTCCGAGAAAAAACCATGAGTCTCGGCAGGAAAGTGTTTTTCTTTAGTCTTCTGGTGGCGGTCCCGGCTGTTGGATCGATCCCTCTATTGCTGTTTCCAGCTGGTGACTGTCGAACAGTAAACTTCGAAATGGGACCAGAGGACATTGAACATTTTTACGGCGCAGTATTCCGAATCGATGACGGCGGGGATATAGGAACTGCGTTTCTTATCGATTCAACAGATGGTTATCTATTGACGGCCAAGCATTGCGTCAAGAAGACCATTGCGGACAAGTCGATAGCGATTATCGCGACAACTCCGGCTCTCCAGGGAGTGAAACTGTCCCTTCAGATCATTGACTCAACCCCTGATGATGATCGCGATTTAGATTTAGCCCTTCTGAAAGTCACGGAGCCCAATAAGACCTCGAGCATCACTGCGCTTGACATTGGCTTGCGACCTCCTAAGCGTGGGAGCACTCTAACGGCAATGGGGTATCCCACGAAATATGGCGATGAGGTAAACACGAACCTGCGGACGCCCCCAGCTACGATAATAAGTAGCCCGAGTGAAGATGGCCTGATCGAAGTCTCACAGGAAGGAGCTATAGGTGGCTCCAGTGGTGGGCCCTTGGTTGACTCTGCGGGGCGTGCTGTTGGGATTTGTCGGAAGGAGGTAGGTATTGGAAATGTGAGAGCTCGTTACGCGCCGATATCGGACGCCGAATCTTTGCTCAACAAATTGCCTCATCACAGGTTGGTTGACACTCTCGACGCGCAGGTTATCAAGCACACTGTATTGCCCCAGGATCTCATACTGGCGCTAAAGAGGGGGCCGGGGAAAGCGTCCAATGTGGATCTGTACTCTTGGGCTCGCAAGGTGATCCAGAAGCGAGCAGATTACAAACAATCTGCGGACTATTTCACTTGCCCCATAATTCGGGCCATGATGCATAGAGAACTTGACGATGCTGTTTATTGGCTCGGTCCATTTGCGTCACAAGATGACATTGCGACCGCGTCGTTGACGGTTGCGGAGAGGGAGCTTTCACTCAGGCGTTACGAAGAAGCACTGGCGATAGTCTCACCCATAGCCGCTGATCTAGCGAAGTCTCCAGATCTTTCAGTTCAAATTAGATCTCTTGTCGCGCAGGCACGCTCGATGGCTTGGCTGGGAAAAGGTGAGGAGGCTATTTCGCTGCTTGAGTCCAAGGCAGCCAGTTTGCCGCCGGGTTCGCAGTTCAAAGCCGCAGCCTTGGGCGAGGCAGCACAGATCAATGCCATCCGAAGCGTTGCGTATCAGAACGGCGCAGACGATCCGATGCATTGGTTCGACGACGTTATGGATTCATATTTAAAAGCCGAGCAAGAACTGAGGAAATTAGGGCCATCAGATAAGCTCGCCGAACTCTACGGCCAAGAGGCGAGTCTGTTTCAAAAGCATAGGGATTGGCCTGAGTCGCTGGATAAACTAAAGCTCGCTCGAGAAACCTATCGCGAGATTGGGGATTTTTGGGGCGAAAGCGTAACCCTGAGCCGCATGGCTGAGACTGCCGATAGGTTCGATGCTTCTCAAGCGGTGCTATATGGGAAGCAGTATTTGGCAATAGATGCAAGAGGTCCAGACGCTGAAACGATCACGACCTCGCTTTTGAAGACGGGTGCCAAGCCGCAAGACCTCCCAGGACTTCACCCCAGCGGGGACGATTGGGTTGTTACGACGACCGAAGAGGTATCGCACGGTGACTATGTGTATGTTCCGAATCCGCCCTGCGCTCAAAATGTGAGCGAACTCGTGCATGGTCTAAATGAGCGCCTGCAACAGTTCGCTGGCCCCGCGATCTCCCAATTTGCTGGACCATTGGCGGCGGTAGCGAAGGGCGATTCCGGTTCAGCAGCCGACAGATTGCTCCATGCCAAGGGCAAGGAGCCCAGTGCACAATGCAAGCTGATTTGCGCCGTTTATCCCAAGGACGCAAAAGTCAAGGATGTAGAAGTATGGGCTGGGGAGCAAGATCAACCGGTCAGGAAATGCTCCCTCGACTCAAATGGCGAGTTCCCATGCGAGGTTGGTTGGTCGAAGTGGCTTAGACCAGTTTTGGTTCAGCAAGGGCAATCTGCGGTTGCCTGTGGAATGTTCATGAACTGGTCGCATAACAGAAACAGGACGGCCTCGATGACAGTCACATTTAGGCCCAGCCCAGGATGGCATGCAGATTTAGGCAGTGAGTAATCAACCTATCGGTGAGGCCTGGGGCGATCCGGAAGCTGGAAGGTAGGTGAACGCAGCTGACGCCAATATCGAATAATAGCCAACAGAACGCAGCAACTATAGCCGATCATCTTGAAAAGGCAGCCCGACAAATGCGCGACGTTTGTGCCGACTTGCAGACCTAAGCCGCGTGAGCTCTTGATGCTTGTTCACCAAACTCATCATTTCACAGACATTCGCCCATTCCGCCGCATACGCTATTTACAATCGAGGTCGTGGTTATTCATGGCCTTCCTCGCGTTGGCGTTTCTGGATCAAGCTGCTGATCGTGGGCTGGACTAGACTCAGTTCGCCTTTACGTCCGTCACTTTGCCCTCTTCGAGTTCGAGGGTGAGGTCTTGGTACTTTAGAATGGTCTTCTTTCCGAACTGAATGCGCTTGGCCGGCTCGCCCAGAATTCCGATCACTTTGTCTTCGGACATGCCAGGCTCGATACGTACGTTCTTAGCTGCTTTTTCGGCTTGCGCAGCCGTCTTGTTCGCCTGCAGGTATTCTTGCGTAGGCACGACATAGTGCCCTACCTGTTCCGTTATGTAGCCGAGGTACTCGTCGTCCGAGATCCCAGGGGCCCGGCGAGGAATGAAGAACCGAAAATGGAAGCCAAAATCAACTTTATAGGCAACTCCGGCTCCGGTGTCAGAGATGTTCTGTTTTGAGGCGTTGCGCTTGCCCGCGAGAGGGACGAGGTACAGATCGATGCGGAGAACGTCTTCTTTCAAAAACTCTACATAAAACAACCGGACCTGTGCCATTTCTCCCGGAGTAAGCGTATCCGTTAATTCCGCACCGGCTTTCACCTCCTCCGTCGTTTGCTCGTCGAGAAGATTGCGGCGGCGATACTCTTTCGGCCAATCCGAAAAGTTCGGGTCAAAGTGGTCGTAGTTCACGGAATATTCGAGTATGTTGCGGCCACGACCGTTGAAACCAGGGCCTTCCTTCAATAGTGCAACTAAAATCTTGTCGTGCACTATACTCACTTGCTTTTGGTCATAACGCTGGAAGAGTCTTTGCTTCAGAGGCTCGTACTTTCCTCCGTATGCCTGCGGAGTGGCGGCTATCAAAATGATAGCCAGCAATGCGAGACTTAGTACAACTCTTTGTTGCGACATGGGCGTTTCCCTCCGAGACGATGCATCGACGCCAACGACGAAGAAAACCAAAGAGGCTGATTGGGTAGAGCCAAATCCCTTCCTTCAGTTTGTGTAACCAGAGGTAAAACAAAAGCAGGCCTCAAGCTTCCTTTCAAGAGACCCAAGGCCCGCTTGGTGCGGTCGCGAAGCCCTCTCCCCCTCAAATCTGCAGATGGCTTATCCCGCACAAACTCGTTCCACGTACTCGCCTTGTTGGTATTTTCCTGAAGCCACAGCAGCCACTCCTTCATATCGCTTGCGTCGTGGACCCTGCCACCGTCCGGCCTACGTGCTTCATGCACCGAGTTCGCAAGCGCATGCAAAAACTCACCGGGAGATGCGATTTCTGCCTGTAGTTCCTTGTCTCTCGTGACCCTCATCTCTCCCCGGCACAATGCGCTATAGAAACACAGTATAATGTGCCACAGAGTACTGTGTAGACGTGCGAATGTCAAGAATTCATCATTGCCCGATTGCGAAACAAGAACCCTGGACGGCTCTTTGCCCAACGATTGCGCGAACTGCGCGAGGCGGCTGGCATTTCCCAAGAGAAACTAGCTGAAAAGGCGAATCTGCACCGCAACACCGTAGGGATCATTGAACGCGGTCAGCAAATACCCACCCTGGACGTAATCTGCAAACTCGCCCACGCTCTCGACTTGAAGCCCTACCAGCTTATCGACCATATCCCCTAAATTCCTCGTCCGGCTGGTCACCCTGCCGCGTCGCGTATTGCGGAAACTCATCGATCCATCGACAAGCAAACGAGGTCCAGTATTTCCCTCCACAAAAGGGACTAGGACAGCGAATGTAAGTTCCGCACAATAAAGCAACGAACACGCCTTTGCTTGTCTTGTCGACAAGACAGTCGACGAGACACTATCCATCCACCTGAAGCAGAATTCATCCGTCCTTGACAAGCCCCGTCCATATGCTTCACTGAGAAGTCACCCCTTCCCAACATTTTCGGGGGATTTACTGGGTCCGTAGAACCGTTGCGGAAAACTAAGCCGTAATAGATTTGGCCACCAAACTAAATTTCTGTGAGTTTAGGAGAACCGCGGGATACTCCTCCCGCAGTTCTCCTAACCTTAATTGGTTGGGAGAAAAGGTGTGGCGAAATGGCAGGTTCAAATCCCCTCTATGCAGGAGATCGAAGAATCTACGTGGACTCCGAACTGAATTTCACGGGTCCAACTGCACGCGAAAATGAAGCGGAGATTCTGGCACAATCCGATCAGTTCAAAGGCAAGCCGAGAATTGAGGTGCTCAATGTCACCGCTGGATGGGATTCTGTTGCCCAATTTGACATCGTGGTGAGCCATTTACAGCAACTCGGCCTTTACTACGAAGGTCTACTCTACTGTGGCGCTGATGCCGAGTGTATCGAAAAGCTCGGTGTTGAAGAAGGAAACACGGTTGAGTGCTCGACTCTGGACCAGATACGAGATTCTCGCGGCTGTGACCGCAATATGCTGAAAGAAGCAGTTGAAGCATACTCTCGCCCTGCGATCATTGTTTACGATCCGTGTCGTCTCGAGCTCGTCGATGGTCACAAGTTCCGTGCCAAGAAAGGCTCACCCCTGCGGCACGCTGCGATGATCGTATTCCTTCTTGTGTCTGATGAGTTCTAGATTCCAATACTCTTGGAGAACCAGAATCTGGTTCTCTTTTTTGTACTCCAGTGAATAGTTGACGACATGCGCGTAATTGCGATTTATATAGGTCGCTTAACCACTTATTCACAGCTATAAAACTCCAACAAAGACAGAATAGTTCGCGTCGTCTGACCAAGTATGGGCAGACACACCGCGAACACCAGCCGGCAGCCAAATGAATTCGTCCGAGAAGCAGCACAGGCCTATAACAAGGCGTATGGCTTCAGAAGGATCACCGAAGGTGTGTACGTAGCGGTTGACGAAAGCAGGGCCCGGAGAATTGCCGAAGTTTATGAATCCTTACCGGATGACGATTCACGAAATCCGGTCGTTCGCAAGGCCTATGAACAGCTTGCCGACGAAATTGAACGGCAGTGGAATTTTGCCATCGTAGCCATGGGCATAACGTTTGAGCCGTGGAGGTGTGAAGGTCAGCCTTATGCCAACTCCGGCGACATGTGCGGCGATGTCAGAAGCCATCACCGTCTGTATTACTTCCAGGGGGGTGATCCGCATCCCTTGCTCGGGAGATTAGATCCCGCTACTGGTCTGAGTCTGAACGACAAGTTTCGGGCAATCCACGACCTGTTCGGCCACGCTGCAGAGGGCTACGGTTTTGGGCCTCGCGGAGAGGAAACGCTTGGATCAGGCACTGCCACATGTTCAGCGCTGATGCGAAAAAAGCTTCGACAACGGAAACACGCGGGCAAAATTGTTGGGTCAATTTTGGCCGGCATAATTACGATTCCTTTGGCAATCACCTTAGCCGGCCTTTAGCAGACCGCCCGTATGCAATTCAAAAAGCGGCGCTTATGCCTGACGAATTCACTGACTTCATCACCACGATATTGAAAATCGACTCGTGAACTTCGCATACTTAGGAGGCCAATATTCTCGAGTCGTCTAAGGATGTAGGACCGAATAAATGCCGCCACCACGATTAACGATGAGCATCACTCCCCCTTGCGAATGGCTCACAGCGCGCGAGGCCGCCGTGTACCTAAAGGTCGCACATCGCACCGTTCTTGAATGGGCGAAGGCCGGCCATATTCCCGCGCATCGACTGTCCGGGATAGCGCGTGTAACGTGGCGTTTTCGGGCCGCTGAGTTGGACGGTGCTATGATGACCGCGCCATCTGCCGCAGAGAATGGAGAGTCATTCAATGCGACGGGAAAGTAAGAGCAAAACCGGAAGTGTGGTCAAAGACAAGCGTAGTCAGACATGGCAGTTCTTTTGGTGGACTGAGGGGCAGCGGCACAGCAAGACGCTGGGCCGGTTTCCCACCAAGACAGCAGCATGGAAAGCCGGTCAAGCGTTCCGGGCCCAACTGCCTCAATCTCAAGCATCCAGTGCGCCCACCGTGGCCGCGTTGGTAGAGCAATACAGAGTGGAACGGATGCCAACGCGGTACAGCACACGGCGCGGCTATGAGTCTTGGCTTAAATGCCACGTGGTCCCGCGTTGGGGTGCGCACTCCATCACAGAAGTACAACCCAGGAGCGTGGAGCTGTGGTTAACTTCCCTGCCCCTTGCCCCGAAGTCCAAAGCTGAGCTGCGCGCATCGCTGGGCCGTCTGTGGGACTTCGCTATGTGGTCCGGCAGTGTCGCCGTGCAACGTAACCCGATGTCACTGGTCACGGTGCGTGGTGCTTCGAAGCGATTGAGACAGCCGCGTAGTCTTACGGCGGAAGAGTTTCAGCGGTTCGTTGCTGAACTACGGGAGCCATTCCGCACAGAGGCCGTGCTCTGCGTTTCGCTCGGCCTGCGCATCAGCGAGTGTCTTGCTTTGAAGTGGTCCGATGTCGATTGGCTCAATGGCACGCTGCTAGTGGAACGCGGCATTGTCACCGGGCGAGTTGACGAAACCAAAACCGAAGGCTCACGGCGCGCGCTGACCCTTGCCGCAGAGATCCTAGTCATACTGCGGGCATGGAAGATGTCAACGCAATTTGGCGATGCTAATGATTGGATCTTTGCTTCACCAACACAACTTGGCCGGTTGCCATGGTCTTATCCGTGGACGTGGAAAAGGTTTCAGGACGCGGCCACGGCTGCGGGCCTGGAAGTGTTCGGGACCCATACACTACGCCACAGCTACCGCAGTTGGCTGGACGCGGTGGGCACCACAATAGCGGTACAGCAAAAACTCATGCGGCACGCGGACATTCGTACCACGATGAACGTTTATGGCACAGTGGTGACGGATGAAATGGCTACCGCATCGGGGAAAGTAGCTCGGTTGGTTGTTAACGGCACGGAAGACGGCACGGAACCAAGCTCAAGTCATTGAAAATATGGCGGAGAGAGTGGGATTCGAACCCACGTTAGAGTTTCCCCTAAACACGCTTTCCAAGCGTGCGCCTTCAGCCACTCGGCCATCTCTCCGGCGC
>Ga0137410_10001219_pt1 | contig 17716 bp, 17 predicted proteins | sample CZODoug1_16funga_FD_108878 | JGI IMG/M metagenome (GOLD analysis project Ga0137410, IMG submission 108878) | Vadose zone soil fungal communities from Angelo Coast Range Reserve, California, USA - CZODoug1_16fungal (Illumina Assembly) | ecosystem: Environmental > Terrestrial > Soil > Vadose zone... | reverse complement strand
CTTTTCAACGATCTGCGCGAAGAGAAGGCGAAGCTGCTGGGACAAAAAGCTGACTTGCTTAAGGAGCCGACCGAGCTCGTCAAGAAGCGCGATGATTATCTGAAACACCACCTCACGGGTTTGGGTCCGAGCCAGATCGACGGCTTGCTCCGCAAGATGAACCAGTTTGACTATTCGATCCTGCCGCACCAGATCAGCGTTAATGAGTTCAGTATTGTCGACCGCTGCGAGGTGTGCCACGCCGGAATTCGTGAGCCGCTCGACCTGCGGCCGGAAGATCTCGCGCCTGGTGGGCCGGGCAAAAAACCCGACAACCTGGCCCGCGCGTTTGTGAGTCATCCAGATCGAGAACTGTTGCAGATACATAGCCCGGATAAGTTTGGTTGCGCGAGTTGCCACTGGGGCAACGGCCGCGCGACGACGGGCGAAGTCAAGGGACACGGGCGACACAAGTTCTGGCTCTGGCCCATGTTTGAAAAAGAAAACACCGAAGCCGGCTGCCAGCAATGTCATGCTAAGGATCGGGTGACGCAGGGAGCCGACACGCTTAACCTCGGCCGCGATCTTTTCTACCAGCGCGGCTGCATGGGCTGTCATCGCTACGAAGGATTTGATCGCGAGTCGGATGCACTCGGCAGCGCGCGGCAGAGTATCAGTCAGCTTGAAGATCAAATCACCGGCAATCAGAAGCAGATCCGGCTGGATGAAAGCCCGCCCGAGGGGACGACCGACGAAGAAGCACAGAAGATGTTGGCGCAGTCGGAAGCTTTGAAAGTAACCAACAGCATCCTGGCAGCCCGCATCGATCAGTTGAATTTGCAGGCGAAGTATTTGATGCAGGACCAAAAGAAGGTTGGACCGAACCTGAAGGACGTGCGTTTGAAACTCCGCAAGGAATGGATTCCGGTATGGCTTTCCAACCCCCAGGCCTTTCGTCCCGGCACCAAGATGCCAACCTTCTGGCGCTTTGCCGACACTCCCGAAGCTGGCGGGCCGCATATGCGCGATGCTGATGGCGTGCAACAGATACAGGCTATCGCGGCATACCTCTGGCAAGACGGCTTTGACGGCAAGCTGCCCGAACAGCAACGCGGTGATGCGGCCCATGGAAAAGAACTGTTCGAATCGCGCGGCTGTCTGGCGTGTCATTCAATTGGCGACGAAAGCGATGCCATTGGCGCCAAGTTTGCCGCGAATCTTCAGAAGGTCGGCGAGAAGGCAAACTTCGATTACATCGTCCGCTGGATTCACAATCCGCGCGAACGCTGGGCGCCTTACTGTCCCAAAGAAAAGCGCGACCTGACGCCGGAAGATTACGCGAAACATAACCTGCCTTACGTGTTTGATACTGAACTGCACTCGCGCTGCCCTAACGACGGCGCTGAGTTGCAGGTTCAGAACATGACCGTGATGCCAAACTTCCGTCTATCGGAAACTGACGCGCGCGACATCGCCACCTATCTCTTCTCGCTGTCCTCGCCGCCGCAGTATGACGCCGTGTCGTTCATGGACCGCCCGGAGCTGAGAGATAAAGGGCACACGCTCATCAAGCAATACGGTTGCGCGGGTTGTCACGAGATAAAAGGTTTCGAAGAGGAACAACGCATCGGCAAAGAGTTGACGGTTGAAGGCGCGACCCCGATCGAGCGGCTCGACTTTGCGCTGCTTACGAAGCGGGCTGAAGAGGGAATCGATCCGCTCAAGTTGCACCCGGAGGAGAAGGAGAAGCCCTGGTATAACCACAAAGGATTCTTCGAACACAAGGTTACTGAGCCCTCGATTTACGATCAGGGCAAAGAGAAGGATCCGAAAGACCGCTTGCGCATGCCGCGGCCATATCTCACGCCGGAGTGGCGCAACGCGTTAACTACTTTTCTGCTCGGCAGCGTCGGCGCTGAAGGCTCAAACGTGCCGCAGTCGCTTTTCTATAATCCGCAGGACCAGCGCCGGCAGGATATTCAGAATGGCTGGTGGGTAATCAAGAAGTATAACTGCATGGGTTGTCACCAGATTCAGGTGGGCCAGCGCTCGGTGGTGATGGATCTGCCGTTTTACCAAACGCCGGAAGGGAAGGATCTGTTACCGCCGCGGCTGACCAGCGAAGGCGCGCGCGTCGATCCGAGCTGGCTGCTGAGGTTCCTGCATGATCCTTCGCTGAGCGGTGAGAAGACTCCGGCTGAACAGGCGGCGATAAGTAACGCGGAGCAAGCGGCGAAGGCGACGGGAGCCCCAGCGTCGAGCACGCCGAACGCAAATGCGGGCAGAATGCCCGCGGTCCCGGGGAGCACTGCACCGGTGAGCGGTAAGTTGAAATCTCAACCAGGCCTCGATCGCAATGGTGTGCGGCCGTATCTGAAGTTTCGCATGCCAACGTTTAATTTCTCCCCGAACGAATTGCAGACCTTGGTGCGTTTCTTCATGGCCCTTTCGGGGCAGCAGGAGCCTTATATTAAGGAGCCGCTGCAGCCATTGACCGAACAGGAGAAGCTGGTGGCGCGCCAGATGTTCACGTCCGGGACGCCGTGCTTGAAGTGTCACATCACCGGCGAACCTACGCACGATGCGAAAGCCATCGCGCCAAACTTCCTGCTGGCGAGTGAACGACTGAAGCCCGAGTGGACCTTCCGCTGGCTTTTAGATCCGTCGCAGATCAGTCCGGGCACCGCGATGCCGACCGGACTCTTCCGCAAGGAAGGCGAGCGTTGGGTCATCAATCTGCCTAATCCGCCGGCGAGTGCGACCGCGTATCACGACGATCACGCCCGGCTGCTCGTGCGCTACATGATGTTGTTGACGCCTGACGAGCAGCGACGTTTGCTGGCAACGGCGCCGGCGGCTCCGACAGCAGCAGCCCAACCAGCACAGAAGGCGCAAAACAATGGTAAGAGCAGGCGCGGTGAGACAACCTCGAACAGAACGCGGCGCGCGAAGCGCCCGACTGTCGCCGCGGTCCGCAGCGTGAGAACAAGCGCACGGCCCGCAGGCATGTAACGGCAAGGGGCGAGTGGGAGGGATGCAGTTTAGAGTTCAAACTTTAGTTTGCGCTGGAAAACCGCAGCCTAAAGGCTGAACTCTGAACTACCGGCTTCAAACTGCATTAGCACCGGGTGAGTGTGACGAGTCTACTTCCCATGCAGTCCCGTGCTAAAGTTATGCGAAAGTTATTCTAATTTGGAGGAACTGATCATGTTTATGAAGCAGACCAAAGTCTGGCTGATTCTGACGATTGCCCTGTCGCTTCTGGCACTCGCATCAGCTTGCAGTAACAAGCCCCCTGAGGGCGGCGAACCGACACCGACAACTGGCGGCGTTGCCTACACACCCAAAGGTAACGAAGGTTCGGTAACGGGCGCGATTGCTTATACCGGCACGCCGCCGGCGCCGAAGAAAATCGACACTTCGGCCGATCCTGCTTGCGGCGCAAAAAATCCGAACCTTAGCACCGAAGACAATGTGGTAAACAATGGCAAGCTGGCCAACGTGTTCGTCTACATCAAAGACGGCACTACTGCCGACGGCAAGAAGATTACGGAGTTCACTTTCACAACTCCCTCGACGCCGATCGTGTTGGACCAGAATGGTTGCCATTACCGACCGCACGTGCTCGGCGCGATGGTTAACCAGGACATCCAAATTACAAACAGCGATCCGACTACGCACAACATCCACTTCACTCCGAAGAACAATCCTGATTGGAACCAGTCACAGCCAAACGGCGCGCCGCCTTTGATGCATAAACTAACGCGGGCGGAAGTGCTGGTGCCGGTCAAGTGTAATCAGCATCCCTGGATGAAGGCGTACATCGGCGTCTTGAAGCATCCGTTCTTTGCGGTCAGCGGGGAAGATGGTAGCTATACGATCAAGGGCGTTCCTCCCGGCACCTATACGGTGGTGGCCTGGCATGAAGGCGGCGCAACCGGAACTGAGAAGCCGATGCAGGTAACCGTCCCGGCTAATGGCAGCGCCAAGGCTGACTTCGCTTTCGGCGAAGCGGCGACGGCGGGTGGCAGGCCGAGTCTGGAAATGATGCCGGCACTCGAGTTTCCAATGGTGGGCCGGCACTGAGGGCATTGCCAAATGCCGATTGCCGATTGCCGATTTTCGGATCGCAGTCAGAAACTATCGGTGATTCGTTAAGAGAACAGTGGCGTCTGGAGTTCGGTGGTTTAAATCGGCAATCGGCAATCGGCAATCGGAAATAATATGAATCGGGGTGTGCATCGTTTCGCGCTGCTGGTCGCCGGCTCTGCGTTTTTTCTGATTATCGCGGGCGCGTTGGTGACCAGTCACGATGCGGGCTTGGCCACCTCCGACTGGCCGCTCTCCAATGGCCAGGTTTTCCCGAAGATGGTGGGCAATCTTTTTTGGGAACACGGACACCGGATGGTCGCAACGTCAGTTGGGCTACTGACAATCGGGTTAGTCGTTTTCCTCTTCGTAAAGGAAAAGAGAGGTTGGATCAGACGACTGGGATTGGTGGCGCTGGCCGGAGTGATTGCGCAGGGACTGCTCGGCGGCTTAACCGTAAAACTAAACTTGCCGCTGGTGGTCTCGGCCGCACATGCCACGCTGGCCCAACTCTTTTTTTGCACCACGGTTAGTTTAGCGGTTTTCACTTCGTCGAGCTGGACCAAAGATCCGCCGCAGATTGAAGAGCAGGGAAGTTTACCGCTTCGCTATCTCTGCGTGGCAGCGGCAACCGCGATCTTTTTGCAACTGATAATCGGAGCGACGCTACGGCACTCGGCAACCTGGGACCAACCGCTGCCGACGGATTTATTGCTGACGCACGTTGGCGGCGCTATCGCAGTAACAGTATTGTTGGGAAGCGCGGCCTTGATGATCCTGCGGCGCCACGCCGGCGAAACGCTTCTAACGCGGCCAGCAAAATTAGCGCTCTCATTGTTGGTTGTACAGTTGTTGCTGGGCATCGCGGCTTACATCACCAGATTGGCGTCGCCAAATGATCCGCAGCCGTTGAATCCCATGATAGGAATCACGGTGGCGCACGTGGCCTGTGGCGCATTGGTATTTGCTACCACGATCGTTTTGACGCTGAGAACATTCAAGGTCCTGCGTGCGCCCGCTTCGTCGTTTGAGTTTGCGGTTAGCGAGCGCTCAAGAAGTTTAGAGTACAAGCTTTAGCTTGCTTGCTTTCTAGAGCAGCAACCTAAAGGTTGGACTCTAAACTGCGGGCTTCTGAGTAAAGTTTCAAGATGGAAGAATTTGTAATAGATCTTAATCGCTCGGCCGTTGTGCCACTCGAGCGGCTCAGCCCGCGCGAGCGGTTCGCTGCTTATCTGGAGCTTACCAAACCGCGCATCACTTTCCTGATCGTGCTCACGTCGGCCGCCGGGTTCGCCCTGGCATCGTCTGGCGCTGTTAACTACGCCGCCATGCTCAGCGCGATGTTGGGCATCGCCCTGCTTTCTTCAGGCCTTGCCACGATCAATCAGTATATGGAGCGCGACCTCGACGCTCTCATGAGGCGTACGGCGAATCGCCCGCTGCCATCCGGAAGACTCTTGCCGTGGGAAGCGTTGGCTTTTGGCGCTGGTCTAACGGTAAGCGCGGAAATCTACCTGGCGGTTATGGTGAATCCGCTGACTGCGCTGTTGGGCTTGACGGTCATCGCGGGATACTTGTTTGCCTACACACCGCTGAAAACAAAAACCTCTCTGTCAACAATGGTGGGAGCATTTCCCGGCGCAGTGCCGCCGCTAATTGGTTGGGCCGCGGCTAGCGGATCTGTGGGTCTGGAAGCCTGGGTGTTGTTTGCGATTCTATTTCTCTGGCAGTTTCCTCACTTCCTCGCGATCGCCTGGATGTATCGCGAAGACTACAGCCGTGCGGGAATTCTCATGCTGCCGGTGGTTGAGCCCGATGGCCGCGTCACCGCGCAACAGATCGTCGTCTATACCGTGCTGCTGCTGCCGGTAAGTTTGCTGCCCACCGCGCTTGGCATCTCCGGCAGAGTTTATTTTTACGGCGCGATCGTTTTGGGATTGCTGTTTCTTTACAGCAGTGTGCGCGCAGCGTTTTCCAAATCGAGACAAGAAGCGCGGCGGTTGCTGCTGGCCTCGGTTATCTATTTGCCGCTGCTGTTTATCTTGATGGTTTTAGATCGCTAGAGGAGTCGCGGACTGTTTAGAGGCGGGCATTGCCCGCCGGCTCAACATTAAACCCGCGCTTTGTCGGGGGTAACGGCATCGGCGGGCAACGCCCGCCTCTAAACGAAAGCGTTCTTAGCTATTTACTATTCATCATTTACCATTTACCCCAAGGAGTAACCGATGGGACGAGCTCTAGCGGTTATTATCTGGATCCTGACTCTGGGTTCAGTGAGTCTGTTCTTCGTGAAGAAGTGGTGGTTTCCGGAAGCCATCTCGGCTCATGCAGCCGCGCTTGATCGTCAGTTTCTGCTGACCATCATCGTCGTCGGCATAGCATTTACCGTGGCTCAGGTTGGTCTCGGTTACGTGGTTTGGAAATTTCGCGACCGCGGCCCTAGCGATCGCGCCGTCTACACACACGGCAGCAATCGGCTCGAAGTGGTTTGGACGATTGTAACTGCGGTCGTCTTTATCGGACTGGCGGTGATGGGCCAGAGCGTCTGGGCGTCGCTCCACTTTAATAAAGCGCCGGCGGGCTCGTTCCAGGTTGAAGTGGTCGCGCAGCAGTTTCAGTGGAACTTCCATTACGCGGGCAAAGACGGCGTATTTGGCCGCACCGATCCCAACCTCATCGACGATTCAGCGCTCAACTACATCGGCGTGGACCAAACCGACCCCAACGCTAAAGATGATGTGGTGCACAGCGTCATTGCCGTTCCCGAAGGCCGACCGGTGGAGCTGATTCTTCGCTCTCGAGACGTAATTCATAACTTCTGGGTACCCCAACTGAGATTCAAGCAAGACCTCGTGCCGGGTATGATGATTCGCGTCCACTTCACGGCAAACCGCCCGGGCAAGTATGAGCTGGCATGCGCGGAGCTTTGCGGGCAATTTCACTATCGCATGAAGAGTTTCATGCTGGTGTTGCCGGCAGACGAACATCAGGCGCTGATGGCGTTGCCACAGGATCAGTTTCAAACTCGCATCACGGAGTTGTTAGCGAAGTATGAGTTGCCGGCCTACAAGCAATAGAGGGATCGTTGATTCAGCCTAACCCTTAGGAGATCAGAGATGTCAGGTGAAACGCACGAAGCAGTGCACCGTCACGAGGCGCCCAAGAGCTTTATTCGTAAGTACATCTTCAGCCTGGATCATAAAGTCATCGGCATCCAGTACATCATTCTGGCGCTCGCCGCGGTGCTGGTGGGTATGACGATGTCCGTATTGATGCGCTTGAAACTGTCGTGGCCAGGTACGAGCTGGTCGATCCTGGGAACGCTCTTTCCCCACGGCGCGCCGGGCGGCGTGATGAATCCTGAATTTTATTTGTCGCTCGTGACCATGCACGGAACGATCATGGTTTTTTTCGTTCTCACCACCGCGCCGCAGGGCGGCTTCGGCAACTATTTTCTTCCGATTCAGATCGGCGCTGAAGACATGGCGTTTCCGTTTCTGAACATGATGTCGTTTTGGGTAACGCTGGTCGGGTTCATCGTCATACTCGCCGCTATCTTTGTTGAGGGGAATACGACGATCGCTAACTCCGTCGGAGCGGCTTTGGGGGGCGCCAGCGGTTCCACTGTAGGGCCGATCGGAGGATGGACTGGCTATGCGCCGCTAAGCGCCGTTGGTTTGCCGGCCGGGCCGGGGCAGGGCGCCGGCATGAATCTCTGGATTGTCAGCATTGCGATCTTCTGCGTCGGCTCTCTGCTCGGCGCGCTTAATTTCATCACGACGCTGCTCAACATGCGTACGCGGGGGATGCAACTCATGCGCATGCCGCTGACGTGCTGGGCCTGGTTCACTACCGCGGTACTGGCGCTGCTTTCATTCCCGGTGCTGCTCGGCGGCGGCATTCTGCTCCTGCTCGATCGCACGGTGGGAACCAGCTTCTTCGTTCCCGGTGGGCTGGTTTTCGGCTCTTCGGTCTTGACAACGCACACCGGCGGCTCACCGATCCTCTGGCAACACTTGTTCTGGTTTTTTGGTCACCCGGAAGTTTACATCGCCATCCTGCCGGGTATGGGCGCGACGTCACACATCCTTTCGACTTTCGCGCGCAAACCCGTCTTCGGCTATCGCGCCATGGTGTTTGCGATCTTTGCGATCGGCCTGTTGGGATTTTTCGTCTGGGGCCATCACATGTTCATCAGCGGCATGAGCCCTTACTCAGCGATGACCTTCTCGATTCTGACGCTTTCGATCGGCGTGCCTTCGGCAGTGAAAACGTTTAATTGGCTTGGCACGCTATGGGGCGCCAGGATTCGCTTTACGACGCCGATGCTTTTTGCGATCGGCTTCGTGTCGCTGTTTGTTGCCGGCGGCATCACCGGCCTGGTGCTGGGCCAGACGTCGCTCGACCTGCCCATGCACGACACTTATTTCGTGCCGGCCCACTTCCACCTGGTGATGGGCGTGGCGTCAATCTTCGGTATGTTTGCCGCAACCTACTTCTGGTTCCCGAAGATGTTTGGCCGCTTCATGAATGAGCGGCTCGGCAAGCTTCACTTCTGGATAACTTTCGTCGGCGTCTACTGCATCTTCGTGCCCATGCACACGATGGGCATGGTAGGAATGCCGCGGCGTTATGCGCAGTTTACGGAATATCGCTGGCTCGACACGCTTCATCCGCTGGTAGTCTTCGTTTCCATCGCCGCGATTATCACGGTGCTGACGCAGATTGTTTTTTATTTCAACCTGGTTTGGAGCGTCTTCAAAGGTAAGAAGGCCGGCCAGAATCCGTGGGAGGCGACAACGCTCGAGTGGACCACAACCAGTCCGCCGCCGCATGACAATTTTGCCGGGGTGCTGCCGGTCGTTTACCGCGGCCCTTATGAGTTTGCGGTGCCCGGAGCGGTAAAGGATTTCACTATGCAAACTGAGCCCGAAGCGAGCGAGGTCGCGGTAACTGAAGGGGTAGGTGGTAATGGCCACGATGTTCACAAGCACTAAGCCATTAACAAAGTCGGGGATCGGCGGTGGGCCAAAGCGTGGCGGCCCAAATGGCAATGGTTCGCCTAAGCGAAACGGCCATGGCCGTGGCTTTTCCGATTTGCAATCTTCGGCAAACCGCTATCGCATCGGGATGTGGGTGGCACTGGCTTCGATCCTGATGATGTTTACGGCGTTGAGTAGCGCCTACATCGTGCGCGCCGCCTCGGCAAACGATTGGCAGCCGCTTCGGATGCCGCGAATCGTGTTGCTGAGCACGGCGCTGATCATTATTAGTAGCGGCACTCTTGAAGTTGCGCGGCGCAGATTGAAAGAAGCTGCCAACGCACACCGGCGCTGGCTGCTGATGACGGTGGTTCTGGGAATAGGATTTCTCCTGTCGCAACTGCTCGCCTGGCGACAACTCGTGCGACAGGGAATCTATGTAGCCAGTAATCCACACAGCTCTTTCTTCTATCTTTTGACCGGCGCCCATGGCGTGCACTTGCTTGGTGGGCTGGCCGCGCTCGCTTACCTTTCGCTGCGCAAGCCGGCGCCGCAGGAAGACCCGGCGGCGGCAACCAAGGCGCAAGCGGGCGCCGACGCCGTAACACTTTACTGGCACTTTATGGATTTTTTGTGGCTCTACCTATTCGTGCTGCTGTTCTTTGTGCGCTAAAACGTCAAGCGCTATTTTCTCTTTGGAGGTGACAGGTGAGTACTGAAGCACGCGCAGTACATTTTCCGGCTGAGGACTGGGGCGGAGGTGTGCACCCCTATCGCGTCGGTCATCGCAAGCTCGGGATGTGGTTGTTTATTGTTTCCGACTCATTGACGTTCTCAGCGCTGCTGATCGGCTATAGTTACCTGCGCGCGTCAAACGTCTGGCCCACGCCGTTTCCGTTTTATCCGAGCATCGTCTTTTCGTCCGTTATGACTTTTTGTCTGCTCTCGTCGAGCTTGACGATGGTCTTTGGCGTTTCGGCGTCGAGCCGGGGAGACAAGGCGGCGGCGCGCAAATGGATCATGGCCACGATGTTTTTCGGCGCGGCGTTTGTCATTCTGCACCTTATCGAATGGAACCATTTGATCAGTGAGGGGCTGCGGCCGTTTAGTCTGCCGGCTCATTGGGTAGAGACCTTCACCACGTCAGACGGAAGATTGCCGTCGCCTTTGTTTGGCGCCACGTTTTTTACTATCACCGGTCTCCACATGTTCCACGTCGCGACCGGTATTATTTATCTGGGAGTGGTGGCTACGCGGGTAAAGAAACTGAATCACGAAGACGTCGAGATCAGCGGCCTCTACTGGCACTTCGTCGATCTGGTCTGGATGTTTGTGTTCCCGCTGATCTACATCCTGTCAGTGGACGTGGGCGGCCACCTGGCCAGGTGAAGTTTTAGTCGGCACTTGAAGCTGAGGTTCAGGAGCGGAGGAAGCGAAAATGAGCGAGCACGTGGAAGAACATTTTGCCGGCAGCAACAAGCTGTTTATCTCAATCTGGGGCTGGCTGATCTTCTTGACGCTGATTGAGATCGGACTTGCTTACCGTCCGATGCCGATTCATTTCATGTTGACGATCCTGCTCGGCCTTTCAATCATCAAAGCGGCCCTAATCGTGGCCTACTTTATGCACTTGAAGTTTGAGCGCTTGAGTTTGGTGCTCACGATTGTGCCGATGCTGATGATTTGCATTTGCCTGCTGTTCGTATTCTTCCCCGACAGCTTTCGCTCGGCCGGCTTGCGCTATCAATTTAAGGAAGCGCCACCTCCCGCGCCTGCGTCAGAGGAGCATTGATGAAAGCTTGTTTGAGATCAGGGCCGGTGCTGCTGGCCATTGCTGCCATCGCTGCGGTGCTCTTGTTCAGCACGGGCGCGTTGGGCCAATGTTCCATGTGCCGGGCATCGCTGGCTGGTTCGAATAATGCGTTCTTCATTAGAAACTTCAATATTGGAGTGCTGGTCCTGCTGGTCCCGCCGGTCACGATATTCTGTTCGATCTTTGTCGTGCTGAAACGTTACCGTTCCACTGAGGAGAAGACCGAAGAGAGTCCAGAGTCACCCGAGACCGATGAACGACGCGGGCCTTAGACTCCAGACTGTTGACTCAACGTTGAGACGGCGGGCAATGCCCGCCTCTAAACGTGAGATTGTGTGTGTGTAATGGCTGAAGAAAATCTTTTACGGATCGACGTGGAAAAGCGAACTACGCGAGGTCGTGTCTGTCCGCGTTGCGGCGGCAAGATTATCCCTTCGAACCGCGCGGTGTATCAGAGCACGGCCGACCCCACCGGCGCGTTTCCGATTTGGCAATGCGAAAGATGTGGCTACGAAGAGATGTCGGAGCGCGCCACGCCCACGGGCAAGAAGCATTGAAATGGCCGACGAACTTTAGTTTGTCGATGAGTGGAGCGATGTTGGAAGGGTTGACCGTTTAGACAGCGGACTTGTCCGCCCGTCGGGGGGTGGGACAAGTCCCAATTCTAAACGGAACGCAATCGATAAGCGACAAACTGAAGTTTGTCGGACAAGTAAGGACGGTTTAATGTGGACGGAATTGGCGAAACTGGCGGGACACGAATCATGAAGAATGAAGCTAAGCTGCTGAACCTGATTTGTATTGTTGCCGCTCTCGCTTTTGTGGCGTTGGCAGTCTTGAACGCACTGACCTCCGTTAATTTTCTAACGACCGACAATTTATTCATTACCATTGTCTGCCTGTTGATGGCGCTGATGTTCGCCGTCAATCCTGTCTTGTATCTCAGGGACGAAGGCCGGCTGCCCATTCCTTTTCAGAAGCGCCGCGCCTTGAAAGCCGGAAGCCCCGAAGCCGGAGCGCGAGCGCTGCCTCAGTCCGCGCCTTTGCTCGACGCCAAAGGTCGTGCGGTCCCTCCAGACGTAAGGTCGATGGTTGCGAATATGAAACAAAAGCAGCCGTAGCCGCCGGCTCGCCGGATTAATCCTGCCGTGAATGAAATCGAAAAACGCGTGTTGAGAAGCTTTGCGCATTGGAACAAGGAGAAACTCGATCTGCACACGTTGTTTGAAGCAGGTGAGAACGACCCCGATGCGCGCACCGCGGTCTTCGACGCCGTTGAGCGATTCGTTAAGGCAGGACTGCTGCAGGAAGAAGGAAACGACTTCTATTCGCTGACTGAGAAGGGAATGAAGGCAGTGAAAAGTGAAGGTGAAAAGTGAAAAGTGAAGAATGACGAGTGTGGATGTGGCGAAGTTTAATCTCTTACTCTCCACTTTTCACCTTTCACTTTTCACTGTGTTATCGAATGCCTGAATACGTTCCATTCCTGCCGCACCTCAACGCCGTGCTGAATACCACGAGCGCGCTCCTGCTGCTGTCGGGCTACAGGTTCATTCGCCTCGGTCGAATCCAGGCGCATCGAAATTGTCAGGTCACGGCGGTAGTCACCTCATCGCTATTTCTGATTTCTTATCTCACCTATCATTACTACCACGGCGCCACGCGGTTTGCAGGGCAGGGAATTGTGCGTCCGGTGTATTTCACTATTCTGATAACCCATACAATTCTCGCCGTCGTAATTGTTCCGATGATCATCGTGACCCTCTACCGCGCCGCGCGCGCAGACTTCGTCAGGCATCGCCGCATCGCCCGCTGGACCTTGCCGCTTTGGTTATACGTCTCCGTAACCGGTGTGATTGTTTACTTGATGCTCTACCAGATTTATCCATCGCGTTGAGAAGTGATGAGTGATGAGTGATGAGTGATGAGTGGTTTGGCCCATTATGGTGCAGACGAAGTGATGTCAACTCAAGAAACGCAGGGCAACGGAAACAATCCCGAGATCAAGATCGTCACGCCGCCGGTGAACCGCGTGCGCGCTTCCGGTCCAATTCTTATTCTCGCCATACTGTTTGTGGTGGCCTCGTTCCTGACCTGGTATTTCACCTGGTTCGGACGCGGTCTTTCCGACGCGGAGATCTCAAAGTATCTGGTTGACGAGAAACATCCGCGACACGTGCAACACGCGCTCCTGCAAATTCAACAGCGCATCGAAAATGGCGACAAGACTGCGAAACAATGGTATCCGCAGATCGTTGCTCTTGCTGGCAGTCCCGAAACAGAATTCCGCCTGACGGTCGCCTGGTTAATGGGCGCGGATAATACTTCAGAGGAGTTTCACAACACGCTCAAAAAGCTGCTGGCGGATCCGGAACCAATTGTCCGGCGCAACGCCGCGCTGGCACTAGTGAGGTTTAATGATCCGAGCGGGCGTCCGGAGCTGATTGCAATTTTGCAACCCTACACCGTGAATGCCCCAGCCAGCGGAGTGCTTCTCAGCAGTTTATCGAGCGGCGCTCAAATCAGCCGCGGCACTTTGCTCGGACGTATTCAACCGCCCAACGGCGAAGTTGTGGAAATGCGTTCGCCGTTGCCGGGTAAAATAGATCGGATCAACGTTGCAAACGGCGCAACGGTTACAACGAGCGATGCGGTGTTGACGATCAGGTCTGACGAGCAAAGCGTTTGGGAAGCGCTGCGCGCACTTTCAGTCGTAGGTCAGGGAGAAGACTTGCCGCTCATCGAGCGCTACGCGAGTGGCGCCGAGCCGGTGAGTGAGCGCATAAAACAACAAGCGGCGTTGACGGCCAACGCCATTAAGAGCCGCGCCGGGGAAAAGAAATAATTGTCAGATTTCGGATTGCGCAATGAAAGCCGGCAACAAATAAATCTACCCAACACATCCGCGGGCTTGACGTTTTCGCTCGCATCCCCTTAACTAGTCCGCCATGCGTATACGGATCAGCGTTTTTCTCATCACATTGTCCGGGCTTGTCCTGGAGGTCGGACTAACCCGCATTTATTCTGCCAGCATTTGGTACCACTTCGCGTTCGTCGCCATTTCGGTGGCGTTGCTTGGCTGGGGCCTGGGCGGCTTCACGGTCCACGTGTTGAAGCGAATCACGCGACTATCAACCGACACCGCGGCCTTAGTGACTCTGCTGTACGCCGGCTCGATTCCTCTTTGCTTGTGGCTACTGGTACGGTTTCCGTTTGAGATTGGAAGACTGCCGCTTTACTTTCTTGCCCCTCTCCTTCCGTTCTTCCTGGCGGGCATAACGCTGGCGATCGTGTTTGATATTCATCGCGCCTCCGCGGGATCGTTGTATTTTGCCGATCTGCTGGGCGCCGCACTGGGCGCGATCCTGGTGACGCTGCTGTTGAATTTGCTCGGTGGCGAGGCGGCCTTGCTGGCGGCGGCCATTGCGCCAGCGATCGCCGCCGTGTGCCTTTCCGGCGCACCAGAGCCCTCCTTATCAGACACCTCGAGCGATGTGCCCGCGCGCGAACCCCGACGAGTCGGGCTACTGCCCAGAACTATTCGTCTGGTGGCGGTGGCGGGTGTTTTCCTGACAGGGTTTGCTGTGTTTTCGGCCGTCAAGTTTGGAACATTTCGCGTCGTGCCCGGAACGACGAAGGCTTTGCGCAACCAAATGGACGCGAACCCGGCGGCTCGCATTGCGCAAACGGGATGGAATACTTACTCGCGAATTGACGCCGTCGAAGGAGTCGCGCCGAGACATGTGGCGCGGCTTTATATTGACTCGGACGCGTGGACGAGTATTTACGAATGGGATGGCCGCATCGATAGCGCGCAGGACCTGCGCGACTCGTATCGCGCGCTTCCGTTCCGGCTGACGCCGAATGCCGAGACACTGGTTATCGGTCCCGGCGGTGGCGCCGATGTTGTCGCCGCCCTTTCGTCCGGCAGCCGCAAGGTGACGGCTGTCGAGTTGAATCCGTTAGTGCTCAAGTTTGTGCGCAACTACGGTGCGCGTGCCGGCAATCTCTACGACCGGCCCGACGTGGAAACCATTCAGAGCGAAGGGCGAAATTTCATTAGCCGCACCAACAAAAAGTTTGACATCATCTTTTTGGGGTTCGTTGATTCGTGGGCCTCCGTCGCATCAGGCGGTTTGTCACTTTCGGAAAACTATCTGTACACAACGGAAGCTTTCCGTGCCTATTACGATCATCTGACGGACAACGGAATTCTGGTCATCCTCCGCTGGGAAACCGATATTCCGCGCCTGGTGTCGAACTCGGTGGCGTCGCTTGGAGCAGAAGAGGCTGCCAAGCGAATCGTCACATTGTTGGAGAAGCAAAGCGCGCCGGGCGAACCCAAGCAGATGCTTTTCATGCTGCGCAAGCGTGCGTTTACCAACGCCGAAACAACAGACATTGCCGAAAAATGGACCCAGGCCCAGGCCGTCATCATGCCGGGAGGGCCGGCGCCGCCACTGCTTGGCGACCTGTTGGCGGGAAGAAAGACCTTGGCAGAATACGAATCCGCGTCGCCGCGATTCGTGGGGCCCGTTTGGGACGACAGCCCATTCTATTTTGCGATTGAACGCCCCTTCCGGATGCCCGGAACAATTGCGGGGCCTCTCCTTAAATGGTTGCTGGGCCCCAGCGTCGGTATGCTCGCAGTCTTTGTTACCTTTGGACGACGGCGGCACTCGGCTGTTGGACCATATGCCGCGTCTTTGGTTTACTTCGCGGCCCTGGGCTTTGGTTTTATCGCAGTGGAACTGGCGCTATTGCAGAATCTGACGCTGCTTGTCGGCCACCCAATCTTCACGCTCTCGGTCTTGCTCTTCACGCTGCTCGCGATGGGTGGAATCGGGAGCGCGCTCAGTCCTCGCGTGTCGATGCGCGCGGCCTGCATCGCGGTCGCTGCAATCGGAGCGGTTGAAGCGATCGCTTTGCCGCGGTTGGTGCCCTTATTGCTGCCGCTTCCGCTCTGGCCTCGAATTGCGATTGCAATCGTGCTTATCGCGCCGCTGGGCCTGGGGATGGGCATGCCTTTCCCGCGCGGCCTGCGCGAGACGGGCCGTGGATCGCTTCCGTCGCCTCCGTTTTACTGGGGGCTTAACGGCATCATGTCTGTGCTCGGATCGGTTACGACGGTCTTCGTGGCGCTAATGGCAGGGTTCCAGGCAGCCATGTTGATGGGCAGCGCTTGCTATGTGCTTGCGGCTCTGGCAGCGCGGCGCGCGTTTCAGCAATCGCTTTAACACCATCAAGAGTCCCACTCAACATCAGAACCGGGAGCAGTAGCGACCGGGTCCGCCACTTGTTGCAGCGACCCGGTCGCTGCTGCTCCCGGTTCTGACAGGAATATTATGCAGGTGGAGCGGGCGGCAGATCGGGAAGTGTAATTCCGTGCACCGCTTCCCAGTCATCGGTCGGCACCATTTCGATCGCATCCCACGGGCAGCCGTCAAGAAACGCGCCGTCTGGTCCTTTACTCGTGCACTTCTGGCAGCCGATGCAAAGATACGGATCCACTTCGATGCGGCCGAATGGCGGATGGTCCTCGTCGGGCACCCAGAACATGCAGGCTTCGATCGGACAGTATTCAATGCAAGCGGGCGAGCCCGCGCAACCGGTGCAACAGTCGGTGGTGATCGCAAGTATTCGTGGTCTCTTTTTGCGCGCCGCCTTACCGTCGCCCTCTGACATTGGCCAATACTTTTCTACGATGTCGTACATGTTAGGAAGTCTAGAGTCTCCAGTCTAAAGTTTCCAGTCGCAGAATGCAGAACTCAGGACTCAGAATTCAGAAGTCGAATCGCTACCGCTTCAGGTCCTGATGATTGACTAGTTTAAAAACTCGGCGGGCAATGCCCGCCTTTAAACTCTTCCAGGTTGTCACTTCGACTTTAACATAGCTCTGCTAAATTCCTCAACGATTTGTGTCGTTTAGAACATAAGCTTGCTGACAATCGCACGAAGGGTTACAACGTAAGCGAATTCTTTTAAGGAGGGCAGCGACGATGGAAACGGTAGCGGGGATTTTTCAGGCGCGCGCGGAAGCCGAGAAGGCGGTGCAGCAACTTCATTCGTTGGGAATTCCAAACGACAGAATTGCCTTACTAACGCCTGACATGAATGACAAGCGCGTTGAGCGGGCGGTGCCCATAGCCGACACCGAAGAGCCGGGCATTGGTAAAGCAATGGGTGGCGCAGTCGGTGGCGCGCTGGGTGTTGCCGGTGGCACGACGTTAGGCGCTGCCGCTGCGAGTTTGCTGGTGCCCGGTGTTGGACCAGTCCTGGCAGGAGGCCTGCTTGGCGCCGCGATTCTGGGAGCAGGGGGCGCGGTGACTGGCATGGCAGTGGGTGAGGCGTTGGATGAGGAACTCGTTAATGGGTTGCCGCATGATGAGTTGTATATCTATGAAGACGCCTTGAGGAAGGGCCGATCGGTGGTCATCGCTTTCGTTGAAAACGACGAAGCGAAAGACGCCGCTCGGAATGTGTTCGCCGGCGCCGGAGCAGAAAGTATTGACGCGGCCCGCGAGAACTGGTGGCTCGGGTTGCGTGATGATGAAGCGCTGGAGTACCAGGCGCGCGGCGGCAGTTTTGACGCGGACGAGGCAAACTATCGTCGCGGGTTTGAGACCGCTCTCGAGCGCGGAAGTAGTGGTCGCGCTGACAGACGATACGCAGCGTCTGCCCCGCCGGAAACGAGCGAAGCATTTCGCTGCGGCTACGAACGCGGGCAAGCGTATTTGGAAAGCGTGCGGGAGAAGTATCGGCGTTGAAAGAGTTGTTGCTGAACCTCGCGGTGCTGGTCGGAATACTTGGCCTCAGCGCGATCGTCACTGGCTGGTTCGCGCGCACGATGTAT
>Ga0137410_10001218_pt1 | contig 17741 bp, 35 predicted proteins | sample CZODoug1_16funga_FD_108878 | JGI IMG/M metagenome (GOLD analysis project Ga0137410, IMG submission 108878) | Vadose zone soil fungal communities from Angelo Coast Range Reserve, California, USA - CZODoug1_16fungal (Illumina Assembly) | ecosystem: Environmental > Terrestrial > Soil > Vadose zone... | reverse complement strand
GTGGCCTGATACAGTACCTGAGGACACTCTAATTTTTACGCGAGATCTCGGAGCCTTTTTAGTAGCCTTTACTCGTTTGCGTGGTACAGCCTTCTTCTTTCGAGCAGGTCGGGTCTTCCTTGCCTTCCGGGTCTTCCTTATCTTTCCGCCCCGATATTCCGCACCGGCTTTTTTGACAGCCGATCTCCAGGAGATTCCTGGCTGTTTTTTTCGTATTTGTTTGGCCCTGGTCGTGATCTTTTTAAGCGTTGTCGTTGACATTTATTTCTATTTAAAAAGAGTGTACAATAGGTAGCCACCTGCCAAGGCTAGTCCGATCGATGGAATTGGATTCGCCTGGATGAAGGACTTTATTTCCTGTCCTATATCCAACGTTATCCCTGTATCCCCGATCACCGGGAGATTCGCGTTTATAGCCTGCTGTGATACGAGACATTCCATCAATCATTGTTTAAGAGGCCATATAATATGAGCAATAAAGCACCGCCTATCCCCGCCGCCGGTAATGGGTTGGCCTGGATCCAGGCCATTAATCCGGATGCCGTTATTCCCGTCGTCCCCCCTCCCTGCAAGCCGGTCACATCCGTCGTCACATTGGTCGCATTAATGATCGGGGTGCCTTGTGGGATCAATATTCTGGCTGCATTGGCCGCTGCCTGTGCTTCTCCTGCTTTTATGGCGACATTGCTAATAGCTAGGAGCAGCGCCGGCGTCGCCGCTCCCGCCGTCACAATGGCGGCCGCTGCTGATATCAGCAGCGGCGCTGCGAGATAGAACTTATCCCAAAAATCTTTAGACCCAACCGGCTGCACGAGGAAATTGCATCCATCCAGGTAAGTGGTCAATTTCTGCTGGCCGCCCATAATAGCTGCTTTGAACTGATCGCACCAGTTTGTCCCATAAGAAATCAACGCATTTACCCCATACGGATTTTTTAGATACCTGTCTATATAATACTGCACGTTTAAAAAAATCCAGTAGTGCGGTCTGCCTAACTTATACCAACCGGCCGCTAATCCCGGTGAAATGTTATAATAAGAAAAATCAAATGGATCCGCGAGATTGGTAAAATTACTCTTCAGCTGATTATATTGAGCTTGCGTGATCTTCTCCATCGTAGCAATGCGCAAATATGTATTCGGCCAATCGAGAGTAGAGAAGGTACCATTGATCGCCTGATGGTTGCTGAGATCTTCCCACATACTATTATTCAATGTGAAAGGCCAATTGTAAAATGAAAGACGCCCGGAAGGGGTCAGTTGCAGTTGTGGGAGATCTGGCGGATAGCCTGGTATCGATGGCAGGAGGAGGCCTGCCCTGGCTTCTTTAAAAACGAGCTCGCCGGCATTGACCGCTGCCTGCGCTCCCGTCGCGGTCGTTGCATTGGCTGTCGGGCTGATCGTCGTCGTTGTCGTCGGTGCCGGCGTCGTTGCCGCCGGCTTGCTGAATCCGGTCGGGAAAATACCGGCAATCCCTGCATACCCCCCGAGTGGCGAACATTCGCAAGATCCTCCCGGACAGCCTACTGAATAAGCAGCCGGCCCGGCCATCTGGCCCGACTGGTAATTGATCCCGCTCATTCGTACCAACGTCATCGTGCTCTTTTTACGGTCAAAAAATCGATCGGGTGCCGGTTCCTTCTGATCAAAATATTCGAGAACGGGATCTACCCAAATTTCCCGGCCGGCTTCTCTTACGACTATAAATACATGATGGTGTACGAGGCCGTCCGAATCGTCATATTCAGCGAACCGATAACACCATTTAAATTTAGCTCCAGCTCGATTAAGCGCATCCAGGACTCCCCCGATAAAACCCGCGTATCCCTTACAATCACAGTGACCTTTCTCCAACAAAACAGTTGGGCTTGCCGTCGTCTGTAAGTCTTCCCCTTCGGTATCATTTCTCAGGTTGTATTTACAAAAATCAAAAAGTCTTTCTAATGCATCCGGCCCCGCGAAACATTCTGCGATCAAATCATAGTCCGGCGCAAATTGTTCGTGTGCGTCGAGCACTTCTTTTACAATATCCCTGACCGTCTGATTGTCTACAATCGTTTCTTCCTTTCCAATCGAAGGGGGCAATATGTTCAGCAACTGTTCCCGGTTCATAAGGCCTGGTATTTCACATCAATCGGTAATAAGGTGCTGTTCGCATTCACGGTGCCGGTTATATGCAATTGAGCAGTCACACCAGCACTGCCATTGAAAATATTCACTATATCTGAAATCAGGGATAAGCCCGAGATCGTTACCGTCAACGGGACATTGGCCTGGCTGGTCGCCGGTATCGTCACCGGCATGAACCCCGCGACATTGCCCAATAGTTGTTCCTGTGATGGAGTCCCACTTATCAGCCCAACATTGGCTACTATGGCCGCGACATTAAAAATTTGATTGGTGGGGTTTTGAACGACCAAGTTGATTGACACAACTAGATTTAAGCCATTCATGCCAAGGCTCATCCCCGATACAGTGTAGTTTAGCCGGGAGGCATTCCCGGCAAAAGAGAGCTTGGACAGTAGATAGAAGCCGGCCAGTGCCAGCCCTATTGTAGACAATAGCTTCATGAACATTTCGAATTAGCTCCAGAAAGATAAGGAGCCGGCCCGGATCCTGAAAGGGGAGGAAGGGAGGGAGCAAAAAAAATCCCCCTAAAGGGGGATGAATTTTGTACACAGTAAAAAATAAGGGTATTTGTCGGAACAAAAAAATATTTATTTATCTTTAAATTCATCTTTTATAGCGGCTATCCGCGTTCCTATTTCCAAGAACCATTCCCTCAATATTCTCATTTGCTGGTTTAAAATATCGTTCTGCTCTTGCAATAGCATCAATTGTCGCTGGATATTTTTGTTATTCCTATTTTGAATGGTCTGCCACTTGGCATATATTACAAAGCAGGCAGACAATAAGAGTATATAGATCGAATTTACCATGATGAATCTTTTAAAAGTTTTTGCAATGAGCTATCTTCCTTTCTATCTCGTTGTTTCCCGGCCTGGTAATAATCATGCTGCAAGATCTTGCGCAATGAATTTGCCTCTCGTTGCGTGTACAGCATACTATCCGCATTATAGCCGCCCGTCTTTATATCCCAGTACAATGATTGTACCGCGCCCTGGTCGGCATCGTACAGGCCGGCATGTTGCTCGACTTTCACATACCCCATGATCTTGCCGTTCTGATCTTTGAGCAGGTAGATATGAAATTCGCAGTTGTCCGGTTTGGGTACCGGATCCGTTTTGCCGGTCGGAGGCGTCCTACAGCTGACCAGACAGATTGATAATAAAAAAAGGAATCCTTTCATATAGTTACAATTTGATTTGCCGTTTAAATGTTTCCGTGATGCCTCCGTACAGATTGACATGCGTGACCCCCGGAAATAATTGCCGGATCCTTTCTTCTATCCGTCTCCAGGTCGCAGCATGATCAGCATTGATCCGGTGCCAGGTTCTTTTTTTTATCTGACCCGGATTATCCGGATCCGGCCAAACAATCGTTGCATTGTACAGATGTTCTCTTTTTGGAGCTTTCTCTTTTTTGGGTTGCATGATAATAGGCTTTTAATGTATATTTGACCCGAAAGAAATCGGCCCCCTTGCGCGTGGTCCTTTTCAGATCCCGGCGTCAGCCGGGATTTTTTTTTTTAGTTCATGACTATCTCCAGCTGTTGCCATGTGTATCCCTGCAAAATATCCAATAATTCCATATCAACATAGGCCGCCGGTATATCCATTGTTTCACCGATAGGTGCGCTGTCTGCTTTCCCCGTAACTCTCTTTAAATGCTCTTCGAAGTTATTTTTCTCTTTCTGACTAAGCAGATCCGGCGGATCCGACATATCACAATAGACAATTTCGAAAAAGTCATCCGTCTTTTTCCAGGCCTTCCCCTGGTCAATCCATTCCTGGATCTTCCGTTCGTGTGCCCGGGTCAGCTCCAAGGTATAATAATTGGCACCGGCCAGGTCGGAGCTGCAGCCCCATACTTTACCCGCTATCTTCATTTCTTCGCCGGTATATTCGTCTATAAACTGCTGCCGTTTATCTTCTGCTATCTCTCCCGCTTTTACCAGCGAATCCACTACCCGCTTAGCATACAGCTTTTGAGCGTTGACGCTTTTTGTCAATTCTTTGATGAGGTATCGATCCATCTTACGGACATGCTGCGTCTTATGGATATCCGTTCCATTGGGATCAAAATGCCCATGCTGCAGCGCGTATTGATTCAGAAGACCAGCCTTATGCTGTAATTCATTCCACTTACTTCGGATCGCTCTCCAGTGAATGAATGCCGGCGTGGTTATATGGTAATGAATCTGTCCGCGTTTTTGGAGTTCTGCTTTCCAGATGTACGTCTTTGCCAGGGGGTTTTTATTGCCAATCGTTTTGGTCATCCAATCCAGGAACGGCCCAAGCAGGTACCGGTAGGCAAAGGCCGCCGTAATGTTTTTTTGTGATGCGACGGTCAGGGTGATGAAGGAGAACGTGTGATAGTCGTGCAGCTTGTTCACGGGATTAAATACCCAGCGCGGCTTTATAGCTTGCGTCATGATCGTAATGGCTTTCGCTAAACGTTTCCGGGATCCTTGGCTCATACCGCCACTATAGGCCTTCTTAGCCTGATCCTTCATGTTTTGCTGTCGCCGCGCCGATGGGCCGTTGCTATATAGACGTATCGGTTCATCGTAAAGCAAAAGGGATGAACCGCGTATCTGAATGACCGGTATCCCTTGCAATAGTTTCGAATTAATGGGTAATTAGCTTAGTAAAGGCCTATCCACTATTACAAGGGTTTCGTCAATGTGAGAAGCTTGTTCATCCCCTCATCTCCGTTTCCAACATTCTCCGATTCAAATTTTTTTGCCATTGCTCTGAAGGAGGTTCCCCTTCGGGCAAAATCAATGAATACAATTGCTCCAGGAGCAGATTTGTTTCTCGTTGCTCTTTAATGATCATGGCCTGGCTCATCAGATACGCCCGTTCCGGCGCATCCAGGCCGAAATCTTTGGCTAGTTCCATATCATTTTTTGTCAGCCTGGTATGAATTTCCTCCAGGATCTTATTTACATCGGTATCACTTTTCAATGCTGTCATAATGAATTATTTTAACATAAAGCAATAATGATCAATTATATAAGTCAATACTATTAGGGTCAGGATTGCAATGATTATCTGATATTCAAAATAGGGCGTATTGAACAGATCTTCCAGACTTTGTCCTGTCTTAAAAATGACAGGCAGGATTCCGATCACTGGGATCCAATAATACCAGGGTAAGCGTTTTTTCAATTTCATTGGATTGGTTTTGTTTTATTTATATATTGCAATAGTCCCCAATAGTATCAGGGTGGCTCCCACATCTTTGCCAGGCAATGCCGGCGGATTTTTTTCCACCAGGTGCTATAATTCCGATATCTCATAGTAATTATTTTGTATAGACAAAATATTTTGCGATAACCATAATCATGTTATCCCGTTGTTCCCAGATCTCCAGCTCTTCCCGTTCCTTTAATTTTTCGTTCACCGCGCCCTGCAGCATTGCGCTGCAAAAAAGCATCAGCTTTGGCAAATCAATTCCATCCATTAAGGTTTCGTATTCGGTTTGACTATCCGATCGTTCTTTTACCCGCATAACCTGGTAGGACTTGTTCCATTTCATAATGATTTATTTTTCAGCTTTTTGGAGTAAATTTCTTAATCATTGCTTCCATGGTTCCCCGGGAGGGATTTTCCTTCCAATAACTTGCACAGGACAATATCAACTGTCGAGCGTGTGGACTTGCCTGCATTACCGATACAATTGCCTGCATCTGATCAACTATATCTCCCGCAGCTTCAAAATGTATTTCCCCTCCAGGATTAGACTGTATTAAAAATCGCACAGATGTATTTGTTTCCATATAATTGATTTATAATCAACATCCTATAAATTTTCCTTCTGTAACATTGAACATATCTTCTAAAATACTTCCATAGTAACTACGTGCGCGTTCTTTTGCTTCTTTCGAAGGAAAGGTGAGCTCCACGTTTTCAGGATATAGTTCTTTTATCCATAAAGGATGTTTCAATGCATCGGACAAATAATTATAATGTGATGAAGAAGAACAACCGGATGAATATCTGGTTACCGTCCAATGCCCATAATTCCAACGGCTATCGGGGTTCCATCTTACAGAATATTTTGATACTTCCATATGATTGATTTTTAAACTATTAAAGATCTTCCACTGTTATTTTAATATCATAATTTCCCTCCAGCTCAATCGATGCCCGGTGATCCGCCATTCTGTTATCTAACCGCTGCAAGGCTAAAGAAAGATCCCGGGTCTGTTTTCGGATCTCATTAAATACATCCTTTTCGATTCCAATGGCCGTATCCCGGAGAGCGCCGGCGATATCATATACTTTTTCAATGGCCCCAATTTCTATCTGAATGGCTTGCCTGTAGGTGTACTTCATAATGTATTTAGATTTAATAAGTTATAATCCCTTTAATTCCTTCAATGCTTTTTCCAGAAAGAGAATTATTTCGCTATCACTTCTATCCTCAGTTACACAAATAACTATCTGTCCATTTTTATGATCATGACCCACCCCGAGCAAAAGGATCGGTGTCGCATGTGATTCATTTAATCTTTGTCTCCAGGAGTATAGTCTTTGTTTACTGATCGAATCGATTTGTGTGTTATTCATAAAATGATTAATTAATTGATAATCACGACTCTCTACGTGTATCTCCCTGCGATAATTGCAATGATCAACCAATTAGGAGCAGCCCTATCCCGTCAGGTCCTCCGAGAAAATCATAGGGTCCAGGATACCTCGCATTACAAATACTTCAGCAATCCATCTGTCAGGACTTCCGGTAAGGGTTCCCAGAGAGATCAATTTATTTTGACCGTAGACCCTTATACTGTACTCTATACCTCCCAAAGGCATAAAATGCACCGTATAGGGCACTCTGTTACGAGGGCCTTCGATCTTTGGATCCTCTCGGTAAAACTGAAAACTTACATAATCGAGATGTATCATACTGCTCTTAATTTATTAAACCGTTTAATAACTTGTTGGTTTACAGCATTCATTGCATAAAAAAGAGCAGTGTCCTCCACTATAGGCAACCCATTTGAATGCAAAAATTTATATGTTGCCTCTCCATTGATATCGACCTTTACAAGCCATCCACGTGGCCCAAAGGATACGAATACAACCCAAACCGGAGTAGTGGTGAAATCAATTTTATAAACAATTCTTTTTGTTATTATTAGCATACACGCGTTTTAATCCCATTACAGCCCGATTACAGGCATTTAAATTTATCGGGCCTATCCCCTTCCAAAAGCCAGAACGCGGGAATTAACCCATAGCAGAGCCCTGCAGCATCAGGATAGACGCTATACTGTATCCGCAATGGATAATGGATCCGGCCGGCCTGCATTTTTACAATCCGGGCATACCCCAATTCCACCAGTGGACGGATAGTATCCCAACGATATCGGCTATTCAATCCTTCGAAATAGCGGCTGCCAGGTGTCCGTTCCAAAAAGCCGAACGATAAAAGATCTTTTGCAGCCATTTCCTGTATTGGCGTTAATTGGTTCATAATCAATCTATTTTACGAATCTGATCAATTATATCCTGTAGAAAAGTAATCAAATGCTGTTGGCTAGGAAAATTCTCCGTTCCATAAAGCCCACCTTTCTGGCAGTCTTCGGTGATAGCCAGCATCAATACCGGTAATTCATTCCGCTCTGTTGCTTGTTGTCCCCATACTTTTAATGTTATTTGAATTTTGGCTTTTTCCCCTCCCGTCATATAGAAAAATTTTATTCTGTGATATTGCCTATATATCCTTTATTGATCGGATGCTGCATGTTGCGCATCCTTCCTTCCGCTCCATCATAGTGGTTAATCCAATCATTACCTGGTCTTCCATCTCCCGACCAGGTGAGTATAGCATCTATCGCCTGGTACAGATGCTCAAAAGTATACCGGCCATTATATCCGTTCGGTTCAATACCGATCAGCAAATCAAATGTATATATCTGCTGCTGCAGTCCGCACAGACTTTGGCCCGGTATGATACGCAAAAAATCATAGCCGGAAAGAGAGCACTCAGTCAACAGTTCCGGTGGGATATCTTCCCATCGGTCATATGGACCATAAAATTTACTGAGGCTCATATAGCTAACGGTATTGGCCAGATATTTTCTTCCATCAATTGTTCCAATCTTTCTAGCAGTAAGCCGACAGTTTTACCCAAATCATACTGCAGCGCCGGGGTGAACAAATCATCCTGCAGCTCAAACATAATTAGATAATCCTTTTCACCTTCTTTGCTTTCGGCCAAATACATCTTATAGGGAATGCCAAAAGCATTGAACGCTAAAAAATGGATAGCGGCTTGCTTGCTCCTGCTTACAAAAGAAAATTTCATAACGGTTATATTTAAATAGTTAAAACAATTCTGGTTTTGTACTACCATCAATCTCTGCAATGATCCGGGCCATGTGCTCCCGCAAGCGCACTGTTCTAATGAATGAATTATCCGGGAACCTTTTAATCAAATTTTCTTTTAACGGCTGATGATATAAAATCGCTTTTTCCGGAGATACATATAAAAGCAATAATGCTAAAGCCATTTGTGCAGGCCCAGATCCATTATAGCCCCAAGCAAAATTGTTACCATGCCATTGGATTTTTTTGGAAGCTCCCAAATCAAGTTGCTGTCCATCCACAAAAACGGCATTAGTGGACCAGACCGCATGGATCTCTATCTCTTCCGGGAAGCATTCCAGTAATTCTTTTATAGCCATCCTCTTTGTTTTGCGATACTTGCTACTGCCATTAGTATGGCATTGCAATTTTCTTTTGTAATAGGACCTCCAAATACAGCGATATAACCCACTGCTCCTGCCATTGGAGTTGAATAAATTAAAACTTCGGGCATCATCGTTTCAGCGACAATACCAAATTTGTGCATCCTTTCTGCAGCGACCTTATTATCCATATTAAAATATTTTACAAATAAGAAAGGGAGGGGTTCCGCGCTTAACTAGCTAATTCGAAATGTTGAAGCTACTCCCCCCCCCTATGAATCAAAGACTCGATAAAACAGACTTATAAAATACGGATTGCAATCAGATACAAAAAAATGGGTACCCCACAAAGGCACCCATACACTACTACGACTCACAACCAGAACGAAGTATTTTAATTTGCTGCTTTATTTCTTCTAATCGCATGATAGCGGACATTCGCATGGCCATTGTATGCTCCTTTATCTTTTCCAGCAATTCAATCCGTAGCAACTCTTGTAAGGGTTCGGATAATTGATCAAAGGGTACTCCCTGCAGAGAAACGCGTTCTCCCATGATGCCGGTAAAATTGAGATCAAATAAAACAGGATGGGAGATTGCCAGCATTTTTTTTGTCTGGATCATTCGGGTCTCACAACGTTCTATCTGTTGAGTGACTACATTTGAGAGAATAATAAAATCAGTAAGAGCATCTTTGGATGCGATGGATTTGGACATTGTTACGAGTTTAGAAATCAAAGAAAAGGATTTTATTTGATACGACCAATAAGTATATCTACCTATTTTCCCAAAAACGACAAGGCCCATCGGAAGAAACCAATGGGCGAGGCCGTCTAAATTCGTAAGACAATGCCCGTAAAGGCAGGCAGTAAAGATAACAATTTTAGCATTATATCACTTTTTACTAACGAAATAAATTAGCAATGCTGCTGCTGCAGCTATTCCGACAGCCCCAGCCCATTGCGTAGGGCTGGTACTCTCCAGGTAGATTCCCGGATTTTGGACGGCGATCGCTATTGCTTCCGGGATCATAGCCAATGGGCCTCCATTAGCCATAGAAATACCCTCATCAATCAGCTCATCGCTTACCAAAACTGAATAATCATTCCCCAGCTCCTTATCCATAATGGCCCGCATCATCGAATGGACCGTATCCTGATCGGTTCCCAGCTGGATATCGGCATCGATTCCGGTTTCGTTGGCTACAAAGGAAATATACCTGGCTGTGTCATTCTCTGAGGGAGGAGCAAATTTGGTTATAAATTTCCGGATCGTGTCATAGCCTTCTCTTGAGATGTTGTTGATCAGATCCAGGGCTAGCGCCCGAAGACCATAGGTTACATCTGAAAAGGTAAGAAAGCCATTTTCCTGTCCAGTGATTCCTTGCCAGGCAATCCCCGTCCGGAAGTCTCCAGGATTATTATTGCGCAAACCCAATGGTAAATTGCTTTGACCCAGAAAAGAAGTTGCCATATAGAAAAATTACTATATTTAGACCAGCGTAGTTGTTTTGGGGACCACCCACAACAACCTTAACCATTGAAACCCGCTGGTTCTCCAGTGGGTTTCTTTATTCCCCGAATCGTTGGAGCAAAAATTCCAACACCTCTTTAAACTCGTGGAAGATATACAATCCCTCATCTGCCACTATGGAAGGATCAGGCATTATAAATTCCGGTTGTTTATTCTGTTCCTCTATCTCCTCTAATACAGGATCCCCTCCCCTCATCCTTAAGGCTTCTCGTATCAGTGGCTTATATTGCTCAATAATCGTAGGCTCCCGATGAGCTTTTTGCGTCATTGGCAATTGGACCGCCCATCCATTGGCGACTTTTGTTATTATTATAGCGTTTTGACTCATATACATATCCATTATTTTACTGTTTTTACTAACGGTCTGCAGCTGACCAGGTTGCCGCCTCCAGATCCTGGAGGCCTGGTGATATCGTTCCTTGAAACCCGCATCAAATCTCACTTTCTTTTTCAGAGGGTTACAACCGGTAAAAAACTGCGGTTGTCCATCCCCTGATTTTTGACAGTGAAAGAAATGCAGCCTGCTTAGAGCTGAATTACATCCATATAGCCGCCCTGGATCATGGTCAGGGTAGCGGCGACGGAACTGTTTTGGGCAAATTGCATGGCCAGCGTACCGGCTACACTATTCTTTATGACCGCTTCGGCTTCAAAGTAATTTGTTCCGGCTCCCGCGGCTGCATTGGCGATCGCTGTCGAGGCCACTTGCGTCGCCGCATCGAGCAGCGTACCAGGTGCGCCGAACTGAAATAGTTTCCAGCTCATCGTCCAAAAAGTCGGAGCAGCTGGCCCGATCAGTTGCAGCTTCACTCCTCCCGTGGCACCGACGCTGAAAGGAAGGTAAAAACGAAGACTCCAGGTACTTCCCGCTGTCACGGGGAAACTAAGGCCTGATATCGTTGCTAAGACAGTATTACTGATCGTTGTCACTGCTGAAGGGACAATCGATATCGTTCTGATTCCAATAAGAGATCCTGGCATAGTTGTAAAATTTAAAAGTTAATATTTAAGCACCGACACGCGGAATGTCCCGGATGCCGGATCAATGGCTGTAAGTAATTGATAATTATTAAAACGTACCGTCACTGTATCAGCTGCAGAGATAAAAGCTGTATAGCAGCTGTTGGCATTTTGTGCTGCAATAGGGACACCAAGTGTTACGGCATCTCCATCTGCAGCACCCACAACGGCTATCGTCAGATCAGCGCTCGTACCGGCTGCTGTATTTGGAAAATCCAGGGAAGCCGTTGCGGTTAATGTTTTAGCGAGGATGTACCTGGTAGGTATATTATTGGTCGCAAAAAAATTGGTGCCATCATATTCTATAGCACCAGCTTCAGGTGCCGTCAGATTAACGCCTATCGCAAATTTCAGCGGTGCCGTCCCTGCAGCGGCCGTACCGGCTGCTATATCCACCTTTGCCGTGGGCGTCGGACTATTGATCCCGAACTTACTATTTTGGATAAAGGATACATTACCGTTGTTCCATACTGTCAGGATCGAATCACCGGCGTTGAAATTCAGATTTTGAAAGATAAAACCCCTAGTCGCTCCTGCAGCTGCAGTACTCAGAAACCAATAGTTCGCAAAGCCGTTGGCGAAATTGCTCGATTGGAAGACGGCCGCTGCATCGAACTGAAAGAAACCCGTTGCTACTCCTGATTCATCAATGAACCGCGTCTTACCCCCGGATCCGGTTTGACTTTCAATTTTAAAAGCCCCATCAAGAGCCGGCGTAGTGGTGGCCATCTGCAGCGTAAAGGAAGGCGTGCAGGTCATTGACAATCCCTGATTATTCAGACTGCAGTATACCAAGGCTCCTGCGACGGCTGTATTGGCTATGGTAAGATTGTCGAGCGTCCAGGTCATAGTTGCCGCTCCGGTGATCTTATCGACCACCATGAACATATGCCGCCCTATCTGGCCCGCGATCGTATCAGAGGTCAAATACCATTCAAAGGTCCCGTTGCCTATCCCTGCCTGTTGAAAGTGCGACTCCAACACGGTCGCAAAAGAAGCCTCTCCCGGATTGTTCTTGCCATTGGCCCCATCGGTATTATAACCTGTTGACATAACCGCATCGATCTGTCCATCCGGATTCGTGAAGTTTTGTTCCAGCCATCCGATTTGAAAATTACCGAAGGTCGAGGGATGCGGCAATACTCCCTGAATTGTTTCCAATTCCGCGAACTGCTGGCCAGTCGTCGTGGGGTTGAACAGGATCGCTATTCCTCCAGGAGCGAAAGAAAGGGTTGCCCCTGCTTTGGTGAGCAGGTTCAGCAAAAAAGTATTGAGCGGAATTTCCCGGTTGCTGATCAGCCGACCCGGTGACCCGGCCTGTCCCGGATCCTGACCGAGGACAACGGTCGTACCGCTGAGCGACGTACCATTATCAGCGGCCGTCACCGTTCCCCCGCCGCCGGAACTGACGGCCGTCACGCCTGTAAAGGTGATCCCGCTTGCATACATTATTTATAAAATTTTTGAATGATCGTTACTTGTGGTGCGACTCCTATCCCGGCAAAGACAATCCAGATCCTTCCCCGGTAGACTTCCCATTTATTACCTGGTATGGCTATAGCCGCCCCGGTTAATTCCGGGTGACCAGGTGGGAAGGGTTTTAACGGGATCCCACAAACCTGCACCAAATCGTCGCCGTTATTGATCGCTGTCCAGCCATTGCATTCCGGATCTACCGGCACCTCTCCTCCTATTTCATAGTTCTGTGCTATGATGTCATAATACTGGCATTGTTCCTGTGCGTGCTGATTCATTAGAAGGTATAATTAATACCCGCTTCCTGCAGGTATAGGTTAATGTTGTTTTTATGAGCCGTATCGAGAACGGCTTTTAAAAAACTGTTCAGATCATATGTGTCACAATAAGTATTAAAATAATTGCACCAAAAGCCGCCTGCAGGTTTGGTTCCGAAGGCACCTATCAGGCTCTGCAGGTCCACCATGTTATTGCAGTTGGTTACATCTTCGACAATGGCATTTTGAGAAGTCTGGTCTACAGGAGTACCAGAAGTACCCAGCTTATAAATATCATTGGCCCAACCTATGTATTGATCCGCACTATATGTGGCCATCTGTCCCGCCGCTTTCGCATCCGCCAATGCTTTTGCTTGTGCTGCAGCTGTAGCCGCTGTATCTACGGGATTGGTCGCCGTTGGAAACGGATTCAGGGAAGGAAGGATCTTCTTTATCAGGAAATAGCCGCCCACCAGGACGACCCCGCCACCGATCAGTAGCGTCTCGCTGCTGGGATTCAATCCTCCGATGGATCCCATTTTCTTTTTCTTCCCCCCCATTAGCAGTAGCAAGGCAAGGATACCGCCGCCCAGCAGGTAGGGGGTATACTTAGAGCTGGATCCGGAAGGGATCACGGTAATGGCTGTTAAATTGGCTGCAGATGGATCCAGTCCGACTCCCATGGTCGAGACAAAAACATTCGGGTCTATTATGGCTGAAGCATAGCCAATAGAAGAAACCCATATTTTATTGCCTTGGTCAAGCAATGGACTGATCAGCTGAAACCAGCCGGTATTATCCGCCGCTATGCCGGTGCCCAACGTATTGCCTTGTGGATCCACGACAGAAATAGAAGCTCCTGGGATTCCCTGCTGTGTGGCATTATCGTATATCGTTCCGAAAATGGTCATGTCAGTATAGTTGTGGTGTCAGCTCCCCCGCCTGGGTAATCGTAGGCTCCTGGTGGAGTAAATATATCTGTCGGGGGCGTATAACTGGATCCATCTCCGGCCGTGATCGGGGAACTGGCCGTATTCTCTGCAGGTCCCAAAAGGTTGCCCAACCAATTCCCCAAATTATTGATCAGGCTGCTGGCCGCACCCGCTGAGCTGCCATTGCCCAGCAGCGCCGATAAAATAGAATTGGTCGTAATAGATCCGCTTGTCGTTGTTGTGGGGAGGTGCGTGGTCGTCGTTGTCGTAGTCGTCGCGTTCTTTTTAGAGAGTATCGCATAGGCCAGGATCCCCACCGCTGCGACCCCACCGACTACGAGTAATGTCTTGTTATTCTTCTTTGCCATAACGTTTAATTATAGGTGCCGTCGAGAATGTGATACTTCACCCTCCAGGTGTCCCAGAACTGTTTTCGCGCTGGCGTGTTGCCGCCGCCGCCTTCCCAATCATTGACCAGGAGATCGTACAGTCCAGCCCATTCATCCGCCGTGAATTGATTCATGCTGTTGTGAAACTGGTTCAGGTTGGCCTCATCGAGATCCGTCGTAAAAAAATCAATCACAGTCTGCTGATTGGCGCTGTGCGTGGCATTCGCCGTTGGCACCGTCGTTGTCAGGGGAGCCAGGGATTCAGGAGCAATGGTTAGCGTAATAGGTGCCGTCATCCCTGGATCTATGACTGACGCCGTAGGTGTAATAGGCAGCACCGCGACGGGCGTGGTTGTCGTGGTTATTGTGGTCGTTGCTGCCTGGTTCTTCTTATACAGGTAGTACACCCCGAAGCCAGCAGCCAGGATCAGCCCCCATTGCACCAGGTTGTCTTTTTTCTTTGCCATTGGTTTACAATTTCATGCTTAGCAGCATGGTTTTATACAACTTGAATTGACCGGGCTTTTTAATCGCCATACGGGCCAGCTGCTCCAGGACAACGGGTAAATCTTCGACCGTACCGGCAAGGGTATCCAGGGCATCCCCTATTCGGGTATCTTCTCTCCAACTCCAGGTAGAAGAAAGAGGAGGAGGGGAGGGGGTAAGACTTGTACCCAGTGGCACCCCTGACACCCTTTTCAGCTCTCCCACTCCTTTACCCGGTGTCATGATCCAATCGGCTGCCTTATTGGCCAATCCCATGATAATGGGTTGTAAGGCCTCCATCTCCATTAGTTCCCCGATCATGCCGAGTTTATGCTCTTCGGGTGCCTGGTTCTTCAGGGCGTTCAATTCCTTGCGCAATTCCTTCAGCTCCTGCAGCATCTGTCCATAGTTGCCGCCGTAGATCTCAGGAGATCCGTAACTGGCACCCGGACCCTCTTTGAAACGAAAATTATTCGAAAGGTTCCAGCCGGTTTTATTATTAATCTTCCCGTCCAGATCCTCGTACAGACAGAATTTGTAAATCGCAGCGCTATCATTATCCACTAAAACTTCGCAATATTCCTGTAGCTTACGCAATCCCTCCTCTATGTCATCCCCTTCGTATTTAGCATTTACATCATCGCCTTGTCGAATGCTCCAGGCTGTAATACCTACGTCTTTATAAATGGCGCATAAGGTCTGCGGATCTCTTATCTGGACTGATTTTGCCGGTGTTGCCATACGATTGATTTTAAAAAATCTGAGGATCCGGCTCATAGCCGTAGTGAACCCCGAATAAATAACTGAAGGGCGGATTGATCGGAGCCGCAACTGTCGTCACATAACTCTTCGTCCAATCAATCGACCACATGTTGCGGAACTGAAAAAGATCCAACACGCCCGGGCAGGCAGCACCTGGTGATTGCAATATCCGGTTCAGATCCGCCAATGGGATCCCCTGAAATTTCAAGGTGCCGGCAATATTTAGCACCAGGACGCCATTGGCAATGGCGGCTTCGCTGGCAACCGGCGATCCGGCTGTAATGGGTGAAGTCGTCAAGGCCTGCACACTGTACGTCTCGATAGCTTTCACATATACCGTCTGATTAGCAGACGTACTCTGCAATTGCGGCTGCTGGTTGAAATAGGTGAACTGATTGAACCCGGTTACGGTCGCCGGAATGATCAGCTCCACCAGTTGAAACATGGGCGTCTTAATCGTCATAGCTAACGATTTGAGCGGCCAGGCGGGTGCCTGGCCGCGGGTGATCAATTTAGTTTACGACGGTCGAGTTCTGTGCCAGGATTCCACGCATCAGTATTACCAGCCGGCTATTAGCATCCACCGTTGTAGGCGATACCGGTAAGTTGATATTGAGCTGTATATTCTGAGATCCGATCAGCAGAATAAAGGGCTGCATCGGATAAAATCCATCATCCGATGCGCCGGCCGTGTTCAATTGATCTTCCGGTGATCCCGCCCCGAGTACCGCCGTCTGCTGGGTTTGGTTCGTACACCAATGCCTCCAGAGATCCCACTTTTGCGTATACTGCACGTTATTGATCATGATGCTCATCGTCCCGTTGTAATAGGCCTGCATCTGTACTGCATTGGCCAAAACAAAGGGATTCGGATAAGTCATAAGCTTAAACGTCGTATCCGTGGTACCGGTAGGTAAGGCCAGAAAAAAGCCAATGTGTGTGGGTATAAAACTATCCTGCTGATTGAGCCGGATTTCAGTATTAAAAGCCGCTGCCTGGTTCTGGATGTTGATCAGGACTGGGAAGTTGTATTGCGTCGAGGTATTGACGCATGGCTGCTCCAGCCGCAAAGCAGACTGCGAGAGCCGGAAGGCGACCACCGGATCGAAATTTGGATTGTAGTTTGGATTGCCTTGCCCGTTTACCAGGACAGGAGGATTGAAGGCGTTGCCGAATATCCGCGCGGCAATATTAAAGTCGTCGCGGGCTGCGATACTGTTCATTGAATTAGCTTTTTTGTTTTATCGAATCACTTGTTTACTCAACCAGAATTGTGCTTCCCTAGTTGTAGATGCCGGCATACATCCGGGCCATCCGGCTGCTCTCCATATTCGGTTGACCCCTGCCAATGGATCCGGGCTTCGGGAAACCGATCTTTGGTACTTCCCGGTATCCGTTGATACTGCGGTATCCATATTGCATAGGCGGGCCGTAACCAATAGCCGCTGGTAAAATATTAATCCCCTTGGAACCGGCGAAATACAATCCCCCATTGGCGGCCAACCCTAATCCCACTCCTTTCAATAAGGCGGGCTTTGCTTTCCAGACGAGCGCCCCTCCTACTATTACCTCGCCCGTTCCCATTATTTTTCCGTCCATTGTTGCCATCGCATTATTCAGGAGCCGACCGGCTATAACGCCGCCTATACCGCCGAGTATATACATGGCCGTCGTTTTGAGAGCTGCTTTGTTTACCGTCGCTCCCATCCGGCGGCCTTTTTTTTTCGGCCCCTTCTTTTTTTTCCTTGCCATAACTATTTGATTGAATGATTAAAAAAAATTGTTCTTCCTTATCTTTAACAGACCAGCTTGCGATACTGCTGTTTCATTTTATTCAATTGCTTCTGCAACTTTCGTTTCACGATCTTTTTCGTCGCTGCAAATATTTGTGCATCCTTTCGCCCTATGTCATCGAGCAGCATTTTTTTTGCCGCTCCCATGTGGCCTGATACAGTACCTGAGGACACTCTAATTTTTACGCGAGATCTCGGAGCCTTTTTAGTAGCCTTTACTCGTTTGCGTGGTACAGCCTTCTTCTTTCGAGCAGGTCGGGTCTTCCTTGC
>Ga0137410_10001217_pt1 | contig 17756 bp, 15 predicted proteins | sample CZODoug1_16funga_FD_108878 | JGI IMG/M metagenome (GOLD analysis project Ga0137410, IMG submission 108878) | Vadose zone soil fungal communities from Angelo Coast Range Reserve, California, USA - CZODoug1_16fungal (Illumina Assembly) | ecosystem: Environmental > Terrestrial > Soil > Vadose zone... | reverse complement strand
TGCGGCATTTGAGGTCGGATACGAGACCAATTCAATCGCGAGTATAGCCGCTTCTTCGGCCAACCACCTATGCGGGATATTCGGACCCTTCGCTCGCCAGGCGCTCTGCCCTTGGAGTCGGTCAGTAGTCAGTAAGGCGCTGTCAGATCGTGTTGGTAACAAGCACGAGATCGCATGGCGAGTCTGAGCATAGGTGAGTGACTGCGCAACAGGCACCGGTCTATGCAATGGCTTCCGTGAAGCGCCGTTGAAATCCGCTAACCGGAATTGTTGCGGTTCTAGCCGGATGACGGGGCACTCGGAAACAACCCCTTGCCACTGCGGCTCTTCTTTCCGAAACTAAGCCACTGCCAGATGGTTCTCCTAGGGGAGAAGCGATATGGGTTCGTGTTAGAGTGCGGGGCTACAGGAGAAAACGGTGGCGCACGCTGATTTGCGGGAGTTTGTGCGGAAGCTGGAGAAGGAAGGGGAGCTGAAGCGGATTCGCGCTGAGGTTGATCCCATCCTGGAGATCGCGGAAGTTACGCAGCGCGTTGCGCGGGCGGCAGGGCGTCAGGCGAACAGCGTTGGACCGGCGCTACTGTTCGAAAAGCCGAAGGGGTCGCGGCATCCGCTGCTGATCAATGCGTTTGGAAGCGTGCGGCGGATGGCGCTGGCGTTTGAAGTGGAGGATCTGGATGAAGTTGCGGCGCGAATCCGCGGATTCCTGGCAATGGAGACTCCGCAAGGGCTCTTCGACAAAATCAAGATGCTGCCGAAGCTGGCGGAGCTCGGGTCGTTTTTTCCGAAGAGCGTGAAGTCCGGCGCTTGCAAGGAAGTCATCGAGAAGGGAACTGACGTCAACCTATTCGACTTTCCCATTCTGAAGTGCTGGCCCCAGGATGGGGGACGGTTCATCACATTTCCTTTGGTGTTTACGAGGAATCCGGAGACCGGAAAGCGAAATGTCGGGATGTACCGCATGCAGGTTTACGACGAGCGGACGACGGGGATGCACTGGCAGACGCAGAAGCACGGGGCGGAACATTTCCGGCGAGCGAGAGCGAAGAATCCCGAAGGCAGGATTCCTGTGAGCGTGGTGATTGGCGCAGACCCGGCGACGGCGCTAGCGGGGATGCTGCCGATTCCACCGGACCTCGACGAGATGATGTTTGCCGGGTTTTTGCGGCGCGAGCCCGTGGAGATGGTGCCCTGCGAGACTAACGATCTGGAAGTGCCTGCAAACGCCGAGATCGTGCTGGAGGGCCACGTCAATTTGAATGAGTTGCGCACAGAGGGCCCCTTCGGCGACCACACGGGTTTTTACTCGTTGGAAGGGGAGTACCCGGTTTTTCACGTGGAGTGCGTCACGCGCCGCAAAGAACCGATCTACTTGACGACGGTTGTGGGCCCGCCGCCGCAGGAAGACTTCTACATGGGATACGCAGTAGAGCGGGTGTTCTTGCCGGTGATGAAGATGCAGTACCCGGAAATTGCGGATGTGGCGATGCCTGCCGAAGGCATTTTTCACAACCTGATGATCGTGGCCATTCGAAAGTCCTATCCAGGGCATGCGCGGAAAATCATGAACGCGATTTGGTCGCTGGGGCAGGCGATGTTCACGAAGGTGATCGTGGTGGTGGACCACGACGTGAATATCCATAATTACAGTGAGGTGGTTTGGAAGACGCTCTGTGCACTTGATCCTGAGCGAGACGTGCAGTTTTCGTTGGGCCCGGTGGATACACTGGATCATGCGGCGCGGATGCAGGACTTCGGGTCGAAGATGGGGATCGACGCAACGCGCAAGTGGCCATCAGAAGGATTTACACGGCCGTGGCCAGATGAGATTTTGATGGACGAAGCCACGAAGAAGAAGGTCGATGCGCTGTGGAAATCGCTGTCGCTGGATAAGGCGTGAGAAAGAATTTGAGGTGGAACTGCGCCGCGCCGATTGGATATGCGGTACGAAGCTTCCGGTCGGCACGAAGGAACAGAAGAAAGCGTATCTGCAAGCGGAGATGACAAGTAGTACCTCTCCGTGACTAGAGGCTGAATGCAAAGAATAACCGTCCCTGCGGACAGGGGTCGCAGGCGCAAGACCGCAAGTAATTGTGGCACGCAAACAAATCAACCACAATATGATAGGGTACTACCGGACAATACCCCCGAATTGCCTAGAACTACCCGTATTGATAGGACAACAGCCCTATAGATTCCCTTGACGCTCTGAGTAGTAGAATGTCATAAAGCTCTCACGGGTTGCTTCCCCGGGAGTCCGCAGCGCAGGCGGGGAACAGCGAACGGTCGTGATACGAGTAGTGTTCGGATGCCGGGGTGGCGTTCCTCGTGAGCGAATCGCGCGAAGTGATGAATGTACGGCAGGCGTCGCAATATCTGGGCATCTCCCCGGATACCCTGTACCGTTACATCACCGAAGGCGAAATTCCCGCGTTTAAACTCGGCAACCGTTGGAAACTGCGTAAAACGATCCTGGACCGCTGGATGGAACGCAAGATGAGCCAGGCGACCGCGAGGCGCCGGTAGTCTGGCGCGGGGAACAGGGAAAGAGGCCGCGACATGTTGGGAATGGGAAAAAAGAGCCGGCAACTGGTGGGACTGGACATCGGGTCCAGTTCGATCAAGGCCGTGGAATTGAAAGCGACGAAAGCAGGCTATGAACTCGTGAGCTTCGGAATGGAAGCGCTGGCGCCGGACACGGTGGTAGACGGCGCCATCATGGACGCGCCGCAGGTTGCGAATGCCATCAGCAAGATATTCGACGCGCAGCGGATCAAGACAAAGAACGTGGCGACATCGGTTTCCGGGCACTCGGTGATCGTCAAGCGCGTGCCGCTACCGTTGATGACCGAAGACGAACTTTACGACCGCATTCCTTCAGAAGCCAGCCAGCACATTCCTTTCGACATCGCGGACGTAAACCTGAGCTATCAACTGCTGGAGTCGATGGACTCGCAGATGGACGTTCTGCTGGTGGCGGTCAAGAAAGACAAGATTCTGAATCACACCAACGTATTGGCGCAAGCGGGCAAGACGCCAGTGGTGGTGGACATCGACGCCTTCGGTTTGCAGAACTGCTTCGAAGTCAATTACGAACCGGACGCGGGGCAGACGGTGGCGCTGTTGAACATTGGCGCGAGCGTCATGAACATTAATATCGTGCGCGGGGGCGTGCCGTTGTTCACGCGCGACGTGAGCGTGGGCGGCAACCAGTATACCGACGCGTTGCAGAAGGAACTGGACCTCAGCTTTGAAGATGCGGAGCGCTTGAAGAGGGGCGATTCGCTGCCGAGCGTCACCGACGAACAGAAGCAACAGATCCTGCGCAGCGTGTCCGACATTCTGACGCTGGAAATTCAAAAGACCTTTGACTTCTTCCGGGCAACCGCGAGCGGCGAAAATATTCAGCGAATCGTAGTGGCGGGCGGCACGGCGCGTGTTCCGGGCCTGGTGGACTTGCTGCGAGAAGAATTCGCCATGCCGGTGGAAGAATTGAATCCCTTCCGCAGGGTGCTGATCGATCCCGGCAAGCACAGTGATGACCAGATTCGCGAAATGGCGCCGCGGCTGGCCATTGCCGTAGGTCTGGCGCTGAGGAGCTTCGACTAGTCATGATCCGCATAAACCTTCTTGGACAAATTCGACCGAAGGCCGCACGGCGTCCGGTAGACACGGGAGCAGCGCTGCCGGTGGTATTCATCGGGGCGGGACTGGTTCTCGGCGCCGTGGTTCTCGGATTTTTCTATTACACCTGGCAGAACCAGCTCAACAAGGAAAATGCGGAAATCAAGAGGCTGCAGGCGCAAAAGACGGATCTGGAGCAGACCAAGCTGCAAGTCGAGTCGTTCGAAAAGCAAAAGGTGGTCTTGCAGCAGAGGGTTTCGACGATCGAGCAGTTGCAGCGCGACCGCACCGGCGGGCAGGAACTGCTCGAAATGGTCGCCAACACGGTATCGCGGACCGAAAATCTTTGGCTCACCGAAATGGTCCGCAAGGGCAACACGCTTTCGATGGAAGGCTCTTCCGCGTCGATCAACGCGGTGGCAAATTTTATCACCGCGCTGAAGCGCTCCGGGTATTTCCAGAAGGTCGAAATAAAGGAATCGAAACAAGACGATAAGAACATGGCAGTGCAGTCCTTCATTTTCCAGATTTCCGCTGAAATCACTCCGCCCCCCGCAGTGCAGACACGGCCGGCCAACACGCCGGCTCCCGCTGCGGCTGCGAAGGCGCCGGCGAAGAAAGGATAAGGGGGCGCCATGGCCAATCCATTTCGAGACATGTCCGTGATCATGCAGGCCCTGGTGGCTGCGGCAGTTGCTGTCGTGCTGGTTCTGGTGGGCGTTTACGTGCCGGGTTCTCCGATCGCTCGAGAACGGGACGAGGTGGACAGCGCCGTCCAGAAGCGCACCAAGCTAAACCAGGAAGTCACGCAACTCCAGGTCTACAAGCAGCGCTACGGAGAATTGAAACAGCAGATGGATGCGCTGTCGAAGCAACTCGACACGCTGAAGACCATCGTGCCCGAAGAAAAAGAGACCGACGAGTTTATCCGGCTGTTGCAGGGAGCGGCCAGCGCATCCAGCGTGCAGATCCGGCGTTTGACGGCGCAGGCCATCGTTCCCAAGGAGTACCACTACGAAATGCCGTTCGAGGTGCAGGCCGACGGCCCGTACTTCAATCTCCTGGATTTCTTCGGGAGGCTGGGCCGTTTGTCGCGAATCATCAATGTGGGCGACCTGACATTTGACGATCCGGATAGGCCGAAGGGCACGAAGTACCCGACGCGGCCCGGAACGACGGTTTCTGGAATTTTCACGGCAACGACATTCTTCACCAAGCCCGCCGATACGGGTGCGGCTCCGTTAACCGGAGCTAGGTCTCAAGCCGGCGCGGCGGGGAAACCCTGAGCGGGAATGAGCGAACTATGCGTTCAGCGATAACTCTCGGACTAGGGATTTTGATCGCGGCAGCGGCGCCCGGATTGCAGGCGCAGGTGAACCCGTCAACGCCCAACAGTGTGAAGTCCGCACTGAAGGACGCGGGCAAGCCCGCGCAGCAAGCAGCCAAGCCCGCACCACCGGCTGCGACCAAGCCCAGACCACAAGCGGCCAAGCCGGCAGCACCAGCTGCGACCAAGCCCGCACCACAAGCGGCCAAGCCCGCAGCACCACAAGCTGCTAAACCGGCCGGCAGACCCGCAGGAAAGCCTGCGGCAAAGCCTGCCGCGAAGCCTGCCGCGAAGGCATCAGCCAAATCGCCTGCGAAACCGGCTGTCAAAGCGGTCGAAAAGCGTGCGACTCCGGGCTCCGCGCCGGCGGCCGCGGAAAGCGAAGTGAAACTGGCTCGCCGTGATCCCTTTGAATCCCTGATGGGCCGGCAGTTGAACAAAGCTCCGGGGGTTCTACCCCCGGGCAAACTCGGTTTGCAGGTCAGTACGCTACGTCTTGACGGCATCGTGCGTGCGCCGAATGGGATGATCGCGGTGGTTTCGAATCCGCAAGCGCGCACGTATTTCTTGCGCGAAGGCGACCGGTTGTATGACGGCAGCGTGGAAAAGATTTCGATGGATGGCGTTTCCTTCCATGAAGAAGGAAAAGATGCTTTCGGAAAGCCCGTCGAACGCCAGGTGAACAAACGAATTTACTCCAGTCCAGGAGAACAGCAATGAAGACGAATTGGCCGGCCCTTCGGCATGGCTACCTGATCCTTGCAAGCATGGCACTGGCGAACAGCCCTGTGCTTGCGCAGTCGCCCGCTGGCGCGACGGTGACCGCAGCGGTCATCTCCAGCGTTGCCATAACCCAAGCGTCGGAACGGGCGGCGGTGCGCGTGGAAGGCGAGGGGCGTCTCGACGTTCACGCCGGCCGCATGCAGAATCCGGATCGCCTGGTACTGGATTTTGCTGGAGCGCGGCTAGCGGTGCAGAAGACGGTCATCCCCGGGATATCCGCCCCCGTGCGCGGAGTGCGCGTTGGACAGTACCGGCCGGATGTCGCGCGCGTGGTTATAGATCTTACGGCGGCGACCCCTTACCATGTTTCACGTGACGGCGAGGCTGTGGTCATCTACTTCGAGACTCCGTCAACGACTCCCGTGGAGTCGGTGCCAAGCGCGACGATTTTGACATCGCGAGAGAATGAGAAGACGCGGCCGGAATTCCATTACGGCACAGCATCGCCCCGCCTGGTTGCGGGCCACGTGGTGAAGGATTTGAAGATTTCAGCTCCTCGCTTTGCTTTGCCAGGCGAACTGACCCAGCCCTCAATCATACTGGCATCGTTCAGCGAGAAGAAGGGACCTGTTCGTCCGGATTCCACGACACAACAGGCGGCTCAGCAAGCAGTACAACAGGCAAACACGGCGGCCACGACGATGGCGACATCGTCGCAGGCGCAGGCAGCAGCGGCTCCGTCTCCGGCAGCGGGAAAATATACCGGTGAGCCGATCTCCGTAAATCTAAAGGACGTTGACCTCAAGGACTTCTTCCGCCTGATTCACGAAATCAGCGGACTGAACGTCGTGCTGGATCCCGCGGTCAAGGGGAGCCTAACCATCGTTTTGGATGAAGTGCCTTGGGATCAGGCGCTCGACATCGTGTTGCAGAACAACAGCCTCGACAAGCAACTCAACGGCAACGTTCTGCGCATCGCGACGCGCGCAACTCTTAAGAACGAGGCCGAAACACAGCGCGATCTGGAAAAGGCGCAAGCCGAAGCGATTGCTCCGGTAACCGTGACCCGCGTCCTCAGTTACGCCAAGGCGGCTTCGATGGCGCAGACGCTGAAGAAGTTCCTGAGCTCGCGCGGCGATATTCTGTTCGACGATCGTTCGAACCAGATCATCATTCGCGACATTCCGTCGATCATTCCGATCATCGATAACCTGATTCGCCAGCTGGACCGCAAGTCGCAGCAAGTAGAAATCGAAGCGCGCGTGGTTTCCGCGTCGCGTTCCTTTGCACTGGACATTGGCACGCAGTTAGGCTTCGCTGGAAGGACCACGAGCGGCCGGTCCATCATAGGTGGAGATTCAGCAGTCGGCACCAGCAGCGTCACGAGTACCCCGCCACCCTTTTTTACCTCCGCGGGGACCAGCAGTCTGCCGTTGAACACCAACCTCGGAGCTGTTGCTCCCACGAGCGGACTGTTCCTTGGCCACCGTTCACCTAACTTTGCTGTCGACTTCTTCATTACGGCAGCAGAAGCCAAGGGCGTAGGTAAGCTTCTTTCAAAGCCCAAGGTCATCACGCAGAACAACGAGAAGGCAACGGTCAAGCAGGGTACTAAGATTCCGATTCAGACGACGATCAATAACACGATCTCGGTGCAGTTCATTGACGCCGTGCTGAAACTGGAAGTCACCCCGCAAATCACGGCCGAAGGCACGGTGTTCATGGACGTGCTGGTGGAGAATACGCAGATCGATAACGGTATTCCCCGCGTTTCGGGAATTCCTGCTCTGAATACCCAGTCGGCGGAAACCAAGGTGACCGTGGCCGATGGCGGTACCGTCGTAATTGGCGGCGTCATCATCTCCTCTCAGCGCACGGATATCCAACAGGTTCCGCTCGTGGGCAGCTTGCCGCTGATCGGGCATCTTTTCAAGCGGACCAGCGTTACAACCACGTCGCAGGAACTGATGTTCTTCCTGACTCCGCGGATTATCCCGGGGTAGGTCAGGAACTACTCTTTCAACTGAGGGCTGAAACGAGGAGACTATGGTCTCCTCGTTTCATTTATGAAGACACTATTGCATCGACGGCGCCATAGCCTGATCTCAAAACTCTCTGAGAGGAAAATCGACGCGCTGCTAGTAACCAGACCGGCCAACTGGTATTACTTGGCCGGATTCTCGGGGGAGTCCGGAGCCCTGGTCGTCTCACAGAAGGGCACTAGCCTGATTACGGACGGCCGATTCATGGTCCAGGGCCGTGCAGAGATGTCCGGAATTCGCATCCTCCAGCAGAAAGGCTCCCTGTTTGAATCCGTCGGCCAGTTCTTGAAGAATTCGAGATTCCGCCGGGTGGGATTCGACCCCTCCCAGGTTATGGTCGGGCAACTGCAAAGTCTTCGCAAAGCGGCTGGGGCGAGGGTACGCTGGATCCCGGCCGTGGACAGGGTGGAGGGCCTCCGGATGTCCAAGGATGCGCCAGAGCTCGCCCAAATGCGACGGGCCGCCATCCTGGCGAGTGAGGTGGTGCAACAGGCAATCGGTCTGCTGAAACCCGGGATTCGAGAACTCGACGTGGGAGCCGAGATCGAGTATCAGATGAGGACGAAAGGCGCGTCAGGACCGGCATTTGAAACGATCGTCGCATTTGGAGAGAGAGCCGCCCTGCCGCATGCGCGCCCCACCGCCAAACGACTGAGGAAAAATGAGTTGGTCGTGCTGGACCTGGGTGTTATACTCGGCCACTATTGCAGCGACATCACCCGCACAGTGTACGTGGGGCGGGCCCCAAAACGCATTCGGACCTGGTATCAGGCGGTTTTGGAAGCTCAGACGGCAGCGATCGCGGCGGCAAAGAGCGGAGCGGCCTGCGGAGACGTCGATTGGGCGGCGAGGCAAGTCCTGGCAGCGTACCACCTCGACCATCTCTTCGTTCACAGCACGGGCCACGGGCTTGGACTCGAAGTGCACGAGGATCCCAGGGTGGCGCGGGGGCAGAAGTGGCGCCTAGAGCCGGGAAACGTAATCACAATTGAACCCGGCGTGTATTTGGCAGGCATCGGGGGGATTCGGATTGAAGATGATGTCGCCATTCACGCCGACCGAACGGAAGTACTGACCCGCGCACCGCGGGATCTCATTGAGATTTAGAGCAGGCATGAAACGCAAAAAGCCCAGCAAATCCAGTGCGTCGTTTGCCAATCCGGAAATTCAGCAGATCGAACAGCTCCTTCAGTTCATGACGGAGCACAATCTAGAGGAGTTTGAATACTCGAGCGGCGATCTTCGGATACGTCTGCGCAAGCCCTCATCTGGGGTGGTGGTTTCCGTTCCAAGGATGATGGCCCCGCCAGAGATTATCGTTCCCGGGTCGGTGGAAGCTTCCCCTACGTCATCAGCTGGCGCTCCCGGCCCTGAAGCGCGGCCCACCGAAGATCTACACCTTGTCAAGTCCCCCATCGTCGGGACGTATTATGAGTCTCCCAGCCCCGGGACGGAGGCCTTTGTGAAGGTAGGCAGTTACGTGGAGACTGGGAAAATACTTTGCATCGTGGAAGCGATGAAGCTGATGAACGAGATCGAATCCGACGTTTCCGGCGAAGTCATTCGGATCTTCGTTGAAAACGGACAGCCGGTGGAATACGGGCAGCCTCTCTTCGGCATCCGTCCGAGCCGGAAGAAATAGCCGGCACGCCAGACCATGTTCCAGAAAATCCTAGTCGCCAATCGCGGGGAAATCGCCCTGCGGGTCATTTGCGCCTGCAAGGAATTGGGGATATCCACGGTCGCGGTTTATTCCGAGGCAGACCGTAATTCGTTGCATGTGCGGTTTGCGGATGAGGCGGTATGCATCGGGCCGCCCCGGAGCAGCGAGAGTTATCTGAACATCCCCCAGGTGATCAGCGCGGCCGAAATCACGAACGTAGATGCTATCCATCCCGGGTACGGATTCCTCTCCGAGAATGCCAACTTCGCCAAGGTCTGCGAAGCATCGGAAATCACGTTTATTGGCCCGAAGCCTGAAATCATAGAAATGATGGGCGAAAAGGACCGCGCGCGGCGGGAAGTAAAGACTGCCGGGCTGCCCACGATTCCTGGCAGCGAGGGCGTCGTCGAGGGAGAAGTGCAGCTCGCGAAGGAGGCAGCGCACATCGGGTATCCGCTGATTCTTAAGGCTTCCGCGGGCGGGGGTGGCCGCGGCATGCGTGTGGTGCGCAAGCAGGATGAGCTACTGTCCGCTTACCAGACGGCCCGTAGCGAGGCGCAGCAAGCTTTTGGCACGCCGGACGTGTACGCGGAGAAATTTCTCGAGCATCCTCGCCACATCGAGTTTCAGGTGCTGGGCGACCAGCATGGGAAGGTGATCCACCTGGGTGAACGCGAATGCAGCATCCAGCGGCGGCACCAGAAGTTAGTGGAGGAATCGCCTTCGCCGGTGCTGGACGCGAAGCGGCGGAAGGATCTAGGCGCGAAAGTGGTGAAGGCTTTGGAGAAAATCGGCTATACCAACGCGGGGACGGTCGAGTTCCTGATGGATGAAGACGGCTCGATGTACTTCATTGAGATGAATACGCGCATTCAGGTCGAGCATCCCGTGACGGAACTCGTCACCGGAGTGGACTTGATCAAGGCCCAGATCCGGATTGCCGCCGGGGAACGGATGGAGGATGCCACGGGGGAGATTCACCACTCCGGGCATGCCATCGAATGCCGAATCAATGCCGAAGATCCGGTGACGTTTGTGCCCTCTGCCGGACGCATTACGACCTTTCAAGCGCCGGGAGGAACGGGCGTGCGCGTGGATTCCGCCGCTTATGCCGACGCCGTCATCCCTCCGTTCTACGATTCGATGATTGCAAAGCTGATCGTCAAGGGACGCGACCGCGCCGAAGCCATTGGCTGCATGAAGCGGGCGCTCGAGATGTTTGTCATCGAAGGCATTAAGACGTCGATCCCGCTGCACCGCCGTATTCTGGCGGATCCGGACTTTGCCGAGGGGAAGTTCGATACGCACTTCATCGAAAGATTGCTCGGAACGAACGGAAAATAAACGTTGAAGCGCCTTGTTCTACCGCGGCTGTATGTGATATTAGACGCAGCATTGCTTACCGTTCCCGAAACAGAGTGCGCTCAGAAGCTTGTTGATGCCGGTGTCCGATTGCTCCAATATCGGAACAAGGGGGCGTCTGCGCGCGAACTGTTCGAGTGCTCGAAGCGGCTTGCGTGTTTGTTAGGGCCCCAGGGTGTCACCTTTATCGTGAATGACCGTGCCGATGTCGCGCGGGCTGCGGGAGCGAGCGGCGTTCACGTTGGACAAGAAGATTTGCGCGCGGAAGCAGCGCGTTCGGTGATAGGGACGGGGAAACTGCTGGGCGTTTCGACGCACAACCTGGATCAGTTCAATGACGCCGCTGCCAGGTCCGCTGACTATGTCGCAGCAGGACCGGTCTTTTCCACCTCCACGAAAGCCAACCCGGATCCAGTGGTTGGAATCGAATTTATTCGCCGGGTTCGGCCGCTGACGGACAAACCGATCGTCGCCATCGGTGGGATCACGCTGGACCGCGCGGCTGAAGTGATACGAGCAGGTGCCGATTCCGTGGCGGTGGTCAGTGATATCTTCCTCGCGCCCGATCCGGGGCAGCGGGCGCGGCAATATATCGAACTTCTGGAAGCCGCGAACGATGCGGCTGCCGTCTGAGGCGCCTCCGAATGGCCGACACGACGCACGCCATCCCACAAAGTAATACGAAGAACGAGCCTGGCTTTGTGCGCGCCATTGGATTGTTCGATGGCACGATGATCGTCGTGGGCTCGATGATCGGATCGGGCATCTTTATAGTGGCTGCGGATATTTCGCGGCAAACAGGATCCGCCGGTGGCCTGCTTCTCACCTGGATTCTCACTGGACTACTGACGATTTCTGCCGCGCTTTCTTATGGCGAGCTGGCCGCCCTGTTTCCGCGCGCGGGCGGTCAATACGTTTATTTGCGCGAAGCTTACTCGCCGCTCTGGGGATTTCTTTACGGCTGGACGCTTTTCCTGGTGATCCAGACGGGAACGATCGCGGCGGTGGCGGTGGGATTCGCGCGCTATCTTGGGGTTTTGCTGCCAGCGATTTCTCCGAACGTATGGGTCGTTCACCCGATCGCCCTCGGTTCGAAGTACGCGATCAGCCTTTCGGTGCAGCAGTTGGTGGGCGTGCTGATGATCGTGTTCCTGACATTCATCAATACGCTGGGCGTGCGGCTCGGGAAGCTGATCCAGAATGTTTTTACGAGCGCGAAAACGCTGTCCCTTCTGGGATTGATTTTCTTGGGTATTTTTGTGGGGAGAAATGCCGGGGCAATAACCGAGAATTTCGGCCACTTCTGGACGATTCGCAACGCGCAGCCCATTGAGCCTGGCGCGAATTTCCTGAGAAGCATTGTGCCGACCATCACTGCTGCAAGCGGCGCGTTTGGCTTGTTCGTCGCCTTTGGAGTGGCACAGGTCGGTTCGCTGTTTTCCGCGGACGCTTGGAACAATATCGGCTTTACCGCCGCGGAAGTGAAGAACCCGAAGCGCGACGTGGCACTCTCCATGGCATTCGGCACGATCATCGTGATCACTCTGTATTGCCTCGCGAATCTGGCTTATCTTTGCACCCTGCCGCTGGTGCAAATTCAGAGCGCTCCGGATGATCGCGTGGCCAGCGCGGCCTTGAACGCCATCTTCGGCCCCCCGGGGGCGATGATCATGGCGGTGGCGATCATCATTTCTACCTTTGGTTGCAACAACGGATTGATTCTTGCCGGTGCGCGAGTCTCTTACGCGATGGCCAGGGATGGACTCTTCTTCCGGTCGACGGGCAGGTTGAACAAGAGAGGTGTTCCCGGTACCGCGCTCGTGTATCAGGGGATTTGGATCGCTGTCTTGATCTTGCTGCGCACGCGGCATGTGGACGCGGTTGGCATGGTCACGTATGGCAATCTCTACAGCGACCTGCTCGACTACGTGGTTTTTTCCGTCTTGATCTTCTACGTGCTTACGATTGCGGGAATTTTTGTCCTGCGCGCGAAGCAGCCCGAAGCCGAACGTCCGTACCGCGCGTTCGGGTATCCCATCGTTCCTTTGCTCTATATCGTGTCGGCGCTGGCAATCATGTTTGTTCTCTTGCTCTACAGGACGCAGACCGCCTGGCCCGGACTGGTGATCGTGCTTCTGGGCGTTCCGGTTTACCTGTTGTGGTCACGGCGGGCAACGCAAGTCGCACGCACGGAATAAATAGATATTCTTGTAGGGGCGCAGCATGCTGCGCCCCTACAATGCTTAAGGCCAAATTGGACGCACCCTGGAAAAACAGGGAAACCGGGAAAAAACCCTAAAGGAGGAGTTGCATGGGCAACCCCTTGTTTGCAAGAAAACCGATGAGCATGTTGCTCGCGGAGGCAAAGGAAGCGGGCGAACACAGCCTGAAACGCACGCTTGGTCCGGTCCAATTGACCGCGCTGGGCGTGGGGGCGGTCATCGGTGCGGGCATATTTGTGTTTTCGGGACTTGGTGCTCACTATGCCGGGCCGGGTCTGATGCTCTCATTCGTGCTCTCTGGACTGGGCTGCGCGTTTGCGGCGCTGTGCTACGCGGAATTTGCCGCCATGATTCCGCTGGCAGGCAGCGCTTACACCTACGCCTACGCTACCCTCGGCGAACTATTCGCTTGGATCATCGGCTGGGACCTCACGCTCGAGTACGCCATGGGCGCCAGCACGGTCTCATCGGGCTGGTCCAACCACTTCATTGAATTGCTGAATATTTTCAAGATCAAGATGCCTTTGTGGCTGGCGTACGACCACTGGACCGGGCTGGGCACGGCTACGAAGATCGTCGCGCGCCAAATGGCACAGGCCTCGGACACTACGTTGCAGCCAGGTACGCAGGCTTTCCTGGACAAGGTCGACGCCATCGTCAAGGCGCAGTCGCCGGAATTGGTTCAGCAGGCGCACGCCCTTCTCAATGCCCCGACGCTTTTCGGATCGGAAATCGGCTTCAATCTACCCGCATTTTTGATCGCTCTCGTCATCACCGCGGTCTTGGTCATCGGCATCAAAGAGAGCGCGCGCTTCAACGCCACCATCGTGACCATCAAGGTTGCCGTGGTGCTCTTCGTCATCGGCCTGGGAATCCGCTACGTCGATTTTTCCAATTGGGGCCATGACTGGTCCACCTTCGCGCCCATGGGTTTTGCCGGGGTTGGAGCAGGAGCGGCGTATGTCTTTTTTGCCTACATTGGATTTGATGCGGTTTCCACGACCGCGCAGGAAGCCAAGAATCCGCAGCGCGACTTGCCTATCGGGATCATAGCTTCCTTGTTGATTTGCACAATTCTCTACATCTCGGTCGCCGGGGTGCTCACCGGCATGGTGCATTGGCAGGACGTGAACATCGAGGCGCCGATTGCACGGGCGTTCCTGGACCGCGGATTGACGACGGCTTCGCATATCGTCACGCTGGGGGCGTTGGCGGGACTGACGAGCGTGATGTTGGTCATGCTTCTTGGCCAAACGCGCGTGCTTTATTCGATGGCCAACGACGGCCTGCTGCCGAAGAAGTTCTTTGCGGCAATCCACCCGAAATTCCGCACACCGTACAAGAACACCATGCTTGTTGGTTTGCTGGCTGCCATCGTTGGCAGCGTGACACCAATCGATGACATCGGAAAGATGGTGAACATCGGGACGCTGCTGGCCTTCGTCATTGTTTGCATCGCGGTGATGATCCTGCGCAAAACGAATCCCGGTCAGGCGCGGCCGTTCCGTACTCCCTGGGTTCCGGTCGTGCCGATTCTCGGCATCCTCTTCAACGGCTACATGATGTACAAACTCGGCTGGGTCAACTGGGCCCGTTTGTTCATCTGGCTGGCGATCGGCATGGTGATTTATTTCACTTACAGCCGTTACCACAGCCGCGTCAGCAACTCGCAACCACAGTAAAACCTGCTTGCTGCAGGCCGGACTGGCGTCGAGGCTGGCCTGCTCAACGCTTACGCTGCATTCGTTGCGCCGATTCAGGTAGAGTATTGTTTCCGTTGACGGAACGATGACACCCTTCCGAGCTAAGTTTCAGGAATTTTGGAGCCGCCTCACGTGGCCCGATCTGGTTTCCACTACAGTGGGAGCCGGAGGATTGCTGGCTGCCATTTTTGGGTTCAGCGGCGGTTTTTTCAGCTTCTTGAAATATCTGGCGGTTCTTGCCGGCGTTTATCTTTTGTTCCGGTTCATCGGCTGGTGGAGAAACCGCCTCCTCTGGAGTTTGCGCAACCGCCTGATCGTTGCGTATTTGTTCATAGCGTTTGTTCCCATCTTATTGACGGTGACGCTCGTTTTTCTGGCCGGCCGCATTCTGTATTCGCAGTTGGGCGCCTATCTTCTGCACGAGGACATCCAGCACCGCATTGAAATGATCGCGGATATCTCGGAGCACATTGCCATCGCGCATCAGACGCTCCCGTCCAATGTCACGGAACGTGAGTCCGAGCGCATCCTAGCAGCACAGTCTCATGCAGTACATGACCAGGAACTCCCCGGACTTAGCATCAGTTTCTCCAGTGACACGTCGCTCCTTGACGACGTAGCTCTCCCCGGCAAGAAATCCTTTGCCGGACTATTGCATCAGGGCGATACGCTTTCGCTGACGAGTCTCCGGGCCATTCCAGATCGCAACGGGGAGCGCGTAATAACACTCCGCGTGCCGGTCAATCCCGAATTTTTGAGCACCGTCGCGCCGGATCTGGGCGCGATCCAGCTAAACCTGATGGAGCGGTACGAGGGCAGCGCCCAAAAGGAAGTCATCTATTCATCCGGCGATAAACACTACAAAGTGGCGAATCGTATCGTGGCGAGCAACCGCAGGTTGCAGGACCCCATGTTTTGGATCGACATTCCGGTAAACGTTGTATCCAGCTTTGATTCGGTATTTGTCGCAAAGGACGGCAAAGTGGAGAAATCGCGTCCCGTCTTAGCGGTATTCAATGCGCGGCCGTTGCGATTGAGCCGCAGGATTTTCGCGACGCTCGGAGAGTTGCGGGACTCTTACCTCCTGCTGCTCATTGTTGTAGGAGTGGTGTTCCTGTTCATTGAAGCTGCCGCGCTGGCTACTGGAATTGTGCTCACGCGGCGGATTACCAGGGCTGTCGCCGACCTATACCGCGGCACCCAGTACGTGCAAGCCATGGACTTCTCTCATCGCGTCCAAATCGAGAAGCGCGACCAACTGGGTGAGCTGGGCGAATCATTCAACAAGATGACCGGTTCGATCGCTAATCTTGTCGAGGAGGAAAACAAGCGCCGCCGCCTTGAGAATGAGATTTCCATCGCCCGGGAAGTTCAAAACCAGCTTTTTCCGAGCACCTTGCCTTCGGTCCCGGGAGTCGAAATCGAAGCCATTTGCAAGGCCGCGCGTTCCGTCAGCGGAGACTACTATGACTTCATTCAGCTCAGCCCAACGCATATCGCCATTGCGATCGCGGATATTTCCGGGAAGGGAATCTCCGCTGCACTTCTCATGGCCAGCCTGCAAGCGGCGCTGCGCAGCCAGATGCTGGCAGAAGGCAGCGAACGCCTAAGTATGGTTGAGCTGGTTTCGCGGCTGAACAAGCATCTGGTGCGCAACACCGGCGATGACCGGTTCGCGACTTTTTTCATTGCGATTTATGACAGCGCCACGCGAACGCTGCGTTATACAAATGCGGGTCACCTTCCGGCATTTCTGATCTGCAGCGGCGCTTCGCAGCAATTGGATAAAGGCGGCATGGTCCTAGGCGTCGTGGAAGACTACGCCTATGAGGAAGGATCGCTGACAGTAAGGCCCGACTCGCTGCTGATTGGATACAGTGATGGCTTGATTGAACCGGAAAATGTTTACGGAGAAGAATTTGGGATTCGCCGGCTGCAGGAAGCCGCAGTCCGTGTGCAAGGCGCCGCGCCGCTCATGGTCGCAGAGTCCCTAATGGCCGCTGTGGAGGAGTGGGCCGGAACTCCCGAACAGGCTGATGATATGACGGTAATCGTCGCGCGGCTCCGGTAGTACGGCTGCTTCGGCTAGGCTATACTGAAAATCCTTCCGAGAGATTTTACCGGGGAGAAGAATGTCGCTTCGTAATCGGGTGGCGCTGGTAACAGGCGGGAGCAGGGGCATTGGCCGCGGGCTTGCTTTACGGCTGGCGCAGGATGGAGCGCGGATGGCCATTGCCTATCGCTCCAATAAAGTGGCGGCGCAGCAGACCCTGCGGCAGTTGCAGGCAAGCGGGGCGGATTGCGTTGCCGTCGAGACAGACATCACCGATGCGGGGCGCTGCGATCAGCTGATCAAAACAGTTGTTGATCGGTTCGGGCGGCTCGACGTCATCGTTAACAATGTGGGAGATTTTCGCTGGGGCACGCTGGCGGAATCGTCGCTGCAAGACTGGCAAAACATCTTTACCTCAAATCTGCTCACCGTTTTGTACATGTGCCGTGCCGCGTTGCCGCACATGCGGAAGGCCCGCTGGGGCCGGATCATCAATTTGGGCGCCGTCGGTGCGGAGCGCGCGTTCGGCCAGGCGAAAATCTCGGCCTACGCCGCAGCCAAGGCCGCGGTCGTAGCGTTGTCCCGTTCGTTGGCGCTCGAGGAAGCCAAGAACGGGATCACCGTGAACGTCGTGAACCCCTCCAGCATCGATGAAAACGAGCTGACGCTGGAAGAGGCCCGCAAGATTCACGACGCTCGTTTTCCGATCGGTCGCCCGCCGACGGTAGAAGATGTTGCCGCGGCAGTGGGGTTTTTCGCCTCCGAAGAGGCCGAGTACGTTACGGGACAGGTCCTCAATGTCAGCGGCGGCTGGATGCTTTGATCTGACCGTGAACCTCCCATGAAAGCCCTCACTGCTGCCGAAATGCGCGAAGTCGATCGGCTCACCACCGAGCGTTACGGTATTCCAAGCCTGCAATTGATGGAGGCTGCTGGCAAAAACGTCGCGGACGCGGTTCTGCGTGAGTTTTCTCCTGGATTGCCGCAGCGCGTCACCCTTCTCTGCGGCAAGGGAAATAATGGCGGCGACGGCTTAG
>Ga0137410_10001215_pt1 | contig 17773 bp, 15 predicted proteins | sample CZODoug1_16funga_FD_108878 | JGI IMG/M metagenome (GOLD analysis project Ga0137410, IMG submission 108878) | Vadose zone soil fungal communities from Angelo Coast Range Reserve, California, USA - CZODoug1_16fungal (Illumina Assembly) | ecosystem: Environmental > Terrestrial > Soil > Vadose zone... | reverse complement strand
GTTGATTACACCATTTACAGCGTTTGCTCCCCAAAGCGTCGCGCCCGGACCACGGATCACTTCGATGCGATCGACGTCCTCAAGCATGACGTCTTGGACGTTCCAATACACGCCGGAGAATAGAGGCGTATACACGCTTCGCCCGTCGATAAGCACCAATAGCTTGTTGTCAAAACGGCCGTTGAAGCCTCGCGCAGCGATAGCCCATTTGTTCTCGTCTATGCGCGCCACCTGCAGCCCGGGCGCCAGTCTCAGCGCTTCCGGAATGCTCGTGGCTCCTGAGCGCCGAATGTCCTCCTGCGTAATTACGAACACCGCGGCCGCCGCGTCCGCCACTTTCTGCGTGCGCTTGGACACCGACGTGACCTGCAGGTTCATCAGGTCTTCCATGCTCAGCGTGGCAACGTCCGGCACGGTCTTCTGGCCCTCCGCTCCCGCGTTGGCTGCCAAAAGCGCCGCCACAAGACCGGCGACCATCGCTCGTCCCGCGGACTTTACCGCGCCAAGATTCTGTCTGCTTATGAACCGCATTTTAAACTTCCCTTCCAGGGAGAACTCGTCAGCAAAGCTGGCGTGCTATTCCCCACTTCGGACTCTTCGTGCCCCTGTTTCCCTAATTCCTGATTTCGACCCAGCCCTTGTTTCATTTCCATCCCCCTGCAGCCCGTCCCATAATTCCGCTGCCCAACCGTTCCCGGTTCTTCCCGAAAGACTGGCTTACAAATCTTCAAGGCTTCTTGCCGGTCACCGTGAATACCGTCGAGTACGTCAGAGTGTCCGGCCGGCGCAGATACTCAAGGAATCTTCGCGTCTGCTCCCGCGCTTCACTTTCACTCCCCAACGATCGCGCCAACAGAGGCTTGGCTATCTCCAACTTGAGCTCCCACTGCTGCAGGATTGCCGGTTCCACTTCGCCTGCAATCAAGTGATAGCCCTCCACCTGTACCTCGACGTTTTTCAACCCCGCGTTGCGCGCCAACCAAAAGAGTTTTCGCCCGACGAACGGATCGAATCCTGTCGCTTCGAGCGCTTTAACGACTTTTTCGGCCGTGTTTTGCACCACCGCGTCTTCCGGGTAGTGCCACAAAAGCTGCCCGTCCAGGTCTTGCAGCAAGACCGTGCCGCCGCGCTTGCAAACTCTGGCCATTTCCCTGACTGCGCCTTCTTTGTCCTTCAGGTATTCGAGCAACATCCGCGAATACACCAGATCGAAACGATCCGACGGGAGCTCCATGGCTTGAGCATCCCCTCGAACGAAATCCAACTGTGAAATCCCGTGATTTTTCTGTTTTGCTTCCTGCACGCGCTCTGCGCTGACGTCCATTCCAGTTGCTCGAATTGAATCGTCCAACGCGCAAACTTCTCGCAAAATAACTCCCGGGCCGCAGCCAACGGAAAGAACTTTCGCTCCCGGCCGGACCCGATGCGCTAGGTATCGCCGCACCCACGCGTGCGCGTCCACCTTTTGCGCAAGACGCGTCGCCTCGCGCGGGTCTTCCATAATGTAGTCGGCGATCGCCGTGTTTCTGCTCATCACCGTTCCTGACCTGTAAGCGCAGGTTGCAGTTCTTGCTTTTCCATGCGCGCCAGTAATTTTGTATAGAAACCGTCCACGTGCCTGTAGAACCGCGGATGCCCGTCTTTGAGCCAGATCCCCTGGCAATAGTGGCGGAGAAATTCCGCGCCCAGCTTGTAAAGGACGTGTGTCGCCATTTCCTCGGCAATCACTGGAATTTCTTCCAATTCGAAATCTTCGTAGGCCTTCGAACACGCGGTTAGCAGCGCCGAGGCTGCCTGGGAAACCTCGGATTCAGGAAGCGTCGGGTGCAACAGCAGGTCGCAACGATTTTCCAGGTAGCTGAAATTGACGCCCAACGGTCCTCGGTAGACAATCGCCGCTCCGATGGGTTCTTCTTTGTTCGCGAGATACGCCAGCCACACATGCCGCGTGCGCCGGAGTCCCACGCGGCGGTAGAGTTCATCGACCGCTTTGAATTCGACGTCGTGCTCCAATTCTTCTGCTGTGATGTAAATACTGCCGCGCGCCGCGGCCGCTATCTCCAAAAGCGCATGCTGGTGAGAGGAATTGTAGGGCACCACGCGAATTCGTTTTTCCACCGGAAGCGACAATGCTTTGGGCCACGCGAAATATGCGTGCCTTTGAACCGACGATAGGGACTCTCCGATCGTTTGCACCATCGAACCGAAGACCCGCGCGGGAAATCGATTTTCCGGCCGGAACCAATTCTGTGCCGAGAGATCCTGCCCTTTGCGAATACTCGCCGCAGCCGCTGCCAGCATCACAGCTCGCGATGCACACGGATTGTTTTCAGAGACAAGGTGTTGGGACATCCATCCGTTTTGCGTGGTTCGCCATACCGCCAGCGATGCCAGTCCTCGCTTCTCATCTCCGCTGGTCAGTACATAAAGGAGCGATTCGCCCGCGCTCAACATCCGTCGCCAGTTTTCCCGAACCTTCGCAAGGTGCGGAAAAAGACGTGCCGCTTTGTCTGGATACAGAAAGCCCGCGCGCTCGTAGAGAGCAAAGATTTCGTTCACGGACAGAGCATTGACTCGGACACCGTAGGCGTCGAAGACGTCTGACAGCTTGGGAAGGCTGGTTAGTGTTTTCTCGTCTAACGCATCTAAAGGCATTTTGCCTCCGCGCCGATCTCGGGTCCGACCCCAAATATTGCGGGCCGGCCTTGTTTCCGGTCCACGTCCGAACCGGCGCAGTCCTAGAACTATTAGAGCTTTTTAGCGGATTCGGCTATTTGCCCAAATGGAACGCTAGTACCGTTTTGAGAGGACTTTCCTGCCCACTATTGACAGCTTGGATACACGTTGAGTCCGTGCCTTGGGTATCCTTGACGGAATAACACTTCGCTCCGAGCGATGATGAACCTTGCTTAAGTGTAAGAAAATAAAAGACGTACATGGTCCTGGACGCCATAGCCGAGGTTCGAAAATGGGAGCTTGGCAGGGGCCGGCCGAACGGTTCCTATTTGGCACGCTAAAAGCACGTATTTCAGCTCGTGCGTCGCAAATTAGAAGGCCTTCATTCCGCATCACGGCAGCTGGCCGGCGCTACTGTCCCAAGAGCCAGTTGTCTCTTTCGCCGGACAAGGGCACAAACGTCTGGAAGTGCGGTATTGCGGTTCTATACACTATCATTTCAAACTCATTGCGACGATCACCGGCTGGAGGAAGACCATGGTCGAAGATCGCTATAAAGTAAGACGTACAAATCCGCGCTTCTCGTTTTTTGCGAATGCCGAGGTTACTCTTCGCGACGGGACGGGCGTCCGCGCCCAGCTTGCCGAACTCAGTTCTCGCGGTTGCTATATCGACGCGCTCGAACCGATCCCCCTTCGTACAAAATTGCGCCTTAGTATCTGCGATGGCACGAGCAAATGCGACGTGCAAGGTAGGGTGTTGTACATGCACTCTGGCGGCGGGTTTGGGATTTTCGGAATGGGCGTGCTGTTTGAAGAAATGGAAGCCGAGCAGAAATTCGCAATCGACAAGTGGCTGCGCGAACTCGCCGTTCGTCAAGGAAATGACTTGAGAAACAACTCCTTCTCTCAAGTCAAGTAGCGAAGAAGTTTGTTCGCTGTCGCCACGAAGGCGCCAAAAAGCAAGTTACTCTCGTTCACTTTGCCATTACAGGGATTCGGACCTCGTCGTTTCATCGCCGGAGATGACTGTCCGGCACGCGTCTTGCCGCCGGCTTCGTCGAGCGTGGCATCTGACGTTACTCTAGTAGCTCCAATGAAAACACTTTTAGAGTCGCCGCGAGTCTGCGATCCAGTCAACATGCCGGCTTCTGTGGTCCTGTTGCCGTGAAACTTCAGCGCTCCAGCGGAGTTCTGCTGCACCTAACGTCGCTTCCGGGCCGTTTCGGCGTCGGCGATCTTGGCGCGGAAAGCCGTCATTTTGCCGATGCGCTTGCGGATGCCCAGCAGCGGGTGTGGTGCGTCCTTCCGTTTGGCCCACCCGGACCGTTTAATTCGCCCTATCAATCGTGCTCGGCGTTCGCTGGCAGCCCTTTATTGATCAGTCCGGACGAACTCGTCGCACAAGGCTATCTCTCGTCGAAAGACTTGCGCGGCGTACCGCGCTTTCCCGCGTCCCGAGTCGCGTATCCTGCGGTCACGCGCTACAAGCAGGGATTGTTGCGCCGCGCGTTTCTGGCCTTTTCCGAATCGAAGGAATATCAGGATTTTGTCGCGCGCAACTCCTGGTGGCTGGAGCCGTATGTGAACTTCATGGCTTTGCTCCACGCAAATCGCAACAAGCCCTGGAACACGTTCGACCCACGCCGAAAACCGTCCGCGCAAGTAGCGCGTTATCATTCGTTTTTGCAATTTGAATTTTTTCGCCAGTGGGGGCAATTCCGAAAATATTGCCGCGAGCGAAATATTTCGATCCTCGGCGACTTGCCGTTTTACGTCGAATACAACAGCGCCGACGTATGGAGCAATCCAGCACTTTTCGATTTGGACGAGAATCACCACATGCATTCGGTCGGCGGTGTTCCGCCCGATTATTTCAGCGCCGACGGCCAGCGGTGGGGCAGCCCAACTTATCGCTGGGACCGCATCGCGCAAAACAATTTCCGTTGGTGGATTGACCGTTTCCGTTTCGCCTTCGAACATCTGGACTTGCTTCGCGTGGACCACTTCCGCGGTTTCGAAGCGTTTTGGTCCGTTCCAGCACACGACGAAACTGCGCGCAACGGGCATTGGGTGGCAGGTCCCGGCGCTGCGTTATTTGAAGCCGTCAAGCAACAACTCGGCGATGCACCCATCGTTGCGGAAAACCTCGGGGCGATCAGTCCGGAAGTGGAAGCGCTTCGAAACCAGTTCGGCTTCCCGGGCCTTGCCGTCATGCAATTCGGATTCAGCGAAGACGGAACGCATCTGCCCACGAACTACTCGCAAAATACCGTCGCTTTTACCGGCACTCACGATAACAACACGACGAACGGCTGGTGGAACGAACTACGAAAAAACGCGGAGCGTGGCGATGCAGCCGGGGACCGCGAAACGCTCGCTCGCGTCAAATCGTTCCTGCGAGCCGATGCGGAGGAGATTCATTGGCCTTGTATTACATCCGTCATGGAATCGCGCGCCGATCTGGCCGTCGTTCCGCTGCAGGATGTACTCGGCCTCGGCGGCGAAGCCCGCATGAATTTTCCCGGTCGTCAAAAAGGGAACTGGTCGTGGCGTTTCGAAAGCCAGGAGCTCTCGCCGGCACTTTTGAAGCGACTGCGCGATGTGACAGAAGCTACCGGTCGAGCCGCGGCAGCAGCGGGGCAATCCTGAAACTGCTACGGCGCCTTCAACGCCACAACGTCGCTGCTGCGCGTCCCGCGAGCCACGTACAATGTCTTGCCGTCTTCCGACCAAACATACGAAGCAATCAATCCTGACGGAAAATTCGTTACCTGCTTCAATGTGCCATTCGGTTTATCCATCTTCCAGATATTCGAGGCGCCCTGCCGCATTAAATTGAAGTACAGGCCGTGCCCGTCAGGCGCAAATTGTGGCGGAGCCATTCCCATTCCGGGCACCATCGGAAAAGTTGTCGTCGCCGGCCCGCCGTTCGCTGGAGCGATCACCACGGTATACGGCGATTGCGGATGCTCCATGCTTTCCGCAGTGTACGTAATCCACTTGCCGTCTGGCGAAAATCTCACGTAAGGATCGCTGGGGTTCGTTAACGCTGTTTTCGCCGGCGAGCCTCCATCAATCGAAACGCGATAAAAACTGTGCTCCTCTTCATTCCAGTAAATAATCCATCGGCCGTCCGGCGAACAGTTTGGCATCGTCGCCGATTTTTCATTGGTAAGTTGCTTGGCGTTCGTGCCATCCGCGTCCACGCGCCACAGTTGCGGCGCCTCTCCGGAAGTCTCGGAATACACTATGTGCTTGCCGTCGCCGCACGCCGCCACGTCGCGCAAACCCGGGTTGCCCATCTTAACTTGCCGCGAATTTCCGCCATCGACATCTGCCGTGAAAATGTGACCTTCGCGTGTCTCATAGAGAATCTTGTCCTTGCCGAAAGTCGAAACATAAACGGCCAGCGCTCCCTCGGTCGTCAATTGCCGCGCCTGTTCCGCATCGCCGTCCGGCAAAAGCCAAAGATCGCCGGTGATCGTCGTTTCTACCGCGGCCAGCGCCGTCGCCTCGCGATTCAATCCGAACCACATCGTGCTGTAATCGCGCTGGTCGTTCGAAATCCGCTGCGCTTGCGCGGAAGGGAAGTCCACCTTCCAAAGTTGCCCGCGATCACCCAGGTTTCCTTCGCGTACCGGCACAATGATCGCCGATCCGTCGGGGAGCCACTGCGGCCGGCCCAGATCGTCGCGTGTTTTGTAAAACTCGCGGAGCTCCGATCCGTCCGGCGCAACCGCCATCAAGATTCGCCGGTTCGTCGACTGGTAAATCGTGAACGCGATCGTCCTGCCGTCTGGAGACCACGCCGGTGCGATCAATGAAGCCCCGTACACCTGCCCCGCCTTCTTTGCGACGACCTTCACGCCGCTGCCGTCTGCGTTCGCGGTCATCAGGTTTACTTCCCGTTTGTCCGGCACGCCGCGCACAAATGCAAATTGCGTTCCATCGAGCGAAAAGCTGATCGCCGTATCAATATCGTCGACAAGTTTCGTCGCAGTGCCGCCCGTCACCGGCATTTTAAATAGCGAGCTATACAACTGATTGTCTTTCGATGAGGCCGTGTAGTAGAGAATTGATCCGTCAGAAGAAAACGCCAGGCCGCCGTAGTTGACCTTGTCCGGCGCAATCAGTTGAACGTCGCTCGCGGTCCCGCTTCGCTGTACCAAAACGCTTTGTTCGTAGCCGTTACGCAGCACATACGCGATGCTCTTCCCATCCGGAGAAATCGCCACCGCGGCGGCTTTGCCGTTTCGCGTCATTCGCTCGACACGCATGTCGCGTACGCTGAAGCCTTTTGCCACGTCGTTGTGTTTAAGATGGGTGACGCCCGCTACGCCCGCTACGATCGCTACGATTGCGACCGCTGCCACCACGGCGATCAGCCCTTTTTGGCCGTTGCCGGAATTCTGCGGCTCGTTCGATGAGCCTTCCATTTTTTCGCCACTTCCTTGCCTATCGGTCACAGGGCCAGAATCTTAGTTTTCCGCTGCGCTCAAGTCAACGCGGTCACCCCTTTTTAGACGCGCGCCGCGCCCACACTTCTTCCGTTCTTGAGGTAAACTACGCATCATTTTTGACACATTTCCAGGCCCTTGCGGCCAAAGGCGGTTCTCCTTGCTCAAGCGCCTCTCATTCCTTTCTATCTTGCTGATTTTAGTGCCTGTTATTCGCGCCCAACAGCCGCCTGCCCTCGACGGCCTAAAGCACGAAGCCGTCGAAGAAACTGACAAACTGCAGACGTTCACGCAACAGATGGTCGACCAGATTTTCAGCTTCAGTGAACTCGGCTTCCAGGAAGTCGAAACATCGAAATACGTTACCGGCATCCTCGAGAAAAACGGCTTCAAGATCGAAAAGGGAATTGCGGGCATTCCCACCTCCTGGGTCGCGTCTTACGGCAGCGGAAAACCCGTCATCGCCTTCATCACGGATGAAGACTGTATCCCGCGCGCTTCCCAAAAACCCGGCGTCGCGTATCACGATCCCATCATCGAAGGCGCACCGGGCCACGGCGAAGGCCACAACTCCGGCATGGCTGTTAACGTCACTGCCGCGCTCGTGCTGAAGAAACAAATGGAGAAATACCATCTTACCGGCACGATCAAACTTTTTCCCGGCATCGCCGAAGAACTCGTCGCCACCAAAGCCTTCTACGTTCGCGTCGGATATTTCAAAGATGTCGACATCGTCCTCGGTTCGCACGTCAGCAACGATTTTTCCACGTCCTATAGCACCGGGAAAGGTACCTGGAGCGGTCTTGTCTCCATTCAATATTTCTTCCATGGCAAGGCTGCGCATGCCGCCATGGCGCCGTGGGACGGCCGCAGCGCGCTCGATGCCGTCGAACTCATGGACGTTTCCTGGGATTTCAACCGCGAACATCTCCGCACCGCGCAGCGCTCGCTCCGCGTCATTATCAACGGCGGCGATCAGCCCAACGTCGTGCCCTCCGAAGCCGCCGTTTGGTATTACTTCCGTGAAATGGATTACCCGCACATCAGGTCGCTCTATGAACTCGGCAACACCGTCGCCGACTCTGCCGCGAAAAGCACCGGCACCACGGTCGACCACAAACTCGTCGGCGCGGCCTGGCCGCCCTTCTTCAACAAAGTGATCGCGGAGGCGCAGCAGAAAAATATCGAATCCGCCGGTATGCCTGCGTGGACCGATGCCGATCAAACCCTCGCGAAGGCTTTGCAAAAGGAAATCGGCGCAAAAGTGGAGGGCCTCAAGTTGAAAGTCGAGCCGCTCGAAGAGCCCGCAAAAACACTCTCAGGCGGCGGCTCCGATGACGTTGGCGACATCTCGTGGAACGTCCCTATGGTCTACCTCATGTTCCCCGCGAACATCCCGAATCTTCCCGGCCACAGTTGGCCCAACGCCGTTGCCATGGCCACGCCAATCGCGCACAAAGGCTCCACTGCCGGAGCAAAGGTCCAGGCCCTCACCGCGCTCGATTTTCTACTGCAGCCGCAGCTCGTCACGCAAGCCTGGGACTATTTCCGCAACGTTCAATCCAAAGACGTCCACTACGAATCGTTCCTTGCGCCAACTGACCAGCCCGCCATCGAACTCAACAAAGAAAAAATGCAAAAATTTACGCCCGACCTCAAACATTTTTACTTCGACCCATCCAAATACAAACCTACCTCGAACAGCTCGGCATCACCTACCCAACCGTCCGCGCCAATCCGTAATCGATGCGCTTCTCTAGTGATTCGGATTTCCCGGTTGCGGGATCGATCTTGTGGACTTTCCCTAATCGCTCCCTGTCAAATGAACGATCCATTTGTAACGCCGCCGTCCCGGCGGCGCGAGGAACACGCCGGCTGGAAGCCAGCGTTACAAATGAATCGCCCTCTGGCGTTGCCACGATGCGATTCGTGGATATAAGCGATGTAAACTAGCAGTATAATTAACAAACCAGAATGCCATCGCCCGTCACCATCCGTGCCCGCGGCTACCTTCCTCACTGGGAACAAGAGCGCGCCACCTATTTCGTCACGTTCCGCCTCGCCGATTCGCTTCCGCGCGACTTTGTTGATCGGCTGCAGCGGCAACGCCGCCGAATCGCAGCGGCTCAAAGCGCCGGGACCGTCACGCAGGCTGATCTTGCGGATCTCCGCAAGCTTCTTCGCAAAACGGAACGCTCCCTCGATGCCGGGCGCGGCGATGCGTTCATGATCAATCCCCGCGTCGCAAAGATCGTTTTCGAATCTCTAATTCACTTCAACGAGCGTCGCTATCGCCTCTACGCTGTATGCGTCATGCCCAACCACGTCCCCGTTGTATTTTCGCCTATTGCCACAAGCACGCTTGCGTCGATTCTTCATTCCTGGAAGTCGCACACCGCGCACGAAGCGAACCTTCTGTTACAACGTCGCGGACACTTCTGGCAATGCGAATATTTCGACCATCTAATCCGCGATGGCCAAGCGTTCGCAAAGATCGTTCGATACGTCTTGGAAAATCCAGACCGGGCCGGACTCCACAATTGGCCCTGGGTCTGGCCATCCGCGTGACCCGTTTTGCGAATCAATGGATCCCGTCGGTAGCCAGACGCGCATCGCTCCTGGCCCAACTGACCTTCCTGGTGGCGGCTTCATTCGCGCCATCCGCACACAACCGTCCACCTCAAAAACCGATCCATTTGTAACGCTGGCTTCCAGCCGGCGAAACTGCCGCGCTCCTTTCGATTGTCACCGCACGTGAACCGCATAAATCCCTACAATATTCCCGCCCCTCATCCGTCTTCATCACTGGATGGAGACGGCCAGTGAGCACCGCCGCGATGACCGAGCAAGATCGCCGAATCTCCGAGATCGTCGTGAAGGAGCGCAGCCGCCTTCGCAATTTCATTCGCCGTCGTGTGCCCGATCCTGCGGACGCAGAAGACATCGTGCAAGACGTGTTCTATGAACTTGTCGAGGCCAATCGCCTGCTGATGCCTATCGAACACGTCACCGGCTGGCTCTTCCGCGTCGCGCGCAATCGCATCACCGACCTTTTTCGCAAGAAAAAGGCCAACACGTTCAGCGACGCGACACAGGAAAACGAAGAAGGCGAGCGGCTCCAAATCGAAGATCTCTTACCATCGCCCGACGCTGGCCCGGAGGCGCTGTATTTCCGCAACGCGCTATTCGACGAATTGGAACTCGCCCTCGATGAACTTCCCGCCGGCCAGCGTGAAGTCTTCGTCGCGCACGAAATCCAAGGCCGCAGCTTCAAGGAACTCGCCGCGGAAACCGGTGTGAACGTCAACACGCTGCTCGCGCGCAAACGCTATGCCGTGCTGCATTTGCGCGAACGCCTGCAAAGCATCTATGAAGATTTTTGGGAGAAGTAAGGAGCACACCATGCACAACATGAAAAATAAAAAGAACCTGATCTGGATCGCCCCGCTCGCAATTGTGGGAATCCCGGCTTTTGTCTGGATTGGCGGAGAAGTCGTAATGCATCTCTGGAATTGGCTGCTTCCGTCGCTGTTCGGCTGGAAAGCAATCACCTTCTGGCAAGCCATCGGCCTGTTGGCTCTCTGCCGAATCCTTTTCGGTGGCATGAGCCACCGCGGCGGCAATCACTCGGGCTTCCGCCGCAAAATGCGCGATCGCTGGGAAGGCATGACCCCCGAAGAACGCGAAAAGTGGCGCCAGGCCTGCCAATCTCGCTGGGGCGCTCCGCCGCCAGCCAGTTCCAACCCAGCCGCCTGACCGATTAGGGTCTTTGCCGGAAATCTGCCGCTGAAGTTACGTTTCGACTGGGCGCCTTCAGCTTGCTCCCGCCGCGCGATTTCAATGGCGCGGTCAAATCGTTTTGACGTATTCCATCAGAGGCATTCCGAAGGAATCTTGGACTCTCCCGGAAGCGGAGAAGCCAAACCGTTCGTACAGCAGAATCGCCCGCTTGAGTGGTGTAGTCGTGTCCAGGCTGATTCTCTTGCAGTTCCGTTCCCGAAAATAAGACTCGGCCTGCATAAGCAGTCGTCGCGCAATGCCACTTCCTTGCGACTCGGGAACAACCGCCATTCCCCGAATGTGGCCTTCGTCCTCGCTGACAACCGCGCAAGCGACTGTGCCGATCACCTTGCCGGATTCCCCGGTCGCCACGAAAATCGCCATCTCTCCCAGGCGCTTCGCAATCGCCTCCGGCGTAAGCACGGTGTCGGCAAATGCGTCGGAAGTGTATTCGTCCCGGTATTCCGCAAAGGCGGCGGACAGGCATTCCAGAATGCCGCTGGCATCTTCGTCTGTCGCTTTTCGTATGGATATCACGAGGCCTTCCCTCAATCGAACTTGTCGCTGCGAATTCTGTAGCCTACCGGCCACGCTGCAAGATCCACATTGGTGTTAGCGTCGCGGATTTCGCATCACACTCCTCTTCCGGTTGCGATTCGAATACTAAGAAAATAGCTCTTGACTTAGTAAAATAGACTATGGTACACTAACGAGTGTAATCAAGCTCCATTCGAACTGTTCGACCCCACTTTTCTTTACCCCGAGCGAAGTCTGCGAGGGGCCACTCCTTCAGCCTCTCCTTCGCGCCCAAATCTGGGCAACTTTTCCTATCCCCTTTGTTTTGACAACGATCCGTTTTGCCTCTCCCACAACCCCTTTCTTTTGATAACCATCTGGATTGCCTATGTCCGGAAACGTTCCTCCAGGGCCTCATTACCTTCGCTCTTTGCCTCTCTTTGCAAAGAGCAAAACGCATCTCCATTTTTTTCAACAACTTACGCACCCTTTGCGAAAAACAACCGGGGTGTACCCCTGTTATTCCCATTCTGGAACTCGCCGCTCGTCTACGCCGAGCGGTTTGCACAGGGGGCCACTCGCCGCTTCCTCATCCCCTGCTACAATCCCCGCGTGTCTCCTGACTCAATCGAGCTCATTGCCTCTCCTGCCGACTCCGGCACACGGCTTGATCGCTTTATCACCGCGCACGCCGCTGAACTTTCCCGCGCCCGCGTCCAGGAACTCATCGATTCCGGCCTCGTTCTCGTCAACGGCCAGCCTTCCAAGCCTAGCCAAAAACTCCGTGGCGGCGAGCGCGTCACGGTTCAGCCGGAACCACGCGCACCACTCAAAGCAGAAGCCGAATCCATCCCGCTCGACGTCCTCTACGAAGACGGCGACCTCATCGTGATCAATAAACCCGCTGGCATGACCGTCCACGCCGGAGCAGGGAATTCCGGCGGCACGCTCGTCAACGCGCTTCTCGGTCGCGGTCAGTCGCTCTCGCAAGGCGGCGACGCGTTGCGGCCCGGTATCGTTCATCGGTTGGACAAAGACACGAGCGGCGCAATCGTCGTCGCCAAAAACGATTTCGCTCACGCCAAACTTTCCGAAGCTTTTCAGGCGCGCACGATGCAGAAGACCTATCTCGCGCTCGTGCACGGGAAGCTCACCGGCACAAAGGGCCGCATCGAACTCGCCATCTCTCGCGATCCCAATCGCCGCATAAAGATGACCGCGCGCCCCGCCGCCAAATCCGCAAACCCACGCGCCGCACGCACGGACTGGTCCGTCCTCCTGGAATTCGGCGCTGCCACGCTGGTCCAAGTCCAACTCCACACCGGACGCACGCATCAAATCCGCGTGCACTTCTCAGCCCTGAAGCACCCTGTTGTTGGCGACACCCTCTACGGCGCCGCAGCGCAACTGATCGTCGGCAAGACGAAACTCCCCGCGCTCGATCGCCAGTTCCTGCACGCCGCACGACTTTCGTTTGCTCATCCCCGCACCGAGAAGCAGATCACCATCACCGCACCACTTGCACTGGACCTAAAACTCTATTTGGAGAAATTGGCTGCCGCCAGCGGCTCGTCAAAAATTGACGCCCCGCTTGCCGGCTTCCTATAATTCCTAACCATGCGCCAGGCCACCACAGCTCTCCTTCTTGCCTTTATCCTTCTCGCTTTGCCCGTCTCGGAAAGCGCGCGGCCACAACAGCAGCCGCCGCCGCCTCCGAATCAACAAGAGACACAGCAAAGCCAGACGACGATCAAAGTTCCCGTCAACGTCGTTGACGTGCTGGCCACCGTTCTCAATCGACGCAACAAACTTGTTCCAGATCTCACGCAGGACGATTTCAAACTTCTCGATGAAAACACTCCGCAAACAATAAGGTTCTTTAGCCGCCAGTCGGACATCCCTCTCCGCATCGGCTTGTTGTTGGACACTTCCAACAGCATTCGCGACCGCATCAAGTTTGAGCAGGACGCCGCCGTCAATTTTCTCTACACCGTCTTGCGCCGCGGCAAGGATCAGGCTTTCGCCATGACTTTCGATGACGAGCCGCAAATTGTCCAGGGATTCACGGGTGACACGGGCATGCTGCGCGATCAAATCGTCAAGACACGTGCTGGCGGCGGCACCGCCGTTTATGATGCAATTTACGAAGCCTGCGCAAAACATCTCAGCAACCCGCCGCGGCCGCCTGGCGACCAGCCGGACATCGTTCGCCGCGTCATGATTTTAATCAGCGATGGCGAAGACAATCTTTCCGATCACACTCGCGGGGAAGCCGTCGAAATGGCGCAGCGCACGGGCGTCGTTATCTACACCATCAGCACCAGCATCCAGTGGGTCACGACCACCGCCGAAAAAGATTGCCGCGCCACCGGCACCTGCAAATATCACCTCACCGACGGCGACAAAATCCTGCAAGGCCTTGCCGAAGAAACCGGCGGCCGCTCCTTCTATCCGTATCACGTGGATGATTTGGATCAGTCGTTCCAGGATATCGGCGACGAACTTCGCAACCAGTACCAGATCACCTACAACCCCTCGAACTTCGTGCCCAATGGAAAATACCATCGCATCAAACTGGAAGTGCCGAAATTCAACGGCTATCAAGTGCGCGCGCGCCGCGGTTACTACGCCCGCCCGAACGGCGTCGGTCCTGTGAATGCTCCAGCCGCAAACCCGCCGTCGGCTGCGCCGCAACCGCCGAGATAATTTCGGCGCGAGAAAAAGTTGTTCGTAAGGATTTATTGCGGCGAATCGCGGAAGAGAATTGCATCCGATTCCACGTGGATTCTCTCGATCGCCAGTTTTAGTCCGTCGCGTGAAAATCCAAACGCCCCGATTCGGTCGTCTTTGAAATGCGTCAGTTGTTCGTGCAGCGAACCGTCGAGCGGCTGCTTCCACAAATTGTCGACGCCTTTTTCGCGGACGATGTACGCAACAGATTTTCCGTCCGGCGCATATTTCGCGCCTTCCTGCGCGCGCTGGTCGATGTCGCGGTATTGCGTCGCTTTCGTTTCCGTCGAGTCTTCGCGCAGCATTAATTTATGGTCGAACTCACGGACTTCCGTCGTCAAAAGAAACTTTCCGTCGGGAGAAAGATCGAACACTCCGACTCCACCGTTCAACATGACTTCCGGAGTTCCCCCGTCGATTGAGATGCGCTTCACGTGATTTCCATCCGCGCGATCCACGTAGTAAACGAATTGCCCATCCGGCGAGCAAAGCGGCTCCGCTTCGCTCTTTCCCGAAGTGAGTTGCATTTGATTTCCGCCGTTCGCATCAATGCGCCACAAATTCGCCGCAGCTTTTCCGGCGCGCCCGATAATGCGCACGATCAGATATTTTTCACCGCACGAAGCGACTTGATCCGGCACTGCGGTCTGATCGGAAAAGACCAGCGCTTCTCCGCCCGCGGGATCGACGATGTGAATCTCTCCACCCTGCGGCAGCGCCAGTTTTCCGCCCTGCGTCCAGTCCCATCGCCACACCGTTTGTTTCGAGGACAGCACGAGCGGGTGAGCTTCTTCGGGAGAAGCAGCGGGAGCGATAGAGAATTCCGCACGCGACTGAACTTGCGTCGCAACAAAGCTTTGTGAATTTGCGGCGAGGCTCGGGCGAATGTATGTGCTGGTGTCCGCCGTAATCGCGCGATAAGTTCCATGCGGATAGACAACGATGCCGAGCTGGCGCTGCAATCTTCCGCCGGCCGCTTCCATATTCGTGACGAGCAGAGCATTGCCGGCGGCGAGCCACGAGGGATCGTAATAAATTTTGTTGCGTGAAATTCCAAAAGTCGTGCGCGCGCCGGTGGTTGCGTCGATGGAAATAAATCCGCCGATGTCATCGAGAGTTGGTTGCACCACGGGAATTGCGATGGTTTTTCCGTCGGGAGACCATGCGAGCGTGTAACTGTCGCTGGCGATGGCCTGACTTTTGAAAAGAGCGCGTTCGGGCGTTCCGTCCGTTTTCGCGATCAATAAATCGAACGTCGGCGAATCGTGATCCTGGCGAAGATACGCGACATGTTGTCCATCGGGAGAAAGCGCGACGGGACTGTCAACATCGCGAATCAAAGCACGCGGCGTGCCTCCGAGGACGGGCGCTTCGTACAAAATGGGAATGGTATGCTCCGCTTCATCGCGACGGACAAAATAAAGATAACTTCCGTCGGGAGAAAATGTGATTCCGATGTAGCGCGTGGCGGCGGGAGCGACGATTTGCGTGTTGCTGCCAGTCTGGATGTGGCGGAGTTGAAGCGCTTGCAAACCGCTTTCGTCGAGCACGAGCGCAAGATATTTTCCGTCTGGCGAAATCGCGGCGAGAGCGGTGTGGCCGTTGTTCGAGAGATTTTCGATGGAGAAATGCTCGAAGGGACCGTGCACCGCCTTGTGCGGAAAGGCGAAAGTGAAAATGCCGTAGCCCGCGGCAAGCAAAACGGCGAGGGTAAAGAAAATCGCGAGGCCGGCCCCGAACTTATTTTTCTTCACGGCTTCGATCAGCACGGAGCCGCTGCTTGGCGCGGGGGAGACCGCTTCGAGAGCCGAGACAGATGCGGGCGAAAGCGATGAGCCGCTGACGGCAGGGACAGAAGTGGTGATGACTTTTCCGGAATCGACTTCGCGGAGAAGACGCTTCAAGTCGGCGCGAAATTCGGCGGCGACCTGGTAGCGGCAATCGCGGTCTTTTTCTAGCGCCTTGTTGAGAATGCGGTCGAGTTCTGGAGGCAGGTCCAAGTTTGAAGTAACCGGGGGAGGCGTGTTGCGCAAAATATTTTCAAAGACTACGGCGGAAGTGGAACCTGGAAAGGGATGCTTGCCGGTGGTGACTTGATAGAGCACGGCACCGAGGGAGAAAAGATCGGTGCGGGCGTCGAGATCTTCGCCGCGGGCCTGCTCGGGAGACATATAGGCGATGGTGCCAACGGCGAGGCCGGGGCTGGTGAGGTGGGTGACGTTGGCGTCGTGAACGGTGGCGTCATCGCCGTGCCCCGCGACGAGTTTTGCGAGACCGAAATCGAGAATTTTTGCCGGACCGCGATCCGTGAGAAAAATGTTGGCGGGTTTGATGTCGCGATGGACGATACCTTTTTTGTGAGCCGCGTCGAGAGCGTCGGCGAGTTGAACGCCGAGTTCGAGCGTGCGATTGAGCGGCAGCGGTCCGGTGCGAATGACCTGGTCGAGCGCTTTGCCTTCCAGCAGCTCCATCGCGATGAAGGTTTTTCCGTCGTGTTCTTCGATGGCATAGATGGTGCAGATGCCCGGGTGGTTCAGCGCGGAGGCGGAACGAGCTTCAAGAAGGAAGCGTTGATGGCTTTCGGAGTCCTGCAATTTGTCTTCGGGAAGAAATTTGAGGGCAACACGGCGTCCGAGTCTTGAGTCTTCGGCTTCGTAGACGACGCCCATTCCGCCTCCGCCGACTTTGCGGAGGATTTTGTAGTGGCCGATGAGTTGTTCTTCCATGAGTGGGAACAAGAGATGTTAGTCGGTCGCAATCGCTCTGGTCAATCCAAACGGGTCTTATGCGTAATCATTCGGCAGCGTCCGGAACAGCGAAAGGCTTCGTCTTTTTGAGTCTGGAAGATGAGACAGGAATTTCGAACGTGATTGTGAATCCTGACGTTTACGAGAAATACCGCATGGGGATCAACCGTGAGAAATTCCTTCGGGTTGGAGGTGTGCTGCGGAATCAGGATCACACCATATCCATCAAGGCTGCCCGCGTCCTGCCCATTTCGATTACCGCAGCCGAAACGCAGTCCCATGCTTTCCACTAGCTACGGTACCTGCTTCTTGGTGACCTGTCATTTTTGAGGAAACTTACAAAAGTAGATTCTCGCGCTATAGATGAGTCGCCGAGGCGATTGAAAAGGACACCGGTACCGCATCGACCCACCAACAGGCTACTCGAATCGAAGTGCTTCAGTAGGGTTCACAGCCGACGCGCGGCGGGCGGGAATGAGCGCTGCGCCTAGTGCAGTCAGGCACAGAACCAAAGTTGCCGCGAGGATCGTTACCGGATCTGTCGGCTTGACGTCGTATAGCTGCGATTCAACAAGACGGCCCAACGCCCAGACGCAAGGTAGCGCAATCGCTGTTCCGCCGGCGATCATCACCAGCGCATCCCGGAGCACCAGCCAGATGGTAGAAAGACGTGTCGCCCCCAGCGCCAATCGAATACCGATCTCGCGCGTGCGCTGGGTCACGACGAAAGACATCACACCGTACAGGCCAACCAACGAGAGCAGCAGCGCCAGCGTGCCGAAACTGCTGGCAAGGTCCGCCAGCATACGCTCTGTGTTCAAGGATCGCTCGATTTGCTCGTCCAGCGTGCGGAAATAGCTGATTG
>Ga0137410_10001213_pt1 | contig 17785 bp, 10 predicted proteins | sample CZODoug1_16funga_FD_108878 | JGI IMG/M metagenome (GOLD analysis project Ga0137410, IMG submission 108878) | Vadose zone soil fungal communities from Angelo Coast Range Reserve, California, USA - CZODoug1_16fungal (Illumina Assembly) | ecosystem: Environmental > Terrestrial > Soil > Vadose zone... | reverse complement strand
TGAGCAGCCCCGCGCTGACGACCAACACGACCGCCAGCGCGACCTCGCCGACGATCAAGGAACTGCGCAGATGCAGGCCGACGAGTCCGGATCCTTGCTGGCCGCGAGCCTTGAACGCCTCTGCGAGATTCAATCGCGACGCTTGCAGCGCAGGCGCCAGCCCAAAGGCCAGCCCTGTCAGAATGGCGAGCGCGGCCAGGAAGGCGAGGACTTGCCAATCGATGCCGACTGAGGCCAATAACAAGTTGTCCGCCGGCAGCACGGACTTTAACGTCGAGAGACTACCCATAGCGATGACGAGTCCAGAGGCGCCTCCCAGGAGCGCGAGCGCGACGCTTTCAGTCAGGAGTTGGCGCACGATGCGTCCGCGTCCGGCTCCGAGCGCCGCCCGCACCGCTATCTCTCTTTGCCGAGCGGCGGTTCTGGCCAGGAGCAGACTCGCCACATTGGCGCAGGCGATGAGCAGGACGCAACCGACTGCGGCGACTAGCAGGAACAACTTGTCAAGCAAGCCGCCAGCCAGAGCCTCCTGCAGGGGAACAACCCTGGAGTTTGCGTTCCAGTCGTCGGCCATCTTCCAGGGCGCCAGGGCTTTGATCTGTGAAATCAGCGTGGGCAACTCGCTCTGCGCCTGTGGCAAGGTCGCTCCCGGACGCAGGCGCGCAATCATGAAGCTGTACGCCCAATACTCGTCCTTGTTGGCCGGATCAAAGCGGGCAGGTATCCAGAACTGCGTCCTGGCCGAGGGGAAATTGAATTCGGGCGGCATCACGCCGACCACCTGCCGCGCCACTCCGTCAATCATGACGGAGCGGCCAACAATGCCCGGATCGCCGGCGAATTTGCTCTGCCACAGCGCATGACCGAGGACGATGACGCGGTCGCGTCCGGGCCGGTTTTCTTCGAGTTCGAATGTCCGCCCGATCCTGGCCGGCGCGCCGAGCAAAAAGAAGAGATTGGCGGAGACGGCGCTGCCCAACAGATGCGCCGCCTCTCCCTCTCCGGTGAGGTTGAACCCCAGATCGGCCCAATAGGCGGCCACTTCCATCGTCCGGCTCTGGTCCTGCATGGAGGCGACGCCAGCCTTGGGATACGCCTCCGTAATCCGGACGAGACGGTCAGGCCTGGCGTAAGGAAGGGGCCGGATGAGCGCGCCGTTGATAAGGCTGAACATGGCGGCGTTGCCGCCGATCCCCAGCGCCAGCGAAAGCACAGCCACGGCGGTCAGCCCGGGATGCTTGCGCAACATCCGCAGGCTGTAGCGCAGGTCTTGCCATAGGTCTCCGATCATATTCATTCTCCTTGTTCCGAAAATTATGGGTTCATGATTGGCCCGGCGTTCGATCCGCATTAGTTCTTGCGCCAGCAACTCGCCGCCCAACTCCGCGAGCGCCGCGCGCGAGGCTTGCTCGACGCTCGCGCCGCCGGCGCGCAACTCGGCGTAACGATCGTCCAGATGCTGCGAAAGCTCTTTGACGATGGCCGCCTCACGCGCCGGCTCCAGCTTAAGGTTCGCCAGCAATTGACTGATTTCTTCATCCCATTCAGGCATGTTCGACCTTCTCCTGTTTCAATTGTCATGTTGCAGTGATGTAAGTTAGTGACAGGAATTGCTGAATGGTCGCAAGAAAATTTCGCCTGCGGATTCATTCACATCGGAGCGGCGCCATCGGATCAACCTTAGTCGCCCGCCGCGCCGGCGCATAACAGGCGAGCAGCGTCACCGCCAGGAGCGTTACCGAAATCACCGAGAATGTTAGCGGGTCGGTCAAACTAACGCCGTATAGACAACTCTTCATCAGTTTCGTCAATCCGTATGAAGCCGGCAGCCCGATGATCAGGCCGAGGAGCATCAATTTCATCCCATCGAGAATGACGATTCGCAACACGTCGCGGCTCCTGGCGCCGTTCGCCAACGACTCTTCGTAACAGTCATCGAGGCGCTGTGAGAGTTCCTCGACAATCTCGGCTTCTCGCGCCGGCTCAAACTGCGAAGGCGCCAGCCGCCGTCTGATCTCTTGTTTCCATTCAGGCATTTGCGACTCTTTCTCACTTCTTCTTCGTCGCGGAGCGACGGTTTGAACCTATATGAGCGGCACACCAAGATGTAGAGTGGACGGAAGGGCGCGCCGGTACGGTACCGGGAGCGGTAGCGACCGGGCGCCAGTGGAGCGAGCGTCCCACAAGACCACCCGGTCGCTACCGCTCCCGGTACCGTACCGCTTCATCCAGATCTTGGTGTGCCGGGCATATAGGCCGGCGTTTCAACGCCGGTTGAGCAGACGAATAATTCCCCAGTCGCGGAGCGACGGTTGAGATTGCTGTGGGTTGCCTACATTCAACCGTCCGTTCTCCGTCGCCTTCAACCGTCGCTCCGCGACTAGGGATTTCTCTCATACGAGATACCGGCGTTGAAACGTCGGCCTAAGATCAATCCGTCACTCCGCGACGAAGAACAGCCGCTATCAATCCGTCACTCCGCGACGAAGAAGAGCGTCATCTACTCACACCGCAACGCCACCATCGGATCGACTTTCGTCGCGCGTCGCGCGGGCAGGTAACAGGCCAGCATTGCTACGCTTGCGAGCAAGACGATTACCACGGCGAAGACCGGCGTCGCCGGTGGCGTCAGTCCGTAGAGCACCTTGGTAAGTATCGCGGCGAATCCCAATGAGACCAGCAAGCCGATGGCGAGGCCGATCAACGTGAGCCTGAGGCCGTCGCGTACTACGAGGCGGAGGATGTCGAAGCCGCGCGCGCCGAGCGCCATGCGGACGCCGATTTCGCGCGTGCGTTGGCTGACGACGTAAGAGACGACCCCGTAAAGGCCCATCGCCGCGAGCAACAATCCGAGCAGCCCCTGCGCGCCCGCGAGCACGGCGCCATATCGCAGCGGCATCATCGCGAAGGCGCTGTCGTTGAGGTGCTCTTCCATCGTGCGGACGTTGTAGATCGGCAGGTCCGCGTCCATTTGGCGTAGGACATCACGCACGGCCGGAGTGAGCGCGGCCGGGTCAACGTCCGTCCACAAGTGGAGCGTCACCGGCGAGGCGTGGCGCTGCGCGAGAGGGGCGTAGAAAAAGGGGCGAGGCTCTTCACCAAGCATGATGTACTTCGCGTTGCGCGCGACGCCGACCACCTGCCAGAAGTCGCCCTCCGCGCCCAACTTGAACCGCCTGCCCAGCGCATCCTGACCGGGCCACAGGCGCTCGGCCATCGTGGCGTTGATGATCGCGGCCTTCATCGCGGTATCGCTGTCAAACTGCGTGAAGTCGCGGCCCCTCAGCAGGGCGCCTCCCATCGTGGTCAGGTATTCGGGAGTGACGTAGTTGGCATGCGCGGTCGTGAAACTGTCTTTATCGCCCGCCTTCTCCTCGGGCGCGATTTGCGCGATCTCGAAGAAGTAGCTTAAGGGCACATAGGAGGCGAGGCTGGCGGAGCGCACGCCGGGCAGGACTTTCAGGCGGTCTAGCAATTGCCGGTGGAATTGCTTTTGGCGCGTTTCGTCGTAACCTTGCAATCCGAGGTCGAGCGACGCCAACAGCAAGTGGTCGGAGCGGAAGCCGAGTTGCCCGTCCGCGACCTGCTGAAGGCTGCGAACGAACAGTCCTCCGGCGATCAGCACCACGACGCTGATCGCCACTTGCGAGATCACCAGCGCGCTGCGGAAGAAATGACGGCTCGACGCGAGCAGGCCGCCGCCCTCCTTGAGTGTGGTCTGAAGATCGAACCGCGTCGCGCGCAGGGCGGGAGCTAACCCCGTCACGACGCCGGCAAGAACGGACATCACGAACGTGAAGGCGAAAACGCGCCAATCCCACGAAGCTTCATCGGCGCGGATCGGAATATCACCCGCGCCGGTAGGCATCTGACTTAGCAAGTACCCGCTCCAGTTTGCGAGCAGAGAACCGGCCACGCCCGCGAGACACGCGAGCAAAACGCTCTCCGCCAACAACTGGCGAATGAGCCGCCAGCGGTTCGCGCCGATGGCCGTGCGAATCCCCATTTCCTTTTGACGCGCGACCGAGCGCGAGAACATGAGATTGGCGACATTGGCGCAGGCTATGAGCAACACCAGTCCCACCATTGCCATGAAGACGGAAGCGACCAGAGGCATGAATTCCGCGGCGACCGGCTCGGGCCGGCAATATTGCTCTCGCGCGACGAAGACCTTCGCCTCCTTGTGCTCATCCGGATATTCCCTGGCCAACTGTTTGCCGGCGATCTCCACAGCCGCGCGGGCCTGAGCCACGGTCACGCCGGGCTTCAATCGGGCCATGACCTTGAAGATCACCGCGCCGCGCGCCTTCAGCAAGTCATCGCCGTCTGGGCGCGTCTGGCCCAACATCGAGGCCGGCACAAAGGCTCTCGGCGCCATCTTCCATTGCGCGCTGCCGAAGGTCTCCGGGGCCACTCCCACAATGGTGAAAGGATGGCCATTGATGCTGATCGTCTTGCCGACGGCCGAAGGGTCTCCGCCGAATTTCCTCTGCCAGTAATCGTAGGACAGCACGACGATCGGATCGGCGCCCGGCTGGGCGCCTTCCTCTCGTCGAAAGAGCCTGCCCAGCTTCGGCTCAACGCCGAGCATGGAAAAATAATTGCCGCTGACCATCTCGATCCACTCGCGGTCGGGCTGATGTCCGGCTATGCTCAGATGCGCAGGGCCCATCGCGACGGCCAGCATATCCGAGAAGACTTCCAGACGTTCACGATAGTCGCGAAAGTCGAGCCAGGAATGGCCGTGCGGCTTATTCCAAACGGCGTTCTTTTGCAATACAAGAACGAGTTGCTCCGGGTCTTTCACGGGCAAAGGCTTGAAGAAGTATTCGCTGATGATAGAGAAGATCGTGATGTTCGCGCTGATCCCGAGGGCGAGCGTGAAGACCGCCGCCGCCGTGAACCCGCGGCTTTTCATCAACATTCGCGCGCCGTAACGCAGGTCTTGCCAAAAGTCCGCAATCATATTGATCCTCCTGTTAGTTCCGAACACGATAGGTTCCTGCGGCGATGGGCGCTCGACGCTCCGCAGTTCCAGTTGAAGCGTTTCGCTGGCGCCCAATTCCTCGAGCGCTCGGCGCCCGGCTTCCGCCGGTGTCACGCCGTTTGCGAGCGCCTCCTGGTAGCAGTCATCGAGATGCTGCGAGATCTCCCTGATGATGGCCGCCTCTCGCTCCGGCTCCAGCTCCAGTTTTGTCAGCAATTGACTGATCTCTTCATCCCATTCACGCATGTTCGACCTCCTCATCAGCGCCGCGAGCGGGAGATACAGTGTCGATTTCAACCGCAGAGGACGCGGAGGATCGCAGAGGATAATCAACACTCTTATTCCTCTGCGTACCTTTGCGTCCTCTGCGGTTGGATGTCTCAGCGCTGATTTAGCGACTTCATCTACTCACAGCGCAATGCAATCATCGGGTCCACTTTGGTCGCCCGCCGCGCCGGAAGCCAGCAGGCCAGCAACGCAACGCCTATCAGCAGCAGCGCGATCACACTGAATGTCAAAGGGTCGCTAGCGCTCACCCCGTAGAGCAGCTCTGAAAGGAAGCGCGCCAATCCAAAGGCGGCGCCCACGCCGATAGCCATGCCAATCAAAGTCAGCAGCATTCCTTCGCCGATCACCAGTTTCAGCACATCTCGCGTCCCCGCGCCCAACGCCATGCGAATGCCGATTTCACGCGTCCGTTGAGAGACCGAATAAGCGATCAGGCCGGAAAGGCCGGCGAGCGCAAGAACGAGCGCCATCAACCCGAAAACACTCAATAGAACGCCGACGATGCGCGCCGGGAAGAGGGCAAAAGCCATATGATCCCGCAAGGCGCCGACTTGGGTCGGCGCCACATTTGGATCGAGCGCGCCGATTTCGCGCCGCACGGCGGCCAGCGCAGAGGCGGGATCTCCGCTCGTCTTCGCCACCAATGTCGACCTCGCATAGTAGCCCTGAAGAATCGAGTGATAGAGAAAGAGGCGCGGCTGCTCACCGAGAGTCCGGTACTTGCCATTCTTTACCACGCCGACGATTTGAAATCGCTGCTCTTTGTTCCCGTGACCCATAGTGAGAGTGGCGCCCACCGGATCGCGGTCCGGCCAGAAGCGGCGCGCCATCTCTTCATTGATGACGACCACTCGCGGCGCGCCTTCCGTGTCGCGGCTGGCGAATTCGCGCCCGCGCAGAACCTCCGTCCCCATCGTCTTGAAATAGTCGGGGCCGACACTCATCGCGTTCACTCCGACCCCGCTCTCGCCATTCGGCGGTTGACGGCCTTCAATGTTGACGGTTTCCCCCCAACTGACGGTACCGAGAGGCAGGTGGCTTGTCAGGCTCGCCGATTCGACTCCGGGAATTGTTTTGGTTCTCTCGATCAGATTGTCGAAGAACGCTATCCCCCTAGCTTCCGAATAGCCGAGGCTCGACAGATCGAGCGTAGCGATAAGCCGATTCCCGGTGTCAAATCCGACATCAATGGATTGCGCGTGGAGCAGGCTGCGCAGACAAAGACCGCTCCCGACGAGCAAGAGTGAACAGACGGCTACCTGCCCGACAACCAGTAAACTCCGTAAGCGTGATTTACGAGCGCCTCCGCCACTCGTTCCATCCTTCAGCGATGTCGCCAGATCAATTCTGGTTCCCTGCCAGGCCGGAGCCAGACCGAACAGCAATCCAGCCAACAGCGAGACCAGCAGCGTAAAACCGAAGACGCGGTAATCGGGCGAAACAGCGAAGCGCACCGGCAGCGTCGATGGTATGAACGACAACAACAGAGGGGCCGTCCATTTCGTCAACAACCAACCCAGGGCTCCACTGAGACAGGCCAGCAACACGCTCTCGGCCAGCGTCTGCCGAACGAGTCGCGAGCGGCTGGCGCCAAGCGCCGCCCGCACCGCGATCTCACGACGGCGCGCGGTCGCCTGCGCGAGCAGATAACTGGCGGCGTTGGCGCAGGCGATCAGCAGCACCAGCGCCACCACCAGCATCAGCAGGCCGGAAAAGGCGTTCACATAGCCTCGCGCAGGCCCCGGCAGCAGCGTCGCCGGAAAAATCGCCGGCTCGTACATTTCGTTATTCTTCGGGTAGGATTGAGCAAGCTGGTTCGCCAACACGTTCAGATCGGCGGTGGCCTGCGTCGAGGTCAAGCCGGGCTTCAGACGGCCGACGCCCAAAATCCAATGCGCGCTGCGGCGCGTCAACAGTTCCTGATCATGTGAAGTTTGCGGCCCCATCATCAACGGAATCCAGACATCAGGCATGGCGCCGATCATCAGTCCGGTAAAACCTTTCGGCGCGACGCCGATGACGATGAAGCTGAATCCGTTCAGCAACATCGTTGATCCGACGACGTTGGGATCGGCGCCAAGCCGCTCCTGCCAGAAAGCATGACTCAACACGACGACCGGATGCGTCCCTGGCGTGCAATCTTCTTCAGGCGCGAACGTTCGCCCCAGGGCCGCTTTGACTTCCAGACACGAGAAGAAATTGCCGGAGACAGACTGGCCTTGAATAATTTCGCCCTGTCCCTTTCGACTCCAGCTTATGGGCGCCGGGTCATCGCCAAAAGCCAGCATTTCGGAGAAGACCTGATTGTGATCGCGGTAGTACTCATATTCCGGATAGCTCAGGCCTGAAAAGCTGTCGAATGATGAACCGCGCTGCCGATGATGATTCCAAACCTCCAGCAACTCTTCCGGCCGCTCGACCGCAGGCGGGCGTAAGAGCAGTTCGTTGACGAAGCTGAAGATCGTCGCATTGGCGCCGATGCCCAGGGCCATCGACAACACTACGATCGCGGTGAAGCCGGGTCTCTTCAACAACATTCGCGCGCCGTAGCGCAGGTTTTGCCACAGATCTGCGATCATATTTGTCCTCCGATTGGCTCCGAACACGATCGGCTCTTGCGGCGATTGGCGCTCAACGCGCCGAAGTTCCTGCCGAAGCGTTGCGCTTGCGCTCAACTCCGCGAGCGTCGCGTGATAAGCCTCTTCCGGCGTCGCGCCACTGGCGAGCGATTCCGAGTAGCGATCCTCCAGGTGCTGCGATACTTCCTCGACGATTTCGGCTTCGCGCGTCGGTTCAAGCTTCAAGCTAGCCAGTCGCCGTCTGATCTCTTGTTTCCATTCAGGCACGATTGATTTCCCTTCCGCAGTGTTTGCCTTATCTTTCCTTGCATCTCGAATTCATGGTTCGATTTTGGTATCCTCTGTTCAGGTCAATAACTAAAGGAGTTGCTATGAATACTGACAACACCATTGCCGATAACGCGATTGACTTGGCCGATTTCAAAGCTCGCTGCCTGGAAATCCTGGAGCGCCTGGTCACACCCGGCGTGATCCTGACGAAAGAAGGCCGTCCCATCGCTAAAATCATCCCGCTGCCAGCCGTCAACAATGAAGCGATGATTGGCTCGATGAAGGATGAAATCACGATCCACGGCGACATTTTCTCGACCGACCTTCAATGGAATGCTCAATCTTGATACGCACATTTTGATCTATCTGCTCAGTGGCGCGCTGAATCCCCGTGAACAACAACTGATCACGCAACAACCTCTGGCCATTTCCGATATCGTGTTGTGGGAACTGGCCAAGTTGGTTCAACTCGGACGCATCAGCTTGAACCTGAACAGCCCAGCTTTTTTGAATGCCCTACGCCAATTGACGGTCATTCCCATCAACCTGGAAATCGCGCGCGTCAGCGCACAACTTGACTTCCGTTCTGACCCGGCAGATGAATTGATCGCCGCCACCAGTATTGTCGAAGGTGTCCCGCTGCTCACGCGCGATCACAAAATTCTCGCTTCCCGCCTTGTGCCTTTTGCCTAATCACTCACAACGCAACGACACCAGCGGATCAACCTTCGTCGCCCGCCGCGCCGGGATGTAGCAGGCCAGCAATGCCACCGCGGCCAACAACGCCGCCACGCCCGCGAACATTGACGGATCGGTCGCGCTTACCTCGAAGAGCAAATTCCGCAGCAAGCGCGTCAGGCCGAAAGCCGCGAGCAGGCCGAAAGCCACGCCCGCCAGGACCAGCTTCATGCCTTGCCCGATGACCAGCTTCAACACGTCGCGCGAACGCGCCCCCAACGCCACGCGGACGCCGATCTCGTGCGCGCGCTGCGCGACCGTATAAGACATTACGCCGTAAATTCCGCCAGCCGAGAGCAGCAACGCAACGACAGCGAAGACGGAGAGCAGCAGCGCGTTGAACCGCTGCGCGGCTATCGAATCGCCCACCAGGCTTTCGAGCGTGTACACGTCGCCGACCGATTGTTGCGGGTCCAGCGTTTGAATAATCTTGCGCGCGGCTGCCGCCACCGTCGCCGCATCGTCGCGCGCTCGCAGCGCGAAAGTCATGGAACTGGAGGGATCTTGAGCCATCGGCCAGTACGACATCGGCCCGGCTTCCTTGTCGAGTTCCTTATGCCTAGCATCGCCGACGACGCCGATGATTTCGGTCGGCCCTCCCCAAAGGGTGATGCGTTGGCCCAGCGGGTCTTCATTCGGGAAATACTTCCTGGCCAGCGCCTCATTAATGACGACGACGTTGCGCTTTTCGCGGACCTCCTGTTCGGTGAAGAGCCGCCCGCGTTTGAGCGGGATTTGCAGCGTGTGAAAGAAGTTCTGATCGGTGACGCAAAGGCCCGTATTGTATGACGCCTGACCAGGCGCCGGCTTCGGACGACCCTCGATTTGAAAGTCGGTTTGTGTGCCCAGCCCGAGGAATGGCGTATGGTTGACGGCGCCCGCGGCTTCGATGCCGGGCGAGGCTTGCATCCGTTCGAGAGCTTGCGTGAAGAAATTGACGACCTTCGCGTCCTGATCGTAGCGGGCGTCCGGCAGCGTGACGCGCATCGTCAGCACCTTCCGCGCGTTGAAACCCGCGTCCACGCCCTGCAACCGCAGGAAGCTGCGCGCGAGCAACCCCGCGCCCGCGAGCAGCACTAGCGCGAGCGCGATTTCGGCGACGACCAATGCTCCGCGCAATCGCCGGCTGCGCAGGCCGCCGGCAAGGCTCCGGCCCGCTTCCTTGAGTGTGTCGTTGAGTTTGACGTTCGACGCTTCGAAGGCCGGGACCAGGCCGAAAATGACGCCGGTCAATAAAGCCATGACAAACGTGAAGCCGAGCACGGACGCGCTGATCTCGACGTTCTGAAAATCGCCGAGTTCCGGCGGGCTGAGGCTGACGAGCGCCGCCGTACCCCAACGCGCCAGCAGCAATCCGGCCCCTCCGCCCATTACCGATAACAATAGGCTTTCCGTCAATAACTGTCGGACGACGCGCCCGCGACTCGCTCCTATCGCGGCGCGCACGGCGATCTCTTTCTGCCGGGCCGCAGCGCGCGCCAGCAGCAGGTTCGCCACGTTCGCGCAGGCGATCAGCAACACGAAGCCGACCGCGCCCATCAATATCAGCAATGGCAGACGAATTTCGCCGGCGAACTGCTGTCGCAGCGGAACTACGTCGGCGCCGAAGCCGGTGTTGAACTGTTTGTATTGCTCGGCCAGGCGGCCCGCGACGGCGCCCATTTCAGCGCGAGCTTGCGGGAGCGTGACACCAGGTTTGAGTCTGGCGACAACCCCGATAAAGCGGCCTCGATGCTGCTTCATCTCGTTCGTGATGGCGGGAATCCAAAGTTCGGCGATCTGGCCCGTCAACGAAAATTTTCTGACGTGCCATTTGACATCCGGCGGCCGCACGCCGATGACCGTGTAATCAGCCGCGTTGAGGTTCACCTTGCGCCCGATTACGCGCGGATCGCCGCCAAACCGGCTTTGCCACAAACCAAAGCTGATGACGACCACGTTGTTCTGTCCCGGCTTGCCGTCTTCCTCGGCGAACGTCCGGCCCAGGAGCGCGTTCAAGCCCAGGACGGAGAACAGGTTGGCGGTCGTTCTCTGCGCCGGAATCTCTTCCGGAGCGCCATCACCGATCAGAGTGACCCGCGTGTCTGCATACGCGGCCATACATTCAAATACTCTGTTCTGTTCCTGCCAATCGAAGAAGTTGGCAGGGCTGACCGTATTCTCCCCGCCCCGGTAAGTTTCCCACACGATCACCAGGCGATCGGCGTCGCGGTACGGGAACGCGCGAATCAATACCGCATTGACCACGCTGAAGATCGCCGTGTTCGCGCCGATGCCCAACGCCAGCGTGACGACGGCAATCAAAGTGAAGCCGGGCCGCTTCATCAACATTCGCGCGCCGTAGCGCAGGTCTTGCCAAAGGTCCGCGATCATATTTGTCCTCCGATTGGTTCCGAGCGCAACAGGTTCTTGCGACGCCAGGCGCTCGACGCGCCGCAGTTCATGCCGTAGCGTTTCACTCTCGCTCAACTCCGCCAGCGCCGCGCGATAGGCTTCTTCAGGCGTCGCGCCCCCGGCGAGCGACTCCTCGTAGACGAACTCCAGGTGTATGGCGAGTTCTTCGACGATCTCTATCTCGCGTTCCGGCAGCAAGCGCAGCGGGGCGAGATGTTGGTGAACGAGTTGCTTCCACTCAGGCATGTTCGGTTCCGGTGATGCGACTGATCGCGGCCACGAAGGACTCCCACGCGCTGCGCTGCGCCTTCAACACTTTCCTGCCTTCGGGCGTCAATTTGTAATAGCGACGCCGCCGCTGCCCCGCCTTCTCCACCCACTGCCCCTTGATCCAGCCGCGCTTTTCCAGCCGGTAGAGCAGCGGATAGAGCGATGCGACGTGGAAACTCAGCGCGCCGCCGGAACGGGCCTCGATCAGTTTGGAAATCTCGTAGCCGTGCCGGGGCCGAACCTCGATGAGCGAGAGCATCAACAACTCGGCGCTGCCCTTCTTCAATTCGCGGTCGAAAATTCGGGTGTTGATATTTGTCATAGCCACATATTATGCAGACGAATATACGGCGTCAATAGAGAGCGGGTTCCGCTGAAAATCATTGACGCGTCGTCAGGCTTCGGGCTAATCTGTGGTCCTACGATACGCGACAGAAATTCTCCTTCCACATCTTCCGTCGAGGGGCTTGATGAAGGCGAGGGCGTTCAAACAACCGGCCACGGGGCGCGCGATCTTCGCGGCGCTTGCGCTGCTCGTTACCACTTTGTCGCCCGCGCTCTCGCTTTTGGCCAGCGAGCCTGAATTCTGCGAGATGGCCTGCTGCGTGGCCGAGGGCCATTGCTGCTGCGCGGCGCGCAAGCCTTGGGTCAAGGGGCGGAAGCAGGACGGCCATCCCATAATCGAGCCGGTCGAACTCAGGTCGCAATCCTGCTACTCGTGCGCTCCGCCTTCATCATCGAATTTCATTTCGCGCGAAATCGCCCGACCGGCGGCGCATGATTTCGATCTCGCGCGCCGCCACGCCTTCGCATATCACAACCCGTTGCGGGCGCATCGCTCCATCTGGTTCACGCCTACGCCGCCGCGCGCCCCGCCGGCTCTCCTCATCTAAATCACAATCAACAACAACATAGGTATTAGCCCATTTGCAGGCGCCCACAAGGGAGCGGTACGTCCCGGCGCGCCGATCTCGTTTTCAAACTACGAAGAAACGAGGGGGTAGGATTGCGGATTGCGGATTGCGGATTTATGAGTCAGTTCAACCGCGGACTCGAAATCAAGATTGAAAGTTTTATCAATCCGCAATCCGCAATCCGCAATCCGCAATCCCCCGATGAGGAGTTCACCAAATGAAAACCCGTACGATTGTTTTCTCTCTATTCATATTCATATCGATCTGCGGCCTGAGCGCGACGGTTCCCCCGCAGCAGGCCATGACTTCCGCCACGCTCAGCGGGCGCGTCGAAGACGCGAACGGCGCGGCGGTCGCAGGCGCGGCCGTCGCCGCGATCAATCTCGATCAAAATCGGAGTTCAACCGCGCAGAGCGATTCGCAAGGTCGTTTTCGCTTCCTCTATCTGCCGGTCGGTCGCTACCGGTTGAAGATCGAGGCCAAAGGATTCTCCACACTCGAACGCGAGTTGACGCTGACGGTCGGCCAGGCGCTCGACGCGCAGTTCAGGCTCAAGGTGGCCGGAGTGATCGAGGGACTCGACGTCAAACCCGAAGCGTCGTTGATCGAGACCGTGCGCACGCAGGTGGCTGAGACCGTGCTGCCGGCCGAAGTTGACCGCCTGCCGCTCAACGGGCGCAACTACCTTGACCTGGCCGCGCTCACACCAGCCGTGACTCGCGCCAACCCGGTCGCCAATCAACGCTTCGCCGAAACGTCGGCCGTGCCTGGAACGCAAGTCTCGGTCGCGGGCCAGCGCAACATCAACAACGGTTTCGTCATCGACGGCCTGTCGGCCAATGACGACGCGGCCGATCTGCCGGGAACGTTCTTCAGCCAGGAGGTGATCCGCGAGTTTCAAGTCATCACTTCGGGCGGCATCGCGGAGTTCGGCCGCGCCTCGAGCGGGATCATCAACGTCGTCTCGCAATCGGGCGCGAGCGACTGGAGAGGGCGCGCTTACGGATTTCTGCGCAGCCGGCGGCTGGACGCGCGAAATCCACTCTCAACGACTCCGGACCCGCGCGACCCGGGCAGGCTGTTGAAGGACCCGCTGACGCAAGCGCAGTACGGCGCGACGATGGGCGGCCCCATCGCGCGCAATCGGACGTTTCTCTTCGCCAACTTCGAGCAGACCCGGTTGAACAATTCGGTCGTCGTGACGATCTCGCCAGCGGACGTCTCGGCGATCAACGGCGCGTTAGATCGGATCGGATACGCAGGCCCGCGCGTCAACACGGGCCTCACGCCGACCGGCTATGACACGACCAACTTTTTTTCGCGCGTTGACCATCACATCAACGCGTCCAACCTGCTGACGGCGCGCTACAGCTTTTACGATATCGAGAGCTTCAACGCGCGCGGCGTCGGCGGTTTGAACGCCGCGAGCCGAGGGACCGCGCTCGCTGACCGCGACCAGACCGTCGCGGTCAGCGAGGTGGCGACGATTTCATCGCGCGCCGCCAACGAGGCGCGGTTTCAATTCACGCGCAGCCGGCTCGGCGCGCCTGCCAACGACCTGGCCGGCCCGGCGATCAACATCTCCGGCGTGGCGAACCTGGGCACGTCCACGAGTTCGCCGACCGGGCGCGACCTCGATCTTTTCGAACTTGTGGACAACGTGACGGTCGAGCGCGGCGCGCATTCGCTCAAATTCGGCGCCGACTTCCTCTACAACCGCGTGGACATCACTTTCCCCGGCGCGACGCAAGGCGCCTACACCTTCTCATCGCTCGCCAATTTTCAGGCCGGACGCTACGCGCAGTTCCAGCAGGCCACAGGCTCCCCGGCGCAGTTCCAGTCAAATCCGAACCTGGGCTTCTTCGCGCAGGACGAGTGGCGCGTTCGACCGAGTCTGACAATCAACGCCGGATTGCGCTACGACGTTCAATGGCTGCCCGACCCGATAGAAACGGACACGAACAGCGTCGCGCCGCGCGTCGGGCTGGCCTGGGCGCCGGGCGACCGCAAGACGGTCATCCGCGCGGGCTATGGCATTTACTACGAGCGCGTCCCGCTCCGCGCGACCTCGAACGCCCTGCAGCGCGACGGCTCGAAATACCGCGTCGCCCAGTTCCAGTTGGGACAATCGGGCGCGCCCGTCTTCCCGAACGTGGCCGAGTCGTTCCCGGCCGGCTTTCTACCGGGCGTCACGACAATTGACCCGAAGATCGAGAACGCCTACACGCAGCAGGCCAGTTTGCAACTCGAACGCGAGTTGAGCGCGAGCGCATCGCTGTCGGTGGGATATCTGCACACGCGCGGACTACACCTGATCCTGTCACGCAATGTCAACGTCCCGCGCTTCCCGGTCTCGGCGGGCGTTCCGAATCAGGGGCGCCCCAATCCGAACTTCGCCAACATCTCGCGGTATGAGAGTTCGGGCGATTCCTATTACAACGGACTGACGGTTTCGCTCAACCGGCGATTCAAGCGATGGGCGAGCGCGCGACTGTCGTACACCTTCTCGAAAGCAATTGACAATACGGGCAACGCGTTCTTCTTCACGCCGCAGGATAACTTCAATCTGCGCGACGAGCGTGGTCGCAGCGATAACGACCAGCGTCACGTCCTGGCGCTGAGCGGCGTGTTGGCCGCGCCAGAGAAGGCTGGCGGCGAATTGTGGCGGCGCGCCGTCGCCGGGTTTCAACTGAGTTCGATCTTCAGGTACGGCTCGGCGCTGCCCTTCAATGTCGTGACCGGCGCGGATCGCAACAACGACACCAACGTCAACGACCGTCCGGCTGGAATCGGCCGCAACGCGGGCGAAGGCTTCGATTTCGCTTCACTCGATCTGCGATTGAGCCGCCGCATCCGCTTCAACGAGCGGTTCGGATTGGAAGTGATCGCCGAAGGCTTCAACATGTTCAACCGCGCCAATTTCCAATTGCCGAACGCGACCTTCGGGACGGGCGCGACGCCGAACCCGAATTTCGGCCGTCCGACCGCCGCCGCCGATCCAAGGCAGATTCAATTCGGCCTCAGACTGTCGTTTTGATGCCATAGATGATCAGTACAGCAACCAACCACGGGGAGCACGGGGAGCACGGGGAAAAGCAATAAAGATAGGCATCCCCGTGTTCCCCGTGCTCCCCGTGGTTGATCCGTCTATCCCGACCCTCGTTTCGATTTAGTTTTCGGCTACTGTTTTCTGGAAAAAGGTTGAAACCTCTGGTAATGAGTGATGGTCTGAATGTAGAAGAAGCTCGATGCCGGAAAGGAACTATTTCTATAATGATAAACAGACTTCTCGCCCTTGCGGTGGTGTTGTTGCTGGCGACCGACGCGCACGCCCAGATTCAGATCGGCACGGTCAAAGGCGCGATCACCGACCCGGCGGGCGCGGTCGTGGCCGGCGCAGTCGTGTGGCTGACCAACTCCATCACCGGCGAGAAAGTCGAGAGTGTGACTGACGGCGCGGGCGGTTTCGTCTTCAACAACGTGCATTTCAATCGCTACACGCTTCGCGTCGAAGCGAAAGGGTTCGCTCCGCGCTCGCGCCAGGTCACCGTGAATTCAAACCTGCCGCTCGAACTCTCGATCAGCCTGAGCGTGGCCGGGACCAGCGAACAGATCAACGTCGCCGCGGGAGAGAATCTGGTTGACCCCGATTCGGCCAGTTCATCGACGACGCTGGCGGCGAATTTCATCGGGCGCGCGCCACGCGTCAATCGCGGGCGTCAGCTTCAGGAGTTGATTGCGACGGCGCCGGGCATGGCGACCGAGAACAACGGGCTGGTTCACATTCGAGGGGTGGATGACGGCGCTCTGTATGTCCTGGACGGCGTTCCCATCACCGACCGGCTTGACGCAGTTTCGGCCAGCTCATTCGACACCGACACAATCAACTCATTACAAGTAATCACCGGCAATATCCCGGCCGAATTCGGCGGGCGTAACGGAGGCGTTATCATCATTCAGCCGAAATCCGGTATTGACGAAAACGTCTATGGCTCAATTCGCGCCGGTCTAGGCGACTTTGGCGCCGGCGATATTGCCGCGGCTTTCGGAGGAGGCGTCGAGAAGAAGCTCGGCTTCTTCGTCAACGCCGCCACGAACCGGTCGGATCGCTTTCTAGATCCGGTTGACCCGCGCAACTTCAATAATCGTGGAGGCGCAATCAATCTGAACCTCCGGGCCGATTGGCATCCAAACGGCGTCCGGCCCGAGCGTGACACATTGTTATTCAACCTGTCGGGCAACGGCGCAAACTTTCGCGCGCCGAATGACCTGTTGCAGGAAGAGCGCGGACAGCGCCAGCGCCAGGAATTGCGCGACTACAACATATCCGCCAGTTGGCAACATCTCTGGTCAGCCAATACCGTCATTAACGCGGCCTTCTTTAACCGCCGGCATGAATCGGAGCTGTTCGGCAGCGAAGCCGACGTCCCGATCTTCGCCCAACAGGATCGCGCGCACATGCGCTCGGGTTTCATCGCCAGTCTGACGCATCAAATCGGCAATCAGGCCGGCGCGCGCACGGGCGGCCACACCATCAAAGCCGGCGTCGAAACCAGCCGCGTCGCCCCGCGCGAGTTCTTTACTTTTTTCATCACGGACGAGGATGTGGCCGAAGACCGCGAGATCAGCGACGCCGCGTTGAAGTATGACAGAGACGACCCGTTTCTTTTTCGTGACAGGCGCGTGCGCGGGCAATTCTCTTTCTACGCGCAGGACCAGTTTTCGCCGCTTCGCAATCTGACGGCGCAGGTCGGACTGCGTTACGATCACAGCAGCCTGCTGGTCTCGGATCAACAGGTCAGCCCGCGCCTCGGAGTAATCTATTTCATCCCGAAGACGAAGACCGCGTTGCGCGCCTCGTTCAATCGCCTGTTTCAGCCGCCACAGGTAGACAACCTGTTGCTCTCTTCATCGGAGATGGCGCGCAGCTTGTCGCCGTTCGGCGGCGGCGGCGGCGCGGACATTCATCCTGAAAAGCTATCCGCATACGAAGCCGGGTTCGCGCAGGATTTCGGAGGCTGGGTTCGGTTGGACGCCGCATTCTGGCGCCGCGACTTTCGCAACGTCGGCGACCCGAACGTCTTCTTCAATACGACGATCATCTTTCCGAACAGTGTGGCCAAAGGCTTCTCCCGCGGCGTTGACCTGCGGCTGGACACGCCGGAACGCCGAGGCTGGTCAGGCTGGCTAAGCTATACGAATATGCGCATTCTGCAAACCGGCCCGATCAACGGCGGATTGTTTCTGACCAATGAGTTCATAGAAACCGGCCCCGGCGTCAAATTCGTTCCCGATCAGGATCAGCGCAACACCGGCGCATTCGGCGTCATTTATCAACATCATCG
>Ga0137410_10001212_pt1 | contig 17790 bp, 14 predicted proteins | sample CZODoug1_16funga_FD_108878 | JGI IMG/M metagenome (GOLD analysis project Ga0137410, IMG submission 108878) | Vadose zone soil fungal communities from Angelo Coast Range Reserve, California, USA - CZODoug1_16fungal (Illumina Assembly) | ecosystem: Environmental > Terrestrial > Soil > Vadose zone... | reverse complement strand
GAAGGTGATCGTCCGGCCCCCGCCCCCCCCGTTCGCCCGCTCGATATAGCCTGACAGGCTGTTCACGCGGTCGATGCTCCCCGTCTTGGCGATCACGCGGCCCTCGAGCGGTGTGCCCACGAACCGTTTGAGCAGCGAGCCGGGTTGACCGGCGTGCGGCAGGCCCGCCACGAACGGCCCGCCCTTCGGGTGGCGATGCATGTACGCGAGCAGCTTGGCGAACGCTTGCGGCGTAACGAGGTTGCCCGCCGCGAGCCCCGAACCGTCCTCGAGGGCGAACGCGGTCGAGTCGATCTTCACCGAGTCGGTCAGGAACCCGCGCTCGACGCCGAGCCCCGCCTCCCACGAGCCCGCACTCTTCAGCTCCCGGCCCAGGATCTTGAGCAGCATTTCGGCGAACCAGTTCTGGCTCGAGTTGAGAATCGGGAAGATGATGTCCGGGAGCGGCCGGCCCGGGAAGTCGACGAGCGGCGAGGAGCAGCAGCGCACGGTGCGGTAGGCGAGCGAATCGGTCGTGCCCACTGCACCGCCTTCGACGGCCACACCGCGGCGGGCGAGCGCGGCGGTGAGCGCCCGCGCGGCGTACAGATTCGGGTCGGGGAGCGCCACGCTCTCCACCCGGGTCTTCCTCCCGAGCGCGACCGTTCCCTCCGCCCGGATGCTCCAGCCGCCCCCCGTCCGGAAGAAGTTGTCGCCGATCGTGGAGGCCGACTCGGCCGCGACCGTGCGGGCGCGGTTCTCGAACGTGATCAACCCGAGGTCCGGGGACCAGACGATCACCGGCGGCGCGTCGAGGGCGGGACCGGGGTCGATCCGGAAGTCTACGCTGTTGTCATGGAAGCCGAGCCCCGACACGGGCGCCGCGTACCACCAGGTGAGGTCCCAGGCGTTCCACCCGTAGTGAATCATGGTGGGCTCGAAATAGGAGCCGTCGCCCACGAGCTTTCCCGTGATCCGTCGGATCCCTCTGGCCCGGACCGAGTCGGCGATCGCGTCGATGGCCGTGAAGCTCGAATCGCACACGCCCGGCGCCAGGGTGTCGACGCCGAAGCAGCGCGCGGACCACGTGGGATCGCCCCGCCCGTACAAGATCAGGTCACCCTGCAGCACCCCGGCGTCTACCCGGCCGTTCACGTACAGGCTCGTGGTCACGCGATAGTCCGCCGGGAGCAGCACGGCTGCCGCCGCCGTGACGACCAGCTTGGTGTTGCTGGCGGGCACCGAGAAGCGATCGGCGTTGCGCTGGTACAGGACCCGGCCGCGGTCGTCCACGACGTAGATGCCCCAGGTGGCGCGGTTGAACGGGGGCGCGTCGATCAGCTGGGCGAGCCGCTGCTCGAGCGATCCCTTGAGCGGCGTGGTGCGCGGCCGAGCGGCCGGCGTCTGGGCCACGACCGCGGAGCTAATCGTAAGCGATGCGAGGATCAGCTTTCGCATAGACCAGGTCCGTCACGAGGTTCACCAGCAGGAACACCAGGGACATGAAGAGGATGCTCCCTTGAATCGCGGGGAGATCCCGCTTCTCGATCGCGCTCAACACGTAGCGGCCGAGGCCCGGCCATCCGAAGATCGTCTCCGTGAGGATGCTGCCGGTGAGGTAGCTCCCCGTGTCGAGTCCGATCACGGTAATCACCGGGATCAGCGCGTTGCGGAAGGCGTGGCGCAGGATCACCGCCGCCTCGCTCAACCCCTTGGCCCGGGCGGTGCGGACGAAGTCGCTGGACAGCACGTCCAGCATCGCGGCGCGGGTCATGCGTGCCAGGAACGCGATGGAGCGCATGCCGAGGGTCAGCGCCGGTAGCACGAGGTACGCGAGCCCGCCTGAGCCCGACGGCGGGAGCCAGCGCAGCGCCAGCGCGAACAAGAGGATGAGGAGCAGTCCCACCCAATACACCGGGAACGATACGCCAAGATACGACACGAGCATGGCGACGCGGTCGACGACTCCCCCCGGCCGGATCGCCGACAGCACGCCGAGCGTGATCCCGCACAGCACGGCGAGCGCCATGGCGGCGAGCGCGAGCTGGACCGTCTTGGGAAAGCGCGCAGCCAGGTCTTGCGCGATGGGCCGCTGGGTGATGTAGGAGCGCCCGAGATCGCCGTGCATCACCGCCCACAGATACCGCCCGAACTGGGCGGGGAGAGGATCATCGAGGTGCAGCTCGGCCCGGAGTCGGGCGATGGTGGCGGTGTCGGCGCGCTCCCCCACCATCGCCGCCACCGGATCCCCGGGCACCACGTTCAGTAACAGGAACGCGACCACCAGCACCCCGAACAGCGTCGGCACCGTCATCAGCAACCGGCGGCCGACGAGGCGCATCACCGTGGTGCGACCCGTGCGCCCGTCCAGCGCTGTCCGTTGAAAATCACCGGCAGATCCCAACCCAGGACCTCTGGGCGCCTAGCCCACAGGTCCGTGGGGAACCAGAGATACAGCCAGGGCGCGGCGCGGTACACCCGCTCGTCGATGCGGCGGTACAGGGCCGTACGCGCGGCGTCGTCCGTGGTGCGGCGAGCGCGGAGGATCAGCGAATCCGTGGCCGGGTCTGCGTAAAACGCATAGTTGCCTCCCGGGCCAAAGCTCCCGGAGTAGAACAGTGGGTAGAGAAAGTTGTCGGCGTCGGGGTAATCGGCCCACCAGTCGAGGATGACCATGTCGGCTTCACCCTTGCGCGCCGCCTCGCGCTGGCTCGACGGGTCGCGCTCGACCAGCTCCACTCGCACCCCCACACCTGTCAGCTGCGCCTGGATGGCCTGTGCCACCCGCGACAACTCGACGTTTGTCCCCGTGCGCCACAGCCGCACGTCGATCCCGCTCGAATACCCCGCGTCGGCGAGGAGCGCACCCGCGGCCGCCGGGTCGTAGCCGTACCCCCGCCGTGTCGTATCGCTCCCGGCGAGCCCCGGCGGGATGGCGCCGTGCGCGAGGACGCCCCGACCACCGTACACGGTGGCGAGGATCTCCGGCACGTTCACGGCCCGGTTGATCGCCTGTCGCACGCGGGGGTCGCGCAGCGGGCCGCGCCGGTTATTCAGGGCCACGTACACCACACGCAGCGCGGGCTTCTCGACCAACTGGTCGGGGCGCTCCCGGCGCCAGCGCGCGGTTTCCCCGAACGGCACCTCGATCACGCTGAGACGGCCGGCCTCGAACTCCGCGGCGCGGGTGAGCGGCTCGGGGATGATCCGCACCCTGAGGGTGTCGCCGGCCGGCGCGCCGCCCCAGTAGCTCGGATTGCGTGCGAACAGCAGGTAGTCGTCGTGCTGCCACGCCACGAAGCGCCACGGTCCAGTGCCCACCGCGCGCTGCGCCAGGTCGCCGGGGGGCGGCGCCGGCACGACGCTCGCCACCGGCATCGCGAGGAACTTGGGAAAGATCGCCAGCGGCTCGGTGAGCGTGAACGCGACGCTCGAGTCCCCATGGACCGTAATGCCGCTCACGTCACCCGCGCGCCCGGCAGCGTACGCTTCAGCCCCGGCGATGGGGTACAGCGGCCACGGCCGACCCCCTTTGGTCGCGGGAGACAAGACGCGCAGCATGCTGGCGCGCACCGCGGCGGCCGTGAGGGGGGTCCCGTCGTGGAACTTGACGCCCGGTCGCAGGTGAAACACGTACCGCCGGCCATTCCCGTCGTCTCCCGCCGTCCAGCGATCGGCCAGCGCCGGAAGGAGACGGCCATCCGCGTCGAACTGGGTGAGTCCGTCGAACGCGAGCGTCACCATCTCACCGGTCGGCACGTCGGTCGAGAGGGCGGGATCGAGAGAGCGCGGGTCGTAGGATTCGTAGTACGTGAGGCCTCGTCCCGCGCCCGCGCTATTCTCCCCGCAGGCCGTGGCTCCTGTGAGGGCGGCGAGAGCAAGACCGAGGAGCACGCGCATGGGATCAGGTGTCGAAAAGGTTGACAGTGCGGCGGGAGGTAGCCAACATAGGGATGCAGCCCGACTGCGTCAATTGCGCGCGCTCCGTTTGACCCTGCTCGTCGCCGTGTTCGCGGCGGCTCCCCTCGCCGCGCAACAAGAACAGCAGCGGGTGGTCCGCGGTCTTTCCTTCGAGGGCAATCACGCGATCGACGACTACACGCTGAGCACCGCGATCGCGACGACGAATTCGAGCGCGTTCGCGACCAGCCCTTTCCTTCGTTGGCTGGGCCTGGGCGAGAAGCGGTCCTTCAATGAGCTCGAGTTCCGTCGCGACGTCGTGCGGTTGATGCTGTTGTACCGCCAGAGCGGGTACATGAACGCCGTGGTGGACACCCTGGTGCGTCGTGAGGGCCGGGACGTGTACGTCAAGTTCCGGATCTACGAGGGCGATCCGGTGCGGCTCGCCGCGCTCGACGTGCTGGGTCTCGACTCGATTCTCGGCGTGGAGCGTTTGAAGCGCGCCCTGCCGCTCCGGGTCGGCGACCCGTTCAACCGCGCGTTGTTCCAGGCCTCCGCCGACACCGTCGTGAGCCGGCTCAAGAACCTCGGGTACCCGTATGCCGACGTCCTCCGCAGCTACGATGTGGACGTCGCAGCGCTGCGCGCGGTGGCGACACTCGAGGCGCTTCCCGGCCCGCGCATGCGGGTGGGGCAGGTGCTGATCATGGGCGCGGATCAGGTGGACACCGCGACGGTGCGCCGTATGCTCTCGGTCAGGCCCGGGGACTGGTTTCGGCAGGATCAGCTGTACGTGACGCAGCGCGACCTGTACGGGCTGGGGATGTTCCGCTCGGTCAACGTGGTGCTCGCGGATACGACCCCGCCGCCCGGCGATTCGGTGCGGGTGGTGGTCCGCGTCGCTGAGGCGCCGCGCCACCGCATCCGGGTCGGGGCGGGGTACGCCTCACTCGATTGCTTCCGGGTGCAGAGCGGGTGGACGGCCTACGACTTCCTCGGCGGCGCCCGCTCGCTCGATCTCACCGGGCAGCTCTCCAAGATCGGCGTCGGCTACCCGACCAACGCGAACTTCAAGCGGAACGTATGCGGCTTCCTGCGCGACGACGACCAGTCCGATACCGCGAACTACAACGCCACGGTGACGCTGCGCCAACCTGCGTTCCTGTCCCCCCGCCACACGGCGAGCTTCGCCGTCTTTGCCGAGCGGCGCTCCGAGTTCAAGGCGTACACGCGCCAGGCGGTGGGCGCGAATGTGGCGGTGACCTTCAACGCCCGGCGCGACGTTCCTGTCACAGTGGCGTACGGCTACTCGGTGGGCCGCACGGCCGCCGACCCGGGGGTGTATTGCCAGCGGTTTCTGGTGTGCAACGATTCCGACCAGGCGTTCCTCGCGAACCGACGGCCGTTCGGGGCGATCACGATCTCGGGCGTGCGCGCGCGGGTGAACTCAGTGCTCGATCCCTCGGTGGGGAGCGTGACGCAGGTGACCCTGGTCCACGCGTCGCGCTACGTGCTCTCCGACACCTTGTACGAGTTCAATCGCGGAGAGCTCGAGGTCTCGAAGTACTATCCGCTGTCGCGCCGCAGCGTGCTCGCCTGGCGACTCCGGGGCGGCACGATTCTGCCCCAGCGCCTCAGCCTGTTGGGCCAGAGCCTAAAATTCGTCCCACCCGATCAGCGCTTCTATGCCGGTGGCCCCAATTCCGTGCGGGGGTTCGCCCGCAACGAGCTGGGCCCGCGCGTGTACGTGTCCGACAGCCTGGAAGTCAGTGGGACGGACACCACGTACAAGAGCATCCAGGCGTCACCCACCGGTGGGAACACCGTGTTCACCGCCAACCTGGAGCTGCGTTTTCCCAGTCCGGTCTTTCCCGACCGCGTGCGCTTGGGCCTCTTCGTGGACGTGGGGCAGGTGTGGGAGCGCGGAGACACCGGCACGACGGTCAGCGGCATCCGCGTCACTCCGGGGCTGGGGTTGAGGTTCATCACGCCGCTCGGCCCGGTGCGGCTCGACGCCGCCTATAACGGCTACCCGCAGGAGCCCGGCACGCTGTACTTCCTGAACAAAGCGGACAACAGCATCACGGCGACGGGGAGGACGGTGCGTCCCGGGTTGCCGTCGGGCTTCTGGCGACGGGTGGTCGTGCAGTTCGCCGTGGGCCAGGCTTTCTAGATGATACGCCGCTCCCTTGGGGCCGCGCTGTGGACGCTGGTGGGCCTGCTCGCCGGCTTTCTGGGAGCGCTCTCATCACTCGTCGGCACGGGGGCCGGGCGCGCGCTGCTGGCGCGCGTCAGCGAGGGAGCGCTGCGTCAGGCCTTCACCGGGATGGTCGAGATCGGCGACGTGCGGGGGTCGCTCCTCACCGGGCTGACCCTCTCTCAAGTCCGGCTGTTCGACGCGGACACGACGCTCGTGGCCTGGCTGCCGCAGGCCAACCTGAGCTACAACCCGTTCGACTTCGCGGCCGGCAGAGTCGTGTTCTTCGAGTTCGACCTGCGCCGGCCGGTGATCAACATCGTGCAGCACCCGAACGGCCGGCTCAACATCGAAGAGCTGTTGCGCCTCGGGGGTCCGGACAAGGGCCCGCACGGGCCGGCCACACTGATCCTGTTCCGCAACGTCCGCATCACGGACGGGACGGTGACGCTGCGACTGCAGGCGAAGCGGCCCGAGCCGGGCGACTCGAGCCTCGAGATCGCGACCGATGACCCCAACGGACGGTTGCGCGTCCGCCGCTTCGAGCACGTCGACGCGCGGCTCTCCGCCTTGCAGGTGTCCTCCCCGCGCGAGCGGGGAATCCGCATCGACATCTCCCGACTGGCCATGGAGAGCTCGGACCCCGGGGTGCAGGTCGTGGACGCGGCGGGACGGCTGCGGGTGATCGGTGACTCGACGGACGTGCAGCTGGCGCGCGTGCGACTGCCGCGCTCAGCGCTGCGCGACGCGCGCGGCACGGTCCGCTGGCCGCATGGCCCCCTGCTCTTCGATCTGCGGCTGCACGCGGACTCGGCGACGCTCGACGATTTTCAATTCATCGATCGGCGCTTCGCCGGCCTTCCGGGCGCCGGCGTGGTGTCGGGCGACGTGCGGTTGCGCTCGCACGGCGAACGGGTGCTCGAGGTCGGGCTGGACCCGCTGCGCCTGGCGTACGGGGGCGGCACGGTCGGGGGCCGGCTCATCGCGTTCAGCGCCCCGGACTCGGGGCTCGTCGCGCTGCGCGACCTGGACCTGGACGCCCGCGAGTTCGACCTCGAGTTCGCCCGGCCCTTCCTCGATACGCTGCCCTTCGCGGGACGCCTCACCGGACATACGATCGCCACAGGGCCGCTCGCGGGCCTCTCCCTCGAGGCCGACTGGTCGTTCCGCGACTCGCTCGTTCCGGGATGGCCCGAAAGCCGCATCCGTGGGAAGGGCGAAGTGAACCTCAAGGCCGCCGACGGCATGCGATTTCAACCGTTTTCGGTCGAGGCGTCGAGCGTCGACTTGGGCACGGTCGCACAGCTCGCGCCGGCGGTGCGACTGCACGGAACGCTCTTTGTCGCGGGGACGCTCAACGGACCGCTGCGCGACGCGCAATTCGCGGGTACGCTCGAGCACCGGGATGGGGAGCTGCCCCCGAGCGTGCTGACGGGGAGCATGCGTCTCGACACGCGGAGTGAGACGCTCGGCATCTACGCTGATGTGACGGCGGACTCGCTGTCGTTCGACGGGTTGCGGGGCAGCTTCCCGACGCTGCCGCTCCAAGGCGCCGTGACGGGGCCCGTGAAGCTCGCCGGCCCGCTCGACGCGCTGGAGACGCACGTCGTTCTGCACTCGCCCGGCGGCGATGTGCGCGGCGACGGGACATTGATGCTCGACCTGCCGCACTATGGCGCGCAGGACATGCAGGTCACGGCCCGCGACCTCGACCTCGCACACTGGCTCGGCCGGGTGGCTCCCCCGTCACGCCTGAACTTCACGATCCGGGCAGATTTTGCGGGCGACAGCGCGGTGTCGCCGCTCGGGACGGTGCAGGCGATCCTCGAGCCTTCGCGGCTCGCCGGCGCCGGCATAGACTCGGGGGCCGTGCACGTGCGGTTCGCCGACCGGCGGCTGTACGTGGACTCCTTGCGCGTCGCGCAGCCGGGTCACATCACCACGGGGTCGGGCTCGTTGGGATGGACTCGCGGGACGCGGGGCCAGCTGGCGCTCGACTTCGACGCCGACAGTCTCAACGTGCTCGACCCGCTCATCCGCTGGCTCGCGGGCGATGCCCCGGACGCGCTGGCCGGCCCCGGCGGAGGGGTCGAGGGAACCGAGCCGCTGGCCGGCTCGGCGCGCGTGCTCCTCAGGCTCGAGGGCTCGCTCGACTCGCTCGGTCTCGACGCACGCGCCAGCGTCGAGCGGCTTGCGTGGCGTGCGTGGCGGGTCCCTGCCGGCCGGGGTCACTTCACCTGGCAACCGGGTCCCGCCCCGACGTTCGCGCTCGACGCGACACTGGACTCGATTGCCCACGGCGTGTTCGGATTCTCCGGGGCGTTCGCCGCGGCTCGCGGGACGCCCGACTCGCTCACCTGGCTGGCACGCGCGCGCATCGGCGAGGGCGGCGCGTTTCTCGCCGGGGGCCGGTTCGCCCGCCGCGCCGACCTAGCGGGAAGCACCGCGCTCGCGATCGGCGTGGACTCGCTGGCCGTCCAGCTCCCCGGCGATGTGTGGGTGCTCGAGCGGCCCACCGAACTGACGGTGACCGACTCTGCGGCTACGGTGACCGGGCTGGTGCTTCAGAGCGCGTACGGATCCGGCAAGCTGGTCCTCGAGGGCGCCCTGCCGACGCGCGGTCGGGCGGACGCCCACCTCCAGCTGGAGGCGTTCCCGCTGGTGGGACTGTACGCGCTGCTCGAGCAGGACACGGCGGGCGTGGGTGGGACGGTCACGGCCACCGCCGGGTTGTCGGGTACGCGGGCCAGCCCCGTCTCGAGTGGGTCGTTCTCGCTCTCGAACGGGGTATTCGGCGAGTTCCGGGCGCCGTTTGTGGACGGGACGTTCGACTACCACGAGCGGCGTCTCCGCGGAGCGCTCCACTTGTGGCGCTCGGGCCAGCAGATCCTCGACGTCCAGGCGTACCTGCCGCTGGACCTCGCCCTCGAGTCCGTGCCGCGCCGCCAGCTTCCCGACACCCTGTCGGTCGGTGCGAGGGCGGACAGCGTGGACCTCTCCGTTCTCGAGGCGCTCACGCCATCCCTGCAGCGCGTGACCGGCGTGTTCTCGGCGGATCTGGGAATCGCGGGGACGTGGGACGCGCCGCGCCTGCGGGGCGACCTGCAGATCGCCAATGCGGCCGCGACCATCCCGACCCTGAGCGTGCGCTACGAGGACGTCAACGGGCGTCTCACCTTCTCGGGCGACACGATTGCCATCCAGTCGCTGTCGGCCCGAAGCGAGCGCGGCCGGGCCGACTTCACCGGCATCGTGCGGCTCGAGCAGCTGACGCACCCGGTGCTCGACCTGCAGATCGCCGCGGACCAGTTCAAGGCGCTGGACTTGAAGAACAACGTGGCGATCACCGCCAGCGGCCGGCTGTCGCTCAAGGGGCCGGTCTTCGGCGCCAGGCTCACCGGTCACGCCGAGGTGACGTCGGGCGCCCTGTATTTCGCCGACCTGGTGCAGAAGCGGATCGTGAACTTGGACGAGCTCGCGGACACGTCGCTCGCAGCGCTGATTCAGCAGCAGCGGCTCGGCCCCGAGTTCGAGAACGTGTTTCTCGACAGCCTGCGGATCGACGACCTCGAGCTCGAAATGGGCAGCGACGTGTGGCTCCGCTCGGACGAGGCGAACATCCAGCTCGCCGGCTCCGTACGGCTCACCAAGCAGCGCAATCAGTACCTCGTGAGCGGTACGCTGCAGGCGGTGCGGGGGACCTATCGGCTGAAGGTGGGTCCGGTGTCGCGCGAGTTTGTCGTCACCGACGGGACGGTGCGGTACTTCGGCACTCCCGATCAGGACGCGGCGCTCGACATCAAGGCGAAGCACGTCGTCCATCCCGTGGGTCAGCCTGAGGACATCACCGTGGTGGCCCATATCGGCGGCACGCTGCTGGTGCCGAAGGTCACGCTCGAAGCGGAGAAGTACGACCTCTCGCAGACCGAGATCATCGCGCTGACCCTGTTCGGCAAGAGGATCGTGGAATTGGCGGGCGACCAGGGAATCGCGGACCAGCGAGCCGTGGTGCAGAGCGCCCTTGCGATCCTGTCGGGTGAAATCGAGCAGACGATCGTGTCGGGCGGCGTGCCGGTGGACTACGTCGAGATCCGCCCCGGCGGCGGCGGGCAAGGAGCCGCCGTCGTCCCCTGGAACCTGGCCGTGGGGCGCCAGCTCGGCCCCAAGACGTTCCTCGTGGTGAATGCGGGGTTCTGCTCGGGAGGCCAAGTGGGGGTGCAGAACATGCTCGGCCTGTCGCTGCAGTTCCGGATCAGCCCTGAGTGGCGTACGGAAGCGAGCTTCGCGCCGGTGCAGACGTGCTTCATCGATGCGAACGCGACGGGGGGGAACACGGTGCCGCGGCAGGTCGGTCTCGACCTCTTCTGGGAGAAGCGCTACTGACCATGGCTCGCGCACTGCTGATCGCCAACCCTGCGGCGGCGCGCACCGAGGCACGCGCGGTCGCCACGGTCCGGGACACGCTGCGGCGCGGCGGCTGGACCGTGGAGGTGCTCGCCACCGCTCGGGCGGGCGACGCGCGACGCTTCGCCCGCGAAGCGCGGGCCCAGGGCTTCGATGCCCTCGTCTGCTACGGAGGCGACGGCACGGCCATGGAGATCGCCGCCGGCGCCGTGAACAGCGGCATCCCGCTCGGGCTGGTCCCGGGCGGCACGGGGAACCTGCTCGCCGGCAACCTGCGGCTGCCGCGCGACCCGGCGGCGGCGGCTCGCGTGATCCTGGCCGGCCGCACCGCGGCGATCGACCTGGGCAGCGTGGAGCGCGCCGACGGCACGCACTATTTCGCCGTGTGCGGCGGCACGGGCTTCGACGCCCAGCTGATGGCGGGCACGGCGGCCGCCGAGAAGCACCGCTGGAAGATGGCGGCGTACGTGATGCGGGCGTTCGTCGCGCTCCCCACCGTCACGAGTCCGCTCCACCGCGTGACCGTGGACGGGGTCGCGCATGAGCTGCCGGCGGCCATGGTGCTGGTCGCGAACTGCGGGGAGCTGGTGCCGCCGTTCCTCCGGCTACGGCGTGACATCGCGCCGGACGACGGCTGGCTGGACGTGCTCGTGCTGCGCGCTGAAGGCGTGTTTCAGAGTCTGAGCGCGTTCTTCGAGCTGGCGCTCCGGCCCGCGAATGGGACGCGACGGTTGTGGTTCGGCCGCGGCCGCACCGTGCGCGTCGAAGTGCTCGAGGGCCCCCCGCGGCCGATGCAGCTCGACGGCGAGCCGTGGGGTGACGCGCCCTTCGAGGCACGGCTGCTCCCGGCCGCGCTCCCCGTCATCGTGGATCCAGCTACGGCGCCGCTCGGCGCGTCACGCCGTGGCTGACAGCATCCTCTTGATCGACAACGACGCCGACGTGCTACGCGCCGTGGGGGATTACTTCGAGGGGATCGGCTACGAAGTGGGGCGCTCCGATGCCGCCGAGGCGGGCTTCGAGGCGTTCGATCGCATGCGCCCCGATGTTGTGATCCTCGACCTGCACCTTCTCGATCTCGGCGGCTTGGACGTCCTCGAGCGGCTGCGGTCCCAGGGAGGCTCCGTCATTCTCCTCACCGGCCAGGGTGACATGGAGACCGCAGTGCGCGCCATGCAGCTCGGCGCCGAGCACTTCGTCACCAAGCCCGTGGACCTGAACCACCTCGCCACCGCCGCGGCGCGCGTGTGCGCCGAGGTCCGTTTGATGCGTGAGAACGCGTTGCTGCGCGAAGCGCTAGACCGACTCGTTTCCGACCTGCGCACCAGTGGGGGGGAACAGCGCCATCGGCCCCAGCCGCTCGCCGAGGTGGAGCGCCTACACATTGAGAAAACGCTTAGGTTCCACGAGGGGAACCGCACCCGAGCGGCCCACGAGCTCGGGATTTCGCGCGCGACGCTGATCAATAAGATTAAGGTCTACGGGCTCGACATCTGAGGGGATTATGACCGACAAGCCGAAGCTGATGGAGCACGACGCGATGGTGTGCCGCTCTTGCGGCAATGAGGAGCGCGCCTCGGAAGGCTATCCCTGCGCCGACTGCGGTACTTTCATCTGTCTCATCTGCTCCTTCCGTGGCGTCACGCGCTGCAAGACGTGTGACGAGAAAGCCAAGGCCTCGCAGAAAGCTTAACCCGCTCCCCCCGCTCCCCGCCGCTTCCGGATCTCGCGCGTCACGTCGTCGGGCGACGTGCCGAGCTCCTTCGCCAGTTTCTCGATGGCGTCGCTCGCTCCCGGCCAGTCCCCCGCCGCCGCGAGCGCGGTGAGCGCGACGTCCTCGACCACCGTGGTCCGCTCCTCCAGGTCGCGCGTGCGCACGGCGACCTCGCGCGCGAGCCACTGCTCCAGCTCGCGGCGGTCGATCTCGAGCTGCCGCTGCCGCAGCCCACTCTGCAGCGACATCTCCAGCTCGTCCAGGTCGACCGGCTTGATGAGGTAGTCATACGCCCCAAGCTTGAGGCACTCGATGGCCGTGCGGGGCTCGTCGATCGCCGTGAGCATGATGATGGCGAGGTCCGAGTCGGCCGCGAGCGCCTTGGGTACGAGCTCCACGCCGCTCATGTTTGGCATGCGGATGTCGGAGAGCATCATCTGAGGCTGCTCCGCGGCCTGGCGATCCAGCGCCTCGGCGCCGCTCGCGGCCTGCAACACACGATAGCCGAGCCGCGTGAGAAACCGATCGAGTGCCTGGCGGATGCCGTCTTCATCGTCGACCACCAGCACGGTGGTCGGGGGGCTCTGCGCGTCGGGGTTGGGCATGGCGCTAACGTATGTGCCCTCCACAACCCGAGCAAGCCGAGCTATGCTTCGCGCTCCCATGGCGTCCTCCGTTTCGTCCAACCTCGCCGCTGTCCGAGGCATTTCCGTAGGGCACTGGACCGACCTCGAACGGGCCACCGGATGCAGCGTGGTGCTCGGGCCGGAGGGTGGGATGCGCGCCGCCTGCGCGATCCGCGGCCGCGCCACTGGAACCCGCGAGATCGACGCGCTCAATCCCCGCCACCTGGTCGACCGCATCGACGCCATTTTGCTGACCGGCGGCTCGGCCTACGGTCTCGGCGCGGCGGACGGCGTGATGCGCTGGCTCAAGGAACGCGGGCGCGGCCTGCCGGTGGGGTCCGCCGGCATCGTGCCGATCGTGCCGACCGCCGTGATCTTCGACTTCGATCTGGCCCCCGGGGGCAAGGCGGACCGCTGGCCGACGGCGGACGACGCCTATCGCGCGTGCACCGCCGCGTCGGGAGAGGGCGACGTCGCCGAAGGGTCGGTGGGCGCGGGCACCGGAGCCACCGTGGGCAAGGCGCTGGGGCCGCGCGCCGCCATGAAGGGCGGCGTGGGAAGCTGGGCCGCGAGCGGCGGCGACATCGTCGTCGGCGCGCTGGTGGTGGTGAACGCGGTCGGCAACATCCTCGACGGCTCGGGGGCGATCCTCGCGGGAGCCCGCGGCGCGGATGGCAGCTTGGTGGACGCCCTGGCGCATTTCGCCCGGGGGGGCGCCCCGTTCGGCGCAGCAGGGGGGGCGCGCAATACGACGCTCGCCGTGGTTGCGACCAACGCGACGCTGGACCGCACCGGCCTCGAGGCCCTGGCCCACGCGGCCGGCGACGCGCTGGCGCGGCGCATCGTTCCCTACGGCACGCTGTTCGACGGCGACGTGGTGTTCGCGGTGAGCACCGCCGCCGCGGCGCCCGCGACCCCGCTGCAAGCCGAGGCCCTCGCGGCGCTCGCCGTGCCCATCGCGGTGGAGCGCGCCGTGCGGCTCGCGCGGGGACTCGGGGACGTCCCGGGTCTCGCTGACAGCGGGGGCCGGTGACCGATCGTCTCGAGCGCGATATCGCCGACGTCGCGCGCAAGTGGGTGCCCGACCCGCGGCTTGGCGTGCTCGAGGTGACGGTCGAGCCGCAGCGGGTGGCCGGCTGCACCACCAGCCGCGACGCCCTGGCGGCCCTGCGGCGCATCGCACGCGACGCCGGCCGCGCGGCCGACGTCCGGCTGCTCCCGGACGCCTCCGTCCGTGACGAGCCGGCGGCCGTGGTCACGGCCGCCGTCGCGCCGCTGCTGCGCGAGCCGCGCATCGCCGCGGACCGTGCGAGCGAGGCCCTGCACGGCGAGTCGCTCGCGCTGCTCGAGCGGCGCGAAGAGGGAGGGGCATGGCTGCGCGTGCGCGCAGGCGACGGCTACCACGCGTGGACCCCCGCCGGCTATCTGGCCGTCGGACCGACCGAATGGGCGGACGACTGGAGCACGCGGGCCATCGGACGCTCACTCGGTGCCGAGCTCAAGTTCGAGGATCAGCGCCTCCGCCTTGCAGTGGGCGCGCGTGTCGCGCTGCGCCGGAACGGGCAAGTCGAGACCGCGGACGGACGCGGGTGGAATGTGAGCGCTGGCGTTGTCCGGCGGGAATCGGAGCTCCGAGCCGAGGCGCGCCGCCTCGCGCCGCCGGAATGGGCGCTCCGCTGGTTCTCCGGCGCCCCGTATCTGTGGGGCGGGCGCACCGAGTGGGGCGTCGACTGCTCCGGCCTGGTCCAAGGAACGTACGCGGCCCGGGGGATCGCGCTCCCCCGCGACTCGGACCTCCAGTCGCTCGTGGGGCGGGAGGTGAAGATCGACCCCGCCGGATCGGGCTACGAGGCGGGCGACCTGCTGTGCTTCGCGGACGGGCGCCGGGTTTCCCATGTGGCCCTGTGGGCGGGAGCGGGTCGGATCGTGCACTCCGCGCTGTCGCGCGGCGGCGTCGGATCAGACGACCTGCTCGGCGAGACGCCCGGCGCAAAGCGGCTGCGTGACTTGCTGGTGGCGGTGCGGCGGCCGAATGTTCGACGGTAGGTCGATCTACCACACCGGTAACCCCTCCACTGGTCCACGTATCGGTCGATTATGTTTGCGGCATGAAGCTCGTTCTGTTCGACATCGATGGGACGCTCCTCTGGACCGACGGCGCGGGGCGCCGGGCGATCCAGCGCGCGCTCGTCGACGAGGCCGGTACCGCCGGGCCTATCGACCGCTACCGTTTCGACGGGAAGACCGACCCGCAGATCGTGCAGGACCTCCTGTCGCTCGCCGGGCATGCGGGAGCGGAGAACGCGACCGTGATCCAGGCTGTCTGTCGGCGCTACGTGGATCATCTCCGCACCGAGCTGGAGCGGCCGGCACAGACGACCCGGCTCATGGCGGGGATCGCCGACTTGCTGGCGGCGCTCGAGCCGCACGAGGCGCGTCGCCGGGCGCTGGTCGGCCTCCTCACGGGCAACGTCGCCCCGGGGGCCGTCCTGAAGCTCCGATCGGCCGGACTCGACCCCGCGCGCTTTCGGGTCGGGGCGTACGGCTCGGACTCCGCCCGGCGCGCCGAGCTCCCAGCGGTCGCCGCTGCGCGCGCGGCGGCGCTCACGGGTGTGACCTTCACGGGATCGGACGTGATCATCGTGGGCGACACCCCGGACGATGTGGCCTGCGGCCGGCCGATCGGCGCGCGCACCCTCGCAGTCGCCACCGGCTCCTACGATACCGCCGCGCTGCGCGCGACCGGTGCGGCGTTCGTTTTCGAGACCCTGGCCGACACGGCCGCGGTGCTCGACGCCATCTTCACGTGAGCCACCTCTCAGCCTCCCCGGGGGACGAGCTCGAGGTCAAGGCGCGGGTCGACGATCCCGACGGGCTTGGGGCCGCGCTGGTGCGCGCCGGGGCGACGCTCGACTTTCGTGGCGACATGATCGACCGACGGTTCGATCGGAGCCGCACGCTCGCGGACCGCGACCACGTGCTGCGCCTGCGAGAGTTCCGACCGGCCGATGGCACCCCGGCCTACGGGGTGCTGGGGTGGAAGGGTCCCACTTCACAGCGCGGGAGGTACCGTCACCGCGCCGAAGCGGAGGCGCGCGTCGCGACCCCCGACGCGGTCGTGACGATCCTCGAACAGTTGGGGTTCGCGGTTTCGCTGCGCATCGACCGTCGGGTGGAGGTGTATCGGCTCGGCCAGGCCGTGCTGCGCCTCGAGTGGTATCCGGCGATGGACGTGTTGCTCGAGGTCGAAGGCGAGCCGTCCGAGATCGAGCGCGCGATCGCCGCCACGGGCCTCGCGCGGGACCGGTTTCTTCCCGAGTCGCTGCCGTACTTCGTGGCCCAGTACGAGGCCCGGACTGGCCGGGCCGCCCTCATCGCCCGATGAGCGCGCCCGTGAAGATCCCGATGCCGCTGCGCGTCCCCGAGCTCGCGCCGTCGCTCGGCCGCGTCCTCGTGCCCCGCCGTCTGGAGGAGCCGTGGGTTCCGCTCGACGACATCCGCGAGGAGCTCGCGACACGCGTGATGGAGCTGGCGGGTGAAGCGCGGGCCGCCGGCGCGCGCGAGGATCGCGACGGCGTGCTCGGCGCGGTGAGCCGGCGTGCCTGGCTCGCCGCATGGGAAGCTGCGGTCCGCCGGGCCGGCGAGCGCGTGACCGCCGCGCTCGACGGCGAGATCGAGCGAGCCGCGCGCCGTGTACGGATGCCCCGGGGGCCGCGCCGCCGCCTCCTGCTCGCCGCGTCCGAGAAGCGGGCGATCGCCGCCCGGCTCGCCGCAGGCGGCGAAACACTCGTGGCCGCCCTGGATGCGCTCGATGCGGTCGGCGCGCGCGTGCGCGAGGCGAGCGTGCTCGACAAGGGGGCGCACGCCGAGTGGCAGGAGGCGCTCCGCACCGCCGCGCGCCGCCTCGAGGCGGCGTGGCTCGCCCTCGAGACGCAGGTCGCCGACGAGGAGCGCCGCTGGGGAGGCGAGATCGACGGGGTTACCCGCTGGCGACCGTCGCTCTGGCCGCTGGTGGTGCTGTGGACGCCGCTCACCGTGGCGCTGGTATGGCTCGGACTGGTGCTGGGCGGCTACCTCCCTGCCCCCGCATGGCTCGCGGCGCGCCTCGGCTTCTGAGCGGCGGGCCGTGACCGCGATCGGCGTCGGTGTCGATCTGGTCGAAGTGTCCCGCGTCGCCGCCATCATCGCGGACAAGGGATCGCGCGTCTTCGAGCGCTTGCTCACGCCCACCGAGCGCGCCTACTGCGAGAGTCGGCCGGACCCCGCCACCCACGTGGCGGTGCGGCTCGCCGCCAAGGAGGCGGTCTACAAGGCGCTGCAGGGAAGCGAGGCGGCGCGGGGGATCGGCTGGCGGGAGATCGAAGTGATCCGCGCGCCCGACGGCAGGCCCGATGTTCGTCTCACCGGGTTCGCTGCGGCCCGGGCTGAGCAGTTAGGGGTGGAGCGCGTGCTCCTGTCTCTCTCGCATACCCACCAGGCGGCCGTCGCCGTGGTCGTCCTGGAGCGGGAGTGATCCGTCCGCTTGAATTCCCGACTATTTTACTCTAGTATTTGACACCCCCTTATTGAGAATCATTCCCATCTACTGTAAGCCCCTGCTTGGCTTGCTGTTGAGTACCTGCGTGGCAGTCGGCGCGGCAGGCCAGGCGACCGATTCGTTGTCGGTCTCCCGACGCATCGTGGCGGCAGCCTCGCTCGCCGCCAAGGAATACGCGATCGGGGTCGCGCCGCGGGGTGGCCGCGTTACCGTACCGGAGGAGGTCTCGGAGGCGAGACAGTTCCTGGAGCAGGCGCGGCTGGACGTGGGGTCCCTGCCCACCGCGGTCCGGGCGGTGGCCGACTCGGCTCTCGCGGCTCTGGAGGCGATGATCGATCGCGTGGCTCCGCCCGACTCTGTGTCCCAGCGAGCGGGAACGTTGATCCAGCGGATCGCCGCCGCGGCGGGGGGGGCGCTCGATCCTTATCCGCAG
>Ga0137410_10001211_pt1 | contig 17792 bp, 13 predicted proteins | sample CZODoug1_16funga_FD_108878 | JGI IMG/M metagenome (GOLD analysis project Ga0137410, IMG submission 108878) | Vadose zone soil fungal communities from Angelo Coast Range Reserve, California, USA - CZODoug1_16fungal (Illumina Assembly) | ecosystem: Environmental > Terrestrial > Soil > Vadose zone... | reverse complement strand
TGTCAAACAAACCGTAGACAGTCAGTAAGAAGATCTTTTTCCCTTGACAGCCCTTTCATAGAACAACTCGTTGGACGCGAGCGGCGGGAGCGCCTCTCGCGACTTGCTTGGTGCGGCAGAGGCTGCTTTGATGCGCGCCGCCGCGTCAACTCAGACGTTGGGCCACTTGATGAATATCGTAAAACAGATCTTTGTTGGCGGGCGTCTTGCTAATCAGCTCATTCGGGCTGATTTGTTTTCCCGGCTAGCCAGCGAAGCCAATGCTGATTCCAGGAATTCTAATTTATGCCATCTTCGTCTTCTTTCCATTGCGTCCGAAGAGGTAATATAAATTTATGAAGAAAACTAATAGCAATAAAAAGGAGTTGTCACCAGGACAACGTGAAGAACTCCTCAGAGCATTGAAAGCCCGTTTCGAGAAAAACATGAACCGCCATAAAGGTCTTGAATGGGCTAGAGTACAAGCAAAGCTGGAGGCTGATATCGGAAAACTGTGGTCACTCAATGAAATGGAAAGAACCGGTGGTGAACCGGATGTTGTCGGGTTTGATAAAAGGACGGGCGAATACATTTTTTTTGATTGTTCAGCGGAAAGTCCTAAAGGCCGCAGAAGTGTTTGTTACGACCGTGAAGCGCTGGAGTCAAGGAAAGAACATAAACCAAAAAATTCCGCTATGGATATGGCGACTGCCATGGGCATTGAACTTTTAACGGAAGAGCAATATCGGGAACTGCAGAAACTTGGAAAATTCGATACGAAAACGTCGAGCTGGGTGAAAACACCTGCTGATATTAGAAAACTTGGCGGCGCCCTCTTTTGTGATCGCCGCTACGACCATGTCTTTGTCTGTCACAATGGTGCGGAATCCTACTATGCCGCCAGGGGGTTCCGTGGCTCGCTAAGGGTCTAAATATTGCACAGACAGCGAAGTGCGAAGCTATTGGATGGGTTGTTCTTGACGGTCCGCAGGGTCATTCACTAGGAGTAAATATTCATCGGCCTGGTCAACAACGCCATCGGATCGTCCACATTCAAAGCTTCGCGCACAAAGAATGGCTCGCCGGCGGCGACGCCGATAAGCGAGCCAAAATAGCGCATGCGGTATTCCATCTGATCCAGAAAGCCCGGCTGGCTGATTCGGGTCACGGGCTCATTTGATTCCGGGCGATAAAACTGCGACGCATGTGCTTTGATGGCCGCCATCTTTTCCTCAACGAAGTCAGACACGTCAACAATGAATGACGGCACGACGCGACGCGAGAAGAGCGAGTGCATGATCGCGGGCATGCGTACGGGCGGCTGTTTTCCTGCTTCGTCGTAGCGCGCCATCGTGCCGAGCCGCGCGGCCTCACGAACAATGCGGCAAGTGTTCGCGTGGTCGGGATGGGGATCGTCCCAGTGGGTGGTGAGCAACACTCTCGGTTTGTGCGCACGCAACACGCGCACGACCGCGGTCCGCGCTTCCTCGGTGGGCCAGATGTGCCCATCCGGTTGGCCCAGGTTGAGCCGCAAGTCGAGCTTCATGATGCGAGCGGCGGCGACCGATTCTTCGGCGCGTAGTTCCGGTGTGCCGCGCGTGCCCATCTCCCCACGCGTCATGTCCAGCACGCCCGTGCGATAACCAAGCGCCTTCAACCTCAGCAAGGTGCCCGACACGGAAAGCTCGGCATCGTCAGGATGGGAAAAAATCGCCAGCGCGTCGAGTTCGAATTGTGATTCGTCCATGACAACTTGAGGTTTAACTGAGGCCACGCGTTTGGTCAAGTGAGGGCGGTGCATGAAATTCAAGACTCGTTTGGAGGCCGGCAATGCCCGCCTCTAAACGTCGCGGATTAGTATATTGGCCCAGCGCCTTTTCTGTTTGTAGCTTCGTCACGAGAGGTTGCGTAGAGTGTGAAACTTGTCGTCCTCGGTTCAGGCACTTCAGTTCCGCACGCCGGTCGGACGGCGGCCGGCTATTGGCTGGAAACGGATGGCGGACGGGCCTTGCTCGACATCAGCCCTGATGCGCCGCATCGCATGGCCCGGGAAGAACTTGATTGGGTTAACCTCGATTCCATCTGGCTTAGTCATTTTCACCTGGATCACATTGGCGGCCTCGCGCCGTTTCTCTTCGGAACACGCTCGGCTCCGCAGACGCAGCAACGCGCTCACCCGCTCCGCGTCCATGGCCCGCTCGGCTTCAGCAAAATCCTGCAGGCAATAGATCAGGCAAATGACTACCGCTTACTCGCCCAGCCGTTTCCAGTGGAGCTATGTGAAATTGAACCCGGAATTGAGTTTGAGTTCCTGCCCGGCGTCAATGCCGTGACACTCTCGACGCCTCATACGAAAGAAAGCCTGGCCATTAGGCTGGAAGACAAGGGTAGCGTGATGGTTTATACGTCCGACACGGGCTACTCGGAAGAGCTTGCCGAATTTGCGAAAGGCGCCAGCCTGTTGTTGATGGAATGTTCTTTTTTCCAGCACAAGCCGGTGGCGACGCATCTGGAATTAACAGACGCGATGCAACTGGCGAGAAAGTCTGCGCCCAAAATGTTGGTGCTAAGCCATCTATATGCCGAGTGGGATGGCGTCGACCTGGCCGGTGAAGCGCGGCAACTTTGGCCCGGCGAAACCATCGCCGCGTTTGACGGTTTGAGATTGGAATTTTAGAATTTTTGTTCAAGCTGAGACACTTCCAGACGCGCGCGATATGCTAAAGTACCGCACGACCAGAAAGCATGCCGGTTAAGCTCTTCAAGAATACTAATCCGGGGATAGAGCATGAGGTGTCCAACCTGTGGCAGACGGGCCAACTGGGCCAGAACCCGCTGTCCTGCTTGTAAAACAAAACTGATTACGTGGTACAACATCGCCGCGATCATCATCGCGGGAGCTTGCTTTGGTGGACTGCTAATTTTGGAGAAGGTGAGTTGAAATTTCAGATCTGAGATCTCAAATCTCAGATCTCAGATTTCGAAAACTAACAGAGTGAAGGCGGTGAGTCTCGCCCCAAGAAACTCACCGCCTTCTCGCGTGCGGTGCTGCCGTAAGTTGGGAGACGTTATTCAGCGCACACGCACGACGATGTTGTTGCTCGTCAGCGCGTTCCCGGTTGCTCGCTGTAATTCCGCGATTGCCTTGTTGAGATCAGTTTGCGCCCGCAGTTCGTTTCCGCGCGCGGTAGTCAAAGCTGTCTGGCGCTCGAGCACCAGAAACACCGTCGACTGGCCGGCGTCGAGTTTTCTTTGTTCGCTCAGATACTGCTGCTCGCTCGCCTGTCGCGCGATGCCTGCGGCGTGCAAGCGCGCCTCCGCGCTGCGCACCACCTGCAAAGCATTCCTTACTTCTACCTGAATCGACTGCTCGAGCTGCTCGCGCTGCGTGGCGATACGCTGGCCCTCAACCAGCGAACGTCCTAACTGCGCCTCGGCGGTGCGGTTCCTGAGCGGCAGGTTAACCTGCACGCCGAGGCGAAAATTATTGAAACGATTGCTCACCAGGTTCCGCAGCGACTGGTCGTAGCCGCCAATTAGAAAAGGCGAGATCGCTTGCGGCGCCAGCGGCGTCAATAACGGTAATCCCGCCCGGTCGAGAAGCAGGTTGACTCTATCTCGCAGCTCCTGCGACGAGGCGCTATTGAACGGATTTCCGGTTCTGCTTTGTATGCCTGCCAAACCAACCATGCCATAGCTGCCAACGAGATCGACTGCCGGCTTGGTCTGCTCGCGAAAATACTTCTGATCGATCTGATTGATTTCTCGCGCGACATTCGACTGTTGCAGCTCCGGCCGGTTTTCCAACGCCGCCTTCAAAGCTTCAGGTAAAGAAGTCTCTGGTGGCGCGAGATCCACGGAATCGGTGGGAACGATCGAGAGGTTCCAAAGGTCAGCCTCGCGGTCCACCGCAATCAGGTTCTTCAAATTGTTTTCGGCGCGGGACACTTCCTCGAGCGAGGTGAACAGAGTTTGTTCGAATCCCGCCACCTGCGCCTCAGCGGCCACGATGTCGATTGGCGCCAGCGCGCCTTCCGCAACCAGACGCTTGTTGTGTTCGAGCTGCAGGCGCGAATCGCGCATGGCGTCCCTTTGCACCTGCAAATTTCTGAGCGCGAAAACCAGGTCCCAGTAGGCGCGCTGCACGCTGGTTATGGTTTCGATCGCCCGTTGCCGAAACTGCGCATCAGTCAACGACAGATTCTTTTTGGCGATCTCAATCTGTCGGCGGTTGTTATCAAAGCGCAGACCTCGAAACAGCGGCTGCGTATAGTTAAAGCTTAACGCCGTCGGGTATTGCGGGCTCAGCGGCACAAACTGATTGTTTGTAGTTTGCCGGATCGATGAAAAGTCCAGGCGATAGTTACCGCCAAACTTTGGTGTTTGTCCTTCGAGCCGCGCGGTTCCGGTGTAGTCGCTCGAAGTGGTGGCTCCGTTTGAGCCTCCGCTCAAGAAACTCGAGATGGGCGTTACAATACGTTCAAAGTAAGTTGACGAGCTGAGCCTTGGGTCGTATGCACCATGCGCTCCTTTAAGGTCAAACTCGGCGATTTTTACATTTTGCCGCGCGACCTCGATGTCCTTGTTGTTTTCCAGCGCCAGCGCCAGGGCCTCGCGAACCGTCAGCGGTTTTTGGCGATCCATGTCCACGCCGACGCGACCAAGCTCGGGCAAAGGTTTCTGCGCCGGATGAAAATCGGGAGCGATGGCGGGCACCTGCAAATCCTGCGGCGATGGAAACGGAGACGGCGTCGGTTCCTGGGCCAGGGCAGAGAGAGTACCGCTAAAGGAAAAGAAGAGAAACGCGAAGACCGCGAGGCTGAACGCAAAGCGCCGCAAAGAAGAATTCCTTCGCGCTCCTTGCGTTGACCTTTGCGGTTTGCTCTGTTGATTTGTCATCACTTCTAAAACTCTCGGTACAACTCTTCAATCGAAAAAGCTCTACTGCCGCGACACCAAACTCAACAACGACGCGGTCGCGCTTGCGGTCTTGCGGCGCGCCCAGGCAAACGCGCCCGTTATCCGCGCGCCGATGAGTCCCCAAACTCTGCTCCGGCTAAGATCATCGAAAAGCGAATAGAAAACGGGCACGGCAAGCAGCGTCAGCAGCAAACACAGCGACTGCCCGCCAACTACCAGGACGCCGATCGAACGGTTCGTTCCCGAACCGGGTCCGCTCGAGATTGTCAGCGGCAACATGCCGGCGACCAGCGCGATCGTAGTCATCAGAATCGGACGCAACCGATCGCGGTTGGCGCGAATGATCGCCTCGAGTCGTTCCATGCCGCGCGCGCGCAACTGGTTCGTGTGATCGATTTGCAGAATTGCGTTTTTCTTAACGACGCCGAAGAGCAGCAGCAGACCCAGCCCGGAAAAAATATTTACCGTCTGCCCCGTGAGCAGCAAGGCGAGAATGCCAAACGGAATCGCCAGCGGCAGTGTCAACAGGATCGTGATCGGGTGAACGAAAGATTCAAACTGGGCCGCAAGGACCATGTACATGAAAACAAACGACAACAGGAACGCGAGCATGAAGTAGTATCCAGCGCGCCCGAGCTCCTTGGAACGGCCCGCCAGTCCGGTCTTGTAAGCCGGGTCGATGCCAATCTCATTCTTAAACGCGTCCATCTTTTGAATTACTGCTTGTTGCGATCCGCCCGGCTTCACGTTGGCCAGCAACGTGACCTGGCGCTGGCGGTTTAGCCGATCGATTGCAGATGGGCCGGTGCCCTCTTCGGTGCGCACCAGATTGTCGAGGCTTACCCAACCAATCTTCGACGAAGAAACAATCATCTGCTTCAGACCCTCGACGCTCGTGCGGTATTGACCAATCGCACGGACACGCACGTTGTACTGATCCGTGCCCGCATTAAAGGTGGAAACTTTTTGGCCGGCCACCAAAGTGTTTAGGGCCTGCGCCACGTCGGCTACCCGAACCCCCAGGTCCCCGGCGCGCGCGCGATCGATAACCACGCGCACTTCGGGCTTACCCGTGACCAGCGATGAGTCGGCATCGACAACGTCCGGAATCGTCTTCATCCTGGCCAACAGCGCCTCGGAATATTTCGTCAGCTTGTCGAGATCGGGACCGCCGATGACATATTGAATGTCCGCATTGCGGAAGCCGCCGCCGGAAATTGCCGCGACTGGCTGCACGCTGGTTCGCAGTTGACCCGGAAACTCTTTCAGGTATTTAGCCAGCACTTCCGACCGCGCCCGCACCATCAGATCAGTTTGCGATACGCTCCGTTCCTCGAGCGGTTGCAGCTTCACATAAATCGAAGCGACGTTTACCTGCTCCTGCGCGCCGCCGCCAATCGTTGTCAACGTGTCGGTCACCCCCGGCAATTTCCGCAGGTCCGCGGAAATCCGCTCGGCTAAAACGGAGGTTGCCGCCAGCGTCGAGCCTTCCGGCGCGCGCACGTTGATCTCAAACTGCGACTGGTCGTCAACCGGCAGAAAGTTTTTGCCGACAAACATAAACAGCGGCACGATGCTGATGATCACGAGCAGACAAGCAGTGACTACCACCCAGCGATGGGCCATCGACCAGCTCAGCATGCGCGTGTAGGTGCGGTCGATGGGACGGTAAAACCGCGACTGTTTCGAGCCGTGGTCCGCGGGTTCGGTGTGGCGTTCAAGCAGTCCCTCTTCGGCGTCGTTGCTGCGCTTGATGAGTCGCGCCGCGAGCATCGGCGTCAGTGTGAACGAAACCAGCAGCGAGACGGCGATCGCGAAAGAAGAAGTCAAACCGAATGACGACATGAAGCGGCCGACAATGCCGCCCATAAATCCTACCGGCAGGAAAACAGCGAGCAACGAAAGCGTCGTCGCCGTCACCGCCATGCCAATTTCTCGTGTCCCCTCGATCGCCGCCTGAAACGGAGGCATGCCCTTCTCTTCTATAAACCGGAAAATGTTTTCGAGCACCACGATCGCGTCGTCGATCACAATGCCCACCATCAGCGTCAGCGCCAGCATCGTGATCTGATTCAGCGTGAAGCCCATCGCCGCCATCAGGCCGAAGGTAGCGATCAGCGAAGTGGGAATCGCGAGCGCCGCGATTACCGTGGAACGGAAGCTCCACAAGAAGATGAAGACAACGATGGCCGCGAGTATGCTGCCCTCGATCAAGTGCTTTTGTATGGAATCGATCGAGGCCTTGATGAAGATCGACTGATCACCCACCACCTGGGTCTTAAAACCGGGCGGCAAAGTTTTTTGAATCTCTGCCAGACGTTCCTTGACCGCGTCGGCGACGGCCACGGTGTTTTGTCCCGACTGTTTGGCGACAACCAACGTAACCGCGGGCTGGCCATTGAGCCGGGCTTCGGTGCGTGGCTCTTCAGCGCCGTCTTCGGCGTAACCAATGTCGCTGAGTTTGACCGCGTAAGTCCCGCGATTGCCGACTACGATGTCGTTAAACTGAGCCGGGTCCACGATGCGGCCCATGGTCCTGACGGTCAGCTCGCGCGCGCCTTCATCAACGCGGCCGCCCGGAAGTTCCATGTTCTGCGTGCGCACGGCATCGGCAACCTGGGCCACCGTGACGTTGAAGGCGCGCATCTTGTCGGGATCGACCCACACCTGAATCTCGCGCGTGCGCCCGCCGATGATCGTCACCTGGCCCACGCCGTTGATCGATTCGATTTGTTGCTTGATTTTCTTGTCGGCAACGTCCGTGACTTCACGCGGAGAACGAGGCGCGGAGACAGCGATTCGTACGACCGGCGCGGCGTCAGTATCCAGCTTCTGAACGATCGGCTGCTCGGCGGTGACCGGAAGATCGTTGACGATCAGGTCAACCTTGTTGCGCACTTCCTGCGCGGCGATGTCCGGATTTTTTTCGAGCAGGAAGGTGATGAAAACCTGCGAGACACCTTCGACGGAAGTGGAACGCAGCTCATCGATGGCGCTGATGGTGTTTACGGCGCCTTCAATCTTGTCCGTGATCTCGGTCTCGATTTCCTGTGGCGACGCGCCCGGATTAACTACCGTGACCGTGATCGTCGGCAGATCGATCTTCGGAAAAAGGTCCACGCCCAGCGACTTGTACGAGAAGAGCCCGACCACCGTCAGACTCAGGATCAGCATCGTCGCAAACACCGGACGCCGGACACAAATTTCAGCTAACTTTTGCATTACTCAATTCGGTCTTTGGTCTTTGGTCTTCGGCCTTTGTTCCCTGATGCCTTGCCCGTCGACATGAATCACGAGCAAAGACCGAAGACCAAAGCCCTATTGCTTCACCGCCATCCCATCGCTCAACTGCTCGATGTTGCTGGTAGCTACGTTTTCGTTGGCCGCAACGCCGTTCTTGATCTCGACTAAGTCCCCTTCGGTTTGTCCTGTCTGAACCAGACGCTCCTGAACACGGCCGTCCTTAATTACAAAGACGCGGCTGACTCCGGATTCGGTGCGCACCGCCCGCGCGGGCACCAACACCGCCGGTTTCGGGCGCTGCTCGAGAATGCGCACGGTCGCGAATTGCCCCGGCTTCAACGCGCCGCTCGCGTTTTCGATCTCCGCCTCCACTGTCAGCGTGCGCGAAGTTGTGGTGACGTTTGGCGAGATGCGCGCAATGCGACCGCTGAAGTTGCGGTCGGGCCACGCGCTCGTGGTTACGGAAACAGATTGACCGACGCTGACGGCGGGAATTGCCTGTTCCGGAATATCGATTCTGACTCGCAACGGATTAATGCGAACGACGGTCGCAACTTTCGTGGTCGTGGAAACATATTCGCCGAGGTCCGCCGGGCGATCCGTCACGTAACCATCGATCGGCGAATACACGTTTGCGTAAGATAGGTTCCGGCGCGCGAGATTGAGCTGGCTCTCGGCGTTGGCGACGTTTGCGCGTGCCGTCATCACTCCGGCATAGTTTTGCCGCGCGAGCGAGAGAGCAGACTCATACTGTTCCTTCAACTGATCGCGTTGCGCCTTCTGCTGGTCATACTGCGACCGCGAGATGTCTCCCGACTCGATCAGTTTTTCCGAACGGTGCAGATTTTTCTCGGCGAGGTCCAAGGCTACGCGGGCGTTCATAACTTCGGGAAGTTTGTTTAGTTCCAACGACTGGCCCGGACGAATCCCAACCTTCTCTTCAGCCTGCCGCAAAGACGCTTTTGCCTGATCGACCTGCGACTGCGCCTGCTGCACGCGGAGTTTCAAATCCACATCGTCAAGGCGAACGATGGTCTGACCCGGCCTGACATGGGTGCCCATGTCTGCCACGACTGCGACGACCTTGCCGGCGATTGAAGGAGAAACATCCGTCTGTTCGTCGCCGGTCAAACTTCCCGTTGCCTCGAAGAACTGCGGTAACTCTCGCATGATCGCCGGCGCGGTTGTTACCTCCACCGCCGCGGGCTGCGCGGAAGCGTTTGCATCGTCTTTTCTGGTGTTTGCCTTGGAACCGCCGCAGGAGGTTGCCAAAAGGAGCAGGCCCGACAAGGCAAGCGCGAGCGCCAGGAGTTGCAAGGGCAAAGGTTGTAACCTGGGAGATGACATTGACTCTATTTCTTTCTCGAAAAACCGTTACCGGCAGCCTTACGTTCAGTCTTCTTTTTGGACGTCGAATCGCCGGCGGCGGCTATTCCGTTCAGGAGGATGTCCGTGAAGTGTTTCGCTGCTTTCGCGTTGGAAATTCTTAGCAGGCGACGGTTGGGGTCCCACAGATTGTTATTGAGCGAATGGTGAATGATCATGCCGATGAAAGCACGAACGACAATCGCCGGATCGATCTTGATCATGGCGCCGTCGCGTTGCCGTTCGGCGATGTAACCGCCCAGGAGTTCGTAAACGCGACGCACAAATTTTTCAAAAAACATTTGCGCGAGTTCATGGCCTTCGAGCGCCGAATGAAGCAGTAGTCGTTGAAACTCCGGATCGCATTCGTGGTGCTCGAGCGCGCCGAGCGCCAGTTGCTCAAATACCGCCCGGTCGTCTTTCTGCTTCAACGCCTCGGCCACCATCTGCTCCGGGTTCATGCTGTCGCCGGAGCAAGCCTTGTGATCGAGAATCGCCCGATAGAGTTCCTGCTTGGTGGCGAAATGGCGGAACACCATCGCTTCCGAAACGCCCGCGGCCTGGGCGATCTCTTTGGTGGTCGTGCCCCCAAAACCGCGCTGCGAAAAAAGACTGACCGCCACCCTAAGTATCTGCAAACGCCTGTCCTCCGCGGTCATTCGCGTTGCGGTGGGCGGCTGATTCGCAGTTATCGCTGCGGCTTTGTTGCTGGTGATTTCTTTACTCAAAAACTCGGGTTTCCTGACGGCCCGGGCGAAAAGCGGCGGCCAAAGTAAGTACTTACTTACCACTGGTCGGGCTGGGCTGTCAAGAGTAGGTTCTGATTTGAATTTATGATGTTCCCAAGCGCCAAGGGCGCGAAATGCAAAAGCCTGGGGCATCGCCCCAGGGACCGGTCGTATCAATTGGAAAGCGCTGAAGGCGCGAAATGTCGAGCACCCATCGTGAACCAGAAGAATTTCTTCGCCACCGTGAATATTGCGCGCCTTCAGCGCTCTTGCCGCTGCTCGCATTTCCCTGGGGCGATGCCCCAGGCTTTTGCATTTCGCGCCTTTGGCGCTGCGAACGATAACGTAGTTTTTTGTATCGTTCCCGACCTAACTGATCTTGACTTGTACCCTTTCGCAACAAGTCGCACAGCAACGGAGGCTATCGCTTCGTCTTTAACTCCAGCCTTAATTCCGTGCTGTAACTTCAATCATGAACCCGTCCAACTTCGCACATTCACTCGGCACATTGTTTGCTCAACACTTTAGTGACTATTTGTATGTAAGATTTAGTTTTCAGAAATCGTAGCCAATAATTTCAAAGGAGAGAACGAGCAATGTCGCAGAACACAACTTCAACTGATTTCCCGGGAACGTCACAAACAAGCGGCCAGGCAGGTACTCCAGGCACTGGCACGCAAACCGGAAGTAGTGGCGGAGGTGCTACCGGCGCCGCAACTGCTTTGGCTCAGGAATACGGAACCAAGATTTCGGAAGCGGCCAGCCAGGCCAAGGATTATGTTAGCGAGAAAGTGACCGTTGTCGGTGACAAGCTTAAGGAGCTTCAGAATGCCGACCTGGCAGAAATCACCGAGAGCGCCAAAGACTATGCTCGCAAGAATCCGGGTCAGGCGATCTTGATTTCGGCTGCCGCCGGTTTGCTGATCGGACTGATCCTGCGCGGCAGTAGGCGTTAGTTTTTTATTGACGCTCGATCGCCGCACCCGATAGCGGCGCGAGCGCCTGATTTTGGAAGGAGGTAACACGCGATGGCGGCCGCAGCTACCAGTGCGAAATCGACTGCGTTTACACCCGAAGTAGTACAGAAGTCTGACAACGAAAGTCTCCCGCAGTTATTCGCTCGTTTGGGAGAGGACGTGATGCAGCTCTTCGATACGAAGATGAGTTTGCTGAAGGTCGAGATCAAGGAAGAGGCCAATGAATTCGCGCGCGACGGCCTGATGATCGCGGTGGGTGGAATCATCGCCGCAATCGGGTTTGCGTTGCTGAATGTTGCCCTGGCTTTTGGAATATCGTCGCTCTTTGCGAATGCAGACCTGAGCCAACCCGCGAAGTATGCGATTGGTTTCGTCACCGCGGGTTTCCTCTATCTCATCGTGGGGGCGATACTCATTGCAGCGATGAAGAATCGATTGGCGAAGCAAAAGCTCGTTCCCGATCGGACGATAGAAGAGCTTAGAAAGGATAAGGAATGGCTGAAGAAAGAACTCTAGGATTTGCACGCGCGCGCGAAGCGGACAGCGCAGAGTCATCCAAGGAAGAGCTCCAGCGTCGTATGGAAGAAGCGCGCGATTCGATTACCAACACCGTGACGGAAATTAAAGAGAACGTGGCCCAGCAATATGAAAACGTCAAAGATGCACTCGACTGGCGCGAACACTTCAAGCGGCAACCACTGGCCTGGTCATTGGGGGCAGCGGGCGTCGGCTTTTTTGTGGGCTATGGAATCGCGGCGGCAATCAAAGACGATGACGACAAAGAGAACTCCGTATCGTCGACGTCAGACTCTTACGCTCGGCCGCTTATTCCCGAATCAGTTAGCCCTCCCCATACGAAAACTAACGGCAAGGATGATAGTCCAGGTGTGTTTGAGCGCTTCCGAGAAACGTCGGCTTATGATCGACTCAGCCAGGAAGCAGGCGCACTGGGTGACCGTCTGGTTGAGGAGCTCTCACTAACGGCACAACAAATTGTCCTGCCGGCGTTGCTCAGGAAGATCAAGAGCTGGATCGGCGTCGATCTTTCCAACAAAACTCCGGCAATTGCCACATCGACGACGCCTTCCATGAGTAGCAAGCAGGAAAGCCGCAGCGTATCCGGCGCGTCCGCGCTGGCCCCACCCTGCGACGTTTAGTAGGTTGCTGAAAAAAGGAAAACGATCCACGAAGCAACACGAAGGGCAAACGAAGCCAGACGAAAGAGATCAACTGTTTGGTGTGATTTCGACGCTTCTTTCGTGGCTATTCGTGGATCGTGTTTTGGTACCTGACCGAATAGGAAATTAACAAACGCGAGGCGCGGCTTCCTCCCCGGGGACCGCGGGCGTCTCGCCCGCATCAAGCGACAAGTTCACTCAAATCATGGGTGAATGTCTCAACTCTGACATAGTGGCATTCAAGGAATGCGGGCGAGACGCCCGCGGTCCCAGCAATCGCGGCGCAGAGTTTACTTCGCCATTGGCTTGCGTGGCAGTTTCTCATCTCGCATCGCTGCGTCGTAAACAAATGCCGCCATGATCGTGGCCGCCTGTTTCATGTCGTCTGCCTGTATGCGATCAAACACGTCCTGATTTGAATGATGCGTGCGCGAGTCGTATTCAATCTCGTCCTGAATGAATTGGAAACCCGGCAGGCCGATGGCGTCAAACGAAAGATGATCCGTGCCGCCGGTGTTTGCAATGGAGAGGGTGGCGGCGCCCATGTCTCGGAAAGGCATGAGCCATTGACGAAATAAGGGACGGACATATTCGTTACCTTGCAGATAAACGCCACGAATTTTTCCGGTGCCGTTGTCGAGATTGAAGTAGGAACTAAACTTTTCATACTCCGGTTTGGTGACCAGCACGCCGGGCGCCGGACTCGGCGAAGGCCCTGCCGCTGCACTAGCCGCGGCGCTTGCCGCTGTCCCTGTTGGCGGGGTTGCCGCCGCGGCTGCGGGTGTTTCAATTTTGCCGAAGTGCTCAGCCACGTAAGCTTTCGATCCCAGCAGTCCCTGCTCTTCGCCGGTCCAAAGTGCAATGCGAATCGTGCGGCGCGGTTTAAGATTTAGTGTTTGCAGAATTCGCACCGCTTCCATCGCCACCGCCACGCCCGCGCCATTGTCAGTGGCGCCAGTGCCGGCGTGCCAGGAATCCATGTGGCCGCCAAGCATGACCACTTCATCCTTTAGATCGCTGCCGGGAATTTCGGCGATCGTGTTGTAGCCCATCGGGTCGGCGTCCTGCCAATCGACCGCAAGGTCAACGGTCATCTTCACTTTTTCGCCCGCTTCGATCATGCGCGCGATGCGATTGTAGTGTTCGACCGCGACGACGAGTTGCGGAACGATCTTCGGCGCCGTCTTGTCGTAGGACTGAATCAGTCGCGGCGCATTTGGGCCATACGACGCTTCGGTTACCGGTTGCGGCACTGTCGCTGATTGCACGAATATTGTGCCGCCGTCGCCGGCGCGACTGGCATCAACCAGGAGCGCGGCGCCTTCGTCCTGGAAAAATTGATACTTCCTCATCGTGAATATCTGGGCCGCTCGCTGCTCGGCACTGAAGCGCCGGCCGGAGCCGGGCGTGGGCGCGGGCGCATCGGCCAAAGTCAACAAGTCCTTTTCATCGCGACGCGTGCCCATCGGTTCGAAGTGCGCTTTTACATCTCGCACCTTTCCGGTCAAGACGATCGCGCCCCTGAGTTTGCCTTTGAATCGTTGTAGGTCTGCTTCGTCTTTTGCATCGACGTAAACTACTTCGGCGGCGAGGGGTCCATTCGTGCCCGGTGACCAGGCCTTTGGATAAGCGATGAGCGGGATGCTCAGCGGTTCCGAAACCTGCGCCGAAAATCTCCTTAAAGACCAGCCACGGCCGAAAGGCCCCCAAGCCTCGAGGTGCGCATTCTGAAGTCCCCACTTCATAAGTTGATCGCGCGTCCATTCGTTTGATCGTTTCATGCCGGGCGATGCAGTCAGGCGCGGGCCAATAACGTCGCTGAGATAACTCAAGGTTTGCATGACCTGCGAACGATTCATGCCCTCGTCTTTTATGCGCTCTATGGGATCGTTTGGATCCTTGGCCGGCGTCGGTGATTGTTGGGGCTGCGCGACTGCCGGCGCTGCCGGGTTCGGTGATGCAGCAAGTTGCTGCGCAAAGATTGAAAATGGCCAGACGATGACGATGAACAACAGCGCAACGGTCGCATTGCGTCTTAACATTCTTCCTTCTCCTCTGTTTTTAGAATTGACTTCAAGGACGGAATGATTCTGATTTGAATAATACCGAACAACAACTATAACGGATCGACAGCTTCGATGGTGCCCTGGACTGTCTTCTCTGTGCAACCTCCGTGTTCTCTGTGACTCTGTGGTGAGTTTGGTATAACGAATTATTCACCACGGAGACACAGAGAAGAAAGGTTGCACAGAACCCAATGACAGGGCCGGAACCGCGCGACGACTATGCCCGCTTCGTTTTCTTTCCGCTCACTTGCTCTCGCGTGGTGTCTCCGCCGGCAGTCTCGTTTGAGTTGTAACCACATTCCTCGTTCGCGCAATAACGAAAGGTGCCTTGCTTTTTCGTAGTCTTCTCCAACAAGAACGGCGCGTTGCAGTTTGGGCAAGCTTCCGCAACCGGCTTGTCCCAGTAAACCCGATCGCAGTCCGGATACATTGCGCAACCATAAAAAACTTTGCCGCGCTTCGACTTCTTAACCACCAGTTCACCTTTGCAACCGGGCCGCGCACACTTCACACCCGTCGATTCCTGCTTGATGTATTTGCACTTCGGATAATTCGAGCAGGAGATAAACTCGCCAAAGCGCCCGAAGCGTTTCACCAACTGCGCGCCGTCAACCGGACACTTTTCATCCAAAGGCACCGGCGCCGGCGCGGCCACACCGCTCTTAGCAATCTTGCGTATGTTGCGACACTCGGGATAACCAGTGCAGCCGAGAAACGGCCCAAAGCGCCCGCGCTTCAACTGCATCTGCTTGCCGCAGAGCTCGCAGATTTCCGGCTCCGCGACTTCTTCTCCGGCGGCGCCATCCGCCCCCTCTGCACCACCGTTTGAACCAGCCTTCGGTTCCGCGTCACGCGTCGCATCACAATTCAAACACTTGAGATACTTACCAAAGCGCCCCCACTTCAGCACCATCCCGGGCGTGCCGCACTTCAAACACACTTCTTCGGTGGGTATCTCTACGACTTTTATATCCTTGACGTGTTTTTTGAATTTATTGAGGTCGTCGGCAAACTTTCCATAGAACTCATGCAGCGCATCGGTCCATTTGAGTTTTCCTTCCTCAATCGAGTCGAGCTCTTCTTCCATGCGCGCCGTGTAGGTTTCATTAAACAGATCGTCGAAGCCGCCTTCGATCAGCAAATCGTTTACAGTCTTGCCTAAATCAGTGGGATGGAAACGGCCCTCGAGTTTTTCTACGTACTCGCGCGCCTGGATCGTCGTCATGATCGCCGCATAAGTTGAAGGCCGCCCAATTCCCTTTTCTTCCAGGGCCTTGACGAGTGTTGCTTCAGTAAAGCGCGGCGGCGGATCGGTGAAATGTTGTTCCGGCGTGATCTTGTTGAGCCGGAGGGTCTCGCCTTTTTCTACCGGCGGCAGCTTCGTTTCCGCTTCTTCGTCCTCTTCCGTCTTCTCATCGCGGCCCTCCTGATAAAGTTTCAGGAAGCCGTCAAACTTTTGCACTGAGCCGGTGGCGCGGAAGATGAAACGTCCGGCGCCAATGTCGATCGTGGTCTGATCGAAAACGGCGGGCGTCATTTGCGACGCGACGAAGCGTTGCCAGATCAGGCGATAGAGTCGCAGCTCGTCGTTATTCAAATAGGCGGCCAGTGAATCCGGAGTGCGCGTGACTTCGGTGGGACGAATCGCCTCGTGCGCGTCCTGCGCGCCCTTCTTCGAGCGATAGTGAATTGCTTTTTCGGGCAGGTAAGGTGCGCCATATTGCGCGCTGATGAAATCTCGCGCTTCGTTCAAGGCCGCGTCGGAAACGCGCGTGGAGTCGGTGCGCATGTAGGTGATCAAGCCAACCGAACCTTCCGCTCCCAGCTCCACACCTTCGTAAAGCTTCTGGGCGATCATCATCGTCCGCCTCACGGCGAAACCGAGTTTGCGCGCCGCCTCTTGTTGCAGTTTTGAAGTAATGAAAGCAGGAACCGGATTACGCTTGCGCTCCTTTTTCGTTACTTCATTGACTACGAACGTTTGCTGGTTCGCTTCGGCGACAATCTCAGCGGCCTTCGCTTCGTCGCCGATCAAAACTTCGTTGGCTTTTACGTCCTGATCGAAACCGCCGGTCTTGACCGTCTGCCCTTCGACCTTGAAAAGCCGGGCATCGAAAGCCGGCGGCAGTTGGGCACGGAGATTGGCGAATATCGACCAATATTCGGTTTTGACAAATTTTTCGATCTCGCGTTCACGCTCAACAACCATCCGCAACGCGACTGATTGCACGCGTCCGGCGCTGAGTCTGCCGCCCACCGTGCGACAAAGCAGCGGCGAAACTTTGTATCCCACCAGACGATCCAGCACGCGCCGCGCTTGTTGCGAGTTGACCAGGTTCTCATCAATTTGCCGCGGATGCTCGAAGGCTTCATTAACCGCCCTCTTCGTGATCTCATTAAACATCACGCGGAAATGCGGCTTCGCCGGTCGCTTCGGCACAATCTCTTCCGCCAGGTGCTGGCAGATGGCCTCCCCCTCTCGATCAGGGTCGGCCGCGAGGTAAATCGCGTCAGCTTCCTTCGCAGCCTTCTTCAACTCGGCCACGATCCGTTTGTTGTTTCGTTTTTTGGAATCTGGAATTATTTCATAGGTAGGTTTGAAGTCGTCGTCGACATCAACTCCCAAACCCTTCGAAGGCAGATCCTTGATGTGGCCTATCGAGGCCTTAACCAGATAGTCCTTTCCCAAATATTTATTTATCGTCTTCGCCTTCGCCGGCGATTCAACTATTACTAAATTTTTTGCCATTACAATACTTCAACTTACGTTTAGAGGCGGGCATTGCCCGCCGGTTCAACGTCGATAAGACACGGCGGGCAACGCCCGCCTCCAAACAGTCCACTTGATCACATCTTCCGTACGAAACATTTTCCCGGCAGCGCCCTAACCAAATCCCGCATTTCCAGCGACAGCAGCGCCGCCGTCAAATCCGGTATCGTCAGCCGGCTTCGATCCACGAGCGCGTCAATGTGCGCCGGATTGTCAGCCGAAAGCAACTTGAAAACTGATTGTTCAAAGCCGGTCAGCCCCTGCGGCACCAGCGCCAACTGATCCGCGAGCGACTTCTCTTTCTTCTTCTCTCCTAACGGCGGCGGCAGAATTTTCGCAGCGATTTGCGGCGGCAGCTCAGCCGCCACGTCCTGCCATTGCTGGATCAGTTTCGCGCCGGCGCCTTTGATCAGATAGTTGGTCCCAAAGGAATTTCGCGAAGTAATGTTTCCCGGCACCGCAAACACTTCCCGGTTCTGCTCGATCGCCAGTCGCGCCGTTATCAACGAACCGGAATTTTCCGCCGCCTCGACTACAACGACACCCAGACTCAGCCCGCTAATGAT
>Ga0137410_10001210_pt1 | contig 17810 bp, 11 predicted proteins | sample CZODoug1_16funga_FD_108878 | JGI IMG/M metagenome (GOLD analysis project Ga0137410, IMG submission 108878) | Vadose zone soil fungal communities from Angelo Coast Range Reserve, California, USA - CZODoug1_16fungal (Illumina Assembly) | ecosystem: Environmental > Terrestrial > Soil > Vadose zone... | reverse complement strand
CGGACGGGAAGCTTTGCTCCGGCGGGATCAAGCTCCTGAAAGGCCGCGTCCGCGCCCTCTCCGAAAAGCCAGCGCGTCTTGTCGTCGAGTGCGCTCGTCTTCGCCTTGAAATCGCCGCGGCAAAACAGGAGCGCGCCGGTAGCGAGCAGCGAGCGGTAGCTGCAGTGCTCGCCGCTCTGCGCCAGCCTTACGACGACAGCGTCGTCGGAGTCGCCGAACATGGGGACGTGTCCGCCCGCATCCATGATCGAGGCGAGGTATTCGATCATCGCCTCGATGCGCGATTCAAGCGCCGCCGAGAATTTCTTCCCGTTCGCCTTGCCGGCGAGCAATGCAAGCAGCAATAGATCGAGGTCGAACTGCTGATAGGACACCGCCTGTTCACGGTTCACGCCGTCCGGAGCGTTCTGCAAGAGCCCTTCCCGTTCGAGGATCGCCGCGCCATCCGCGAGCCACCTGCGTGCGTGCGGCCAACAGGGCCAAGCGAGGGCCGCAAGATAGAGCGCGGCGGCCTCACCAATGAGGTGATTATTCGCCGAGGAATGGCTCGACAAATGCCCACGGATGAATTGCGCATGCCGGAATACGCCTTCCAGCCACTGGCGCCTGAACCGCGCGCCTTCGCCATCCAGAAACAAGGGCGAGGCGGCGCCGCCTAGCAATTGCCATGCGACGGACCAGTTGATCAGCCTGATTCCCAGCTCCAGCGAGCTCGACCAGTTGGGACCCATACGGTATGGACAGGCGTCGAACCAACTCTCCAGGTGCCGTCTTATGACCCGGAAATACCGCGCGTCCCCGCTCAAGGCATAGGCTTGCGCCAGCGTCACGAGGTGCAAATGACGATTGAGCTCCCAGAGGTACTTGATGTCCCCGACCCGCTTTGGATCGCGGTAGTCGAGCAGCTTGCCGTAGGTGAGCGGCGCTTCCACGCCGGTCTTGGGATCGCGATTCCAGCGCGGCGTCGACCCGACATCGATGTCGCTAAGGGCGAACAGATCCAGCCTGCCTTCCGCGATGCGGTCGGCGGCGGCGAGGTAGAGAGCTGCATCAACTCTCGCCGTGGCGTGCACCCAAGGACGGGGTGCTGGCATCAGATCCGGCGAAAGAACCACCTCCGAGCCGAGCAATCCAGCGCGTTCGGCGTGCATCGACAGCATGCGAACACCGCGATGCAAAACCTCGGCAAGCGTCATGCAACGCAGCCGATTGAGGCGCCAGCGGAACCATTGCTTCATCCCTGAGGGACCGGATTCGAGCCGGTGTCCAGGATCTGCGAACTCGGGTACGGAAAGCAATATGTGACCTTTTCGAATGCGGACCCGGATCAGGACTTGGCCAGCACCCTCAGGCGTTTCGCTGCGCACAGTTCCGAGTAAAGGCCGAGAAAATCCCCGGCCAGCCGTTCCACGGAATAGCCGTCCGCGATGCGCCTTTGGCAAGCCGAACTCATCCGCGCAAGCAAGTCGCGGTCTGTCGCCAATCTCGCGATCGCGCGGGCAATGGCCTCGGGGTCTCGCGGCGGAACAAACAGCCCATGCACGCCCTCGGCCATGACGTCCGGGATGGCGCCCGCCCGCGTAGCGATGACCGCAGCGCCCGCGGCCATCGCCTCGAGGAGCGCGTAGGGCAAACCCTCGTCGTGGTAAGTCGCAAGAACAAATACATCGATGTCGGCGAGCATCGCCATCTTGTGCTCCCCGAACACCGTACCGGGAAGCAAAACGTGGTCCGCCAATGCCGTCGCGGCGACATGGCGCCGCAGCTCCGCCTCCTCCGGACCGCTCCCCGCGATCACGAGTCGCGCGTCGACATTTCCCGCGCGCGCGATCCGCACGCCCTCCACCGTCTCATGCAATCCCTTCTCCTTGATCAGTCGGCCGAGATAGCCGAGCTTCAGGGAATTTTCCCCCGCGGCGCGTGCCGGACCGCGCGGCGCGAAAAGCGAGGCATCGATCGCATTCGGGATCAGGGCGATGTACTGTCCAGGAACGAAGCCGCGATAGGCCTCAAGTTCACATTGCGCAAGCACGATGATCGCGTCCGGGACTCGGAAGGTCGCGCGAAGAAGGGCCGCGATGATGCGGCTGTGCCGGGCAAACCGCTGCGGCAGTGCCCCTCCGTGCACTTGGTAAAGAACCCGCGCCCCGCAGACTTTAGCGACGATCGAGTAAACGAGGTCGCGCCAATAAGCGCGGACGTTGAGCGCGGTGTTGATATGCACCATCGCCGGCCGCTGCAGGAGAATTGCGATTGCAACACGGAACGGACTCGTCACCAGCCGCACCAGCCGTCCGATCCAGCCTTCAGCCCGTCCCTCGCTTCCGACTTGAAAGTGGACAAGAGAGAATTCGTTCGCGAGCTGCGAAGCGAAAAGGAGGTTCAAATGCGTGCTGATACCGCTCACCGCATCTCGGTTTGGGCCCAGTACGAGCACCACGGGCCGATTCATGCGGTCTCCGAAGCGTGCACCCGCCCGAGCGGCGCGACAGTCGATCGCTCCGCCACTGGTTGCGGGACGATGAACGGATACTCGATGTCGGGTCAAGACGCAAACTCCGCGCGCACACCACCCACGCACTCTATTCCGGGCATTTGTCGGCACCCCGCGTTGACGCCCAACTGCATCCGGCCCGATTGTCTGATGTGAGCGTGTAGCGCTCGCGCGGCCGCCATGGTCCGGATGGACTGTGGAGTCTCTCCGAGACGAGACCTTCTGCCGCCCGCTGCTCAGCAGCGGCCGCCGTTCTGGCGAAACAACAGGTCGTATGCCCGTTCCGCTGCGAGTCGATGTCCGAGGCCGTTCAAGTGGCGATCGACCGGGTAATAGTCGAAATGGCGGCGATGGCGCTTGAAATGATCGCGAAACAGCGGCTGCAGATCCGCGACATGAAAGCCGAGCTCCGAGGCTCTGCGCAGGAAATAAGCCCTCGCTCCAGGCAGATCGGCCGGCGGTGACGCAAGACGCGGATCGTAAAGAGCATACCGGTCCCCGTCCAGCAGGAAAGCGATGCAGCGCGGTTCGATGCCCGATCGCCCGGGTAGTTCGGCGAGGAAACGGTCGACCACCGCGTATTGCGCCGTCGCTTGCTTCTCGACAGGCTCCGCCGGCCCCTGCGCCCTCGCCTCACGGAATAGCGACGCCAATTCGGGCAAGGTGAAGCGCAGATTCTGCGTTAAGTAGCGATACAAACGCACCTCGCGGGCGCCCTGCTGCATGCGTTCGAGCAAGGAATTGAAGCTTTTGGAGTGAAACGCCAGGTTCAACCCATCTTTCGTTTCGCGAAAATAATAGTGGCCGACCTGGTCGATCAGGCTCTCGCTGATATCTCCGTTTATCACCAAGAATACCGCCGCTCGCGGCGTGAATTCCGCCGATGCCTGGCCCACCAGCGCGAGGTAATCGCTCAGCGACAATCCGGATGCGCCGAAACCATAGACCAAACCTGCCGGCCCCAACATGTTTCCCAAGTGCCCCTGCAAGGTGTCGGGGTAGTCGTTCATCTGCGCCTCGATGTAGCTGTCGCCTACCACGACGACGGGGTGGGAGCCGGCGATGTAGTCAAAAGGGGCGAGTTGGCCGAAATTGTTTGTCCTGCCGTGTCGCGCGTTCTGCATTTCCCAAGTCATGGAGTGCGTATACGGCGCATGAGCCTGAAAGTCGTGAAGCGGCCAAAGGGCGGTATCGACGCGCTCGACTTGATTCAGTCCGAAAGTCACCGGCAACAGGCGCAGCGTGAGCTCCAATACGATCAGAGCGGCGGCTGCCCCCGCGCAGAACATCACTGTCCGACGCAGCACAAGCGGCACGCGCTCAAAAATTGAAGTAAATGAACTCGGAGACACCGCGCGATCCGCTGATCACGGCTAAAAGGGAAATTAGCACCGACAATGCGCCCAGCATGGACCAGGCGCGAGAGTCGGCTGCAAACGGGGCGGCGCGTGAGACGAATCCCGTCCTGAGCCAGCCGACCATTTGTTGCGAATTGGGAAAGCTCCAGGCAATGGCGAGCAATGCGGCTACCCAGACAATCTGTCTCGTGCCGCCGAAGGCTTCCAAATAGCCGAACGACGCTCCAGCGACTGTCGTTGCCCCGTCGGACGCAAGGACCGTCTGCCATTGTTCCGGCAGCACCACACCTTGCAATCCCGCCATTCCCTGGAGAACGTTGAGAGCTGCCGAGAACGATGGCGCGCGGAAAAAGACCCAGGCCACCACAACGGCCATGAATGTGACCAAGATCCCCATCGCGCGTCCTTGCGCAGTCCGGCGCTCGAGGTCATGGCCCAGCACTCCTGCACGAAAACTCTGCCAGGCGTGGTTGCAAACCAGGTACAGGCCGTGCAACCCGCCCCAGATGACGAAATTCCATCCGGCGCCGTGCCAGAGACCGCCGAGCAGCATGGTCGCCATCAGGTTGGCGTAGCGCCGTAGGCGTCCCTCGCGATTGCCCCCGAGAGGGATATAGAGATAATCGCGCAGAAACCGCGACAGCGTCATGTGCCAGCGGCGCCAAAACTCGACGATGTTGTGAGCTTTATAGGGGGAGTTGAAATTGAGCGGCAGATCGATATTGAATATCTTCGACAGTCCGACGGCCATATCCGAGTATCCGGAGAAATCGAAGTACAACTGCACCGTGTAAGCGAGCGCCCCCAACCAGGCCTCGATGAGCGTCAGCCGGTAGGACGGATCGGCGTCGAAGACGGGCCCGACAAACGGCTGCACGCCGTCGGCCAATACGACCTTTTTGAACAAACCGATGAAAAAGAAAGCGGCTCCGATGCTGATATTCGCGGCGTCGAACCGGTAGGTACGCCGGTCGGCGAACTGAGGCATCATTTCCGAGTGGTGCAGGATGGGACCGGCAATCAGGTGGGGAAAGTAGCTGACGAAAAGCAGGTAGTGCACCGGGCCGGATTCCCGTGCCTTGCCCTGGTAAGCGTCGACCAGATAGGCGATCTGCGTGAAAGTGAAGAAGGAAATCCCGATCGGAAGGATGATTCTTTCCAACTGAAACCCTGTCCCGGCCAACGCATTGAATGAATCGACAAAGAAGTTCGCGTACTTGTAGTACGCGAGCAAACCGAGATTGAATGCGACGGCCGCCGCCAGCAACAGCCGGCGCTCGCGCAACCGCGGTCCGTCGCGCAGCCGGAAAATTCCGCGCCCCACCAGGTAATTCGCGGCAATCGAGGCGAGCAGCAACAGGGTATAGCGCGGGCTCCAATAACCATAGAAAACCAGCGATGCCAGTCCCAGCCAAGCGGCAGCGAGCATTGCTCGCCCGCTCGCAGCAAAGAACAGCAACGCGGTTACGGGAAGAAAAAAATAGATGAACTCGTAGGAATTGAACAACACCTGTGCTGCTCTTAAGTGAAATTACACGCCGGACCGCAGGCTTGTGGTCCCGTTTCTTGAGCCGGCGGCGCGGCACCCGATCATCGTTCCACCCAGCGCTCGATGTCATCCGCAAAGCAAGCTGCACCTCCGTATCCCGAGGAACCCTTCAGGCCGCCGTTTTCCGAAGCGAACCGCCCGCTCACGGGATGACATCGAAAGCATCCACCAGGACCCAGAAATTCGTCGAAGCCGGATTTTTGCCTACTACTTGGACCGTCAGCGTGTGGGTCCCGGCGGCCAAACCTGTTGCGGTGAAGTCGGTATGCTGTGGTCCTTCCGTAGGCGCGTACGTATCGATGTCCTCCACCAAGGCTCCATCCAGGAATACGCGAGCGATCCCGGTCTGCGGTCCACGAGCACCGATCCAGCGGATTCCGGTCCCGGTAAAGCTGAAGGTCGCCTGCGCGCCTACCGTATTGGATTCCGCGGCGGACCCCTCACTGTAGGCTTTGTCCCGATTGTTCTGAGCCCAACCGGTGCCGTAGGCGATCGCCGGGTCCGTTTCCTGGCGGCGCGTTCCCGACGAAGTAACGTCGAACGCATCCACGACGACAAGAGCGGAGGTCGAGGCCGCATTTTGCCGGCCCGTCGCTTCGATCATCAGGGTATGGCTCGCGTCGGTCAGGCCCGTTCTCGTGAAAACGGCCGCCTGGATTTGCTCCGTGGGGGAATACGTATCGACCTCGGTGAGGAAAACCCCGTCCAGAGATACCCGGGCGATCCCCGTCTGGGGTCCGCGAGCGCCGACCCAGCTGATCGAGGTTCCGGTAAAGGTAAACGTCGCTTGTGCGCCCGGGGCAACGGACTCCGCGGCGGCCCCGGCGCTCCACGCTCTGAGCGTATCGCCCTGGACCCAACCCGCGCTGTAGGTGATGGCGGGATCCGTTTCTTGCAAGCGGGAAATCGTCTGTGCCGGTACATCGAACGCATCGACGACGACAAGGGCGGAGGTCGCGGCGGCATTCTTCAGGCCGGTCACTTCGATCCTCAAAGTGTGGGTCGCGTTGGACAGGCCGGTTGCCGCGAACATCGGTACCCGGATTTCCTCCGTCTTCGAATACGTATCGACCTCGGCCAGGAGGCTTCCATCCAAGAACACGCGAGCAATGCCGGTCGAGGGCGCGCGGCCGCCGATCCAGCCGACCGAGGGCCCGGTGAACGTGAACGTAACCTGGGAGCCGGCAGCAGTCGAGATCGCGGCGGTCCCGCCGCTCCAGGTTCTGCTGGCGTCGCCCTGCGTCCAACCGGAGGTGTAGGTAGTGGGCGGATCGGTTTCCTCAAAGCGCCTCGCCGTCGGCGCAGTGTTGGACACGGTTACGCTGACCGCGGCGGAGGTAGTACGGTTGCCGGCGGCATCGCGCGCGACACCCGTCAGAGTATGCGGACCGTTGGTCGCGGTGGTCGTGTTCCACGAGACCGAGTACGGAGCCGTGGTGTCCTCCGCACCAAGATTGACGCCGTCGAGTCTGAACTGAACCCCGGCGACGCCGACGTTGTCGGAAGCGTTGGCCGCCACGGTCACGGTCGCCGACACCGTAGCGCCGTTGCTCGGCGACGTGATGCTCACCGTCGGAGGTGTGGTGTCCGGTGGGGGCGCGTTGGATACCGTCACTGTCACCGGCGCGGAGGTCGTGTGATTGCCGGCGGCATCGCGAGCGACAGCCGTCAGAGCATGCGGACCGTTGCTCGCGGTGGTCGTATTCCACGAGGCCGAGTACGGTGCCGCGGTGTCCTCCGCGCCAAGATTGACGCCGTCGAGTCTGAACTGGACCCCGACGACGCCGACGTTGTCTGAAGCGCTGGCCGTCACGGTGATGGTCGCCGAGACAGTAGCCCCGGGCGCGGGCGACGTGATGCTCACCGTCGGGGGCGTGGTGTCCAGCGGAGGCGCGTTGGATACCGTCACCGTCACCGGTGCGGAGGTATAGCGGACGCCGAATCCGTCACGCGCGACGGCGGTCAAGGTATGCGGGCCGTTGCTTGCGCTCGTCGTATTCCACGGGATCGAATACGGCGCGCTCGTGTCTTCCGCGCCGAGGTTGGCACCGTCGAGTTTGAACTGGACACCCTCGACGGTAAGAAGACCAATGATGCTTACACTTGCGCTGACCGGAACCGTCCCTTGGACCGTGGAACCGGACTCCGGAGACGTCACTGTCACCCCCACCAAGCCGCCCAGTTGTGCCGAAGCCGGAGGCGAAATCCACGCCAGGCCGAACATCAATAGGGAAGCTGCCACACAGGCACGTCTCGCAATTCTTATCATGGATTCACCCCTTAGCCGAGCGCCATCGGAGCCGGCGCGATTGTGACCGTCGTATATTGAGAGCCCGTGACACGCAGCAACCCGATCGAACACATCCGGCCCGGCCGCGCCCTGTGTGCCCCGCCCGCTGTTCTCGTGCGGGGCACACGGACACGGGTGCTATCAACTTCGCCTCAGGGGATGACGTCAAAGGCGTCGATCAGGATCCACATGTTCGACGATACTGGATTTCTGCCTGTCACCTCGATCGTCAACGTGTGGGTCCCGGCCGTCAGGCCCGTTCTTGTGAAGTCGCTGTGCTGGGGCCCTTCCGTAGGAGAATAGGTATCGATCTCGGCCGCAAGGGCTCCATCCAGGAATACGCGGGCGATCCCGCACTGGGGTCCGCGAGCCCCGATCCAGCTGATCCCGGTCCCAGTGAAGGTAAAGGTGGCTTGCGCGCCAAGTATATTGGTTTCCGCGCTGGCCCCTTCGCTGTACGCTTTGTCACGGTTGCCCATGGTCCAACCGGGGCCGTAACTGATGGCCGGATCCGTCTCCTGGACCCGCGTTCCCAACGATGTCACTTCGAACGCATCCACGACGATCAGGGCGTTCTGGGAGGCCGCGTTCATCCGGCCGGTCACTTCGATCGTCAACGTATGGCTGGCGTCGGCGAGGCCGGTTTTCGTGAAGACGGCCGCCTGGATCTGCTCCGTGGAGGAATAGGTATCAACCTCGGTCAGGAAAGTTCCGTCCAGGAATACGCGGGCGATCCCGCTCTGCGTTCCACGAGCTCCGACCCAGCTGATCCCGGTCCCAGTGAAGGTAAAGGTGGCTTGCGCGCCCTGCGCGGTAGACATCGTGGCGGCCCCGGCGCTCCATGCTCTGAGCGAAGCGCCCTGAGTCAAGCCCGTGACGATGCCGGGGGCGTACGCGTAAACCGGATTGTCCTGAACCCAGCCGGCGGTGTAAGTGACGGCTGGATCCGTTTCCTGCAATCGGGAAACCGCCGGCGCGGGAACGTCGAACGCATCCACGATGACAAGGGCAGACGTCGACGCGGGGTTCCTTTGGCCCGTCACTTGGATGGTAAACGTATGGTTCGCGTTGGCCAGACCGTTTGCAGCGAACATGGGCACGCGGATTTCCTCGGTCTTCGAATACGTATCGACCTCGGTCACGAAGACGCCATCCACGAATATGCGAGCGATCCCGGTTCCGGGCGTGCGACCGCCAATCCAGCTGACCGAGGATCCGGTGAAGCTGAACGTCGCTTGCGCGCCGAGCGTGGCCGAGACCGTGGCGGTCCCCCCGCTCCATGACTTGCTCCCGTCCTGACTCCAAGCAAGGAAGCTGTAGCTCATCGACGGGCTGTTGTCTTCAAAGCGCATCGCCTGAGCCTGCGGCGAAATCCATGCAAGGCTGGAAATCATGAACAGTCCCGCTGCGTACGCGCGTTTTCCGATGTTCATTATGGATTGCTCCTCATTGAGTGCTCTACCCGTGCCCTTGCTGCGCCTCTCCGGAGAACATTCTTATCCGTCTCATACGTGAATTCGCTGCGACTTCCCGTGGGTTTCCGAACGCAAGCTCGTATCCACATGGAGCTTCGATTGCGGAATTGTCCGATCTGAATATTTAACGTTGCTGCGGTCGCAATGGTCCAGACGGACCGTCGCAAGCCCGCAGGCCTTCCCCGACCCCGGGCTCGCGCCCGGTTGCGTTCTGATGTCGCTCGTCTCGCATGGAACAAGTCAGAGCTTCCTCCGGACTGGAAGGTGTCCCGCAGAGATCCATGAGCATCCGTTCATAACGGTCTACCATCGTCTTCTCGGAAAAGAGAGTTTCAACCAGATGGCGCGCCTCACGTCCCATTTCTCGGGAGACCGCGCGGTCCGCCAGGATCGCCAGTTTGCCTACAAGGGCTCTTGTATCGCCCACCGGGAACAGAAAACCGTTTCGTCCCGGAAAGATCATCTCCGAAGCGCCGCCCAGGTCCGAGTGGACGACTGGCTTTCCCATCGCCATCGCTTCAAGTGCTGCCAGGGAAAAAGTCTCTACGGCAAGACTGCACAGGACCATCACGTCGCAAACAGAGATGTAGGGGCGAATCTCCTGCTGAAATCCCGTTATCCGAACGTCGGCATCGACCTTCAGTTCATGTCCCCTGACTTCGACCGCGCCGCGCATCGGGCCGTCGCCTATCATCAGCACCCGTGCCGGAATGCCCATGCTGCGCAATGCGGCGACCGCGTCCACCAATTGCACATGGTTTTTTTCCGGGCGCAGCACCGCCGATATGCCGATCACGTAGTCCGCATCGGAATAGCCGAGCCCTCGTCGCAATTCCCTGCGTTCTTCGGAGCCCGATGTGTGCGAAAAATGTTCTGTATCCACGCCGTTGTAGATCACCTCGTTCTTCCGCGACAACACTCCGCGGCGCAACCAGTAGCGCTTTTGCTTTTCGCAGACGAAGACCAAGCGATTGGCGCCCCAGAAAAACAGGCGGTCAATGATCATCTTTGCGTGCTCTTTTGCGCCGAAGAGCCGTGTCGTGTGGAACGTCACGACCAGCGGTGCCCGCACGCGCGAAAGACGCAGCGCCAACGAGGAATACATCAGTGCGTACGGGTTTGCCGCGACGATCGCCGAGGGCTTGATGCGGGATATGTGCGCGGCGAAGCCGGCCAAGGCGTGCATATCCAGATAACGGGTCGCATTGAGGCACCGCACGCTACCTCCTTCGCGCAAGCGAATGCGATCGAGCTGCCTGGGGTCATTCCTGACGTATACCGCGTGGCACTCGTGCCCCCGCTCAGCCAAACGATTCATGACCGCGATCGATTGGCGTTCGGCCCCGCCGTGTGGCAGCGAGCCCGTGACGAAAATCACGCGCAGCATGGCTCTGGCCTAAAGTCCGTGTTCGGGATTGCGGGTGGCAAGGAGCCCGCTTCGACCCATGCCAAACAACCCATGCAGCGTTGCGTAGGCGGCAGCGAGGAGCGCCGCGCCCACGCTCGCGCGGACGAGCGGCCCGCCCGCTGCGAAATAGCGGCCGACCATGCCCCAGGCGAATGCCGCGGCGAGGGCGGAAAACAGTATGAGTTGGCCGAGCGCACGCCAGTCCTGTAGCCGCCGGAATGGAGCACCGGTGAGCAGCGCGACGCGCCGGAGGGTGACAAGGCGGTCGAGGTAGAGCGCGATCACGCTGCCCACCGCTGCACCCGCCGGGCCGAAGTGTTGGGCCGAGAACCAGTTGAACGGGAGCGAAAGGGCCAGCGCAACCAGGTTCACCCCCATCACGAACGGCCCCTGCCGCAGAAGAAACGTGACGCTGGCGAGCTCGATTACGAGAGCCGCGAGGCCGACGATGTAGACTCGCATAATCGGTGCCGCGTCCACGTAGACCCCGGTGTAGACGATCGTGACGATCTCCTCGGCGAAGACGAAGACGAAGGCGAGCAGCGGACACAGGAGCGCCGCGGCCATGACGTTGGCGCGGCCGTTCAACTCGAGCATGCCAAGGACGTCGCCGGCAGCCTGACCACGGCTCATGCTCGGCAGAAAGGTGAAATTGATCGACTGCCGGAACAGGTGCACCAGCGGCCCGATCAGCGCCGCGATCGAGAACGACGCAAACGTGCCCAGGGAGAAAAGCGAAGCCACTACCCACTGGTCGGCCTGCACTCGCAAGCTGTACAGCGCGCCGGCTGCCCCGAGCGGGGCCGCATATCTTACCTGGTCGGCGAATGCCTTCCAGCGCAGAATCGGCCCGTGCAGCCGGTGATGGCGCGCCACATAGGCAAGGAGCACTGCAAGCTTGAGCGCCACGAACCCGAGCAAAACCAGGAGCACGGGCCCCAGTTCGCGCGTCAGGACAGCGGCCAGGGAAAGCGCCGCGGCGCGCAACGCCGCCAGGCCAACCGTCGCCTTCGCCTGCCACGCCACCCGCTCCTCGGCCGCGGGCAGCAGATCGAGGAGCGACGCGACTACCCACAGCACCACGAATGCCGGCACGATGGCTTCGTGGTCGGCCAGACCACGCAGTTTCACGGGCAACCAGGGATTCCAGGAGCTGACCGCCCACCCCGAAACCACGCCGGCGAGCGCGAGAAACACCAGTGTCTGGTTGACGTAGAGCCGCTTGGTCGCGCCGTCCGAACGCGGCAGGAAATAATACAGGCTCGCCGGCATCGCCAAGGGAGCAACGGCCATGACCGTTCCCACCGCCAGCCATAGCAACCGGTACTGCCCGAAGGCCGAAGTATCCAGATAACGCGTTAGCACGACCGGTAGGAGGAACTGCACGGCAAACTCGAACGCGTTCGCGGCCCCCAGGGACAAAGCGCGCTGCCCCAGCCGTCGCACGGTCGAAACCGCCGTCCCTGCCTCTACTCCATCGCTCATCGGCCACGCCCCGCTTCGCGAACAAGGACAGAGCCGAGGCTGGATGTCTCTGCGGTCCCCATTCGACCCGCCGGTCTCCGGGTGCGTTGACCGTACATCATCCCGATCGCGAACCACAGGAAGGCTTGCTCCGGTTTCGGCGTGAGGCTGCTGTCGGTGACGTTCGAGACCAGAATGCTCAGCAGTCCGGCCGCCGCGCCTTGGTAGAAGCCGCGCATGGTGGGACTCAATTCCGGATCCACGCTCAATTTTCGGAAGCCCTTCCACACATGAGCGAAATAGGCGCACAGCAGGACCAAGCCGACCACTCCCATGTCGAGCGCGGCCTGCAGGTAGGCATTGTGGGGGTGAGAAACCGCCAAAATCGTTTCCCCGGCCCCCCTGCGCATGGGCTCGGACCAGAGAATCGACCCGATGCCATTGCCGTAAATCGGGCTGCGCAAAACCTCAGGGAGAAGGGGCAGCCAGAGCCCCTCGACGCGCCCGGCGCTGATTGCGTCCAGTCCTTGCCCATAGCCGGCGGCGATGCGGTCGTAGACTGCACCCGGGAGCAGGATCAGCGCGCCCGCCGCCAGGACTCCGGAAAGAATCAAGGTCTTTACGTTGCGGTGCCACAGGAGAAACAACGCGTTGACCACGATGAAACCGACGAATGCTCCGCGCGAGAACGTCAGAATCAGAGCAAGAACGACCATCCCCATGGACGCAATCATGGCCAGCCTGGGCCCGGGTTCTTTCGACTCGGCCCAAGTAAAGAGCAGCAGCGCGTAGGCGACCGCGTACAGGCGCCCCAGCTCGTTGGCATGCAACCCCAGCGCCGACAGGAACTCGCGCGAGCCGCTGTTCGCCAAGTGATCGAGCGCGGCCCCGGACTGGAAGACAAACACGATGACGATGGCGCCCATAATCCAGATCGAGATCAACATGGGAATCAGGAACTTTTCCGGCCTCTCCGACCTGGACGCGGCGGCCCCGACCAGCAGCGCGAATACCACCATCAGCAGCGGTTTGATCACCAGCTCGCGGAGGTAGCCGGCCATGTTGTAGGAATCGAGACTCTCGTATATGACGAGGAGAGTTGGCGCGATTTCGCCGACATGGCGCGAACCGAGTACGCCCGCGACGAGGATCGGCACGATGTACAGCCACAGCAGCGGGCGTGGCATGAAGCCACGCAGGCCGCCGTCGGAAAGCCCTCGAAATAGACACGATCCGAGCGTTCCGACCAGAAGCAGATTCAGGGGATTGAGGCCCGTGATCCCAAACATCGCGTGCGGAAATACCCAGCTGCCGGAAATCGGCATCAACAGGATGAGAAGCCCCACTCCGATGCGGAAGTCGAGCAGGATGAATACGCAGCCGATCAACGAGACGCACAGATACAGTGCGTTCAACTCGGCGATGGCGACGACGGATCCCCAGAACGCACCGAGCAGCGCGATTCCCGAGAACGCGGAGAGCTTGATTGCGATACTGCGCCGCGACCGTGCGCTCTCCCGGGCGCCGTCGTCTCCGGGAACCGCCGCGCACCACCGCCAAAGGACCATCAGCCCAGGGAACACCCACCGCCCCAGACCCGAGGACGTTCCGGTCGGCATGATTCAAAATGCGTTGAATACGGTGCCGACGATGCGAGCGCCCGTATCGCCCAACTCCCGAATGACGCTGGCCGTATCGGCAAGGCGGGTGTGGTCTTTGCGGGCGAGCACCATGACACTGCCTGCGCGGAAAGCCAGGCTCTGCGCGTCCGCGTAGATCTTCGCCGGCGGCGTATCGAAAATGATGACGTCGAACTCGGTTTGCAACTCCTCCAGCAAAGCGGCGAACGAGGGGCGCAGCAGCAACTCCTGCGGATTGGGCGGACGCGCGCCGGCCGGCAATAGCGATAGTGTCCCGAATTCCGAAATCGGCACCACCGCGCCGCGATCGGCGCGGCCGGAGAGGACCGCCGAAAGTCCGATTCGGTCGGGGATGTTGAAAATCCGATGCTGTCGCGGGGCGCGCAAGTCTGCGTCAACCAGCAGCGTACGTTCGCCGAGCTGTGAAAAAAGCACGGCCAGGTTGGCAGCCACATAGCTGCGCCCTTCGCTAGCGCCAGGACTGACGACCGCCAGCATCCGCCGCCTGACCCCCTCTTTGGACCAGCGGATCAACAGCTGGGTGCGCAGCGCCCGCAGCTCCTCGGCGCGTGGGTGAAACGGTTCGCAGGCGACAACCAGCTCGCTGCTGATGCTTGCGTCGCGAGGGAGGAAATGGGGAAGATCATACTGCTTCGCAACCGCGTAACGCAGGTCGTCCGCGGTAATCAGGCCCAGGCTGAGCGCCGCTTCACCGAACGCCAATCCCTTCACCTGCTGCAACTCCAGTACCCGCTCGATGTCCCCGACACCGAGCTTTCCGTATTCCGCGAGTATGCTGCCGATGCGGCGGTCGTGATGCGCAAGAACGCGCCCCGACCCTTCGATCGGCAGGATATTTTCCTGGGCTTTCATCGTCACTCAGCTCGGGCTCGGTAAGGCCGGCCCGGCGCGGCCGGGTCCGGCAAGCAGACGGTTTTCGGCGGGCTGCCAGATGTTGAGTACGGCAAGCATCGGCACGTTCCAACCGTTCTCCAGGTCGTTGGGTGAACGCACGCGGCGGTCGAACATTTCCATAAGGATCACGATGCCGATGCCGAGCATCGTTCCGACCAGCACCGACAGGACGATGTTAAGGACGACCTTGGGATGGGAAGGCACCCCCGGCACGAACGCCTGGTTGAGCACCGTGACGTTGGTTTGACTCGCACGGCTGTCGACCTGGCTCACGACCGAGCGCTGCATGGCGGTGTCGTAGGCGCGTTCGGCGGATTCCACGTTGCGCCTGAGCACCGTGAGCTCGTTGCGACTTTCCTTGAGTTCGAGTAGGCGCGCGCGCTGCGCGGCCAGCGCTTTCGCGAGTTCCACCTCGTGCTGACGGCTCTGGCGCGCGGAGCTCTCGACTCCCGCCACGACCTTCCGCATTTCGGAGTCTAGTTTTTCACGCAGGCTCTGGTTCTCGGACACTTGACGCTGGTATTGCGGGTGGTTCGCTCCGTACTGCGTGGCCAGTTCCTGCAGCCTTGCTTCTCCGTGCAGGAGATCCGTCTTCAGCTTCTGAATGAAAGGATTGTCAAGAACATCCGGGAGTCTATCCGGAGACCGTCCCTGCTTGAGAAAGCTCCGCGCCTGTTGCTCCCGGCTGTTCCATTGAAACGTCTGATCCTGCGCTCTAGCCACTTGGTCTGAAAGGAGTCCCAACCGCGTGTTCTCGACGTCGGAGCGCTCGTCAGCGGAGACAATCCCCTGCCGCTGGTGATACTCCGTCAGCTTCGCCTGAGCGTCCTCCAGATTGGCTCGCAGTGTCTTCAGCTGTTCGTCGAACCATGCCGCCGCCTGCCGCGTGGGTTCCACGCGCAACTCAAGCATCGTGTCGATATAGGCTTTGGCGAACGCGTTCGCGACCAGCGCCGAGAAACGAGGATCGGCAGATGAGAAGCTCGCCTGGATGACGTTACTCTGCGAGGGTTCCACCTTGATCTTATTGAGCAGGCTCTCGACTATCCGGTCCTCGATCGACTCCCCGCCTCCCGCCTCTCCTTCGACCGCCGCCCGCATCAAGGGATTCTCCGCGAGCTTCAGATCCTGCACCACCTTGCGTGCTACTTTCTTGCTGGTGATGATATCCATCTGTGTCTGCATGTAGCTGAGCCTCTCCTGCGGGAGAAGTAGGGGACGCAGAACATTGCTTAGCGACTGCTCGTCCTTGGCGTCTACGAGCAGCGAGACCGTCGCCTTATAGGATTTCGGAAGCAGCAAGCTCGCCACCGTCGCGGCCAGGACGGTGGCGGCCAACACCAGGGCGAACACGCCGAAGCGCGCGCGTAATGCGAGCAGAAACTGTTGGATGTTCACGGAGGGCCGGTGTCGCGTTCCATGAGTTCTATCGCGCGAAGCACATTTTCTAGAACAGGCTTTCCCTGACGTATATCACGTCATCGGGCTCAACCGGATCGGTCAGACGGGCGTCAATCCTCTGAAAATTCCCGTCGGGTGTCTTGCGCTGGATCTTCAACCCGCGGTCGGTGCCACGCACCGTCACGCCTCCGCCGACGGAAAGCGCCTGCATCACGGTCATTTTCGACTCCAGCCTGTAAGCGCCTGCGCGCTGGACTTCCCCGTAAATGTAGAAAACCGGAGCGCGTTGCACGAAAATCGTGTCGCCGCTCTCCAACTGAATGTTCCGCGACAAGTCGCCCGTGCGGTACATGGCCGGTACGTTGATATCCAGTCTGGCGGTCTTGCCATTGCGGTTGGCCATAACAATGACGCTGTCGTCCCCGGTCGCGCTGATCCCGCCGGCGAGCGCCAATATGTCGGTCAGATTCGAGCGGGTGTCATCGAGCGGGTAGCGCCCCGGGCGGGCAACCTGGCCGAGCACCGAAACTTGCCGGCTGCGTATCTGGGTCACGTTGAGGCTGACCTGAGGCTTCAGTACGAACTTTCCCTTGATCAGTTGTTCGGCGATCCGGGCTTCTGCGCCGGCCGGCGTAAGTCCGCCAAGCACAACTTCGCCAATCAGCGGAAAGGTGATGGTGCCGCGCTCTGAAATGCGCGTTTCGGTAGTGAGATCCGGGTTCTGGAACACAGCAATGCGGACGGTATCGCCTTCTCCGAGGGCTTCGCGCGATTGGGCCAAAGCCGTAGCCGATAGCAGCATCGCTGCGATACCGAGCGCAGCGGCGCTGCATGATGACCTGGTCGCCGAGACGAGGCGTCTGTACAAGGAGGGCCACCCAAGAAACAACATAAGGGTCCCAACATAGCCGCAAGACGTTTATGGATCATTTCCTAGCCTGGTCCTATCGGACTACCCTGAACGCCGGCCACAAAAGGGTTTCCCCACAATCACGCGCAGGATCAGGGCTCGAAGCTTGATCGCGTTGTGTAGCTAGTCCGCGGTCACCGGTCGGTCTACACCCACTGCCCTGCCGATCCGCGCTGACTGATCGCTGGCACGTCTCTTAACGTTCCGCTGATGTCGCGGCCCTCCTGTACGAAGGATGGAACCCGGAATCCGGAAAAGCGCGCGATCTCCCGCGTGAATTTTTCTCTTTTCTTCTGCGATGCGCGCAGCTCGCGAATCCGTAGTTCTTTTGAACTAAAGCGTCGTTACAGCGCTACGACAACGAACTGTTCCTGCTGATCTTTGGCGCCGGTGCCCGCTCTCGCATCGCGGCGAACCCAAGGTTTTTCGAAGCCAATTTAACGAGTGATGTGCATTCCAGCCGCGTAAAAACCTTATGCAATTGTCATGATGGCGCCACTCGTTGTCACGAATCCACTACTCACGAACCCAGGTCGTCGTCATGGAACTTAAAGTCGGAATCCCTTCCATCCTTTCAGCTTTCAGGTCCGCCGCCGTTGCGATACCCGCCGCCACTTTTGCACTGCTGCTGGGTTGCGGCCAAGTCAGCGATGTCCAAGTCTCACGCGATGCAACCGCCGCGCCCGCCCCCCCTCCGGGGGCCGCGCCCGCCCCCCCTCCGGGGGTCAATCCCGCCCCCCCTCCGGGGGTCAATCCCGCCCCCCCTCCGGGGGCCAATCCCGGCTCGGTATTGTTCTCCTGCACGTTTGCGAGCTCGCCCACCGACTGCGGTTTTTTCGAACAAGCCGCCGTGCCGGGCCGCGCCTCGATCGTGCAAGTCGCGCACGACGGGATTACGGGGGTGCG
>Ga0137410_10001208_pt1 | contig 17820 bp, 13 predicted proteins | sample CZODoug1_16funga_FD_108878 | JGI IMG/M metagenome (GOLD analysis project Ga0137410, IMG submission 108878) | Vadose zone soil fungal communities from Angelo Coast Range Reserve, California, USA - CZODoug1_16fungal (Illumina Assembly) | ecosystem: Environmental > Terrestrial > Soil > Vadose zone... | reverse complement strand
TCTGCCCGCTCGACCCGAAGGCGGCGATCGACGCGATCGAGGCCGGGGTCAAAACCGGCCGGATCGCCGGGTCGACGATCGACCGCGCGGTGACGCGGCTGCTGCTCCGCAAGGAACGCCTGGGTCTCTTCGCGGATCGCCTTGTGAACGTCGCCCAGGTCGAGTCGATCGTCGGATCCGCGGCGCACCAGGCGGCCGCCGCGCGGATGTTCGACGCGACGCGTCCGCAGTAGAAGTCACTTCGGCAGCGAGGGGGGCGGGACGAGGCGATAGGCCGGGAGTTCGCCGCCCCTCAGGATGTACTTGCAGATCTTCTCGCGGTCGAGCGCCATGCCCAGCGCCCGGCGGACACGGACGTCGTCCAGCGGCTTCGTCTTCGTGTTGAACGCGTAGAAGTACACCGTGTTATAGGGGTTGACCAGGTGGTCGGGGCGCTGGACGTCGACGATCGCCAGCGGGATGCGGAAGAGCCAGTGGCACTGGCCGGTCTCGTAGTACTTGAAGGCCGTCTCCGCGTTCTCGATCCCGAGGAAGACGAACTTCGCAAGCTTCACGGAAGCGGCGTCGCGGTACTTCGGATTCTTCTCGAACACCTTCCGCTGCTTGATCAGCCACTCCGTCATCCGGTACGGCCCGTTGACGACGGCGTTCTGCGGCTCCATGAACTTCGCCCCGAATTTCTCGACCGTCGCGCGGTGCACGGGGAAATAGAGGTTCATGCAGAGCAGCTGCAGGAAGTACGGGGTGCGGCGCACGAGCTTCACTTCGAGCGTCCGGTCGTCGACCGCGCGGACGCCCAGTTCCCCGGGCTCCTTCTCCTTTTTCACGATCTCGCGCGCGTTCAGCACCGGGTACATGCGCTGGACGTAGCCCGAGCCGGTCGCCGGCGTCACCACCCGGCGCCACGCGTAGACGAAGTCCCCCGCGGTCACGGGGTCGCCGTTCGACCACGTCGCGGGCCGCAGGTGGAAGGTATACGTCTTCCCGTCCTCGGAGAGGTCCCAGCGCTCGGCGAGCGCGGGGCGCGGGGCGGCGTCCTGGTCGTCGGGCATGACGAGGCCCTCGAGCAGGTGCATGAGGATCTTGTAGCCGGCGATGTCGCGGCTGAGGGCGGGGTCGATCGACTGCGGTTCGGCGCCGCCGTTGAAGAGCAGGACGCCGTCGGCGGGCGCGCCGGGCCCTTCGAGCGTGACGCCCTGGAGCGGATGGATGTCGCGCGAATTGAGGTGCACGCCCTGGACGAAGGGCTTGATCATGTTGTGCGCGACGTAATGGAAGACCGGGAAGATCGGCGCCTCCTCCATCAGCAGCGTCTCCGCCCGGGCGAGCAGGTCGAAGCGTTTCGCGGCGTCGGCGGTCTCGTTCGACTCCGACACGAGCCGCTCATAGCCCTCGGACGTCCAGCCGGTGGTGTTCGAGCGGCTGTCCTCGGTGAACAGCTCGAGGAAGGCGAGCGGATCGGAGAACTCGCCGTTGTAGCCCTGGCGCGCGATCTGGAAGTCGCCGCGCTGGACGGCGCCCATCATCAGGGGGAACTCCATGTTGCGGAGCTCGACGCCGACGCCGAGGTTGACGCGCCACATCTCCTGGATCGCCGACGCGATCTGCTTGTGGTACTCGTCGGTGTTATAGAGCAGCTCCAGTTTGGGGAAGCCCTTGCCGTCGGGGAAGCCCGCGGCGGCGAGCAGCTGCCTGGCCTGCGCGACCTTGGGGTCGGCCGCCGCCGTCGCGGGCGGATCGGACCTGCCGCAGCCCGCGAGCGCGAGGGCGATCAGGACGGCGAGCCTACCTCTGCTGCACATCGAAGGCATCCCGCAGGCCGTCGCCGACGGCATTGAGACAGAACAGGGTCAGGGCGAGCAGCGCGCCGGGAAAGACGACGAGCCACCAGTACACGCGGATGGGATTGAGCGCGCCCGCGCCGTCGCTGATCAGCAGTCCCCACGACGTCGCCGGCTCGCTGATCCCCAGCCCGAGGAAGGAAAGGAAGGCCTCCTGGAGCATTACCGTCGGGACGGTCAGGGTCGAGTAGACGATCACCGGCCCGAGGATGTTGGGAATCATATGGCGCGCGATGATCGCGGGCGTCGCGACGCCCAGGCCGCGCGCCGCCTCGACGAACTCCTTCTCCTTCAGCCCGAGCACCTGGCCGCGGACGATGCGCGACATCGTCATCCAGCTGAAGCAGCCGAGCACCATGAACACGACGAGGAAATTCCGGCCGAGGATCGACATGACGATGATGACCAGAAACATGTGCGGGAGCCCGTAGAGGATGTCGACGAAGCGCATCATCGCGGAGTCGATCTTGCCGCCGAGAAAGCCGGACGTGGCCCCGTACGCGACGCCGATGACGAGGCTGACGACGGTGGCGAGCAATCCCACGGCGAAGGAGATCTGGCCGCCATAGAAGGAGCGGACCATCAGGTCGCGGCCGTTGGGGTCGGTGCCGAACCAGTAGGTCGCGTCGGGCGCCCTTTTCTGGAATTCCAGCTTCTGGACGCGGTAGTCGTGGGGCGACAGGAGGGGCACGAGCGGCGTGGAAAGGCCGACGGCCAGAACCAGCCAGAAGGCCGCCATGGCGCGGCGGTTCTTCGCGAAGCGCCGGATCGCGAGTTGCGTGGGGCTGCGGCCTTCGATCGCGAGCGCGCTCATGCGAGCCTCACCCGCGGATCGAGCAGCGAGTAGCCGATGTCGACCGCGATGTTGAACAGGATCACCAGGCAGCTGTAGATCAGCACCGCGCCCATGACCATGGCGTCGTCGCGGGCGAGGGCGGCATCGACGAAATGCTGTCCCATGCCGGGGAGATTGAAGATCTTCTCGACGACGACGGAGCCGGTGAAGATGTACGCCGCCATCGGGCCCGCGTAGGACAGCACGGGCGTGATGCCGTTCTTCAGCGCGTGCTTGAGGAAGACCGATCGCTCGTCGACGCCCTTGGCCCGCGCGGTGCGGATGTAGTCCTTATGGAGCACGTCGAGCATCCCGGCGCGGGTGAGCCGCGAGACGTAGGCCACGTGGACGGCCCCCAGCGTCACGGCGGGGAGGATCAGCTTGAGCAGCTCCTCGCCGCTGAAGTCCTCCGGCCAGCCCGCGACGGGGAGCCAGTGCAGGGAGAGCGCGAACGCCATGACGAGCACCGGCCCGAGCAGGAAATTGGGCACGCAGATGCCGAAGAGGGCCGCGCTCGAGGAGAGGTAGTCGGGGAGCCGGTTCTGCTTCGCGGCGGCCAGGATGCCGATGGGGACCCCCATCAGCAGCGAGAAGCAGAATCCCAGGAGCCCCAGCTGCAGCGAGGTTCCGAAGGAGGGAAAGAGCAGCTCGTCGACGCGCTTGCCGAGGTACTTCGTCGACAGTCCCAGGTCGCCGCTGAGGTAGCCCTTCATCCGGAGCAGGTACTGGACCGGGAGGGGTTTGTCCATGTTGTAGGCGCGCTCGAGGTTTCGGAGCACCTCGGGGGGGAGCTTGCGCTCGCCGGTGAACGGGCTGCCGGGGGCGAACCGGATGATGAAGAAGCAGAGCGTCGCAATGACGAAGAGGGTGAGCACGCCGCCGGAGATCCGCTTGAGGATGAACTGGATCATTTGCCCGGCTTCTCCGCCAGGCGGATCCGGTTGTAGGGGTGGGTATCGCGGACGTTGTCGTAGATGCCTGTGACCTCGGGCTTCCACATGTTCTTCGTGATGTAGAAGTACATCGGGACGATCGGCAGCTCGTCCATCAGGACCGCCTCGGCGCCGTGAAGCAGCTTCATCCGCTTTGCGGGATCCGTCTCCTTCGCCGCTCCGGCCACCAGACGGTCGTACTCCGCGTTCGCGAAGCCCGTGTTGTTGTTCCCGTTCGCGGACGTGAACATGTCGAGGAACGTATTGGGGTCGTTGTAGTCGGCGATCCAGGCGCGGCGGATCACGTCGAACTCCATCCGCGACTGCATGTCGAGGTAGATCTTCCACTCGACGTTCCGCAGCTCCGACTCGATGTGCAGGTTCTGGCGCCACATCTCCTGGATGGCGGCGGCGATCTTCTTGTGGACGTCCTGCGTGTTGTAGAGGATCTCGATCTTCGGGAAGCCCTTGCCGCCGGGGTAGCCGGCGTCGGCCAGCAGCTTGCTCGCGGCTTCGGGATCGAACGGGTTGGTCTTCGCGGGCTCGTAGCCGGGCAGCCCGGGCGGCACGAGCGACTCGGCCGGGATCTCCCCCGCGCGCGTGATGAACTTGACGATCTTCTGGCGGTCGATGGCCCGCGCCAGCGCCTGCCGTACCCTCTTGTCCTTCGTGACGCCCTTGTTCAGGTTGAAGCCGTAGAAGTACGTCGTCAGGAACGGCCCTGTGTGGTAGTCCGGCCGGTTCAGCAGCTCCTCGATGTAGTCGCGCGGAACCTCGGTGAGCCAGTGGATGCGCCCCTTCTCGTAGAGGTTGAAGGCCGTCGACGCGTTCTCGACCGGCAGGAATTTCAGCTTCAGGTCGGCGACGTTGGCCGCGTCCCAGTAGTTCGGGTTCCGATCCAGGAGGATATGGTCCTTCACCTTCCACGTCTTCATGCGGAAGGGTCCGTTGCCGACCAGGTGCTCGGGCCGCGTCCAGTCCTTGCCGTGGGTCTCGACGGTCTTCCGGTGCACCGGGAAGTACGTGAAGAACGCCGCGAGGTCCAGGAAGTAGGCGGTCGGCGCTTCGAGCGTGACGACCAGCGTGCGGTCGTCCTTTGCCTTGACGCCGACCTGCCCGAGGGTGACGTCGGGCCGCTTCATGCACTCCGAAAAAGCGTTGTTGAGCTCCGTCGAGACGGCTTGGTCCTTCTCGGCCGCGATCAGCGCCTTGAGGGGATCGGCGTGGCGGCGCTGCACGAGCTTGACGAGGGACTTCGCGTCCTCGAGCCGCTTTTCCGGCTTCGTCCCCGCCCAGCCCTGGATCGTGCCGTCGGCCGCGGCGCCGTCGAAGTACGCCATCCCGTTCTTCAGGTAGCGGGAGACCTGCTCCACGTACTCGGAGCCGAGCGCGGGATCCAGCACCCGCTTCCACGACCACTCGAAGTCCGCGGCGGTGACCGGGTCGCCGTTGGACCATTTCGCCGGGCGCAGGTGGAACGTATAGACGGTGCCGTCGCCGCCCAGCTCCCACGACTCGGCCACTCCGGGCTTCACGCTGAGGTCCTTCGGATCGTAGACGGTCAGCCCTTCATACAGGGCGATCGTGATGTGGTACTCGGGCTGCCCCTTCTCGAGGGCGGGGTCGAGCGTCTGGGGTTCGGTGCTGTTGTTGACGATGAGGGTGTTGGGGTCTTCGGCCGCGCCCCCGCAGGCGGCGACGCCGGCCAGGACGATCGAGAGCAGGAGTCTCGGGACGCCCTTCAGCATTCGCCTATCTTAGGTCCGTGCCGCCGATCGAGTCAACGAGCCGCTACGACTTGGGCTGATCGAGGCTCGGCATGCCCATGATGTTGAAGCCGGCGTCGACATAGATCACCTCGCCGGTGACGGCCGAGCCGAGGTCGGAGCAGAGCGACAGGGCGGTGTTGCCCACGTCCTCCGTCGTGACGAGCCGGTTGAGCGGCGAGTTCTTCTCGCAGTAGTCGAGCATCGAGCGGAAGCCGCCGACGCCCGCCGCGGCCAGCGTCTTGATCGGGCCGGCGGAGATCCCATTGACGCGGATCTTCTGCCTGCCGAGGTCGTAGGCGAGATAGCGGACGCTGGCCTCGAGCGCCGCCTTAGCGACGCCCATCACGTTGTAGTGGGGGATGACCTTCTCGGCGCCGTAGTACGTCAGCGTGAGGATGCTGCCGCCGTTGGGCATGAGTCCGCGGGCCCGGTTGGCCAGGGCGACCAGGCTGTAGGCGCTCACCTCGAGGGCCGTGCGGAAGCCGTCTCGGCTCGTCGTCACGTACTGGTTCTCGAGGTCTTCCTTCCTGGCGAACGCGATGGCGTGGACGAGGACGTCGATCGACCCGAACTTCTCCTTGGCGCGGGCGAAGAGGGCGTCGAGCTGGTCGTCCTTGCCGACGTCGCAGGGTTCGATGAAGTCGCAGCCGACCTGGCCGGCGAGGGGGGTGACGCGGTCTTTCAGGGCTTCGCCGGCGTAGCTGAGTCCGATGGCCGCGCCCTCCTTATGGAAGGCCCTGGTGATGCCCCAGGCGATCGAGCGTTCGTTGGCGACGCCGAAGATCAGGGCTTTCTTGCCGCTCATCAGACCCATGGACCGGTCCTTTCGTGCTTGGTTCCGGGGGACTATATATGTAGGAGCGCGCGGGTGACAAGCCTTATCTCAGGAAGTTGCGCAGCAGGTCGAGTCCCGCGCCGGTCCGGTAGCTTTCCGGATGAAACTGCACTCCTTCGAGCGGCCACTCCCGATGGCGAAGCCCCATGACTTCGCCGTCGCCGCTGCGGGCGGTGACGAGGAAGTCTTCCGGCATCGTGGTTTCGTCGACCACGAGCGAGTGATAGCGCATGGCGGGGAAGGGATTGGGCAGGCCCGCGTAGAGGCCGGCGCCGTCGTGGCGGATCTCGCTGGTCTTGCCGTGCATGGGCCGGGCCGCGCGGACGATGCGGCCGCCGAAGGCGTGCGCGATGCACTGGTGGCCGAGGCAGACCCCGAGGATGGGGATGCGGCCGGCGAGGCGGCGGATGACGCGGTTGGAGATGCCCGACTCCCGCGGCGTGCAGGGTCCGGGCGAGATCACGATGCGGTCCGGCGCGCGCGCCTCCACCTCCTCGGGCGTGAGGGCGTCGTTGCGGACGGTCTCCACGCCGGCGCCGAGCGAGCCCAGGGCCTGGACGAGGTTGTAGGTGAACGAATCGTAGTTGTCGATGAGGAGGATCACGGGATCACTTCTTCTTCCGGCGCTCGATGTCCTGCCGGAGCTTCTGGAGCGAGGTCCAGGTGCCCGAGTTGCGGAACTGCTGAGGGAAGGTGTCGATCTTGCGGATCGCGTCGTCGAAGCGTCGCTCGTCGGCCAGCGCCAGGGCCGCCTCGCGGATGTCCGCGGCATAAGGCTCCGCCAGCTTCTCGTAGCGCTGGTTGTAGTCGTTCTGGAGGGCGCGGATTTCGGCGACGCGCGGCGATCCGGAGCGGGCGCCGGTCTCGATGGCCAGCTGGAACTTGGGCTGCAGCTCGGAGTACCGCTTGAACTCCGGGTCCGTGGCCGCGGCGCCCTTCAGTTCGTCGATGAGCGGCGACAGCTCGCGGGAGGAGGCTTCCAGGTCCCTCTCGCGCAGCACCCGCGTCCGGAGCTCCTCCAGCTTCTTCTCGAACAGGGTTCCGCGGCAGATCGGCCGGGCCTTGTCGGCCGCGGCGAGGACGAGGTCCCAGGAGACGCCGTCGCGCTTTGCGAGCTCCTCGGCCCGGGTATAAGCCTCGCGGGCCTGCGCCTCGGAGTTCACCGGCGGGTTTGTCGCGGGACCGGTGACCGGGGCCACGGGCGTCTTCGTTCCGAACTCCGGCGCCGGCGTGCCCCGGGAGGCGAGGAGGACGCCGCCGACGGCCAGGATGACGACGAGACCTGCGGCGGACAGGATCAGCGGCATCCGCGATGTCGCGGCCGGAGGCGCAGGTGCCGCGGCCGCACGCCGGACGGCGGATTTATGGGGCAGTTTCCCGGAGGATTTCGCCGGAGCGGGGGCGGCGGGTCGGGCGGTCTGCGTCGGGACGGCCGGCGGGCTCCTCCGGGCGGGCGCCGCGACGGGCGCGGGGCCGGGAGTTCCGGAAAGGTCGTCCAGAGAGACCCCGCTGATCGCCTCGCTCTTGCAGTCGGGGCAGTAGCGTTTCCCCATCAGGGTCACGGCGCGGCCCGTTTCCAGGTCGGCGTCCTGGATGGGGCTGCCGCAGGCATCGCAGGGGAGAACGGGAGAAGACATAAGGCCATCCGGTTGAAGGCGATCGGAAACGCGGCCGCGATTCTAACAGGGGCCTCAAAACCCGGTCAAATCTCTTTTTCCGGGAAAAAAATTGACAACCTCCGACACCGGTCTATAATTACTTGACCAAAGTCCCCTGGAAATCACACGGAGGCGGTATGCGTCGTGCAGTACGGCTGCTTGTCGCATCGACCTTGATCGCCTCACTGGCCGTCGGCCTCACCGGCGAAGCCCAGGACAAGAAGCCCGAGACCCCTCCGGCTCCGGTTCCCGCCGCTCCGGGGGTCCAGCAGGATAAGATCGACATCGGACCGGCCCTGGACTCGTGGTACAAGATCAGCGAGAAGGGCAATGCGGTCGGCTTCGCGCATGAGATCCTGACGCGCGCCCGCCCGGGAAGCTCCTTCCGCTACACCTATGTGGCCGACGCGGAGACCGAGCTGCTCGTGCCGGACACCAAGGACCCCAAGAAGCAGGTTTCGCGGACGGAATCGCTCCGCATCGAAGGCCAGCTGGACGACACGTACGGGCCGGTGACGCTGAAGCGCACGGACGCGCGCGACGAGTCGACCGTGGTGTGCAACATCCTGAACGACGACGCCGGCCGGCGCATCGACATGGCCGTGGGATCGGAACACAAGATGATCCCGGTGAGCCCGGATGAGGAAGTGCACTACTCCCGCTTCCTGCTCTTCATCTCGCTGCGCCAGAACGGCAAGCTCGCGAAGCCGGGGACGCAGCGCGCGCTTCTCTTCGCGCCCCGTCCGGACGAGCAGTCGCCCATCGTCGAGGTGCAGCTGGAAGTCCACGAGGTCCTGAAGAAAGCCTATCTCGACAAGAAGGAAGTTTCCGTGACCCGGGTCACCTACCTCAAGCCGCCTCCCGCCGCGACCCGGGACGCGGAGTTGCTGGAAGCCTTCGTCGACCGCTTCGGCCGCGTGGTCGAGGAAACCACGCGCGGCGGCCTGCGCCGGGTGCTGGTCAAGGACGAAGCCGAGGCCGTCGGGCAGAACGAGCGTCCGCGTCACGGCGGTCGCCGGGACCCCTTCGACAAGAAGCCCGCGATGAACGTGGTGAACGAAGGCCCCAAGAAAGAGGGCACCGAAGTCCAGCTGATCGATCCCCAGGACATCGGCAAGACGTTCAAGGACATCGAAGCCCAGCTCGAAGAGCTGAAGAAGTGCAAGGAAGAGAAGCGGGAAGACGACGGCAACAAGATCTACGACCGGCTGATCGCCACGCTGATCTACATGAAGAGCCCCCAGTATCCCAAGCCGCTGACTCCGGAGCAGCTCGCCCGGGTGGAAGCCCTCCGCCAGCAGATCGAGGAAATCTGGGGCGGGCTGGCCCGCCTCATGAAGAACCTGCGGGGCGTCTACATCCAGGTGGCCGACGCCTTCAACCAGGATGAATGCGCGTCCATGGAAAAGGGCATCGACGAACTGAAGAAGGCGGTCCAGACGCGCAAAGAGCTCGAAGACACCGACGACCTCCGGCAGGTCCTGAAGTGGATCGGCGAGCTGGAGCCGCTGGTGGCCAAGTGCAAGACGCGCATCGAGCTGGGGCGGAAGAAGCTCGTCCTGATCGGCACGCTGCTGCACGAGGACGTGCAGATGATGCCGCTGGATGCCTCGATCAACGTCTTCGGGCACCAGGTCGGCGGGATCCAGGAAGTGCGGTTCACCAAGCCCAATCGCATCGCGGTGATCAACGACAAGATGTACCGGATGGGGGATATCGTCGAGGGGGAAGGCGTCCGGGTCGAAAAAATCTGGGCGTTCGGCATCCAGGTGTCTCTCCGGGAGGAGACGCGGGATGTCGGAATTCGGCAGAAATAGGGGTAGGGAGTGCATGGGGGTGGGAGGCCTGGCCGTCGGAGGGACGACGGCAGACAGGTCTGCTCCTTCTCTAGAAATCTATTTAGTGGAGCTTGGACCATGAAAGGCGCCCGTGTCTGCCTGACGACGTTGATGGCTCTCGTCTGCGCCGGCCCCGTGCTGGCCCAGGAAATGAAGCCCGCCCAGACGAAGCCCGACGCGCAGGCGGAAGATCCGAAGGCCAAGGCCATCCGCGAGGCCTATGAGGAACAGCTGCGGCGCGAGCGCCAGGAAGTGACCATCGTCGCGCACAACGCCTCCGTCGACCAGATCGTCGAGGACTTCCGCCGGCAGACCGGCTGGAACATCGTCATCGACAAGAAGAACATCCCGGACGACTACCGGGTCGACGATCTCCGCATCGAGAAGGAGAAGGCGAAGGGCGCCCTCGCCGCCTTCGTGGCCAAGGCCGAGCTTTCGATGGAAGAGGTGAGCCCCACGCTCATCATGCTCTCCCGCCCGCCCCGCCTGACCTTCAACTTCCGCGACGCCGACATCAAGGTCGTCATCGACATGATCGCCCGGGTCTCCGGCGCGAACATCATCGTGTCGCCCGACGTGAAGGGCCAGATCACGCTCTCGATCAACAACGTCCCCTGGAGCGAGGTGCTCTCGGCCGTCGTGCGCACGCTGAACTTCACGACCGTGAAGGAGGCGTTCGGGATCATCCGCATCATCCACCCGGACGAGCTGCTCAAGCAGATGGAGACGCGGGTCTTCCAGCTCCGATTCATCGCTCCGCCCTCGATCTACACGGCGAAGGTGGAGTCGGGCAAGACGCTGGAAGGCCGTCCGCTCACCCCGCCGAGCTCGATCGAGGAGGCCCTGCGGCGCTTCATCCTCGTCCAGACCCTCCAAACGGTGCTGTCGCGCGACTCGGGCAACCGCATCCTCGGCACGCTGAACTACGACCCGCAGTCCAACGTCTTCGTCGTCCGCGACACGAAGGTCATCCTGGACCGCGTCGCGGAGATCATCCAGCTGCTGGACGTCGAGCCCGAGCAGGTGATGCTGGACATGAAGTTCATCTCGACGACGAACCACGACCTGCTGCAGTTCGGCGTGAACTGGTCGCTGGGCGGCCAGGACGGCCTGACGGTGACCAGCCGCTTCGTCAACCCCTCGTTCTCGACGGCTGCCGACGGCTCAACCCTGAACGGGCGCATCAGCAAGATGCCGTTCGGCCTGGGCTCGCAGGTCAAGGCGCCCGGCGACCAGCTCTTCCTGACGAACTACGACATGAGCATGGTGTTCCGGGCGTTCAAGAACGACACGTTCTCGCGCCTGATCCAGCAGCCGCAGCTGGCGGTGACGGACAACACCGAAGCGACGATCTTCGTCGGCACCACGGTGTCCTACGCGGAAGTCCGGACCACGACGAACCAGTTCGGCGGCCTGGAGTTCAGCCTGGGTGAAGCCGGCAAGTCGCCGGTGAAGACGGGCTTCCAGCTCTTCGTCGTCCCGCGCATCGTGCCGGACGCGAACAAGGTCATCCTGACGATCATCCCGCAGAACGAGTTCCTGTCGGGCTCGTCGAGCAACGCGGCGGTGCCGGGCTTCAACCACTTCGAGCTGATCTCGAACGGCGCCACGCAGAGCATCGACCTGCCCCAGGTGTCCCAGACGCAGCTCGTGACCCGGCTGGTGCTGGAGAGCGGCTTCACGGCGGTGCTGGGCGGCCTGGTGCAGGAGCGGGCGAGCTTCGAGGACAACGGGATCCCGGTCCTGAAGGACATCCCGCTGATCAACTACCTGTTCAAGCAGCGCACGGACGAGACCACCAAGGAACACCTCCTGGTCTTCGTGACCCCGAAGATCATCCGCCGCGGCCGCGGGCCGGCGGAAGGCCTCCAGCAGCTCCTGAAGCTGCGCGAGGAGGAGGAGCAGCGCCAGTTCGAAGAATCGAAGAAGAAGGCGACTCCGGAGCCCGAGAAGAAGTAAGCGGCCGGGTGCCCGAGGGCGCCCTGGCGAAAGCCCCCTGGCGGCGCAGCCGGGGGCCCGCCCGAGGAAACGGGCGGCCGCCCCGAAGGCCGGAAGGCCCGGGGCCCCCGACGAGCGGGGAGCGCGGAACGGGAACGGCCCTCCTGAGGGGGGCCCGAGAAAAATTTGTCGTAGGGCCGGCGTGGATCCTGCCGGCCTGCCTCCGCCGTTCCCCCACTCCCTGCCCGCCGAGGTATGAATATTTTTTCGTACAGGGTCCGGTTCACCAAGACCGGACGCATGCGCTTCCTCTCGCATCACGACCTGATGCGGCTCTTCGAGCGCGCGCTCCGCCGCACCGGCCTGGAGCTGCGCATGACGGAGGGCTACAATCCCCACCCCGTCATCGCCTTTCCCACCGCGCTGGGCCTCGGCATCGAGTCCCTCGACGAGATCCTGGAGTTCGAGCTCACCCGGTGGACGGCGCCCCGGCAGGTCGAACAGCTCCTGGGCAAGGAGCTCCCGGAGGGGATGGGCGTCGCCAGCGCGGAGGCCTTCTACCGCAAGCAGCGCTCCTGCGTGAACTACGTGGAGTACGAGGCCGAGTGCCCCTCCCAGGGAGCGGGCCTCGCCGACCGCATCCTCGCCTTCCTCGCGCTCAAGGAATGCCCCGTCGAGCGTGTCTCCGACAAGGGCTCGAAAACCGTCGAGATCCGCCAGTACGTCATGGCCCTCGAGGCGGACGGCGACCTCGTCTACGTGCGCGTCCGCATCACCGACCAGGGGACCGCCAAGCCGGAGGAGGTGCTCCGCTCGATCGGCGTCAAGATCGACGAAACCGTGCGGCTGCGGAAGACCTACACCGAGATGGCGGTGAGGACATGAGCGACGCCCGCTGGATGCTGGTCAACGCCGTCGAGAAGGAGGAGACCCGCATCGCCGTGGTCCGGGGCGGCCGCCTCGAGGACCTGCACGTCGAGCGCACCAGCCACGAGACGCTCGTGGGGAACATCTATAAGGGGCGCGTCGAGAACGTCCACGCCAGCCTGCAGGCGGCCTTCGTCAACATCGGCCTCGGGAAGAACGCCTTCCTCCACGTGTCGGAGACGGTGGGGGAAGGGGAGGAGCCGTACCATCATCCCCAGCGGGGCCAGCGGCCCCGGGGGCCCAAGCGTCTCATCCAGGGCCTGCTTCACCCCGGGCAGGAGGTGCTGGTCCAGGTCATCCGCGATCCGTTCGGCGAGAAGGGCCCCTCGGTGTCGATGGAGGTCTCGCTCCCCGGGCGCTTCCTCGTCCTGACGCCGCTGACCACGAAGGTCGGCGTCTCGAAGAAGATCACCAACCCGCAGCAGCGCGCGCAGCTGCGTACGATGATGAAGGAGCTGACGGACAGCAACCCCACGAACGTCGGCTTCATCGTGCGCACGGCGTCGGGCGACACCCCGATGCAGGACCTGAAGAACGACTTCGACTACCTCCAGCGCGTCTGGCACGCCGTCGACCAGCGGGCCCGCGAGGCGCGCGCGCCGGCGTCGCTCTACCAGGAGACCGAGCTCGTGCTCCGCACCGTGCGCGACTTCTTCTCGACCGACATCGACAAGGTGATCGTCGACGACCCCGGCGTGCATCAGCGGCTGAAGGACTTCTTCGAGCATGTGATGCCGCGCTTCGGCGAGCGGCTGGAGCTCGACTCGGGGCCGACGCCGCTCTTCTACAAGCACGACCTGGAGAGCCAGATCGAGCAGCTGGCGGCCAAGACGGTGAACCTGCCGTCGGGCGGCTCGATCGTGATCGAGCCCACGGAGGGCATGAACGCGATCGACGTCAACTCCGGCCGCCTGGTGCGGGAGGCGAACCCCGAGGATCTGGCGCTCAAGACGAACCTGGAAGCGGCGCGCGAAATCATGCGCCAGCTGCGTCTCCGCGACCTGGGCGGCATCATCGTGATCGACTTCATCGACATGAAGCAGGAGCGTCACAAGCGCGACCTGGAGAACGAAGTCCGCGAGGAGTCGCGCCGGGACCGCTCCCAGATGGTGATCCTCCCGCTCTCCCAGTTCTGTCTGCTGGAGATCGCGCGGCAGAAGACGCGGCCGAGCCTGCAGGTGGTCTCCAGCGACCCGTGTCCCGCCTGCGGCGGCACCGGCTTCGTGAAGAACATCGAGTCCATGGCCCTGGAGGTCATGCGCGCGCTGAAGTCGACGCTCGACCGCGACGACATCGCGGTCGTCGAGGCGCGGGTGAGCCCGGACGTGGCGGGGTATCTGAAGGGGCGCCTGGACGACCTGAAGCTCCTGGAGGAGCGCCATAAGAAGCGGATCCACCTGAGCCCCACCCGGGAGCTGGCCTCCAACCGGGTCGAGTTCTCCTGCTACAACACCTCGGGGGAGAAGGTCTACGATTTCGTGAAGTAAGGCTTGCCTCCGAGGGGGCGCTTTGATATAAGGATCGGCCCATGTACGCAATCTTCAAGGACGGCGGACGGCAATATCGCGCGGAAAAAGGCGCGACCCTCGAGCTCGATCAGCAGGGCCCCAAGGAGGGCGAGAAGATCGAGTTCACCGAGGTCGTGCTCGTCCACGACGGCAAGAAGGCCACGATCGGCGCGCCGACGGTCAAGGGCGCCAAGGTCCTCGCCGAGGTCGTGAAGAACTTCCGCGGCGAGAAGATCCGCGTCTTCAAGTTCCGCAAGCGCGAAGGCTACCACCGCACCCGCGGCCACCGCTCCGAGCTGACCCTCGTCAAGGTCACGGACATCGTCACGGGCTGAGCGCCCGCGGCCTCCGGCGCGTTATACTCTCACCATGGCGACCCCTGCCGCTCCCTGGCTGCTCCGTGCGGGAGCCCTGCTGATCCTCGTCTCCCCGCTGCTCCCCCAGGCCGCGTCCGCGGGCCGAAACTTCAGCCCGGCGGGAACCGTGCACGCGCTCAAGGGAACCGCCACCGGGACGGAACGGGCCGCCCTGGCCGCGGGCCTCTTCGCCCCGATGGCCGCCGGTCTCGTGCTCGCCGCAGGCTCGCTGCCGCGGAACGGGGGGCCGACCGCGCTGCGGCTGGTCACGCTGTGCCTGCTCCTGGCGCTCTCGTTCGGGCTGGCCACGCTGGGGTCGATCATCCTTTCCGACAGCACCGCGCGCCCCTCGGCGCCCTCCTATCCGCTGACTCTGGCCGTATTCGCGGTGCCGCTGCTCCTGTCCTCGGCGGCGCTGGCCCGCTGGATGGAAGGAGGCTTCGGCCGCTCGACGGGGGCCTTCGAACGGGCGGCGCTGGCCGTCCTCGTCCTTTTGCACGGGCTCTTCCTGGCGGATAGCGGCTGGATCGCCCTGGCGGGTGCCGCCGGGGCCGCTGCGGGATCGGTCCGCACCCTGCCCGGGGTCTGGGTGGCCCCCGCAGGGGCGCTGCTCGCCGCCGCCGGCGCCATCCTCGCCTCCCTGCCCCCTCGCAGAGCCGTGGACTCCGCGCCCGCTTCCGGGTAAAATCCCTCCCCCGGGGGGCGGAATAGGGAGACCGACGTGGCCGAGATCCAGGATTCGGAGTTCCTCCGCATCCTCCGCAGCAATCCGATCGTCCCGCAGGACGAGGTCCTGTCGGCGCAGGAACTCCAGCGGGGCGAGCTGGACCGCGAAGGCTCCTGCCGCTCCCTCTTCGCCATCCTCCGCGACAAGGGCCTCATCGACGACCGCATCGCCGAAACGATGGGCGACCGCCCGGGCGACGTCACCCCGCACACCCCGACCGTCGTCCTGAACAACCCTGACCATACGCCCGCTCCCGGCCGGGGCAGCTCCTCCGGCATCTCGAAGATCCGCACGTCGCGCCGGCATCCGCCGGAGGTCGACACCGCCCGCATCGATCCGCGCAACGTCCTGGGCTCCTATATCCTGGTCAAGGAGGTCGGCAAGGGCGGCATGGGCCGCGTCTACCGTGCCTGGGACGAGAACGTGGGCCGCTTCGTCGCGGTCAAGGTGATCGACACCGAGGACGTGACCGACCGCGAGCGCTTCGTGCGGGAGGCCCAGATCGCGGGCCGCCTGAACCATCCGTCGATCGCGACGGTCTACCAGGCGGGGGAGCAGGGCACGCGCGGCTACATCGCGATGCAGTTCATCGAGGGCGGGCCCATCGACGCGGTCAAGCTGCCGCTGCTGAACTGCCTGGCGCTGATCCGCGACGCCGCCCGGGCGCTCAGCTACGCGCACGAACAGGGCGTCATCCACCGCGACGTGAAGCCGGGCAACCTCATGGTCGACAACGGCGGCCGCGTCTTCCTGACCGACTTCGGCCTCGCGAAGGAGGTGGTGGGCAGCGTGGACGCGCAGCTCTCGATCACGGGGACGACGTTCGGGACGCCGCAGTACATGTCTCCCGAGCAGGCCCGCGGGGAGCACAAGAAGATCGACGGGCGCTGCGACGTCTACTCGCTCGGGGCGACGCTGTATGCGCTCCTGGCGCGCCGGCCGCCGTTCACGTCGACGAACCTCGCGACGCTGCTGCTCGAGGTGCTGGACAAGCGGCCGCCGCCGCTGTCGAAGTTCAACTCGGAGATCTCGCCCGAGCTGCAGATGCTGGTCGAGAAGGCGATGGCGAAGGAGCCGCCGCGGCGCTACGGGACGATGACGGCCTTCGCGGACGCGCTGGACGAGCTGATCCGCGAGGGGCGATATGCCGGCCGCTACGGCCTGGCCAAGGCGCTGGCGCGCCGCTGGGTGCCGCGGCTCCTGGTCGCCGCCGCGCTCGGGGCGGTCCTCTGGTTCGGCATCCCGATCGTGTTCGCGCCGCCGAAGCCCGTCGTGGTGGATCCGACGCCGGCCCTGTATGCCGACGCCGCGTCGGCGCTGCGGACGCTGGAGAACCAGGCGCTGACGCCGGAGGAGCGACGCGAGCGGGTGGAGCAGCAGGTGCTGCAGCCGCTGAAGGCCGTGCTCGACCGGAAGCCGCAGGACCTGCGGGCGCGGGCGCTGCGCCTGCGCGCGCATTATGCCCGGGGCGACGGCGACGCGGCCGAGCGCGAGCTGCGGGAGCTGGAGCCGCGAAAGCGGGAAGACTACCGGATCCTCCTCGTCCCGGCGCTGAGGAAGCTCGAGGCGTCCCTGGCGGCGCCTTGCCCGCTTCCTGCGTTCGAGGGGCCGGGCTTCGAGTGGGAGGAGGCGCCGGTGCCGCCGGCGTCGGGGATCGACGAGGTCGTCCGCGCGAAGATTCCGCCGGACCTGGCGAAGGACTACGAGGAGGACCGGGCGGCGATCGACGGGCTGTCGATGCTGGCGCAGGGACAGTTCGGAAAAGCGGCGGATCTGCTCCGGAAGAAGGCGCTGCCGGTGTACCAGGCGGCGTGGTGCCGGGCGGCGTACTTGGACCGCCGCTTCAAGGACGTGATCGAGGCGAAGGAGTCCGAGGGCCGCCGGGAGCGCTTCGGAGCGGCGTTCGCGCTGGCGGAAGGGACGGCATCGCGGCTGGAGTCCCTATTGCCGTTCGCGGGGGTGCATGCCCCGTCGGTGCACTCGGCGATGGCGAGGATGGAGGGGACGGAGAAGATCGAGCAGCACGCGGAGGAGGGCCGGAAGGGGGCCGGGACGGAGCGCCGGGCGGCGCTGGCGTCGGCGTCGCTGCGGCTGCAGGCGCTGCGGGGCTCGGACGACGAGGCGGCCTGGCGCGCGGCGGTCGCGCTGGCGGGCGAGTCCCCGTCGACGTCGCAGGGGAAGCTGGCGGCGGTCGAGCTGCGGATCGGGCTGGGATCGCGCCTGTTGCGGACGCGGGGCGAGGGACGGCCCGCGCTCGAGGACGCGCTGCGCCGGGCGGAGGATCTGCTGCAGACGTCGCCCGACTGGGCGGCGCCGAGGCTGCTCTGCGCGGTGGCGCGGCTGCGCCTGGGCCGGCTCGAAGACGCGCGCGCGGACCTGGGGAAGCTGACGGCGACGGCGCGCTCGGGCCTGCGGGCGCGGCTGACGGCGGCGTCGGTGGAGCTGGCGTCGGCGGAGCGGGAGCGCCGGGCGGGAGCGCCGTTCGTGGACTTCGTGCGGTCGGCGCGGCGCGAGGCGCTGTCGGCGCCCGGGGAGTCGCCGGAGGCGCAGACGCTGGCGGCGGCGGCGAGCCTGCTGCTGGCGCAGGACGCGGCGGTGTCGGGCCGGGACGAGTCGGAGCCGGTGGCGTCGGCGGACGAGGCGCTGTCGAAGGCGC
>Ga0137410_10001207_pt1 | contig 17823 bp, 26 predicted proteins | sample CZODoug1_16funga_FD_108878 | JGI IMG/M metagenome (GOLD analysis project Ga0137410, IMG submission 108878) | Vadose zone soil fungal communities from Angelo Coast Range Reserve, California, USA - CZODoug1_16fungal (Illumina Assembly) | ecosystem: Environmental > Terrestrial > Soil > Vadose zone... | reverse complement strand
GCCGACCACGAAATGACCGGCCGTCAGCTGCCCCTCTAGCTTCGGCGCGTCCGAGATCGCGGGAGGATCAGGCGGTGACGGCATGGCATCGTCCTCTATTCGAGCTCGGCGCCGATGAGCGCCGCGGGAAACTGATCGGTGCTACTCAGTTCGTATATCCGATCCAGGCCTGAATTGCGACGGGTTGATCCCATCCGCCGCGCGATCACCCGCCGCGCAGTCTCGCCGATCTTCCCGACCGGCAGGAACTTCTCGTTCGACCATATGTGTCCGCCATCGTCGGACCACCGCAGCACGCAAAGCGGGTTCTCGTCGGGGGTCGGCAACCCGATGCCGGTCTGCATATCGATCCTGAGCGCGTTAAACCGCTGCGGAGCCTCGACAGGCTGCGCCAGCGCCCGCCACGATCTGAGCCATTTCCGCGGCGCCTCGTTATCGGTCAACGCGTCGAGGTCAAAGGTGTAGAGGTTGCCGTTGCGGTAGTCGCCGACGATAGTTTCCGCGTTAAAGAGAGCGTGCGCGTTGCTCCAGTGGCGATGCATGAGGCCCGTCAACGGATCAAAGGCTGCGCGCTGGTGCCACATCGGCTGCCCCGCAAGGGCGCTGTCCGTGCGATCGTAAACCCACGTCGCATCACCCGAGGGAAAACTGATCACATAGAACTGGTGCCCGTTCTGCTGATAGGCGTAAGCCACTGCATCGGCGACCGTCGAGTATTTCTGAATTGCGTTTTCGATAGCGTGCGTCGACACCCGCTGCGGCGCATAGCCCTTGCATTCGAGTATGACCGCTTCGCCCTCTTTCGACCGGCTGAGCCACAGCAGATCCTCGCCGGCACGGGCCACGCTGGCGGCACACAATGCCCCCTGCTCAATGTAGATTGTCTCGAGCCGACCGAACGTGAACCCGGACGTGCCGAAATTGCCCCACACCTCCGTCTCGTTTTCCTTGATGACGTAAATCTGCCGGTGGATCTGATCGATCGCAACAATGATGTCCGGATCGGTCGAGGCGTCGCCGAAATTGAGGGCATCCCAGGTGTTCAAGTCGAGGAGATCGGACTGGAAGAAGAGCGAGGAGCCCGGCTGGTTTATTAGCCCGAACCCGTCCATGTATGTCGACGAGATGTTAACGAAGATCCCGAGTTGCTGTCCGTTGTCGATCATCGTCACAAAGATGTCGGCCGGTCCGACCGCTGCTGCAAACGGTAGCACGATCGTAGTCAGCGCCGTGCCGTTCCACAGATAGCCCGCACCCGTCGTCGTGATCGGGATCGGGCCGAGATTGGTCGCCACGAGTGCTGTGGTAACCGACCACAATTCGGCCCCGCTGACGACATAGAGAACGCCCGCCATGACGTGCATCGCCCGGATCGGCCCGGCGCCCACGGTCGCCTGAAGAACCAGCCCAGGCGCCCCGTAGAACGCGCCCACGGCCTTGCCGGCGGGTTTGTCCTCGACGAGTTCTGGGATCAGGTTGATCGCGCGGCAATCGGCGAGGTTCGGCGAGCGCGACTGATAGGCCGAGCCGAAAAACGGCGTCCTCATCGATAGCTGTCGCTGTAGATATTGTAGGGCCGGCCGCCGCCGCGGCTCAACTCACGGTCGTATACGGCCTTGACCGGCCGTATGTTCGAGCGCTTGACGTTGCCCTTGCTCTCGGCCGCTTGCATTCTGAGCAATTGGGTGATGACCGCGTTCGGATAATAGGGCTCGAACTCAAGCGCTAGGTTCTGCTGGATCGCACGCTCGTAGCCAGGCGGTAATCCCACCGGTGCGGAAAGGCTGGCGAAATCCGTGAGCTGGAGATAGCTGTCCCAGAACAACGTTATCCCGCTGGTGTTCGGCTGGGGGAAGATGTTGATGACGCCGAGAGGGAATTGCGGGTCGTAAAAGATCGTGTTCGGCAGGTTCGACGTCACGGCCACGAGGTTCCAGATCAGGTTCCACTCGTCCCGCGCGATCACCTGCACCGGGTAGCGGTTGTTGTTCGTATCCATCAGGTACGCCGCACCCGGCCCGGTGATCAGCCGGATCGGCCGCTGCATGGGGAAGTCGGCGGTGGGGTCGGGCCCGATCGTATAGCTGGTCTGCCCGACGTTCGGCACGCCCGACTGCTCCACGACGGCGTAACAGGTCAGGCTCTCGTTCGACCACGAATCGATCATCTGGTTGATCAGCGAAAACCCGCGGGCCATGTCGACGTCGGCCGCCTGCTCGCCCGGAGCGTAGATACGGCTGCCCTCGAATGCCCCCTGGATCAGATCCCGAGCTGTAGTGATGGCATCACCGTGCGGTCTGCGCCGGCGTAATCGGGACGCCGGTTCGCCCGATCATGGCGCGCGAGAGCAGATTGGTGTGGCGCAAATTCTGCTTGCTCGTGATCGCCCCGGCGGTGATGGCGGGATTGAGGACGGCCTCGCTGAAATACGGCTTGAGCCGCACCGCAAGGTTTGTTTTGATCGTCTCGTCACACCCTGGCGCCAGCGTCACATCAGGGTCGGAGAGCGTGTTGAAACGCTGTATCGGATACCAGGCCTGAAACACCAACGTCCCGAGCGCATCAGGGACCGGCGCCAGGTTGAGGATGCCGTTGGGATAGAGCGGATCGTAAAAGAGCGTGTCAGGTGTCCCCGATCCCGAGGCAATAGCCTCGATCATATTCCACTCGACCGAGGAGACCACGTTGACGGGACTGTCGACCGTGGCGATCGTTGCGGTAGCCGCACCCGGTCCCATCGAAATTCGCGCCGGGCGCTCTTGAACAATGGTCGTAGCGCCGGTGGAACCGATCGCATACGCCGCTTGGTCAACCACCAGATCGATCGTGGTGGGGATCGTCTTGTAAACGTAGAGGTATTCGTCCGCCCAGCCGTCCATCAGGTAATTGAGCACCACGAGGCCGCGCTCCGCGTCCGCGTCGGTCACCGTCTCGCCAGGAGCGTAGATGCCGAGCATCTCGAGCGTGTCCTGGATGATGTTGACCGCCTGGGTCACAGACTATTTCTTCTTTTTGCTCGGATGGTCACGCACTGCGGCGTTCGCTGACATGGCCGCGATCTTCGGGCTCTTGCCGGCCTCCATGACCGACGCCTCGACTTTCTTGAACTGCCGCTTCTTCGCCGGCGTGTTGGCCTTCTTCGTCATGGGCATCATCAGTCTCCTGTTGCGGCGCGGTTGCCGCCTCGAGCATGTCACGCAGCTTCTTCATCGGCCACCGCCCGTCAGCCTTGATCCCCGCCTCTCGGCAGAGCCTAACCAACTTCCGATGCTCAGGCGTGCCCCGATCCCGATGACCACCGAGAGCGGGCCCAGATGCCTCCGATGAGGCAGTCTCGCTCGGCCCATCTCGGGGAATATTCGGCTTGCCGGCCGCCATCCACTCGCGAAACGCCGCGATCTCCGCCTTGGTGAGCGTTTCGGCCTCTTCGACATCATCTTCGACTATGATGACCACCGGAGGCTCCGTTTGTGTCGGCTCGTTCTTCAATGATCCGCGCGCCAGGATCGCTGCTTCTTCTTCGGCATTCAGCGCGATCTCGTCGCCGACCCACTTTGGAAACTCGTGGTTGTCGACTGGCGGTGGATTCGGATCCGGCGTGACCGAGCCATCGCTCTCAAACCGCGGATATTCCTGCTCCCGATAGCCGTTTGGCAGCGGCGCTATACGCATCCGCTCCACCTTGGCGTGGTCATAGGCGCCCGCCGCGTACCCTCGCGCAACGTACATCGCTTCCTGGTCGGCGTTGTGAACGACGACCGGAGGGAACTGCGACGGCTTGCCGTCAGGCGCGAACCGCGCGTTACGACCGCCGCCCAATGCGTAATCGTCGCTCAACACGGCTGGGGCAAAACCAGGATGGTGCAGCCACTTGGGGTATTCGGCGGTCATTTAATCCTCGCCGGCTTGACTGCGATCAGCACGAACCGGAACGTTCCCTCTTCTCCGTCATCGGTCAGCGCTCTTTGAAAATCCGCCTTATAGATATATCGGAAATCCGACATAGCGGTCTGGCCAACTTGGCTGTACTCGGCCTGATTAAGAAACATCAGGCTCTCCGACTGTATGACGCGAGTATGGGACGGGTCGCCCCACGCCCAACGTGAGGTCAAAGACGGCACGATGCCGCAAAACAACCCGCCTGGCTTAAGTATCCGCCAGAAGTCAGACCACTGCGCGAAGAAGAATTTGTAATCCCCTTGCGCACCCGTGTGCTCAAGAACGTCATAAGCGTGGATCTCGTCCATACTGTTGTCGTCGAATGGCAATGGAATATCCATCAAGTCCCACAATCTATCAGGCTTGTGAGCCGGATTGATATCTAGCGTGGTCAATGATGACCATTCATCACCGGATGGTGTCGGAATCAGCTTTCCATGCCGCGCGCCGCAGCCGATCAGAAGCTCGCTCACGCCGCCGCCTCCGACTGTTCTTGCCGACATAGCCCACTATCCCGGCATTCGTTGAAGATGCACGTCCTGGGATAATGCCGGCCGCAGGCAAAGGCAGTCTCGCCCTGGCGGCGCTTACGCATGTCGTCTGCCCAATTCCCCGTCCACGTCTTCGGTCCCGTGTGCGTGAGGGTCAGATCGGGGATCATATGGATTTTGCCTCCGATCGAGCACCACTTGGCGGCGAAATCAGTATCCTCGCCGGAGAGCCGCCCGTTCCTGATACCGTTGTGGAAATATCCCATCCACTCGATTTCGGAATCATCCTTGTACGGGATGTAGGGCATTGCCTCAAAGACCGCGCGGTTGATCCGCGTAAACCCCGTCGGCACCGTATACGGATTGACGTAACCATCCGCATCGGACCAGACCTCATCGGCGTCGAACGTAATCGGGAACGAGGGGTAATCGACTTTCGCCGGGTATGCCGCGACTATGTATGGTCGCTCCGCTCTCGCGAGCATGATCACGGCCTCAGCCGGCGCTCCCACATCGCTATCCCAAAAGAGGAGATCGGTCGCTTTCGAGCGCATGAACGCGGTGACGAGTTGGTTACGGGAATGGAAAAGGTAGCAGTTTCCCGTCTGATAACCAAACGTGACCTCAATGCCGCACATCGCCAGTGCAACACCAGCCCCAACGAGCGAAGCTGTCGTTTGCACCTTGACCTCGCCGGTGTACGCGGGCATCGCGATGTAAAGATGCCGCGCGGGCGCACAGCGGGCAGGCACCGGAGGTGGAGGCGGCGTCCCTTGCAAAGCTGGATGTCTAATCGCCAAAGCGCGCCTCCCAAAAGGCAGGGGAAGCCGCATCAGGTCGCCGGCATCAACCCCAAGGCCACGAGCGTGGCCTGTATTTCGATCAGCACCGCCGTCTGCACCGTCGTCGTGGCGCCGGTCGTCAGAAGCGTGTTGGATCCGGTGGCGCGCTGGGCGATCGGTGTAGCGCCGTAGAAGGCGATTTTGTCCGTGATCGACTGGCCAAAATCGGAGCCGTCCGGGCCGGCCCACGTCTGCTGCTGTACGTCCGTCGAGCTGTAGGTCGGCATGGCTCGTCTTTCTCCTCAGATCATCAACACGCTGATCGGGTCGCGCCAGCGCTTCTCAGCCCCTGACGCGATCGCTTGTGCGATCGTCAGTCGAATCATCTCGACAAACTCATGCTGCATCTTCGGGCACACCGCGATCGTCCGCCCGCTCCGCTTATCACGGACATGCACCTGATACAACTTTGGCCTCTCCGGGCGCACCGGTTTCGGCATCGGCCGACCCCACGGGTTGAGCGGCCGGAAGTCCGGGCACGAGGCCGGGTTTCCACTGCCGTAGTCGAGATTGAGGAGAGATTTCGTCATCGCCCCAAACCATCGTAAAGTTCGTTGCGCTGAAATCGCGCCTCGCATGAGCGAGCATGCGTCTCGTGCAACCTCTGCATCGGATCGTATCGACCGTCGGCTACCTCGCGGAGATACCGCAGCGCCCGATCGTAGATGCCTCCCGTGGAGTCCACTCGGTTGCCGACGATCGCGGCTGCCATTTCTTCTAAGGTCACGAACGCCCCCCCGCCCGCACGTCGCGCATCAGCTCGGCGTACATCGCATCCAATTTCCGCCGCCGCTCCATGCCAGCATATGCTGCGGATAGCAGGTCCGCCCATGATATCTCGACCGGCGCATCCTCGCGACGATTGGCGATCATCTCGACCCGACGCAACTCGTTGATCGCCTCGATCCCGGCCTCGACCATTGCCTGGGTGACCTCGATCACGTCGCTCATACCGCAGGCTTCCCCTCTTTCAGAACGCCCGCGATCGTACCGCATACCGCCGCTGCACCGCCAGCATAGACCGCCGCCGCAGGAAACGCAGCCGACACCGCAGCGAGGGTCGCCCCAAACCCCGCCCAGGTGTTCCCCTCTCGAAGACGGGCGACAAGCCAGCTCATGCCGCCATCGGCCCGCAATCGGGACATGGGATCGGCAAGAGCGAGCGCTGCCGCTGGTCCTTCCAGCCGGTGCCGTGGCAGGTGTCGCACCCGGGATCTGCCTTTACGTATTCCCGTAGTTTACCGCCAGCAACAACGATGCCACCAAGATACTCAGCCACCCGCTCGACCCCGATCTCATCCACAAGGCTCTCGTAGTACCCTAACGCGATATTGCACCGGTGGCAAAGGAGCCCGCGCACCGCACCGGTTTTATGATCGTGGTCGATATTCCAGGTCCGGAATCTATCGCTCCGCCCTTTCTCGGTTGTGCCGCACAGCTTACAGCGATCGCCCTGCTCCTCGACTATGCGGGCATAGTTGGTATTCGTCAGCCCATGCTTTCGCAGCATCTTCGATCGCAACACCGCATCGATGTGTTGCTGACGAGCCTGTGGATTGTTCTCTCGCCTGGCTTTCCAGTAGGCGTTCCTGCACACCTTACAGGTCGGCATATACCCGCCGATGTAGCGCGCGCTTTTGACGAGATCAATCACGGGCTTTTCGATGCCGCAAACGTTGCATACCCTTGATGTGACTTCCATGTTGCATTCTTCTCATATGGTTGACGCGTCATAATGCATCATCCCTGGTGAGTAATGCAACATATATTTCCGTTCAGTTCGTGAGACGAACCGCAAGTTCCGGGTAGAAGGTGGCCGTACCCCATAATATGTCAGTGCGGCAGGGTGTGACATCATTGTTTATGTCATATTGCCTCACAATTCGCATCGAGATATTGCGATACATCTCCCGAGCCTTGAAATCGACCCCATCGGGCAATTCCATCGGCACGGTGACGAGCCCGAAGGCATCGCGGACGAAAGCAAGGTTCTGCGCGTACTGCGTCGAGGCGGTACCGATGACGGTGATGGCGGCATGGTTGATGGGCGCGGCATCGACGGTCTGATAGGCGCCGGAGATCGTGATCGCGGGATAGATGGGGATAGTCGCGGCGCCACCCGAGGAGTTGACCGTCGCGGTAACGACGAAGTTCTGCAGGTTGCCAGTGGAGACAAAGCTCTGGGGGTTGATCGAATGCACCCCGGCGATCGTGATCACGTCCCCGATATTGAGCAGCCCGGTGATCGAGCCTGTCCAGTTGTCGGTAACGAGCGACGCGCCGGTCTGACCGCCGGTAGCTGTGCGGCCGGCACCCGCGTAAGCGCCAACGGTTTGGACCTGGATATTTTGGTCCATGTAGATTTCAAAGTTGGCGATCGCCGCGAGATAGCCCTTGAGCGCGGGCTCGGCCACGGAACGAACGAACAGCGTGGATAGTGCCGTCGCCATCGCCCAATTCGCAGCCGGGTTCAGGATCAGCACGCGCCCGTCCTGCGGAACTGCGCCCTCGTCCATGCGCTGCCCAACCGCAGCGAGGAAGGAGAAGTTGTTCGGCGGAGTGCCGGGAGTGCCGACCTCGTTAAAGACTTGGGTAAAATTGGCGATGACGCCGAAATCGACCCGTGACGCAAGGACCGAAGCTGCAGGCTTCAGGTAGCGCTCAGAAAACTCCTCGATTACCAGCGTCAAATCCTTGGACGAGAACAGGAAATCGACGTGATGCTGATTCGAGATCGTGATCGAGGTGGAGGGCTCGGTGATGTTCTGCACCTGCAGGCCCGGCCCGGAGGTAACCACGAACTTGTTGGGCTTGCGGACCGTGATCGTATCGCCGATCTTGGCGAACTGGTTCTCGAATTGTCGATTTACCTTGGCCGCGGCGACCAGGTTGTTTTCGAGAATGATGAGTGTTTCTTTGGTAATGAGCGAAGGGACTAGAAGGACATCGGTCGCCATCGAGCATAGCTCCACGGAGGAAAAGGTTCACGTTTTCGAGTGAACGCCTCCGCGGAGAGCCCCGATCTTGGCCGGTTCGGGTGTCGGCTCTACCTTTGCGTGAACGCCGCCGCGATGAGCCCGGATAGAATTACGATCCGGTGTCGTGGATTTACGCGCTACACCAGGTCGATGCCTTTGTCAAATCCATTTTAATGCCGCGGCGGCGCGGCCTGCCCTGCGGGTATCCCCAGCATCCCCGCCTTACGCTCGGCTTGGAGTTGCGGCATCCGATACGCGGCATATTCCTCAGTCGTCATCTCCGCCGGAGATTTTGCACGCGCCGCACCGTTCGACCCAAGCGGCGTGATTGGCCTCGGCGCGCGCGTCGTCTCGGCCCGAGGTACCGTTGCCATCGCGGCGATGCGCCCAAGTTCGTAGAGTTGGCGTTGCACATCCGGCAGCGGCTCGCCCGCCGCAGGATGACCTTCTGGAAAGAACTGCCCCGGCACCACCATCGCGGCGATGCGCGCCGCCTCCTCCGGGTGCTTGCCAAGATGATAGGCTATTTCCGGCCCCTGCTCGGCGCCTTGGATGATCAGCGCCATCGAGGTTGATATAGGCACGTCGTCACGCTCGGCCACGTCAACGTAATCGGGCATCCGCTCGATCGCCTTGGCCTTGCGCTCGGCCCACACCTCGCGAGCGCGATCAAACTGCTCGCGTTGCCGCCGCTCCGCTGCCGCGCGTTCGTCGGCCTCCCGCTGCGCTGTAGCGTTGCGTTCAAATTCGGCCTGAGCGAGACGCGTTGCCTGTTTCGTCGACCATTCGATCAGGGCGCCGTCGTAGGCCTCGGGCGTATCAAAAGCCTCGCGGGTCGGCCGAGGCTCGGCCGCCGGGATGGGCGCTGGCGTGATGTCAGCAGGCTTGGCGCTAGTGGCCGTGGCCCTGTTGAGGGCCGTCAGCGCCCGCTCCAGGCTCTCCGCAAGACGGTCCGCGCGCTCCTCTGCGCGGCGACGTTGCTGGGTTACCTCGGAGAGACGCTCGCCGAAGGGTGTGCGGGGCCGGGCGGGCGGCTTTTCGTCGGCTGATGGCTCGGGCTCCGATTCTAGCTGAGGCTCGCCTGTCGGCTCTGGCTCCGCGGCAACGGTCGGATCAGGAGCCGGATCTGGCTCTGATGCAGGTTCGGGCGCGGCGGGCGTGATAACCGGAGCATCGGACGTCGCCGACAGCGCCGGCGCGCCCGCGTTCTGCTGGGTGACCAGAGGATCAATGTCAGCCATCGTTCTTTCTCGCTATCTCCATTCTCAATTGCTCGTGAGCAGAACGCAGGAAACGCACCATCTCCATGTAAGTCCGCTCCAAAGCCACCCACCGATCAACATCATCCTGCGTAACAGGTCGATATCCGTCTGTGCCGATGTCATAGCATATCGGCGGCTTCCAACCGAATATACTCGGTAGATCCTTGATCGCGTCAGCCATTGTTAGCCAGTCCCTGCGTCGGCATTGTCATGGTTTGCCGAAGCAAATTAACACCTTCAGCGAGGTCTTTCAACTGGCTGCCAACATGCGCGTTAAACGACTGTTCGGCCTTTTGCACAATAGCGAGCAGCTTCGCCTCAAACTCTTTGTCGATCTTGTCCTGGCGCTGCGCACGATCGGCCTGCTGATTGGTCAAGGCTGCAACCAATTGCTGCCTCTCCTGGCTCATTGCCTGCAACTGCTGCTGAAGCTGCTGCACAACCGCCTGAACCTGCGGCGGCACGTCTTTCATGTCCGGCGTGATCAGCCCCGGCGGTAGCGCCTTGGCGAGTCGCGTTGCCATCTCCTCACCCCCCGGCCAATCCGCATTCTTGGCAATCAGGTCCATGATAAGCGGCGCGGCTGCCGGCAAGGCCCGCACGAAGTCCATCATGCTCTCTGCAGCCTCGATGCGCTTGGTCGCATAAGACGGCCCGACCGTTACCGTAACGCCATACTCGCCCACTGTCGGATTGAATATCTTGAGCGCCTTACCGGTCTGCGGATCGCGACCCTCGCGGTACGGCCGCGGCGAATTGGGGTCTAGCTGCACCCGTTCCTCTGCATCGTCCTCGCGTAAGATCGTCGCCACCCTCTTGGTGTCATAAATCTTGGGGATTAGATCGAGCATGATCTCGCCGCAATGGCGCAACGAGCGAGCGAGATTGTCCGTCAGGTGGAACGAGCCGAGGTCGCCACGCTCGCGCAGCTCGCGCAGTGCGCGCCCGCTCTCGTCATAGACCCGCTCGCCCAGCGTCGCGTCGAACCGAATGCCGGTTGTGGCCATCATGTCCTGAGCCGCCGCTGAGGCGGCCCCCACCACTGAGGCCGGGATCGCCTCCGGCTGCTGCCGCATTGGCGGCGGCGCCAATGCATTGCCCAGCGTCGTCGGCTTGTATTGAAGATACGGATAGGCGTTGTTGTTTGCCTGTTTCCATTGGTCCTCGTAGCCCTCGATCTGCCCCTCGGCCACGAGCCACTTCGCGCGCGGCTGCAGCGCCACCAACTCCGTCTCCGTGGTTTTCCAGTAATTGTACATGCGCTGCGGGTCTTTCGCCATCCTGACGATGCCCCACAGCTTAACCTTGCCCTCGATATCGATCTCGTCGCCGATTACCTTGATGATCGGTATCCACTTGCCCGGCCAATCGTTCTCCTCGACGATCTCACGCGCCGTGATCTTGTACCAATCGACCCGCGGACAGTCGGCCTCGCGCTCGGCCTCGATCTCAAAGGCCATCTTGGCAAATTCACTGAGCTCGTCCTTCCACCCGACGTGACCGTTCGAAAGCATGACCAGGGTGCGCTTCTCGGTCTCGAGCTCGAAATACTCGGCGATGCGCACCTCATGCTGCAAGATCCAGTTCTTATAGGCGTCGCCCACGCCGCCCTGCGTCCACGGCATCGGGTCGGCGTCAGGCCACATATCCTCGAAGTCCGAGCGCGGTATCAGCTCGGTAATGAACCCGTATTTCGCATCTGATCCGTCCGGCTCCTGATGGTTTGGATCGAGATAGACCGTGTACGCGTTGCGGATCCGGGCAATCCGGATCACGAGATTGAATGACTTCTGACTCTCAAACTCAGTCAGCACCCGCCAATAGCCCCACCCTTTGCGTGCAGCGCTCTCAAATGCCGTGTCATATGCTATGTCGGCGAAAGACGCCCGCTCGATCTGTCGAATCATGCCGCGGTACATCTTTGCCACTTCGGGATCACCCCGATCCCCCACTGGATTTATGTTGATCGCCGGCCGGTTCTGCCGCTGATCATTGGTGACCTGATGCACAAATGTCGGCAGCTTGTTGATCGTCAGAATGGGTCGATTGGCTTGGTTGCGGTCGGCAATGACCGAAGAGTCCCACTGCTCGCCTGCATAGAATTTATCATCCTCGAGCCCCGCTCTCCGGTTGTCGCTCTCCGCTTGCACACAGCGATCGAAGCGCTTTCGGGCGCGCTGCAGGATCTCGTCCTCCTCGTCCTGATTGCGCTTGCGTCGCTCGCCAGGCCGCAGCATGACCGGGGCCTTCTGATCCTTGGGCGTGGTTGCTGTCGGCGCAATCCTGTTCATCCCCGCGTCGACTGTCGGCAGGCTTATCACGCCGCTGTCAGGAGGCTTATCTACCGACTGCGCCATAGGACACTCTAATCTTCACCCTTCACAGGTATGTGCCGCATAAGCGCTTCAACCACCGCTTCCTCAGAGCCATAGTGTGCCACTAGCGTTGATCGAGCCTTCATGAGCCTCTCCTCAACCTCTAGCGGGTGCGTCGCATCCCACAACACCATTACCGCGCACCGCACCGCCTTCTCGAGTCCGGCTCTATCATCCACCCTGAACTCAACGTGACGCTCGACCCCCACAGGATCATGTGGGTAATGACGGTCGTCTGCCGACAGCCTAAAAATCACTTGCTTCCTTTCTGCCGTGCGTACTCTTCCACTGCTGACCACTCCTCCTCGGTGAAACCGGGAGGCAACACCTTCACCTCTCCCGGCTCGTCACCGCGCTCAATCGCGGCCTCAATCGCCTGCAGCATCTCATCTCGCTCATCTCGCCATGCTCGGCCGCCTGTGGGCCGCGGCACGAGCATGAAGAACTCTCGCCCATGATCGTCCGCCACACTCAGCCGGACCGCTCTCTCACCCATCATTGGCGACCAGAAGGTGTATTCGCGGAACTGGGCCACACCTCAACCGCCGCGAGGAAAGCCCGGATGCGTGCTCTTCCCCGTCGGTCCGCGCTTCGCCCGAAGCTGCTCTTCCATCGACCGCCCCCAGTCCGGCTGCGGCTGCTCCTGCCGCATCAGCGTCCGGTCCTTCTTGTCAACCGGCCGATCCTCGACATGACGCCGCGTTACGCGGCCGTCCGTCAACTCATTGTCGTGAGGGTTGTAACCCATGATCCTCTTTCTCCATTTCGATGATCGCCCGATTAACTAGTTGCCGCAAAACCTGCTGCCTCGAACGTCCCCGGTATGTCGCCAACATGATAAATTCTAGTTGCTTTCGCGAAAGCAGAATATCGAGCGCCACAGTGACTTGGTCATTGTGCGCGCTCATTTTGACTGCGCTGCCTTGATCCATTCCATTGCCGTCTCGAGACGAGCCTCGTACCCCGCCCGCTCTTTTGCCGCGTCCTCAAACATCGTTTGCATCTGCGCCTCTCGTAACGCCAGAAGCGCCTGTTGTGCCGCGATGGTCTGCGGAGAAAGGCGAGGATCTGGCGGCTGTTGCGCCTTGCATGGTCGCGCCGCAATAGACAACAATAATATCAACAATAATATAGCCATGACTGGCAGCAGTATATCACCAAGCCTAAGCATTAGACGATCGACCCTATCAATCATACACCCATCCAACTCGTGCTCGGGTTGTCACTCAGCGGCCGAGGCCGAGGCGCATCGACCACCGCGCGCCGCACAGACCCTCGCCGATAGCCGATAGCAAAAGCGCGCAACGCGTCCGCAGCGTGGCTCGCCTCATCGTGCAGAGGCTCCCGCGAGCGCTGGCCGGTCGACTCCTCCACGCGGTAGCGGTAGTGCCGCAACGCCTGCAAGCCGTCCGCACAGCCCTCCTGGTCGAACCAGTAGCTGTCGAATGCCGTCCGCACGATATTGATGTCGAGGCTGACGCTCTCGGTCCGCGGCACCACCTCGACCCGTCGGCCCGCCTCTTTCATGAGTTCGGAGATGCTTTGGGACGCGAGCGTAGCGTTAGCGGCGTCGTGCGGCAGGTAATCCGTGCCGTACACGTAGGGCTGATCCTGCAAAAGCTTGAGATAGTGCGGGAGATGGTGCTGCGTGTCCTGGATGAATTTGAGGAACCGGCACTCGAATCCCACCTGCTGGAAGAACCAGATCGCCGTGTGATCGCTGTGCCCGAGGTCCCACGCCGTATGCACGGGCTTGCTGCGATCATAGGGGATCTTGGTGATCCGGTTCTCAGAGAGGGCCTGGCGCAGCTCGTTGGCGTAGATCGCACCCTCGACGCTGGTCCGGCAGTGGCCCTCCCAGATGTTGAGCCACGCATCGGGGTCCCGGCGGAAAAGTTCGTCCTTTTCCCGCGCCAGCACCTCGGGGAACCAAGGATTGTCGCGCCAGGACATCTCGATGACGACAGCATCGCCTGGCGGGTGGACCACGAACCGCTGATAGCTCTCATCCTCCTCGAGCTCCGGGTTCATGGTGATCCATATCTCGGACCTCGGCTTGCGGATCGTCGGTATCAGGATCTCCCACGAGGACTTGCTGACCACCTCGGCCTGCTCGACCCAGGCGAGGTCCGCTCCCTCATAAGATTTCAGCGACGAGGCGTTATAGCGCAGGCTCTCGAACCCGAACGTAGTGCCGTTGCGGCCGGTGATCGAGGCTTGCAGCACCTCGTAAAAATCATTCAAGCCGAGTAGGTTAATCTGGTCGCGCAGGAGCTGATGCACACTGTCCTTGATGCTCTTCTGGAGTTCGCGACAGCACAGTATGCGTAGCGGCTTCCGGGCCCCAAGCGTCAACAAGGCCCGCGCATAACCCCAGGATTTCGCCCCACCTCGCCCGCCGTGCGCTACCTTGTACCGAGAAGGCGAGAATAGCGGCTTGAGTTTAGGCGGAAAGTCCGCCCTCACCTTACCCACGGCGATCCGGCGTTACGTCGATCGTCGGCGGCTGGTGCTCAACAAAGTTGACCTCGATTGAAACCGGGCCGCCATCAGCTCCGACCACGCGCACATTCTCGCTGAACATGCCCAGATGCTTGCCGAGGTCGACGAGGGCCGCTCGCTTATCGTAGAGCTTAAACTTGACCCGCTTGACCTCGCGGGCATCTTCGCCCCGGCCGTCAACGAAGTCCTCAACTGTCACTTCGTGCAACGCCGCAGTCTGGTCACGAGATAGCGCCGCGAAGTCGAGATAAGGATCGCCGTTAGCACCAGCCTTCATATAGTCGGCCATGTTCGAGAACCCCAGCAACGCAAGCTCGCGAACGATGCGATCGAGGGTGATATCGTGCTTTTCCGCGACCCTGCCAACGCGTCGGCTGATTTCGGCTTTGATGTTATCACGCGATAGCATCCGAGACGCTGTAACGCGAGAACTTATCTGACTGTACCCCGCACGGATCGCGGCCGCAGATCCATTGCGATCCTTCAGATATTCGTCGATGAACCGCTGTTGCTTAGGAGTGAGCGGCACGGCATGAAAGCGAGGATTACTTCAGGCTGCCCGGCACGTCGCGGCCGAGCGTCTTGGGATCGTCGGGCGCCGAGGTCTCGATCTTGATCGAGGATTTCGTCGGTCGCGACCCGGAGCCGACGGCGGTATTTTGCGGCGCTGAGCTTTGCGCGGGCGGCTTCAGGGTGGGTGAATCGTGGATAATCGACATTTTGCGATAATCTCCGTTGCGAGAGCGCGTTCGCGTGTACGCGGCTATTTCACAGTTTCCCCGCAGCGTCAAGGGATTCGGAGTATGAAATCCTAAAGCGGACCGAGGGAGAACCCATGACGGCAGGAAAGAGTAAGGAACCGTATCCCGTAGGGGGAAGTCAGCAGCGGCCTTGAAGGGCGAGTGCGCCCTCGGCACGGTTACGATGAATGCTAGATCCTGAGCGGTGATGGGAAAGGTTGCAACGTGTATGCGTCACCATCATGGCAATTGCCCGGTGAGGCGGAGAGTTTAACAGAGCGCTCCGCTAACCGCTGCGCTTAAGCGGCCAGGGGAAGGGTTTATAACAGAAGGGCGGACCCCCCCCAAAGCCCCCCCCGTAGTGCGGGCGAGGATTGGGTAGGTTGAGACCGAGTTTGGCTCGGTTGTTCCGACTTACCGCTCCATCCTGGGGCGGCGGTATCGGGGCAAGGTTAGGGGGCGCCAGAGGCCGGAATTTACAGGCGGTAACGAGTCCCCAGCTTGCTTAAATAAGGCTTGACCATTAGGTTAACCACGCATTATATAGGGGTATTGAGCTGATATGGAGCGTCCCCGATGAACCCGGTCACCGGTATCCTGATGGTGTGGGGCATCGTCGCCTTGGCGCTGTGGTGCGCCTTCCAGTGAGCCGCGCCGCTTACTTCACGCTCGGCTTGGCGCTGGCCCTGATTGGCTGCACGACCGCGCAACTCGACCAGACGGACGATGCCATCGCCAAGGGCTGCTCGGATGTCTTGCCGCTCGCCAAGATCGCGGCGTTCGTCCCCGGAATTCCGGCCTTGGCTGCGACATATATCATCGCGGCCTGCGACACCGCCGACGGCTTGGCGAGGCTCCGCGCCGATCCGGCGAGTGCCGCGTGGCTCGCTAAGATGAAAGCCGAGATCGACGAAGCGCTCGGCCGTAGTTAGCCGCGCCAAGGTTCCTCCCCGCTATAGGGGAACCCGTCGACCGCCCGCAGCAGGCACCGGCCGCCGACATTTACCCGAAGCACCTTCCCCGCGGCGACAAGCCGCTCTTGCGCGGCGTATAGATCATTGAGACTGGTGCGGCGATCGAATGTGCGGCGATACCATTCCGGCAAACTTCCCGCCTTTAACACCGCGGCCGGCACATCCGCGCCGTCTCGCCGGCATTTTTGGAGCACCCCGAGCAACTCATTGTCAAGAATGCTTTGAGAGAAAAAACCTGACGCCCTCGGAGGTGGGGGGTCGGAATCCGCAGAGACAAACACCCCGTCCTGATACATCAGCTTTATGCGGGCGCGCCCTACGGAATAATTTGCCCCGAGTCGTCGGATTTCCCGCTCGAACTGCGGCTCGCCCGTTTCCTCGTCGTAATTAGCCGGGCGCCGCAGGCTAAAGCCCCCGCCACGGGCGGAGGATATCCATGCCCCCGATCCGGCAAACCCGTTCTTGTCCGCCTTGGGTGGATGCATAAGCAGCAAAATAGCCCTCTGCCGCTCGATTGCTTTTTGTTGCAATTTACGCATGAACCAAGTGACTTGATTGCGACTGTTTTCATTGCCCGAATAGATAGCTCCAGCGGTGTCAAGGCCGATCAACTCCGAGCCTTCATCATCGATCACTCGCCAAAGATGCTCCCACTCGCCTGTAGTCTTCATTCGGCCAAATTCGGTGTCAGCTAATATACTGCCGTCGGCGGAGGCAGCCATGCTGCGCCATCGGAAATTATCCTCATAATCTAGCATGTCAGCATCTAGATTCGCATTTATCTCAAATTGCCGATCGGCCAAAATATCGTCCTCGTCCTCGCAAAAATATCCGAATGTCTTCGCCTTCTCAGTATGCCTGCCGAGACAGGGTTTCCCGAGTGCGACCGCTGATAAAATCTGCTGCAACAGAAGACTCTTCCCCAGCTTCCAATCGCCCGCGAGCACCGTGACCGTGCCGCGCATGACAATACCGTCAAGCAACCATTGCCGCGGAGCCGGGCGTTCCAAGATTTGGGACGGGCTGAATGGCTGCCACGGTCGCCCGAGGTCGATACGTGTCGGAAGGCGAACGATCTCGGCCATCTTTTATGGCCGCGCCGAAGAAAAACTGACCCGTATTTTATCGTCTCTTGTCCATTCGTGCGGCCCGTCGTGCCCATCTGTTAGGAGGCAAGTCGTGCTGCAGCCATCTTCCCTCTGAGGGCCACTTTCCCAGCAATGACGCGACGAGTACGGCTTGCGAGCTTGCGCGTGAGGTTTACCTATCATGCGCCAAATCCCGCACATAATCGTGAAACTGACGAATCTCATCGTCGGTCGGAATATCAGTAAACATCACCAACAGAGCGCGCGGCTCATCAGCAACCCGGCCAACGCCCCGCACGCGGATCGGAGGACGCATCCCCTCCGGTAGCCTAAACTCCTGGACTATCGTAACCGGGACATCGCAACCACAATGTGGCCAGTCACAGTCGGCCGGATCAATACCGCCGGCCGTGCCTTGCGCCAAAGCCCTGCATTTGGTTGTATTTTTAGGCATGCCTTTACCTTTCTTCTACTCCATACTGCGCCAAGGCGTTTAAACGCAGGCTATCTGCGCAGTAAGGTCGATCATCTCGCGCACTCCGGACAAAGACAGATGCAGCGATCGCCGACGCGCCATCTCCACCCGAGTTCGCGCGCCTGCCGCTCCCGCGCGTTCCACTGAAACGTCTGCT
>Ga0137410_10001204_pt1 | contig 17836 bp, 16 predicted proteins | sample CZODoug1_16funga_FD_108878 | JGI IMG/M metagenome (GOLD analysis project Ga0137410, IMG submission 108878) | Vadose zone soil fungal communities from Angelo Coast Range Reserve, California, USA - CZODoug1_16fungal (Illumina Assembly) | ecosystem: Environmental > Terrestrial > Soil > Vadose zone... | reverse complement strand
TCGGGCTCGCCCTGGATCAGGACCTTGCCCGAGAACTCGTTGATGGCGGTGCCGTCCGCCGTGTAGTTCATGAACGAGTCGTGCTTCTCCGCGGTGATCCCGGTCATGGGCTGGAACTGGTGCGCGTAGTGGGTCGCACCCTTCGCGACGGCCCATTCCTTCATGGCGCTGGCGATCGCGTCGGCGTTCGTCGAGTCGAGCTTTTCGCCCTTCTCGATGGTCCTCACCAGGGAGGAGAAGACGTTCTTGGGGAGCACCTTCCGCATCAGCCCCATGTTGAAAACGTTCTCGCCGTACAGTTCGGAGATCGACGTCTTCGTATGATCCACCGCGGACTTGACGGGCTGCGTCGCGGCGATGGCCTTGATCGCCTCCTGACGCGCATTACGGGCTACCATCAGCATATTTCCTCCAATTACCTAGAATCCCCCAGCTGTTCAACGCGACATGATACCGGTTGACGGAACCACTTCAATCAAAACCAAGCGCTCCATTGCTGCCCCGCCCCGGTGCACGATTCGGACGGCATGCTCCGGATGATCCGGGAGACGGGCCCACGGCGACCCGGCTCCCGGGTTCCGGCGGTAATTGCAAGTGCCATGCCAGACGGCTTCCCCAGGGGGCCGCCCCGAAAACTAGCGGAGAGAGTTACCGGCGTGTAGGAACCGGCAAAAAATGGTACGCGTGGGAAGCGTGAAATCCCCGGTCTCAGGATCGGTGGTTTCTCCGGTAGGCCGACGGGCTCATGCCCTCCTCCCGCTGAAAGGCCGCACTGAGATAGGCCGGCTGGTGGAAGCCCAAGCGGTCGCTGATCCGCGCCACCGGCAGGTCCGTGGACGCCAGCAGGCTCCGGGCCTGCTCGAAGCGCAGCCGCTGGATCTCCTCCTTCGGCGTGCGTCCCAGCCGCCGCCGGAATCGGTGCTCCAGCGCACGGCGGGTCAGCGGGACTTCCCGCAGGACGTCCTCCACCGTGATCCCCTCCGTCGCGTGACGCCGGATGTGATGGATCGCCTTCGCCACGTCCGCATCGTCGATCGCCAGGATGTCCGTCGACTGCCGGGTGGAAACCCCCAGCGGCGGGACCAGGAGGGGCGTCGAGGGCGCCGTGCGGCCTCCCATCAGCCGCTCCAGCAGGGCGGCCGCCTCGTAGCCCACGCGCTCCGGGTTGAACGTCACGCTCGACAGCGGCGGATCCGACAGCTCGCAGACCTCCGCGTCGTCGTCCGCCCCGACGACGGCCACCTCTTCGGGCACCACGAGCGAGGCGCGGCGGCACGCGTCGAGCGCCCGCAGCCCGTGAAGGTCGTTCGCGGCGACGAGCCCCAGCGGCCGCGGCAGGGCGGCGATCCATCGCGTGAGCCGCTCCTGCGACGCCTCCCACTCCCCGCCGGAGGGGTGCTTCGCGAAGGTCGCCGCCGCCGCCCGCGCCACGTCCGCCGCCCCCGCCAACCGCAGCTCCGACCAGCGCTCGCGCCGCACCCCGTAGTACGCGAGATGGCGGAAGCCGCGGTCGGCCAGGTGGCGCGCCCCCATTCTCCCCACGGCCAGGTTGTCGTTCAGGATCATCGGCAGCCGCAGCCGGTCCTCCGCCCGGTCATAGAGGCCCACGGTCGGCAGTCCCGACCGGACGATCCGCGGATCGTCGCTGCGCGTGATGATGCCGTCTCCGTCCCACTCCCGGATCCACTTCGGCAGCGCCGCACCGAGCTCCCGCTGCTCCAGGAAGATCGACCACGGCCCGTGCTCCCTCAGGTACCTCGCAATGCCCCGCAGCACCCCGCGCCCGTACTCGATCGACGACTCGATGATCAGCGCCACGTGCGGCCGGGACCGGCGTCGACGGGTCATGTAAAAAACTAGAGTAATTGCATCAGTTCATGGATATTCTACCCTAGACTGATGTAAAAAAACGATGGTTTTTTTCGCAAAAGAGTATTTGCCCGGAAGGCGGCCCGGGGTATCGTAAGGTCGCTTCAGAAAGGACTCCCCGACATGGACATCCGCGCTTCCCGGACGGCGCCCGCGGTCGCCCGCCGCCGCGCCGCCGCCGTGGCCGCCCTCGGCCGCTGGGGCCGCGCCTACCCCGAGTCCGCGGTCACCCTGACGGGCGGCTGGATCCTCGCCGGCCGCAGCGGGACCGACCGCCAGGTCGCCGTCGGCTACCCCGCCGGAAAGAAGCCCCGCTGGGCCGCCCGCCTCCACGGCACGGCCGCCGCGCTCGACGGCGACGACGTCCTCCTCCTCGACGCCGTCCACGACATCCTCGTCGCCCTCCGCGAGGCGCTTCCCTTCCTCCAGCCGCGTCCGACCGGGAAGACCCCGTCGTTCGGCTTCGGCGACCGCACCGGCATGGCGACCCCCGGCCACCTGCTCGCCCTCCAGGGCAGCGGCTACTTCCCCAACCTCGCCCAGCAATCGATCCGCGAAATGACGCGCACCCAGCGCGCGCCCGCGGACGTGCTCGATGCCGCCGTCTTCGGCGCCCTTCAGTCCGGCCACCTCGGCGGCTTCGGCGCCGACGCCGACCACCTGAAGACCCTCGACGACGTCGATCGCTGCGCCGAGGCGGGCTTCGTCAGCTTCACCCTCGACGCCATCGAGAAGGTCATCGACGCCGCGCCGCGCATGAACGACGCCGACCTCGAGCAGGCCTATAAGAAGATCCTGGTCGACGTTCCCGACGCGAAGGGCTGGGAGAAGAAATACTCCGGCAAGACGTTCACCTTCGAAAAGGAGGTCGCCGTCCGCATGGAGGGCCGCGCCTTCCGCGAGGCGATCGTCAAATACGGCCGCGCCATCCCCTACTGGATCGAGATGGAGAAGCGCGTCCGCCGGAAGACGAAGGGCCGCGCCTGCGAGATCGAGATCGCCGTCGACGAGACGGGCGCCGTCACGACGGGCGCCGAGCACGTCTTCATCGCCCGCGAGCTCGCCGAGCGCGGCATGAAGTTTGAGGGCTTCGCGCCCCGCTTCGTCGGCGAATTCGAGAAGGGCGTCGACTATAAGGGCGAGCGCCCGGTCCTCGAGGACTCCGTCGTCGAGCACGCCGTCCTCGCCCGCGCGCACGGCGGCTACAAGATCTCCGTCCACTCCGGCAGCGACAAGTTCTCGATCTACCCGATGATCGCCAAGGCCACCGAAGGCCGCTTCCACCTGAAGACCGCCGGCACGAGCTGGATGGAGGCCGTCCGCGTCATCGCCCGCAAAGACCCCGCCCTCTTCCGCGAGATCTGCGCCTTCGTCCGCGGCCAGTTCGCGAAGGACGTCGCCAGCTACCACATTTCCGGCGACCCCGCCCGGGTCCCCGCGCCCGACACGCTGACCGACGCCGACCTCGAGCGCGTCTATGTCGTCGAGGACGACGGCCGGCAGATCATGCACGTCACCTACGGCTCGGCCTTCACCGCGAAGGACGAGTCCGGGAACTGGCTCTACCGCGACCGCATCTTCGCGCTGCTCGCGAAGGAGGAGGACCTCTACACGGAGTGCCTGAAGCTGCACCTCGGGCGCCACGTGAAGGGGCTGAAGATGAAGGCCGCGAAGAAGCGGGCGACGGTGAAGGCATGAAGGCGATCCGGCTCGAGAAGCCCGGCCACTACGCCCAGATCCAGATCGACGAGCCCTCGAAGCCCGGCCCGGGCGAGGCGCTCGTCCGCGTCCTCTTCGTCGGCATCTGCGGCACCGACGTCTCCGGCTTCCTCGGCAAGATGCCCTTCTACAGTTATCCCCGCATCCCCGGCCACGAGCTCGGCGTCGAAGTGCTCGAGGTCGGGCCGGACGTCGCCAACGTCAAGCCGGGCCAGCGCTGCGCGGTCGAGCCGTACCTGAACTGCCAGACCTGCCGCGCCTGCAGGGCGGGACGCGGCAACTGCTGCGAAAGCCTCAAGGTCCTCGGCGTCATGACCGACGGCGGCCTGCGCCCGCGCTTCGTGCTGCCGGCGCGCAAGCTGCATCCGTCCGGCGACCTGCCGCCCGACGCGCTCCCGCTCGTCGAAACGCTGGGCATCGGTTATCACGCCGTCGAACGCGGCTCCCCGCAGAAGGGCGAGGAGGTCCTCGTCGTCGGCGGCGGCCCCATCGGCCTCTCCGCCATGCAGTTCGCCAAAGTCCGCGGCTCCCGGCTGACGGTGCTCGACGTGAACCCGCGCCGCCTCGAGTTTGCGAAGCAGGAGATGGGCGTCGACGCCACCGTCCTCGCCGACGGCACCGAGAAGCAGAAGCTCGACGGCGCGTTCCCGGTCGTGATCGACGCGACCGGCCACGCGGGCGCGATGAGCCAGTCGATCCACTTCGTCGCGCCGACCGGGCGCCTGGTCTTCGTCGGCATCACCCCGGAGAACGTCTCGTTCCCCGACCCGCTCTTCCACCGGCGCGAGATCACGATCTTCGCCTCGCGCAACTCGCTGCCGCCGGACTTCGACGCGATCGTCAAGCTGATGCAGGACGGGAAGATCAACACGAAGCCCTGGGTCACGCACCGGACGACGTTCGACCAGTACATCTCCTACTTCCCCGAGGCGACGAAGCCCGAGGCGGGGATGATCAAACTGATGGTCGAGGTCGGCGAATGAATCCGACGTCGCTCACGGTCAGCCTCGTCCCCGAGGCCAGGGGCGGCCCCTTCATCCTCTGGGATCCGCTGCCCGTCGCCTGCGCGAAGGCGAAGGCGCTCGGCTACGACGCCATCGAAGTGTTCCCGCCGTCGGCGGAAGGCGTCGACGCGGACCTCCTCGAAAGAAGCCTGAACGAGCACGGACTCAAGCTCGCGGCGATGGGGACCGGCGCCGGCGCCGTGATCCGCAAGCTGACGCTGACCAGCCCCGACGCCGAGGTCCGGCGCCAGGGCCGCGAGTTCGTGAACTCCATGATCGACTTCGCCGGACGCTTCGGCGCGCCCGCCATCCTCGGCTCGATGCAGGGCCGCTGGGGCGGTCCCGTCGACAAGCCGACCGCGCTCGGCCATCTCCGCACCGCGCTCGACGAGTTCGGCGAGCGCGCGAGGAAGGCGGGGACGACGTTCCTCCTCGAGCCGCTCAACCGCTATGAGGGCAACGTCGTCAACACGATCGGCGACGCGGTCGAGCTGATCCGGACCCTCTCCACCCGCAACGTGACGATCCTCGCCGACCTCTTCCATATGAACATCGAGGAGGACGATCTGCTCGCGGCGCTGCGGAGCGGCCATCATCACCTCTCGCACGTGCAGCTGGCCGACTCGAACCGCCGTCCTGCGGGGCAGGGCCACACGAACTTCCGCGCCGTCGCCATGACGCTCGACGCGATCGCCTATAAGGGGTACCTGTCGGCGGAGGCGCTTCCCTGGCCCGATCCGGACACGGCCGCGCGCCTCGCCATGGAAGGCATCCGGAGATTCTTCCGATAACGCCTATGCTCAACCACGGCCTCATCCATCCGAAGATCCTCGAAGTCCTCGGCCGCGCCGGACACCACGCGAAGATCCTCATCGCCGACGGCAATTATCCCGCGTCGACGACGATGGGCCCGAACGCCGAGCAGGTGAGCCTGAACCTCTCCCCCGGCGTCGTCACCTGCACGCAGGTGCTCGAGGCCCTGCTCACCGCGGTCCCCTTCGAGGCGGCGCACACGATGGACTACGAGCGCAGCGGCCCCTATGCGTTGAAGGCCGACCCGCCCGTCTGGGCGGAGTACCGCGCCGTCTTCAAGAAGGCGAAGCTCGACCTCAAACTCCAGCCCATCGAGAAGTGGAAGTTCTACAAGGCGGTGGCGACGCCCGATCACGTGCTGACGATCCAGACCGCCGATCAGCAGCGCTTCGCCAACCTGCTGCTCGTCCTGGGAGTGAGGATGTCATGAAGACCCGCGCGCTCGGAAAGACCGGCCTCCAGCTGCCGATCCTCAGCTTCGGCGCGTCCTCCCTGGGCGCCGAGTTCCGCGGCATCGACATCAACGAGGCGATGAAGGCCGTCCGCGTCGCCCTCGACTGCGGCATGACCTTCATCGACACGTCGCCCTTCTACGGCCGCGGCATGTCGGAGGTGCTCCTCGGCGTCGCCCTCGAAGGCGTCCCGCGCGACCGCTATATCCTCGGCTCCAAGCTCGGCCGCTACGACGCCGCCCACTTCGACTTCTCGGCGAAGCGCGTCGTCGAAAGCGTCGACGTCAGCCTGAAGCGCATGCGCGTCGACCACCTCGACCTCTGCCTCTGCCACGACCTCGAGTTCGTCGAGATGAGCCAGATCGTGAACGAGACGCTGCCTGCGCTGCGCAAGATCCAGCAGCAGGGCAAGGTGCGCTTCGTCGGCGTCTCCGGCTACCCGATGAAGATGTTCCAGTACGTGCTCGCGAACGCGCCGATCGACGTGCTGCTCTCGTACAACCACTACACGCTGCAGAACACGATGCTGGAGGGCCTGGTCCCGCTCGCGAAGGCGAAGGGCACGGGCGTCATGAACGCCGCCCCCTTCTCCGCCCGCCTGCTGTCGAACGCGCCGCTGCCCTCCTGGCACAAGGCGACGCCCCTCGTCCGCGAGACGGCGAAGAAGGCCGCCGAGCACGCCGCGAAGCGCGGGAACGACATCGCCCGGCTCGCCGTCCAGTTCTCCGTGCGGAATCCCGACATCTCGACCTGCATCGCAGGCTCGGCCAGCCCCGAACGCGTCGCCCAGTGGGCGAAGTGGGTCGAGGAGCCCGTCGACGAGATCCTGATGCGCGAAGTGCAGGACATCCTTGCGCCCATCAAGGATTGGTTCTATATCGAAGGTCGTCCGGAGAACAACGACGAGCCCGCCGCACCGAAGGTCGCAGCGCGGGCGACTCACGCCGGAGCCTGAAACGCGGAGGCGCATGAGCCGAACGATCGACGCGCACCAGCACTTCTGGCAACGGGGCCGGTTCAAGGGCGACGTCTGGCTCGACGAGCCGAAGCACAAGCCCATCTCGGGGTCCTTCCTGCCGGAGGACCTGGCCCCCCTGCTTCACTGGAACGGCATCGACGGCTCCGTCTTCGTCCAGACCCAGCACGACGTCGATGAGAACCGCTGGGCCCTCGATTTCGCGAAGAAGCATCCGTTCATCCTCGGCGTCGTCGGCTGGGTCGATCTCGCGAGTCCGAAATGCGAGGAGCAGCTCCTCGAGTTCAAGGACAACCCGAAATTCGTCGGCATCCGCCACATCACCCAGGGCGAGGCGGACGACGACTTCATCGTGCGCGACGACGTCGTCCGAGGCCTGAAGGTCCTCGAGAAACATGACGTTCCCTTCGACCTGCTCTTCTACGTGAAGCACCTGAAGCACGCGGCGACGCTAGCGAAGAAGCTGCCGAACCTGCGGATGGTCATCGATCACCTCGCGAAGCCGCGGATCAAGGACCAGGTCGTCGCGGGCTGGATCGACGATCTGAAGGCCGCGGCGAAATTCCCCAACGTGTCCTGCAAGCTGTCGGGGATGGTGACCGAGGCGGACTGGAAGTCGTGGAAGCCCGCGGACCTGAAGCCTTATGTCGATGCCGCGCTCGAGGCCTTCGGCCCGGATCGCTGCATGTTCGGAAGCGACTGGCCCGTCTGCCTGCTCGCCGCGCTCTATCCGAACGTCTTCGGCGCGCTGAAGGAGCTGATCGCGACCCTCGGCGCGGCGGAGCGCGCGAAGATCCTCGGCGGCAGCGCCGAAAAGTTCTACGGCCTCCGGTGAGCGAGACGGAGTTCGGCGTCCCGGTCCCGGGTCGCCTGGTCCCCCGGGATCGCTGGACGAAGACCGGGTACCGCGACCCCGGCCAGCCCTTCGACTGGGACGGCGTGTTCGGTCGCAGCGCCCCGCGGGTCGTCGACCTCGGCTGCGGCAACGGCCGCTTCCTCATCGGATCCGCCGTGGCGCGGCCCGACCGCGACCACCTCGGGATCGATCTCGTCCAAGTCGCGATCGACCATGCCGCCCACCGTGCGAACCAGCGCGGGCTGCCGAACGTCCGCTTCGTGACCGGCGATGCGATGCCCTGGCTTCACCAGCGGCTCGTTCCGGATTCCGTCGACGAGATCCATATCTATCATCCGCAGCCCTACTATGAGGTCGCCGACATCTCCAAGCGGCTGTTGACGCCGGAGTATCTCGAGCGACTCTGGCTCGTGCTGCGCCGCGGCGGACTGCTGGTGCTGCAGACCGACAACAAGTCCTACTGGTCGTATCTCCTGAAGGCCGTGGAGAAGCACTTCGACCCGGCGCCGCTGAAAGGCCCCTGGCCCGACGCGCCGCGCGGCCGGACGCGGCGCGAGATCATCGCGCGGCAGAAGGGGCTGGCCGTCTGGAGGATGACCTCGACGCGCCGGGACGCGCCGCTGAAGAAGGAAATCCCCCGGCCCGACTTCGACGCGAACCGCCCGCGCTTCAGGAAGCGCTGAGCTTCGCGCGGATCTTCCGGGCCGCGTTGCCGCGCTCCAGTCCCTCCTGGCGCGCGGCCGCGTCCTTCCAGCATTCCTCCGCACGGGTCCGCTCGCCCATCGCCGCGTACCCGTCGCCCATCGCGTCGAGGCACTCCGCTTCCACGAGCCGGGCGTTGAGGAGCTTGACGGACTTCAGGCGGTCGAGGGCGTGGCGGAGATTGTCGACGGCCTGTTGCGGGAGGCCGGCCTTCAGTTCGGCGATCGCGAGCCTGCGGAGGATGTTCATCCCCAGCCACTGTCCGCCGCCCGCCTCGGCGCAGCCGATGGCGGTGGCATAGAGTCCGCGCGCCTCGGACAGAACTCCCCGCCGCGCGGCATCGTCGGCCAATCCGGCATGGACGGACATCGCGGGCTCCCACAGGCCGAGGGCGAGCAGCCGGTCCTTGACGGCGCGGAGCCCCGCGATATCGGGACCCTTCTCGAAATCCGCCATCGCCCGCCGGCAGGCTTCGACGGCGCGGACCGCAGGGGCGGGATCGCCGCCGATCGCCAAGAGCGCCTGCGCCGTCTCCGAGCATCCCGCGTGGTGCTAGGCCGCCTTCAGGGCCGCCCAGGCCGCGGCTTCGTCGCCCACGACGGCGTCACTGCACGCAGGAGCAGAGCGCGAAGCGGGTCTCGGGGCCGTTCTGGAAGTTGCCGTTCTCGTCGATGAGGCGGCCGTCCCTCACCTTGCATTGCTTCGGCGTGCCGCGCGCGGCCTTGAGCTGCGGGCATTCCGGATTGGAGTGCACCACCCGCTCATAGCCGTCCATCAGGATCACCGTCTTCCCGTCCAGGTGGTCCCAGCGCTCCTCGTTCTGCGTCTTGTGCATGCACGCCGGAATGATCAGGACCAGCAGGGCTGCCGCCAGAAGTTTCTTCATGGGGTGCGTTCCTCCCGTACAGGGATTATTCCTCGCCGCGCGCCCCCTGTCGAGCATCTTGCTTCCCTCGCCCCCCGCGGGCTGGTAGCATTCTGGCCCATGCGATCCTGGCTTCTCGTCGCGATTTCACTCGCCGGCTGCTCCAGTCCGCCCCCCGCCCCGCCGGAGCTGGGCCCGCTCTCCCTCCAGGAAAAGTGGGTCTACTATCCCCTCGACCTCGAACAATCGAAGAACGTCGACAAGCTCATCGGCCTGATGGACCGCGCCGCGAGGATCGGCTTCAACACCGTCCTGCTCGAGGATCCCAACTTCGGTCACCTGCCCCTGATGAACGCGGACTACTTCCGCCACCTCGACCGGATCAAGGCCGCCGCCGCGGAGCGCCGTATCGACCTCGTCCCCGCCCTGTTCCAGATCGGGCACTCCGAGAACCTCCTCTCGCAGGACCCCGACCTGGCCGAGGGCCTCCCCGTCCGCGAGCAGCTCTTCGTCGTCCGCGGCGGCGTCGCCCGCGTCGAGGCCGACCTGCCCGTCGCGTTCCGCCCGGACTGGGACCATCGCGACGCGACGATGTCCGCCGACTGGATCGTCAAGGACCCGGAAGGAAAGCTCGCCCGCGTCTGGCAGAAGGTCCGCGTCCAGCCCTGCCGCCAGTACCACGTTTCGGTCCGCATCCGGACGAGGGACTTCAAAGGCACGCCGCGCATCGTCGTCATCGGCGGCGGCCGCATGCTCAACTTCAACCTCCAGGGCGCGAAGCCCACGCAGGACTGGACCGAGCACCACGCGGTCTTCAACTCGCTCGGCGACCGCGAGGTTCGGGTCTCCATCGGCTGCTGGGACGGCGGGACGGGCGAGGCCGCCTTCAAGGACCCGAGGATCGAGGAGACCGGCCTCGTCAACGTCGTGCGCCGCCCCGGCGCGCCGCTCGTCGTGAAGACCGCCGACGACGAGCCCCTGAGGGAGGGCATCGACTTCCAGTATGTGCGCGATCCGAAGCTCGGCCGGGAGGACGTGCCGGGCGGCTACACCGAGTGGCACGAGGTGCCGGCGATCCGGACGCCCCTGGCCGACGGGACCAGGCTCCGCGTTTCGTACTACCATATGCTCCGTTTCCCCGACGGCGGCCAGGTCATGATCTGTCCGTCGGAGCCGAAGACGATCGAGCTGCTGCGCGATCAGGCCGCGCGGCTGCACCGGATCTTCAACGCGAAGGCGTACTTCATGTCGCACGACGAGATGCGGGTCTGCAACTGGGATCCGTCGTGCACGAAACGGAACATGACGGCGGGCCAGATCTACGCCGACAACGTCCGGACCTGCATCGGGATCCTGCGCGACCTCGCGCCGTCGAGCCGTATCTATGTGTGGAGCGACATGTTCGACCCCAACCACAACGCGCACGACAACTACTATCTCGCCCGCGGCGGAATGGACGGAACCTGGGAGGGCCTCGACCCCGACGTCATCGTAGCGACCTGGTTCTACGACAAGCGGAGGGAGAGCCTGGAGTGGTTCTCGGCGCGCGGGCAGCGCACCCTGATCGCGGGCTACTACGACCAGAAGCCCGAGCGGGCGCGGGACTGGCTCGAGGCGGCGTCGCACGTGAAGGGCACGATCGGCATCATGTACACGAGCTGGAACGACAAGTACGAGGACCTGGAGGCCTTCGCGGGCCATGTCGACAAATTCCGCTAGGCGCGCCGTCGTCAGCGTCGCGACGGGGCCTTATATGGCCGCGCAGGCCGGCCTCCTCTCCAGCCTCATCGAGGCCGGCTGGTCCGGGCGCATGCTGACGTGGACCAACCAGCTCCCCCCCGGATCCCCCCGGCACGAGCAGGCGCCTTATGGGTTCAAGCTCTATGCGATCGCGGAAGCGCTGCGGCGCGGCCACAGCTCGGTGCTCTGGCTCGATGCGCCCTGCGTCGCGACAAAGCCGCTGGATCCGATCTTCGAGCGGATCGAGCACGACGGCCACTGCTTCGTGTCGGGAGACGAGCGCCTGGGCAACTGGGCCAGCGACGACTGTCTGGCCGCGTTCGGCATCCCCCGCGACGCCGCGATGGAGATGTCGCTGCTGAACGGCGCCTTCATCGGGCTGGACCTCGAACACTCCCGGACGCGCGAGTGGTTCCGGCGGATCACGCAGCAGTGCGAGGCGGGCCTCTTCAAGGGGGCCGCGCTGACGGAGCATGCGCCGCCCGACGTCCGCGCGCGGAACGTCGACAAGGACACGGGCCATCTCTCGGACGATCCGCGCTGCTGGGGCCATCGTCACGACGAGGCCGTCGGCAGCTGCCTTGCCCCCTTGTTGGGGATGGACTTCACGCCCGTGGGCGATCTGTTCGACTTCGGCCGGTCCTCGTCGGCCATCGTCCGCTACGACGCTCCCTAAGAAAAGAAGCCCCGGGCGTCTCCGCCCGGGGCTTCTCGAATCGGTCGCTGCTAGTGCTTGCCCTCCCCGAGGGCTGCCTTCATGACTTTGAAGAATACATCCGTGTTGTCCATGACTCCCGTGAACGCCGAGGAGCCGCGGCCGAACGCCGACAACGGGATGTCGGAAGCAGTGTGTACCGCGGTCGTCCCTTCCACCTGTCCCGTCACCAGGAAATTGCCGGCGGTGTCGCGGTTCAGGGGACCGGCGGGATACGTGTTGAGCGGCGCGACGCCGATGAACGGCTGCTGCGTGTCCTGGATCGGCTTCAGGTTCGTCAGCCAGTCCTCGTAGCGGTCCGCATTGGCCGCGTAGCCGATCAGGAGCTTGAAGTCCGGATCGGTGGTGACCGGATAGCCGTCCGGGGCGATCACGTAGACGGGGAACCCGGCGGCATCATAGTTGCCCACGACGCCCGCCCGCAGCTGGGCGGCGCCGCCGCCGGACGTCGAGCGCGTGACGAGGGCGCTGTTGGTGACCGTGGAGGCTCCGATGATGTTCGCGCCGGAGCACTCGTGGTCGGCCGTGACGATGACCAAGGTATCGCGATGGGTCTCCGCAAACGCCTTGGCGACCCCGATGGCGCGGTCGAACTCGATGGCCTCGAGGATCCAGCGGTCGGTGTCCATGTTGTGCGCCTGTTTGTCGATCGAGGCGCCTTCGACCATCAGGACGAAGCCGCGGTGATTGGACTGGAGCACATCCAGCGCCTTGGCGGTCATCTCATCGAGCATCGGCTGATCGGGGAAGCCGAAGTCGTCGACGATCGTCGACGTCCCGCGCCGCTTCCCGATCTTGTCCAGAGACACGTTCATGTTGGAGAAGGCGAACAGGCCCAGCAGGCGGTCGCCGACCGCGGCGTCCATCTGGGTCTTGTTGGCCGCGTAGGCGAAGCCGGCGCCCTGGAAGTTGGCGATCAGATCGCGGGTCGGGTCGAGCGAGCCGGGCGCAACTCCCCAGCCCGTGCTGAGCTCGGCGGGAAGGACGTAATCGAGAGACGAGACCCGCGCGGATCCCGGCGTGCCCTGGGGCAGGAACCACTTGCGGCCGCCGCCCATGAGGACCCGAAGGTTGCTGTTCGGAACCTGCTCGTCCAGGTATCCGTCGCAGATGCCGGTGCCCGCGCCGCGGTTCGACGTGTGCGCGCCGAACGCGGCCGGGGTCGCGTCAAACACGTCGGCGGTGGTCACGATGCCGAGGCTTCGGCCTTCCGTGCGGGCGAGGTATTCCCCGATGAGCTCGACGCGAGGGTTGTCGAAGAAATCCGTCGTGTCGTCGGGGAACACGCCCAGCTGGTTGTTGTTGGTCTTGTTGCCCGCCGAATAGCAGAAGGCGCCGGGGGCGGAATCCGTCACGATGGAGTTCAGGGAGTGCGTCGTCACGATGCCCGTCGTCGGGAAGGTGTCCATCGCGAGCGGCGCCCGGGACTTGCCCTGGTACGCGCCGTGCAGCATCAGGCGCGCCGCCGTGCGGTGGGCAATACCCATGCCGTCGCCGATCATGATGATGATGTTCTTGGCGCGGCCTCCGCGGTCGCCGTCGTGGTCGTCGTCGTCCAGCCGGACGATCTCGAAATTGCCCTCGGCCGTGACGACTTGGCCGTCGCTCTGCGCGGCCCGGACGACTAGGTGGCGCACGCCGGTCTTGTTGCTGGAATAGGCGCGGCGCGTGAAGATCCGCGTGGCCGCGGGAAGGCCCGCAACCGTGGCGAGGGTCGAAGTAACCGGGCCGGACACCTTCTTGCCGTCCACCCAGAAGTCGGCGTCGGTAATGGTCTGCCCGGCGTCGGGCGCCACCGTCGCCTGAAAGTCGAACCGCTGCCCGGGCAGGAACCGCGCGATGATCGGCGGATTCGGGTCGCCGAGCGCGAACAGGTTGCTGGGCGGCGTCAGTCGCAAGATTTTCAGGGTCGCCGCAGGCCGCTCCTCGGCCTGGACCAGCATGGCCGCGGCGCCGATCGCCGCCAGAATGAGCAGGGACCCCTTCATTCGATGTCTCATCGTCGTCTCCTTCGTTTGGATCATCTATTTCCTCTCACCAAGGTCGAATTGTGGACGCTCATCCCCGTTGCCCCGACTTGCGCGCCGGCGGATCCAGGAAGAGCCGGACGTGGGAAACGCGGCCGTCCGGCTCCTGCCGCGGACCGAGATCCAGGCGGCCCGTCAGCAGCAGGATTCCCGGCGTGAACGGGACCGCCGACGGCTCCGAGTCGGGCGTGAGGACGTGGAGGATCTGCGGGGGCAGGTCATCGCAGAATCCGTAGTCGTCCTCGTGAACGCTCATGGGCTTTGCCGCGAGCAGGAGGGTTCGGGCGGCCGGCTCCACCTGCCGGACCATGTATCCGGCGATGCGGACTTTCTTTCCGCGGAGGGATTCGAGGCGCTCGGTGTATTCCAGGCCCCTCGGACCGACCGGCATCCGGTAGAACTCCGCGAACTTCAACTCGGTCACGCCGTCGGGCAGCGGCGGCAGCTTGTCCCGCTCGGCGACGGGAGGACGGGCCCCGCCTTCGGAAGACTTGGAGCAGCCCGCGGCGGCCGCGAGCAGGCCCGCGGCGACGAGACACCGGAGGAATCGCGCGTTCCGACTCATGACCATCTCCCCGAAGGACATCCGGGGCGGAGTCTAGAAGAACTCGGTCAAGCTCCGATGAAATGGGTGTAATGGGCCCATGATGGGTTCTGTCATGGGCGTGTAAGGAAATCCGTAACGGCGAAGGGTACGCGGGAAGATCAAGTCGCCAGAGCGCTCTGCCAGAAGACCTTGCCGACGAAGAATGGGCCGAGCTTCTTGATGTACTTCGCCGTCTGCTGCGTCTTCCGCATTTCCTGGACGCACTGCGAGAGTGGCGTGAGGTCCTTGCCGATCAGGCCGATGACGAACTCGTTGTCGTCCTGGTCGAGCCCGTAGCAGGAGACTCGGATGTCGTGCGCCGCGTCCGCCGCGCCGAAGGCCATCCCGATCGTCGCATGCTCGTAGAGGATTTTGCCCTGCTCCGCCGGCTCCAGCACCGCGAAGGTCGGCTTGCGGCGCAGCGGGTACCAGACCGCCCACGGCCAGTCGGGATTGAGCGCCGTCTGCCGCGGCTTCTTCAGCAGCATGTAGTCCAGGTTCGGCTCGCGACCCGTCGCGTACGTCCGCCCGATCATCGTCAGCTCGGGCCGCCGCGTCAGCGACGCGAACGGCGCCCGGTTCTGCAGGTCGCGGAACGGACCCGCGAAGAGCGCCGGATCCTCCGACATCGCCAGCACCGCCACGCCGCGCGGATCGTTCACGTCGAGGTAGAGCACCGACTCGAGGCCCGACGCCTTCAGCGCCTCCGCGAGCGGCTTCGGGTCCGGGCAGCCCGTGTAGACCTGGAGCTGAAGGAAGAGCCGCTTCTCGGAGATCTGCGTATCGCCCTTGGGGTTGACGGCTTTTTCCCGCAGGTCGGGAAGCTCATAGCCCTTGGGCTTGGTCGTGGGTTCCATAAGCGCCGAGTATATCAAACACGCGCGAGGGGGGAACACCGTATTCCCTTATGGATGCTGCTCCCCCTGATCCTGATGCTGGCCGCCGGAGACACCGTCGTCGAGGCGGGCCGGACCCTGACGCTGGCGGAGGACCTGGTCCTCCAAGGCGCCGACTCGCTCGCCGTCCGCGGGACCGCCGAGCAGCGCTGCACGATCGTCGGGAACGGCCATTCCCTCCGGACCGGCGACCAGTGGACCGGCAAGCTGAGAATCTCGTTCTGCGATCTGAAAGGGCTGGGCTCCCCGAAAGCGCCCTCGATCGACGCCAGGGCCTCGGGGCGCGCGGAGATCGCGCTCGACGGCTGCGACTTCGACGAGTGCGGCCCGATCGCGCTCCGCACCGACGACGCCTCGGAAGCCCGCGTGACGAAGTGTCTCCTCCGCGAAAACTCGACCGTCTCCGTCGACAAGGCGCGAGAGAAGTCCTTCCCGGTCTTCGTCGCGCGGGGATCGTCGACGTCGCCCAAGGTCTTCCAGGGCAACCGGGTCTACAAGTCCCATCTCGAGATCGACGCTCCGAACTGGCAGATCGAGGACAACCTGCTGATCGGCTGGCGCTCCGGCGTCTTCGCGTTCGGCGCAGCCACCGTGGTGAAGGGCAACTATATCCACGTCCTCATGCCGCGCACGGCCGAGTTTCCGTGGTGGAGCCAGGTCGCGTCGTTCACGACGGCGAAGGGCGCGCTCGCGGAGCATAACGTCATCCGCGACGGCGAATGGATCGTGCAGTTCGTCGAAGGCGAGTTCCGGAACAACGTGATCTGCGACATCAACGACCACAACTTCCTGCGCAACGGCAGCACGGGCCGAATTCACCACAATATCTTCTTCGCAGGAAAGCCGGACCATCCGCCCGGGTCGCAGTCGGCCTGCATCTTCGTCGTCTACGCGCCAAAGGCGGGGGAAACCGGCGTCGAGGTTTTCAACAATGTGTTCGACGCGAACGGCCTCCTCAACGTCCCCGGCGTCGAGGTGAATCCGAACGGGTTCGTGAAGTCGGTGCGCAGCAACGCGTTCGTCCGATTCAACCACCAGGAGAAGTACATCCGCCACGAGCAGGCGATGTACTGCCCGCAATGGGAGGAACCGCACGCCGCGCCGCCGCCGCCGCGGCTGGGATACGTCGATTACAACCTGTATTACAGCCCGACGGCGAAGACGCACCGCCTCTATGCGCTCGGCGTCTCGGGCAAGGCGGAGAAGGACGACGGCTTCGGGAAGCACGACCACGTCGAAATCGACCCGAAGTTCAAGGGCCCGCTGCCGACGGTCTTCCCGTTTGACGACGTCGACATCAAGGCCGGCAAGGTCACGGTCGCGCAGATGCTGGCGCGTTTCCGCGAGATCTATACGCCCGCTGAGGGCAGTCCCCTGATCGACGCAGGCGACCCGGCCGATGGAACCGGCACGGACATCGGCGCGGTGAACGCCGGGAAATAGCGATTTCGGTCGCAATACCGGCCGGTCGTGCCACCCTATGGTGCGGGATCACTCTCGGAGAGACCCTCGATGCGCATCGCCCTCGCCGTCCTCGCGCTCCTCCTTCCTGCCTCGCGCGCCGGACTCGAACTCTGGGACACGGGCAAGCCGTCGGCCGAGCCGCTGACCGTCGCCGCGCTCGAGGCGAAGTCGGGCTGGACCAAGCCAGCCGACGCGGGTGCGATCAAGGGCGACGCGGTGCTCTCCAACGGACGCCTGACGGTGGTCGTGCGCCGGAGCGGAGCGGCGGAGGTCTATTCGCCGACGGCGGCCCGCGCGCGCGTCCTGCTGCAGGACGCCAGGGGCGCGACCGTTTCCAAGTTCGACAAGATCAATATCGTGGAGAATTCCAAGGGCGCGATCGCGGTCGAAGTGGCCGGCCCCGGCGCCGCCGCGACGCTGAAGCTGAAGAAGGGCGATCCCGCGATCGAGACGTCGCCGGGCGCAGGCGCGGGCCGTCTCCGCGTCGAGGCCGCCAGCCGCTTCGTCGTCTTCCCCGACTTCTTCGCGGACGACATCGTCGTCGACGCCGCCAAGATCCCGGCGACGGCGATCGAGGCGCCGAGCGAGAACTTCCTCCTCAATCTCGGCGGCAATCGCGATTCGATCGTGATGACGGTGTTCGAGAACCGCGACCAGGACGTGCGCCTGACGCTGACCGGCGACGGCGAGCGCCGGACCTTCACGGGCTCCGAGATCCAGTTCGGCAAGGCCGGGAAGGTCTGGGTCTCGCTCATGGAAGGCCCGGGGATCTGGCACACCGCGTCGCTGGAGCGTGCGCAGCGCGGCCGCGTGGTCCCGCTCAACTGGAAGATGCCTTATCCCGCGTACTGGCGCGTCGACTTCACCAACTCCTTCGAGCTCTTCGACAGCTGGGACATGCTGCTGCAGGAGAAGGAAGGGACCTATCTGCGTCCGACCTGGTTCGGCGAGCCGCTGCAGAAGGTCCGCCCGAGCCGGCAGATGTTCGACGCGGCCATCGGCGGCATGACGTATCCCGCCTTCGCCGACCTCGACGGCAACGGCTTCGTGCAGGGCTTCAGCGAAAAGGGGCGGATGGAGATCACGCACGTCGGCCCGCTGGTGGTGTATCCGATCAACCGCCTTCCTTCGACGCCGCTCGAGGCGTTCACG
>Ga0137410_10001203_pt1 | contig 17836 bp, 15 predicted proteins | sample CZODoug1_16funga_FD_108878 | JGI IMG/M metagenome (GOLD analysis project Ga0137410, IMG submission 108878) | Vadose zone soil fungal communities from Angelo Coast Range Reserve, California, USA - CZODoug1_16fungal (Illumina Assembly) | ecosystem: Environmental > Terrestrial > Soil > Vadose zone... | reverse complement strand
TCGGGTATCCGCCAGCCGTCGTCCTTCGCAACCAGACCCATTGCTTTCCCCCTCTCGGTGGGCTCCCTTGCCCACTGTAAGGGTTATCGGCAATTTTGGTCGGCTACTGAGATAGATTCTTAGTATTCGAACAGTCTTTACGGCTGTTGTGGCTTGAAGCGATTGATCCTCTGCTATGTGGATATTCGACTCCATCTTAAAGGCAACCCGGGAATAGATCGGCGAGTCTCCAGGCCCACGATTGTCGCATTTGCATTTCCGGCGCAGCTAGACGATGCAGGAAGCGGGAGTCCAGTCCTTGAGAGCGAGGTATTCTGGTTTCTTTTCTCCTTCACCAGCTCAATGTCCAAACCATTTACGGACGACCCGCACGCGGGACTGTCGACTCTTCTCTAGTCCAACTCTGAGCCAAGCGATTCGCCCTTTTCTTGTGTTTCGCAAGGTAAGGGGCGGCATTCTTCGGCGCAGCCGGTTATCATCCGCGCATATCTTTTCAGAGGCAATGCGGCCCTTTTCTTTTGGTGTTGGTATTTTCTTGAAGGGTTCCTGGGAATCTGTGATGTATAGGATGCGCCGAGGGAAGTGGAGTAACTCGTTTGGTGTCCGACCCCATGAGCGATCGTCCATCTGAGACTACTCCGCACACGCTGCTCGAACGCGGTTTTCATGAGGCGATTCGTCGGAGCGCCATGTGCCCCCATGGATGTCGCTTGTTCTCGGCAACTTTGATCCTAGACATCGAGCGTCCCCTCAAGGCCGACGTCCGCGATTGCACGCTCGCGTGGTTTCGACAGGAGTATCCTGCTCATCATTCGAATCTATTATTCAAGACACCCGTCGTCCCGTTCGAGCATCGGGACGTGCCTCCCTGTCCGTTCTGTGGAAGTCCTTTTCTTCATGCGGACGGATTCGAGGACGAGGGCGGCGTCACATTTGTGATTTCGTGCCAGAGGTGCGATACCAACGGCCCGATTATCGCGGATCACGAGAAGCGCGCGATTCAGGCATGGAGCCTGCGAACCTCCGTTCCGCGCGACTGGCTCGGGGAAGCATTCCGCGGCCACATCTACAAGCATCCCCTTCCTCCGGATGACTCTGACGTATTGCGAGAGTGTCCCTTTTGCGGTCAAAGGCGCTTGCATGTAAGCACCTTCGCAAATGGGTCTCCATTCCTCGTAAGTTGCGATACCTGCGAGGCTGCTGGCCCCAGTGCTGAGGATCGGGAAGATGCAGTTAGGAAATGGAATCGTAGAGTCTGAAAACGGGTTTTCTGATCAACAAAGTGCTAAGAGTTGCAGATTGGTCGGTCGTCGGATGGTTGTCTCTACCGGCTGGATGAGCTAACACGAATGCTCGATGCCTTCGAGATCATCGATCAACTAAATCGTGTAGGTGAAGTCCCTTGGCGAGCGCGAACTCTGAAGATCTCATCTCGTTCAGCCTCCTCAAGGAGGATCGGTCGTCCGTGGGGCTCATTTGGGCCCAGTGACGTCGCAATGTATCCATGTCCCCTATCAAAGCATTCACCCGAGAATCCCGAAGAATCCTACGGAAAAACAGGATTGACTTCGCAAAGTGAAGAGTGAAGTAGGCGTGCAAGGACTTTCGGGTTTCAGAGCAAATTTCGAAGTCCAGAGCCTCCTCCTGGGAGCGAGGCTCCGAACGTTTCCCCTCGATCAAATCACGGGCTGCTGCAGGGTGGTTGAGAAGTGCATGGAGGAAATATGGGAGCGCATCCCTTGGCCTAGCCGCTTCGTACAGCGCGAAAGCTGCCGTGAAAGCATGGGAGGGATTGATCCTAGCCAAATGCGCTGCTTCCGAGGCGGCCTGGGTCCACTCTCCAAGGTTCATGGCGATGGCCGACCGGTATACAACGGCTGAGACATCATCACCGCATTCCCGTTCAAGACGGTCACAGATGGAAAGGGCCTCGTCGTAGCGGCCGGCCTGATTGAGGGCTGCCGCCAAATTGCGGAGGCCCCGCATGTATGGGCGCGTCTCCAGGTTGACCCAGTATCTGGATCGGCCAAATCTCTTGGGAAACTTCTTCCGGCCAACCGATGCCGTTTTTAGAAACCAATTGATGGCTTCGTCAAGTTGGCCCCGCTCAAGGGAGATAAGCCCCAAGATGTTGTATCCATCCGCGAAGGTGGGGAAGCACTCTACCAGGAGCCGGTAGGCATTTTCCGCAGGCTCGAGTTCCCTCCTTCTATAGAGTCCCGTAGCTGTTTCCTCAACATCGGGGGGGACCTCCCGTGTACGCAGTCGGGAAGTCCATTCAAACGGATCCCCTTGGAAAGGTTGGCTGATAGAGGGCATTCTCAAGCGTAGATCGATCAGGCTTCGCAGAAACTCTAGCCGGCCTCGGAACTGCTCGGCGACCTTGGCTCGGACGGGTGCAACGTAGGGATCCGCTAGAATGAGTTCGCGAGCGAAGGCCTCCAGTGTGCTGTTGAATTGGGCGATGAATTCTTCCTCGCCGGGATTATGCTGCTCGGGGAGCACTTCATAGTTCACTTGAATGCCCTGCCGAATGGCCTGCCAATCAAACTTGATCTCGGGGTACTGCTCGGTGAGGAGGGCCCGGAAATCATAAGCAGTCCCTGCATTACGTTTCCTGAGCGCCGCCCGGGCTTCTGCGCGAGAGTAGAGGGTGAATAGGATCTGCTGCTCGACGTTCCGGCTCTTGGGATTCCGAACCCCTTGAACGATAACCAACTGACGACCGCGGATGCGAACGTAAGCCATGGATCCTCCGTGTTGTGTCTATGTAGAAGTCTAACACAACAGCCGTTGTGTGCAAGATTATTACTGGCGGGCATAGCAATGGGCCGCATTTTTAACAAAGGGTGCGTTGTGTCCATGGTGTTGATATGGGCAAGATTCTGGTTAAGCCTGCGCTAAAGGTTCAAAGAATTGGTTGACATGCTCGTCCGGAAGGGTTGAAGTACAGGCCCGAAGGAATTCGGACCCTTAGGCGTGCGATCGGGATGAGCGTTGAGCGTCCCCTCAGAGTTGTGGGGAGGCTGAAGCTGTTCTCTGTCGTACGGGATGATTGTGGAGCAGTTCAGGGGGTCCGAGGCCCGATCCTCGACCCCCCGTCCCCTCCCCCCGTACAAGTCTGATTCAGTGACCCCCTCCTACGGGGAGGGTCGGACTTGTTAAGTGTGTTGGGGTGAGAGTATGAGTACGCAACAGAGCCCCTCCCCGGAGGGAGGGCCCAATCCAGGAGCCAAGGATCTTTCCAAGTTCTTGCTCGAGGAACCAGTTCCCATCCTCGGGTCGACCCTCGAGGCGGAAAAGATGCGCGAGTTCGTGCGTCGATTCGCGCCGGCTTTCACAGCGAAGATCCTGCTCACCGGCGAGAGCGGGACGGGCAAGGACCTTCTTGCGCGCCACCTGCACTACCGGAGCTCGAGACGCGCTGGCCCATTTGTCCCCGTGAACTGCGCGAGCATCACTACAACCCTGGCAGAGAGTGAATTGTTCGGACACTTGAAGGGGGCCTTTACAGGCGCCGATCGAAATAAGCGGGGATATTTTGAGCTTGCCCATGGGGGGACGTTGTTTCTAGACGAGATTGCGGAGCTCGCGCCATCAATCCAGGCGAAGTTGCTCCGCGGCATTCAGCAGTCTGCGATTTTCAGAGTGGGTGGGGAAGAGCCCATCCTGGTCGACGTGCGGATCATTGCCGCAACGCACCGTAACCTGGAAGTGGAGATTGCGAAGGGGCGATTCAGAGAAGACCTGTACTCTCGGCTTCGGACACTGGAGTTCCGGGCACCGGCTCTTCGCGAGCGCCCGGGCGATATCCGCGAGCTTGCAGAAGTGTTCCTGAGAGGGGCCGCCCAGCGTCACAAGAGGGGAGGCCGGCGGCTTCTAGATAGCGCAGTGAAGTGTTTGATGGCATATAGCTGGCCCAGAAACATCCGAGAACTTGAGCAGGAGATGGAAAGGGTGACCCTGACCGGCGATCAGGAAGACATCACGAAGGACGAGCTCGATCCTCGTATCTCCGCGCCGAGTATGAAAAATGGTAGCTCGGCACCAGCCGCTGCCGATGTGGATGCGATCTTGATCGCGCTTCATAGGGTCGACGGGAAACTCGAGGCAGCTGCGAGCACTCTGGGAATGCATCGGACGACGTTGTGGAGAAAGATGAGGGAGTTCGGGATCAGCAAGGACTTCAAGAAAAGGATCATGGACGGTGGTCCTGGGGATTCTGAATCTTCCTCCGGCCTTGGTTCCTGATCGGGCGACTGCAACGATCGAAGCAACACATGTTGCAACGACTGATGCAGCATGTGTTCAGTGCGATACCGGAATCCACATGACGGCAGAGCCCACGTCCCTTCCATGTGTCCATTCCCTTGAGTGCGAGGCGCCCACGGTTCGAAGTCGCAGCTTCCACAATTCCCCATTGAGAGTGGCCTTGCATTTGCATAGCGAGGCTTCATGGCCGGTGAGCCCATCCTTCTGATCTGGGACGATGATTGGGAAGCGCTCCATCGCCTTTCCGGTCTCTTAGGAGAACGGTTTTATATTCTCATTGCCCGGAGTGCAGGCGAATTGAACCGCCTGGAAAACCGCTTTCATCCTGACGTCATTCTTCTTGGCGAATCGCTGCGCTCGGGTGGGGATGAAGCCGCGCTCCTATTCCGGCAAGTCATCCGGCGCTTTGGTGCGAAGGTCATCGTGCTGACCGAGAATGGAAGCGATAGCTCCAAAAGGGATTGGAAAGGGTTGAGCGAAGGCAATTGCCTGCCTCACCCGACCAAGTACGCGCGTCGCGCAAGGATCTTGGAGCGACGGATCCTGGAGATCATCTATCCCCAGATGGAAGGAGCGGGCGCGAAGAGCCGCTGAGCGTTGCGGGTGCGCTCATGACGCTCGGTTCTAAGTGAAGAAGGGGATTCAATACCGAGTCTTGGCCGATAGTTGTTTCCTGCTGTGCAGAGTCGCATCTGTGAGAGACAGCAGCGAGAGCGATCGGCGAAGTCGTTTGATTACAGGTGCTCCAAGAGAGGAGCGGTCCCCCGGGGTGCCCTGAAGGTGTCAGTGTGCATGAGACCCAATGGGTGGACCGAAGTCGGGGGACTGCTCCTTCCTTGGAGAGGATACCTCAGGGAGAGGAAAAATGCGAGTCGTGATCGATCTTCGCGCGGCGCATCCGGGTCTTACCGGCATCGGGAGATACGCCGTCAACCTCTGTCTTTCCTTGGAAACGGTAAGGGGTCCTTTCACCGTGCTCGCGATCACCACGCAGGCGGGGAAGGAATATATGAAGGGGATGGTGGGATCCGCTATTCACGTCGTGCCCTCAGGAGACCCCAAGTGGGATGATCTTGGCCTTCCCGACTTGCTGGCCAGCCTGGGCGCGGATGTATATCATAGCCCGCTCTTCATCCTCCCCAGGATTAACGTCTGCCCTTCGGTCTGCACAATTCATGACGTCATCCCCCTGGCGCGCCCGGATCTCACGCCCCCGAGCTTCGCCCAGTTCTTTCACAAACATGTCGAGAGAGCGATGCAGCATGCGGATCATGTGGTCACGGTTTCCGATTTCTCCAGGAGAGACATCCTTCGCTTCTTTCCGACCGCAAAGGCGAAGGTCAGCTTCATTCACGAGCCGGTTAGCCCAATGTTCCACAGGAGATCGCCCGCTGATTGCCAGGAAACCCTAATGGATCTTGGTCTTGAGCCGGGCTTCATTCTCTACGTGGGAGCTATTGATCGCAGGAAGAATCTTGGCAGTTTGCTCGACGCCTACGCCAGTCTTCGAGCTGATGGCATCCTCGTGCCTCCCTTGGTCATCGTCGGCGAGCCGAGCGGAGACGGCTTCGACATCCGCTCCGAGGTGATAAGACTCGGAATAAGCGGTGCGGCAAAACTGCTCGGACGCGTTTCCGACAGCATCCTGGCCTATCTCTATTCAAGTGCGGAGATCTTCGCCTTTCCTTCCCTTTACGAGGGTTTTGGACTTCCTGTGCTCGAGGCGATGGCCTGTGGTGCTCCCGTCCTGACGAGCAGGACTACCTCCATACCTGAGATCGTCGGGGATGCCGCCCTATTGATCGACCCTCTCAGGATGGAGGACATCAAGGAAGGACTCCGAAATCTCCTCCGCAATCCTGCCTTGCGTTCCTCTCTCATCCGAAAGGGACTTGCTCGTTCGGCCGAGTTCAATGTGGAGATGCAGGGTGAGCGGTTGCTCGAAGTCTACCAGAAAGTCGTGAAGGTGGTGGCATGAGGATCGCACTCGACTGCAGGGCGGTATTCCGGGGAATGGGCGGAATCGGTCGCTATGCGTGGTGTCTGCTTCGCGAATTCTCCCGGTTGGATGAAGTCAACGAGTATGTGTGCTACTTCACGCACTTGGATCTGCCCGAGCCCTTGGATCTTCCCAGCCGCTTTCGGATTCGCAGGTTCCGGGCAGGGATGGTGGATGATCGTTTTGATCAGATGATGTTGCCTTCGCTGTTGAACGAGGATCGCATTGACGTCTATCACAACCCGACCTTCGCGGTTCCGCTGGTGCGAACGCGTGCACGAACGGTTGCGACGATTCACGACGTCGTCTTTCGGCGTCATCCCAATCTCGTCGAGCATCATCTGAAGAGCTACCTCGACCTGGCGACGCTCCGGTCGTGCAAGGCGGCGGATCATCTCATCACGGTATCACACTTTTCGAAACGTGAAATCCTCTCACTATATCCTGCGGAAGACCACAAGCTCTCGGTGATTCATAACGGGGTAGAACTGAGAACAGGAGAGGATGTCAGTGACCGGGAGTCATTCCGTCCTCTGACAGAGCGAGTCGGTCTCAGGTACGGCATGTATGTCCTCTATGTCGGAAGTATCGAGACGAAGAAGAACATTGGCGTGCTGCTTCAGGCGTTCTCCCGGATATCCCGGACGGAAGAAGGGCAAAGCCTAAAATTGGCCATCGCCGGCGCACGCAATGACGCGGCGTATCCCCTTGAATCGTCCATTCGTGAATTGGGGATCGAGCAGCGGGTCAAGGTTCTAGGGTACGTCTCCTCCAATCTCTTGGAAGCCCTTTACGCGGGCGCCTTGGTGTTTGTCTATCCCTCTCTTTACGAGGGCTTCGGGTTTCCACCGCTTGAAGCGATGGTCAGGGGAGTTCCCACGATCGTGTCGGACGCATCCTCACTTCCCGAAGTGGTTGGAGATGCCGCCTTGCTCTTTGATCCGAACCGCCCGGAGCAGCTTGCGGACGTGCTTACGAGCTTCATCACGGATTCACAGCGGCGGCAGGAGTATTCCAAGCGCGGGGTGAGACAAGCGGCGCGATTCACGTGGCGTCGCTGCGCGGAGGAGCATCTCAGGGTCTACGAACAACTCTCGAGGATCCATGAAGCTGCTCCACTTGGCGTCTGAGTTCCCCCCGGCCAAGATCTTCGGACTTGGGAGATACGTTCACGACCTTGCCCGCGCGCAAGTCCGCCGAGGTCACGATGTCCATGTCGTGACGAACAGCCTTAGCGGCAAGGACCAGGACGTCGAGGTCCACGGTATCCATGTTCACCGTATCCATTTTCCAAGCCCCCCAATGCCCGCCGACGGGGCGACCCAAGTGATTCAATTCAATGCTTGTCTGTTTGAACGGGTTATGGAGTTGAAGGATCAACTGCGTGAACCGTCTGCCGTGATCGCGCATGACTGGCTGACGATGTTGGCAGCCCACGCTGCGAGAAAACAGCTGGGAGGCCGGCTCATCCTGACCATGCACGACACGGTGATCGGCAAGACCTTTGGGAAGATGAACAACGAGGACAAGTTCATCGCACTGGTCGAACGCTGGGGGTGTCAGGAGGCCGATCGGGTGATTCCAGTCAGCAATCATGTGAGGAACGAGCTGCAGCGAGTTTATGAGGCTGATCCCGCGCGTCTCCATGTCGTTCCTTGTGGTGTAGATCCGTCCTGGTTCGAAACCGTTGATCCTCAATACCTCCGCGACTTACGTGGGACCCTGGGGAAGACGGGCGACTTCCTGGTTACCTATGTGGGGCGACTTGATCCGGAGAAGGGCATCGATGTGCTTGTAGAGGCGTTCGCTTCTCTCGCAATCCGTCATCCGTCGCTATTCCTGCTCATCGCTGGAAAGGGCAATGAACAGCCGAAACTGGAAGGTCTCCTCAAGGAGAGGCGTATCGAAAAACGTGTACGCTTTCTCGGCTACGTCACTGGACCTGCCCTCGAAGCTCTGTACAAGTGCACCGACCTGTTGGTCTGCCCCTCCACCTACGAGCCGTTCGGCATAGTCCCTCTTGAGGGGATGATCAATCGCATTCCGGTCATTGCTTCCGATACGGGGGGCATGTCTGAGATCGTGGAGCATGATCGCAGTGGGTTGAAGGTCCCACCGGGAGATCGCTCTGCACTGTCCCGGGCTATCGAGCAGATCGTCCAGAATCCCTCTCAGGCCAAGCAACTGGCTGCTGGAGGCTATGAACGCGCGAAGTCCGTGTACAGTTGGGATCGGGTTGCGGAACGTCTTGATCCCGTCTACGGGTCAGGGAATTCCTGCACGAAGACCCCGAGAGCTCGTACGACGCCCGTTGCAAAGTCCAGGCCAAAGTTGACGGCAGGGATCCGGGTCAAGAACGGCGAGCCCTTTGCAGAGGAATGTCTCCGCGATCTATCCGTCTACGTCGACGAAATCGTGATCTTAGATGACGGCTCGACCGATCGAACGGTCGACATCTGCAAGTCCTTCCGAAAGGTAACCAACATCATCCGCTGGGAGAAGGACTTTTTTCATGAAGGGATCGATCGCAACGTCGTGCTTGCCCTGATCAAGAATACCAATCCCGACTGGATCCTGCTTCCCGATATCGATGAGGTATTCGAGGAGCGCTTCAAGGAGGAAGTGCATCGCCTGATGACGGCACCCGACATCGATCTCTACGCCTTCTTATTCTGCCACTTCTGGAGGAGCAAGACGCATTATCGGGTGGATGGCAAGTGGGGCCGGGAAACTCGAGAATTCCCGATCCCGAGGCTCGTTCGCAATCGACCAGGCCTTCAATATCCGGTGCATCGCCCTTTGGGAACGGCCCAGATCACCGGCATCAAAGGAAAGGGTGTGATTTCCGATATCCGCGTCAAGCACTACGGTCACCTGTACGAGGACATTTCGCGACATAAGATCAAGCTCTACTCGGCTCTCGATCCTGGCCAGGACTATTCCTACATGGTTGATGAGGCTGAACTGGAGCTTGAAGAGTGGAAGGAGCAGGAACTCGTACTTGAAGGGCAGCCCCGATGAAGTTGGGAGCCTTGATTCCCGTGCTGAACGAATGGAGGTTCGTCCCCGCCGTGGCGGGGCAACTTCTCGAGGTCGTTGATCGATGCCTCATCCTCCGGGGGAATCAGGCTCTGTCAGGCGCTCCGGTGGAGCCGGGCCCTGTCCCGACACTCGACCCTCGGATTGAAATCGTCGAGGGAAACTGGGCCAGCGAAAACGAGACACGGAATGCCGGAATGGAGCTTGTTTCCGACTGCGACTACATCTTCATGGTGGATTCAGACGAAATTCTCGTGGATGAGGATCTCCAGCGACTGAAGACTCTCTGCGAGAGGGAACTGCCTGAGGTGATCGCGGTCCAGCTTCACACTTACTGGAAGACCTCCCAATACCGGATTCAGCCTCCGGAGGACGGTGTCATCAGGATGGTCCTTCGAAGAGACGTCCGATTCGAGGGGCTCAGAGGAGTCCAGGCTCCCGTCGTCCAAGCGGATGTCTGGTGCCGGCATTTGTCCTACGTCCGCACCGATGAAGAGCTTCTCGAAAAACTCAGGCTGTTCAGCCACGCCGACGAAATCCGGCCCAACTGGTACGAACAGGTCTGGAAGGCGTGGGATACTCGTCAGGATCTCGAGGATCTCCATCCCATCCATCCAGCCGCCTATAAGAGAGCGGTCTATGCCCCTGATCCCGCTCTGGACGCGGTGCTCAAGAAATGGGGTTGCCGATGAGAGGAAGGACATGAGAGAGACGTTTTGGCAGACCCTGGACGGGATCGTTGGTCCCGCGACTCGCGAGGACTTCGAGCAGGTAGGGCAGAAGGAGACTCGCGACGCCTTTGAGCGATTCATTCTTGAGAACAGCGGACCTGGCACACGCCTTCTGGATGCCGGATGCAGCACCGGCGTGGAAGCCTACCGACTCCAGCAGAAAGGGTACTTGGGCTCCTATGTAGGGGTGGACAGCAATCAGAAGGCTCTTCATCTGGCTCTTAGGAATCTTCACGGTTCTCCTGTCTCGTTCGCGCTTTCGGATCTCGAGGCGACGAGCTTCCCAGATACTGGATTCGACATTGTCCTCACCAAAGACGTCATCGAGCACGCGCCCAGTTACCGGGCGATCGTTCGAGAAATGGCTCGACTGACCGGAACATGGCTCATTCTTTCCATGTTCATTCGGATGGGAGACGAGACTTCAAGCGTTCGGGAGGGCCCTCCAGGGTTGTTTCACAATCGGTACCAGCGGTCTGAATTCGTGGCGTTCGCCTCAACCTTGGGGCTTGAACCGCCCTCAACTCTCTATGAATCCGGAGATGACGAAGTGCTGGTATTCAAGAAGCGGCACACTCAATAGGGCAGACGCCGGTGAATGCAAGGATCCCCATGAGCATAGAGATCGTCGCCGAAGAACGGCCCAAGTCTCCCCTCTCCATTGCGATTTGTGCGTTCAATGGGTTGGAGTATACCAAGCTCCTCATTGAGAGTCTCCGAAAGCACTCGAAATATGAACATGAGCTCTTGATCTACAGCGACGGTTCGAAAGATGGAACTCTGGCCTGGCTTAGAAAGCAGAAGGATATCCGCTGGCAGCACGATCACCAGAACCGCGGTATTTGCACGGCCATGAATCGGGTGGCGAAGATGTCCACCCGGGACTATCTCTTCTTCCCGAATACGGATCACGTCGTGGCCCCAGGTTGGGACCAAGCTCTTCTTTCCCGAGTGGGTCCCCGGACCGTCGTCTCCTCGAAGTGCATCGAACCTGGAATCGTCCCCGTCGCCTCCATATTCCACGCGAAAAACTGTGGGACCAGATGGGACGACTTTGCTGAAGGACGATTTCACGCTGCGGCAAGAGAGGTATCGATAGCGCGAGAAGTTCCAGGGGTCAACTATCCGTTCGCTCTGTCGAAGGCTCTGTGGGACGAGCTCGGGGGATTGGATGAGACGTTTAATCCCGGGCCCGCTAATGATCCGGATCTCTTCTATCGATTGACGTTCGCCGGCGCTCGAATGGTCCGAGGGGACGATGTAGTCATCTATCATTTCAGTGGCAAATCGAGCCGGATGGCCGACGAGGCGATGGAAGAGCATGACGAATGGCATCGCCTCACCGTGCGCAATGAAGCTCGCTTTTTAGAAAAATGGGGTGAACGTTACCAGTACGTCAACGGAGGTTTGCCCCAACCGGGTACCGAGGCGAGGCGGCGATGGCGGGCAATGAACGGAGGTCGTCGCCAAGCTGAAGTGCTCTCGAGACTCCGGATTGTTGTCGATGCGCGCACGGTTGGTCCCAGAATGGATGGGATTAGCCTGTATACCCGAAATTTGATTCGGGCTCTGGCACGTCTCCCGGAAGCTCCGCAACTCCATGCTTTGACTTGCGATCAGGTGCAACTTGAGAAGGCGCTTGGAGCTCACAATAACATCCTCATCACCTCCAGCAAAGCTTCCCCGGGAGATCTTCGGCAGGAACGGGAACAGCTTCCGGAGGACATCCGATCCGCTAAGGCAGACTTGTTCCACGGTCCAGCTTTTGCCATACCGCCGGGCGTCTCAGTTCCGGCCGTCGTGACGGTGCACGATCTGGCGTTCATGCTTCATCCGGAATGGTATCCGCCCCACTTTGTGAAGCATCTCTCGCACGTGCTTAGAGAGAGCATGGTTTCTGCTGCTGGGGTCATCACCAACTCGGATATTACCAAGAAGGATGTCCTAGCCCGGTTTCCAGATGCGATCGGAAAGGTTCACCGGATTTATGAAGCGCTTCCTGAGGAACTCAAGCCCGGACACTCCCCTCAAGGAACTGCAGAAGCACGGTCCCAGTTCACTGGTGATGCGGAATACATCTTGTCCGTGGGGGTGCAGCAACGGCGTAAGAATGCCGCCGGTCTTGTGCGTGCATTTGCCCGAATACGGCATTTGGTCTCCACCCCCGTCAAGCTTGTCCTCGTGGGAGGACGAGAATGTGAAGATCCTAGTCTTCCAGATCTGATCCAATCGCTGAACCTTGAATCGGAAGTCATCCTAACACCGCATCTTCCCAACTATGTCTTGATCCCTCTCTATCGTAAGTGCCGCCTTTTCGTCTATCCGTCGCTCTACGAAGGATTTGGCTTTCCTCCTCTTGAAGCCATGGCTCATGGAGTGCCGGTCGTGTGCTCGAACAGGGGCTCCCTTTCGGAAGTCGTGGGTCGGGCAGCCCGACTGGTGGATCCGGAGGATACGGAATCGTTCTCCCAAGCGATGGCAGACATACTCACGGATTCTTCGCTTAGGGATGACTTGATCAGGCGTGGAACCGTTCGCGTCGCGGACTTCTCCTGGGAGAAAGCGGCAACGGAGACTCTCGAGGTGTACAAGCGCTGTCTCGATCGCGGGCAAACCGCCCCTGCGAAACCGAATCAGCGCGAGCAGATAGGAACTCCTCCGCAACTCAAGTGCCCACAGGCAGCCATTCGAAGATCGTCTCGTCTCAGGGTAGCGATTGATGCTCGACTTTATGGCTCTCGTCGTCTGGGAACGGGGCGCTACACCCACGAAATTCTAAAAGGGCTGTTTGCGAAGGATAGAGGAGCTGAATTTGTCCTGATTGGCCCCAAGAATGCAGATGTAGATCTCCAAGAGGCTCCCATCATCCAACTGGTGCCGGCCGGGATGGAAACCTTGCTCGATCCTGCCTGGGAGCAGTTCACGCTTCCGACGCACCTACTTGGATGCGATGTCTACTTCTCGCCCACGGGAATTGTCCCTGTCGCCCGCCCATGCCGGGCACTTGCAGTGGTCCATGATCTTGGGTTTCTGGATCATCCAGATCATTTTGATCCAGACCTTCAGGAACATCTCTGCCGCTGGGTGAGAAACACCTGTCTTTCAGCAGAGCGGCTTGTTGCTGTCTCGAAGTTTACAGAGGATAGGATTGCGCGACATTTTCAAATCGAGCGCTCTCGAATGAGCGTTGTCCATCACGGTCGGTCGACGAGCCTAGGAGCCACTTCCAAGGCCACCTCAAGACTTCAGAACTCCCCAAGTAGTCCTGTGGAGGAGTACATCCTCTGCGTGTCCAGTTTCGAGCTGAACAAGAATCATGCATCCCTGATCTCAGGATTCAAAGAAGTCAGTAAACACTGGCCAGGGAACCTGGTACTGGCCGGCCGTAAAGGGAGAGCTTTCGAGTCTTTACGGATGCAGGTTTCGAAAGAGGGCCTCGAGAAGCGGGTTCGGATCGTCGCCGAGCCCGGGGATCGGGAGATTCTCGACCTCTACCGGCAAGCCACCCTTTTCGTTTATCCCTCGATGTATGAAGGATTTGGCCTACCGCTGCTGGAAGCGATGGGCCATCACCTGCCCACGATTACCAGTCGTATGACCGCTTGCCCCGAGGTCGCGGGAGAAGGGGCGTTTCTAATCGATGAACCGACACCGGCCCTCTTGGGAGGAGCGATCAAGCGTGTTCTTGAAGACCGGTCCTTGAAAGAGCAGCTCTCTCGTGCGGCGGGGTTACGGGCTGAGGGTTTCAGTTGGTCGCGCGCCGCCGATGAGACATGGCAGGCCATCGAGGAATGTGTGGAGGTTGGATGAAGATCCTTGAGATCGCCCCCTCCTATCCCCCTGCTGAAGGGTACGGCATTGCACGTTATGTCGAGGGCATGTCCCGTAGCCTGCACCAGTTAGGTCACGAGGTCCATGTCCTGACGCTCGCGAAGTGGGAAGGGACGAGTCCCTATCAAGGAGTCCCAGTTCGTTCCATTGGTGAGCCATACCCGTTCTACGCCTACAACGATTGCCTCGAAACAGTCCTGGGAAACCTTCCCCTTGGCGAGCGGGTGGTGGAGTTATGGGATCAGGTCGGTCCTTTCGATGTCGTGATGGCCCATGAATGGAAGAGCGCTCTCGCGGGTGTGCATGCCAAGCGGTTGTTCCACATCCCTCTTCTGGCCGTTTTGCATGGGTGCCAGGTTGGAAGGATGGGAGGCCGGGGGTCACGGGAGGAACTTTACGTCGCGGACGTGGAGAAATGGTTCTCGGAACATGCGGATCAAGTCCTCGTCGAAAGTGCCTTTCTGCGGTCTGAGCTCGGACGTTATTACTCGATCCCCTCGGACAAAATCACCGTAGTTCCTGGCGGAGTCGTCCCTGAAGCCTTCGAAGCGAGAGTCGATCGGGAGGACTTCAGGAGCATGTTTGCCGGATCAGATGAAGCCCTGGTCCTCTTCGCAGGAAGGCTCGTTCCTGAAAAAGGACCGGATCTGTTGATCGACGCTGCTCGAGATGTCCTGTCGAATCGCCCCAAGACACGGATTGTCATTGCGGGGGATGGAGCCATGCGAGGGGAACTGGAGAACAAGGCGGAGGAACTGCGGATCTCCGATCGCATCCACTTCGCGGGCTATCTTGGACCGGTCGTCCTGGGGGCACTCTATCAAGTATCCGACCTCCTTGCCGTCACCAGCCGATACGAGTCCTTGGGCAATGTCGTCCTGGAGGCGCTCGCGCATGATTTGACGGTCGTGGCGGCGCACTGCGAGGGGCTTCAGGAACTGGCGAAGAGTCTGAGCAGCCCTCGCCTGCAATGCGTTCCTGCTGCAGGATCGCGTGCCCTTGCAACGTGCATCCTAAATGTTCTGGCTAAAGGGGACTCAAGGGACCGCGATCGCTCTCCTCGATCGGATCGTCTGCCTCTCAAATACCGATGGGAGAGCGGTGCTCGGACGCTTGAGAGCGCCTTCGGGGCACTATCGGCCGGTGTATCGAGATAGACCATGTACTCTCCTGTCGTCATGGATCACTTTGAGCATCCACGGAATGCCGGGAAACCCCCGCGATCCAACTGCGTGGGCCGACATGGTGATCCAAGTGCGGGGCCATTCACCGTCGTCTACATGGACGTGCAGAATGGCATTATCGAAGGAGTTGGATTTCAGACGTATGGGTGCGGCCCAGCTATTGCCGCCGCCAGCATCTTGACGGAAATCATCAAGGGGAAGACCCTGGCTGAAGCCGGTCAGATTCAAGGCATCGAAATCCTTGGGATCATGGGAGATCTTCCTCTAGGGAAACACCACTGCATCGATACGGCAATTCAAGCCCTCGCGGATGGTCTCAGAAAGGGAGTTGAATGACGTTACAACCAGTGCCTGACCGCGCTGCTGTGGATCCCATTCACCTGTTCGTGCCTAAGTTCCGGGTACCGGAATGTCTGGCTGAAATCACGGATTGCCTTGAGAAGGGGTGGACGGGGTTGGGGTATAAGACCATCGCCTTCGAGGACGCTTGGAAGAAATACACGGGATTCCCCCACGCTCATTTCACTGCTTCGGCGACGGCGGGACTTCACCTGGCTTTGACTCTTCTCAAGGAAGCTGGCAGCTGGGCGGATGGCGACGAGATCATTACTACACCGCTTACATTCGTGAGTACAAATCATGCCATCCTCCATTCCAGATTGCGTCCGGTGTTTGCGGATGTGGACGACTATCTCTGCCTGGATCCGGAATCCATCCTGGATCGGATCAGCAGTCGTACTCGGGGAGTGATGTTCGTCGGTCTGGGCGGAAATGTCGGACAGTTGGACAGGATACTCAAGATCAGCCGTGATCGCAATCTCCGAGTCATCCTGGACGCAGCCCACATGGCGGGAACTCGGGTACGCGGCGTTCAGGCGGGACTTGAGGCGGATGTCACGGTTTTCAGTTTTCAAGCGGTCAAGAATCTTCCTACGGCAGATTCCGGAATGGTCTGCTTCAGCGAGCGCTCCTTGGATGAGGCTGTACGGAAATGGAGTTGGCTTGGAATCAACAAGGATACCTATACAAGAACAAAGTCTACCGGAGCGTATCGCTGGCGATATGACGTGGAACAGGTCGGCTTCAAGTACCACGGGAATTCAATCATGGCGGCTCTGGGCCTTGTGGGACTGAGATACTTAGACGAGGATAACGGGTACCGAAGGAGACTTGCTGCGCACTACGACTCACTGTTGTCTGTAGTTCATCAAGTATCCCTGGTCAAAATGGCGCCCGAATGCCAGCCCTCGCGACATCTTTACCAACTTCTGGCGGAAGACCGGGATGAGCTGATGAGCTATTTGAATGATCACGACATCTATCCAGGCGTGCATTACAACGAGAATACCGCCTATCGGATGTATCCCTCATCGGAGGCAGCTTGTCCCAAAGCCCGGCATGCCAGCGAGCATCTAATTTCCCTTCCTCTCCACCTGAAAATGCTTGAAAGGGATGCGCAGCGGGTCGCGCAAACCGTTGCTGAATTCTGCGGCGCGAGAGTGGGTCATGCCTAAGCCTCAAGTGGCTCCCCTCGTGGGGGAGAGGATTTCTCTTCGGCTGCTGGACGAATTGAGTCTTCCCCTGACCCTCGAGTGGAGGAACAAGGTCCGGATCAGGAGTCATCTGAGGACCTCCCGAGAGCTGAGCATGGAGGAACATCTGCTGTGGTATCGCTCCTATGCCAAGAGGGACACCGAGTTCGTGTTTCTGGTTCTTCAGCGCGAGCGAAGGGATCGTGCGATCGGACAAGTGTCCATCTACGATATCGACAGGGCGCAAGGAACCGCTGAATTCGGACGGCTGATGATCGGTGAAGACGATGTCCTTCAGCAGGGGTATGGAGGGGAAGCCAGTGCCAAGGCTGTCGAGTTTGCTTTTGGAGAGTGCGGACTTCAGGAACTCCGTTTGGAGGCCTATGCCACAAATACGCGGGCACTGTCGATCTATGTTGCCTTGGGGTTCGGGATATGGGATCGCCACGATGATGGATTGCTTCAGATGAGATTGCGCAAATGCGCCGAGCAGAGAATCCAACGGGAGTGACGGATCGTCAACCTCTGATTAGGCTAGACCATTTGGCGCAGGAGGGTACAGCTACTTAGACGTTCCTATGCCTAAACACACAGTCATCATCGGAAGTTACAACCGTCCCCGGATGGTCAAACAGGCAATCCTTTCCGTCTTGGGACAGACTGTGGGCGACTTTCAGTTGATCATTTCTGATGACGGCTCGAATGATGAGACTCAATCGGTGATTCGAAGCGCTATCAGGAATGACCCGAGGTGCTTGTTCCTGACGCTAGGACAACAGGACGACTCCCACGTTCGGACGGACTGCCTGAGGCGAGCCGTTCTTCGCATCAATGATGCTATCCGTCTAGTTCGAGGGGAGATCATTCACTATCTTGCTGACGACGACTGGTATGACCCCATGCGGTTCTCGGTCTTCGACGAACTATTTATGAATCCGGAGGTTGTCGTTGGGTATGGACGGCTGACCTACGTGGATGGTTGCGGAGTACCTGATGGCCGGACGCGATACCCTGAACAAGTTCTAGACCCCAACGGCACGCTGGATCAAATGCAGGTCGTTCATCGGAGGAAGATCTTTGAAAGGATTCCTGAGTGGAATCCTGACGCGATTCCTTCCGATGGCTGCTTCTTAGGAAACCTGAGTGGCTTGTGGAGATTTCATGGCGTGGACAAGGTGGTCGCTTATAAACGGATGCACCCTTTGAACATGGGGAACACCATGGCGCAAAGCACGGGCAGGCGCGAAT
>Ga0137410_10001202_pt1 | contig 17852 bp, 14 predicted proteins | sample CZODoug1_16funga_FD_108878 | JGI IMG/M metagenome (GOLD analysis project Ga0137410, IMG submission 108878) | Vadose zone soil fungal communities from Angelo Coast Range Reserve, California, USA - CZODoug1_16fungal (Illumina Assembly) | ecosystem: Environmental > Terrestrial > Soil > Vadose zone... | reverse complement strand
CGAGTAGGCCGCGACGGCCGATTCGCGCATCACGTCGCCCAACTGGCCCGTGAGCTGCAGCGTGCCCTTGCCTTTCATCGTCAAGGCCTCGATGAAGAGGATGTCGCCGCCCGTGGCCGTCACCGCCAATCCAGTCGCCACCCCGATCTGATCGTGCTTCAACATCTCTTCGGGTTCGATCTTGGACGGCCCCAGAAATTCATTCAAATTTTTGACCGTGACCTTGACCTGGCTGTCGTCGCCTTCGGCGACGCGGCGCGCCACTTTGCGGCAGATTTTGCCGACCTCGCGTTCGAGCTGGCGCAGTCCCGATTCCCGCGTGTATTTCACTATCGCGTCGCGCAAGGCGGATTCTGAAATGGCCAGGTTTTCCAGTTTGATGCCGTTCTCGTCCATCTGCTTTGGGAGCAGGTGGCGGAGTACGATTTGCAACTTCTCCTCCTCGGTGTAGCCCGAAAGGCGAATGACCTCCATCCGGTCGCGCAGCGCGGGCTGAACGGTTTCGAGCACGTTGGCCGTGGTCATGAACATCACGTTCGACAGGTCGAACGGCACGTTCAGGTAATTGTCGCGGAACGAGAAGTTCTGTTCGGGGTCGAGCACTTCCAGCAGGGCGGACGACGGATCGCCCCGAAAATCGGAGCTGACCTTGTCAATCTCGTCGAGCATGATCAACGGGTTGTGCGTCCCGGCCTGCTGAATCGCCTGGATGATCCGTCCGGGCATCGCGCCGACGTAGGTCCTGCGGTGGCCGCGAATTTCGGCCTCGTCGTGAACGCCTCCCAGACTCAACCGGACGAATTTGCGATTGAGAGCGCGCGCGATCGAACGGCCGAGGCTGGTCTTGCCCACGCCCGGAGGACCGACCAGACAAAGGATCGAACCCTTCGGCTTCTCTTTGATCTTGCGGACGGCCAGCGCCTCGACGATGCGCTCCTTGACCTTTTCCAGCCCGTAATGATCCTCGTCCAGAATCTCCTGCGCCTTCTTCAGGTCGAGGTTCTCCTTGGAGTGCTTCGACCACGGCAGCGAGACCATGATGTCGAGCCAGTTGCGCAGCGTGGCCGTCTCGGCCGCGTCGGGGTGCATGCGTTCGAGCTTCTTCAACTGGCGGTCGACTTCCTCTTCGACGGGCTTCGGCATCTTGCCCTTGGACATCTTTTCGCGGTATTGCGCGATGTCTTCGGCAAGTTCGTTGCCCTCGCCCAGCTCCTGCTGGATGGCCTTCAACTGCTGGCGCAGATAAAACTCGCGCTGCGAGCGGTCGATCTCGCCCTTGGCCTGAGTGTTGATCTCCTGCTGAACGGTCAACACTTCGATCTCTTTCGTCAGAAGCTCGTTGACGCGGTGCAGGCGCGGGGTCACATCCAGTTGCTCCAGCACCGTCTGCGCGTCTTCGACTTTGAGTTCCAGGTTCGACGCGGCCAGGTCGGCCAGACGCGCCGGGTCTTCGACCGTCGTGACAATGGCCATCACTTCGGGCGATATGTTTTTGCCCAGTCCGACGGCCTTTTCGAGCGACGACCGGATGTTGCGGGTCAACGCCTCGAGCTCCAGGTCCTCTTTGGGCGGATTCTCTTTAAGTTCTTCGATGCGCGCCTGCAGGTGGTTCTGGTTGTCTTCCATGTAGTTGGTCTTCGCACGCGCGATGCCTTGCACCAGGATTCGGATGCGCCCGTCGGGCAACTTCAGCATGCGCATGATGATCGCCACCGTCCCCACGTCGTAAAGGTCGCCTTGTCCGGGCTCTTCTTTATCGGAGTCCCGCTGCGCCGTGAGCATGATCATGCGGTTTTCGGCCAGCGCCTGGTCTACGGCGCGGATCGAACGTTCGCGGCTGACGAACAGCGGCACGATCATGAACGGAAAGATCACGATGTCGCGCAGCGGCAACACCGGCAACGTTTCGGGGATCTTGATCTGTTCTTCGGCGCTTTCGGGCGCCGCCTGTTTTTCTTCTAGCTCTGTAGACATATTGAGTAATTGGTGGTTGGCGCTTGAGTGGTTGGTGGTTGGCCAGGAAAAACAGCCAGCTACAAATCACCAGGCGCCAACTCAGTCGGAAACCGGAATTGTAATCTCTCTCCCGCAATCGCCGTTCTTAGGCAATCGAATTTGTAGAACTCCATCCGCCAATTTCGCCGAGATGTTCGGCGTGTCAATCGACCATTTGAGAGGCAGACTGAAAGTGAAGCCGCCGAAAGTTCGTTCGAGGCAGATGAAGCGGATCGGTCGCTCTTCTTCGGGAAGTAGGGCGCCAGTGAAGTTCGGGCGCTCCTTGCGGCATTCGATCTTGAGGACGTTGTCGAGCAGCGTGACGCGCGCCTGTTCGGGGGGGACGCCAGGCGCCTCGACTCTGACCAGGATCGCGTCCTCCATCTCGCACACGTCAACCGGCGGCGCCCACGCCACAGGCGCGGACGAACTCAACGCGATTGCCCGCATCTCCTCCAACCGCGCCAACATCCGGCGCATCTGCTCTCTGAGTTGCTCTGCAAAATCTCCTGATAGCGGGCTCAAAGGATTAATTATCGCCATAAATTCCGCGCAGCGTCGGCGCCACGGCTGTGTTTCCAGCCCGCCGACTCGATGATTCTGGAAATGACATGTTTAGAAATCAACTCTGGATTCTAGCTTTCACTTTTAAAGTGCGCAAGAAGGGCAAAAGGCGCCACGGATGTGTGAAGATTATTAGCCACAGAGCACACAGAGAGCACAGAGAAATAATTATGTCCTGCGGTGTTCTCCGTGTGCTCTGTGGCTATTCGTCCAAATGAAACCGCTGTAAGGCGCTTGCTGGCAGCGCGCTCTACTTCGCTATTCAGAGTTGGATGCGCCAGACGTGGAAGATGTTTTGGCTGGTTTCCACCGCAGCGCAGGCTTGCGAGCCGCCGCCGCCTCGTCGAGTCTGCCGATGCGCGTGTTGTGCGGCGCCGATTTGACCAGTTCGGGGTTTTGCTCGGCCTCAATTGCGATTGATTTCATGGCGTCAATGAACAGGTCCAACTCTTCGCGCCCTTCGCTCTCGGTCGGCTCGATCATCATCGCGCCGGGCGCGACCAGTGGGAAATAGATGGTCATCGGATGGAATCCGTAATCGATCAGCCGCTTGGCGATGTCGAGAGTGTGGACGCCGAATTTCTGCTGGCGTTTGTCGTTGAGTATCACTTCGTGCATCGGCTGGCCTTCGAAGGCGACGTCGTAAATGTCTTTCAAGTGATGAGCGATGTAATTGGCGTTGAGCACCGCCGTCTCGGTCGCTTCGCGCAGACCGTCGGGGCCTAAAGTGAGGATGTAACAGAGCGCGCGCACGAGCACCGAGTAGTTACCGCAGAAGGCGCGCACCCGCCCGATTGATTGCGGGCGGTCATAATCCAATCTCAAACCGCGCCGGCCTTTGTCGGTCTCGGCGACGACGCGCGGGAAGGGAAGGAACGGCTCAAGCTCTTTGGTCACGGCGATCGGCCCCGCGCCCGGCCCTCCGCCGCCGTGCGGCGTCGAGAACGTCTTGTGCAGGTTCAGGTGGATCACGTCGACCCCCATATCGCCCGGCCGCGTCACACCAACCAGCGCGTTCATATTCGCGCCGTCCATATAAACTAAACCGCCCGCCTCGTGGACGATGCGGCAGACCTCTTCGATATTTTCCTCGAACATTCCGAGCGTCGAGGGGTTGGTCAGCATTAACACCGCGACGTCTTCGTTGACGGCTCGGCGCAGGTTTTCAAGATCGATCGCGCCGTTAAGGTTCGATTTGATCGTCTTGACCTGATAACCGCAGACGGCGGCCGAGGCCGGATTGGTGCCGTGCGCCGAATCGGGGATCAGCGCGAGTTTGCGCGCGTTGCCGCGCGCCTCCAGGCATTTGCGGATCACCATCAATCCGGTCATCTCGCCTTGCGCCCCGGCGGCCGGTTGCAGACTGACCGTGGGCAGCCCCGTGATCTCGGCCAGCGCGTCTTCAAGCTCCTTGAGTAATTCCAGATTGCCTTGCGCCAGCTCGTCGGGCGTGTATGGGTGCGACGCCGCGAAGCCTTCCATTCGCGCCACGCGCTCGTTGAGTTTCGGGTTGTATTTCATCGTGCATGAGCCGAGCGGGTACATCCCGTAATCGACCGCGTAGTTCCAAGTCGAGAGCCGCGTAAAATGGCGGACGACATCGATCTCGCTGACTTCGGGCAGCCCCGCAATGTCGTCGCGCAGCAGTTTCGGATCGATCAGAGAGTCAATCGGCGCCGCTTCGACATCCAGCGCGGGCAGTTTGTAACCCACGCGCCCCGGCCGCGAACGCTCGAAAATCAGACCTTCGTTTTGATTGACGTGAACGCTTGCTTTCTTAATCAATGCCTTTCCTCATATAGGACTTATAGGGCCTATAAGGCCTATAGGGCCTATTTATAATGCCTCAATCAATGAATCAATCTCTGCCTTTGTCGTCGTTTCCGTGACGCACATCAGAATTTCGTTCTTCATTTCGGGGAAGAATCGAGAGAGCGGGAGGCCGCCGATGATCTTCTTGGCGGCGAGCCTGGACAGAATCACCTCTGAGGGTTTCGGACAACTGACCACGAACTCGTTGAAGAACGGCGCGCTGAAGCGGATCCGGTAGGCGCCGACGTCCGCGATCCGCCTCGCCGCGTAATGAGCTTTTTGCGTGTTCTGTTCGGCCACTTCACGCAGCCCGCGCCTGCCCATTGTCGAAAGGTAGATTGTGGCCATCAACGCGTATAGCCCCTGGTTGGTGCAGATGTTGGAAGTCGCCTTCTCGCGGCGGATGTGTTGTTCGCGCGTCGCCAGCGTCAGCGCGTAACCGCCGCGGCCCTCGGCGTCGGACGTCCTGCCCGCCAGTCGCCCCGGAATCTGCCGCATCAATTTTTCGGTCGTCGCGAAGAATCCGCAATAAGAGCCGCCGAACGACAGCGGGATGCCGAACGATTGCGCCTCGCCGCAAACGATGTCCGCCCCGGCGCGACCGGGAGCTTGCAGCAATCCCAGACTCAAGCCTTCGGCGACCACGACCGCGAACAGGGCGCCGACGCGATGCGCCGCTGCGCCGAGTTCCTGCAAATCCTCAACGCCGCCGAAGAAGTTCGGCGATTGAACGATGACGGCGGCGACATCGGAGTCCAGAGAATTCAGAGCGCCGGATTCGAGCGCGCCGGTCTTTTCGTCGAAGGGCAGCGTGATCTCGTCAATTCCGGCGTTGCGGATGTAAGTGTCGACGACCTGGCGATATTCGGGATGCAGGTTGCCCGCCAGCGCGACCTTCGGCCGGTTAGTCACGCGGTCGGCCATCAGGACGGCCTCGGCGGTCGCGGTCGAACCGTCGTAGAGTGAGGCGTTCGAGACCTCCATACCCGTCAACTCGCAGATCATCGTTTGGAACTCGAAGATCGCCTGTAAAGTGCCCTGGCTGATCTCAGGCTGGTAGGGTGTGTAGGAGGTGTAGAACTCCGAGCGCGAGATCAGCGTGTCGATGACGGTCGGGATGAAATGGTCGTAAGCGCCCGCGCCCAGAAACGAGATCATCCTTTCGCCGGTATGTCGCGTGGTGTTGCGCTCGGCCAGGTTGCGGAAGAAATCGAGCGTGCCGGTTTCGGAAAGCGCCTGCGGCAGGTTGAGTGGACGTTTGAGCTTGAGCCGGTCGGGAATTCCACTAAAAAGATCGGCGACGGATTTGCGGCCCATTTCGCGCAGCATTGTTTCACGCTCTTCGGCCGAATTCGGAATATAACGCATCGTGATTTACACTAAAATCAAAGAAAGCCCTTGATTGTGAACGAGGAGATGACAGGCGCGGCGCTTGGCGAAGCGCCTTTAATATTGTAACCTACGCATAGTTCTTTGAAACTCTATGTTGGTGGTTGTGGTGGGAAGTCCACCACGTAAAACCTGGAACGTTAAAGAACATGTTTCGTTGACTTCTTCCCTGGTAGTTTCCTTGTGAAAACCAAGCAGGGAAATATCAGGTGTCAACCTTATACCTTCGCCGTGAGGCACACGGAGAAGTAAAATGCTTGTGGAGCTAGTGTAAGACCTGCCACGGCAGGCCGTTGGCGTTGAAGCAGGAATCCCGCCGCTTCCAGCGATGGGAGTGTCAATCCTCTTTCTGTGATTCCACATAATCTTCGTATTCGCTTGCCGACAGCAGGCTATCGACCTGGCTCGGCTTGCCGACCTTGATTTTGATCATCCATCCGTTCGCGTAAGGCGAGGTGTTGACCAACTCCGGGGCGTCGGCCAGGGCCTCGTTGATTTCAGTGACCTCCCCTGAGACGGGAATGTAGAGTTCGCTGAAAGTCTTCACCGATTCGACCTCGCCGAAAGTGTCGTGCGCTTCGAACTTCTCTCCAACGCGGGGCAATTGGACGTGAACGACATCGCCCAACTGCTCCTGCGCGAAGTCCGTGATGCCGACCGCGCCGACGCCGTCGGCGACGCGAATCCATTCGTGATCTTTGGTGTAATGAAGGTCATCAGGGTAAGCAGCCATTGCGGTTCTCCTGGAAATTAGTTGCTTAAGCGGTCAGGAAAATGTTTTGCGGTGGAGTCAATGGGCCATATGCCATATTTCATATGAAATATGGCATATGAGATATGCTTACACCTCAAACTATTTCCGTCATTGATTACTTCGTTTATAGAACGGTGTCTGCGCGACTTGCGCCTTGAGCCTTCGCCCGCGCACATCGACTTCAAACGCCGTTCCGACGCCGGTGTGTTCAATCGGCAGGTAAGCCAGGCCGATGTTCTTTTTCAGATACGGCGCGAAACTGCCCGACGTGACCATGCCGGCCTCCCGGTCGTCGATGAATATAGGATAGTGGTCGCGGGCGATGCCTTTATCAGTCATCTCAAAACCGACGAGCTTGCGCGTCAATCCTTCTTCTTTCTGTTGAAGGAGGCGGTCACGCCCGATGAAATCGCCCTTCTTCAATTTGCAAATCCAGCCCAGGTCGGCTTCGAGCACGGTCGTCGTGCCGTCAATGTCGTTACCGTAGAGCGCCATCTTGGCTTCGAGCCGGAGAGTGTTGCGCGCCGCCAGGCCGCAGGGCAAAATGCCGCGCGGTCGGCCCGATTCGAGAATCTTGTTCCAGACTCGATCCGATTCGTTCGGATCGAAGTAGATTTCAAACCCGTCTTCGCCCGTGTAGCCGGTTCGCGCGATGATCGCCGGAACGCCGTCAACGGCGCCGCGCGTGAACCAGTAATATTTGATCGCGGCTAACGGGGCCCCGGTCAGCGGTTGCAGCGTCTCCAGAGCCTTCGGCCCCTGAATCGCCAATTGCGTATAGTTGGCGCTGACGTTCGACGGTTCGGCGTCGAAATCGCCGGCGTGACTGTGTATCCAATCGAAGTCGTTGTCGGCGTTGGAGGCGTTGACGCAGAGGAAGTAATGATCCCGGGCGAAGCGGTGGACCAGAATGTCGTCAACGAACGTGCCTTCGGGATAGGTCAGCGCGGAATATTGCGCCTGCCCGTCGTTGAGGGCGCCGGCGTCGTTGGTCGTCAGGCGTTGGATGAGGTCCAATGCCTGGGGCCCGCGAATTTCGATCTCGCCCATGTGGCTGACGTCGAATAATCCGACCGCCGAGCGCACCGCCATATGCTCTTCGATCGTTCCGGCCGCGTACTGGACTGGCATGTCCCATCCGCCGAAATCGATCATTCGTCCGCTCAACTTCCGGTGCGCGTCGTTGAGCGCGGTCTTCTTCAACTGGCTCATTCGATTGTCTGACAACGTTCGCTGAAACCTCTGGAAAAGCTCTCGTCCCCTGCGGAAAAGCCAATATTGGCGGGGAAGTCAACTGGAAGGCAAACCTAACACACGGTTTGCAAATTCGTCAACAGAACGACGATAGCGATTGGTACTGTACCATTCTTGATTAAAGCTGAAAATTTTTGCGCTCCACGGGCGCCGACTATGCGTAATGGCAAATGAAACCCGTATAGATCAATTGATCGAGAGGAAAGAGGGCGGAATGCAGCGAGCGGACGACACCCTGTCGCGCGCGAAAGATGGTGATCAGACGGCCTTCGCCGACCTGGTGCGCGAGCATCAGGCGATGGTCTTCTCTCTCGCTCACTATTTCTCGCGCGACCGGGCGACGGCCGAAGACCTGGCGCAAGAGGTGTTCATTCACCTCTACCTGCATCTCGTGTCCATCGAATCGCCCGCGCATTTGAAATTCTGGCTGCGTCGCGTGACCGGCCATCGCTGCATCGACTACGCGCGCAAAGAATACAAGAAGAAGACCGTCAGCGTTGACGACGCGCCCGAACCCGTCGCGCCGGTCGAGTTCAAGGACTCGTTGATGACCGAGGCGCTGCGCCGGATCGTGGCCACGCTGCCCGAAAAGCCGCGCCTGGTCGTCACGCTGCGTTACCAGGAAGACCTCGACCCGACCGAGATCGCCCAGTTGCTGGACATGCCGCTCAACACGGTCAAAAGCCATCTGCGGCGTTCGCTCGTGATTTTGAGGGAGAAGGTCACTCGGTCTTTGGGAGAGATAAAAGTATGAACCGTTTTGATCATGAATTGACACACGCGCTCAGCCGTGAAGAGCCGTCGCCCGATTTCACCGATCGCGTGATGGCGCGCGTCGCCGAGTTGCAGAAGCGGGAAAAGCCGAGGAAGAAGACGGACTGGCTGAGAAGACTCGCGGAGTTTTTTCAGCCGCCCCAATTGAAATGGATGAAATGGGTGGCGCCTGCCGCAATGGCTGTCCTGCTGCTCATCGCCGGCTTCGGCGTCCATCATCGCCGCGAAAATGAGAGACGGCGGCTGGCCGAAATCGCCGAAGGCGAACACGCGAAAGAACAAGTGATGCTGGCGATGCGCATCGCCAGCGCCAAACTCAACGTCGCTCAGAAGAAGGTTCACGAGACCGCCGGTCACGAAGATAGAGGATCGAAGATAGAGGATCGAAGATAGAGGATCGAAGAATGAAAAGGCGGCGCGCCCTGTACCGTAGGTTGTCTAACCTGCGGAGGGCTTCATAACCAACCGCTCAATGACAACTGAACGCTTCATTAATCAAGCCTCCGCAGGTTAGACAACCTACGGTACATTTTTCTGAGGAGGGAAACTGATGAAACCGATTATGCTCAGACTCTTTTCAATCGCGCTGCTCGCGCTCGTTTGCGCCGCGGCGCCGGTTTACGCGCAGAATGCCCGCTTGCAGATTGACCATCTTGACAGGCTCTTCCCCAAAGCCGTCGAGACGGTTGACGTCAGGATCGACGGCGCGCTGCTGCTCATGGCGTCCAAGTTTCTGAGGAGCGACAAGGCGGATGAGGCCGCGGTCAAAGAGATCGTCCAGGCGCTCAAGGGCGTTTACGTCAAAGGCGTGGAGTTCGACAAAGAGGGCGAATACACCGAGTCCGACGTCGAAGCGATTCGCCAACAACTCGCCGCGCCCGGCTGGGATCGCATCGTCGGCGTGCGCAGCAAGCGCGAAGGCGAAAACGTCGAGGTCTTCCTGATGATCAACAACGACGCCGTGATCGAAGGAATCGGCGTGCTGATCGCCGACCCGAAGCAGGTCATGGTCGTCAACGTCGTCGGCCCGCTCGATCCCGAAAAGATCAACAACCTGCGCGGCCAGTTCGGAATCCCGAAAGATTTCGCCCTCGATTTCGGCGGAGCGAAGAAGACTCGCAGAGGAGCAAATTGAAGAAGACGGGGCGACATGGCGACGGGGCGAAAAGAATCTTTTCCATGTCCGCTCATCGCCCCGTCGCCATGTCGCCCCGTCGCAACTAAGGGAGGTACCGTAATGACCCGGTTAGTCAAGTTCGTCAGAAGCGCGACTCTGTTCGCGATAATGATTGCGTTGCTCGTTACGCCTTCGTTCTTCGCCATGGCCAAAGGCAAAGGTTTCAAGGACGTTGTCAAACACATCGAGACCAGTTACGGCGCGAAGAAGGTCCGCATTCCGATGCTCGGTCTGGCCAACTTCGCGGTCAGACTGATTCGCCCGGCGGGCGTAAAGGGATTCAAACTGGCGGTCTTCGAGGAGCAGGATTTTTCCGCCCGTCCGGGCGCGGCCTCTTTCGACGCGGTGATGCGCGAATCTTACAACGAAGACTGGCGGCCGATGGTTCAGATCAACTCGAAGCGCAACGGCGCCAGCCATACTTTCATCTACGTCAATAGCTCGGGCAAGGACGTTCAATTCGCGCTGGCCGTGCTGGAAGACCGTGAAGCCGTCGTGCTCGAAGTCAAGTTCAATCCTGACGCGGCGGCGAGGTTTCTCGAAAATCCGAAAATAATGGGCGTCTCGCTGGGCAAGTCAATCCGTGGCGATAACCGTGGCGCAATCGCGTCGAATCGTCCGCCGCGTAGCGCATCCAATTCTTCGGGCAGTCCATCGGGCAACCCGTCGAGCGTTGATTCATCGCAGCCCGCGCCGTCCGGCAGAGACCGAGCGACGGAGGGACAATCTGAAGATCCGTCTCTCCGCCCCTCCGTCTCTCCGTCTCTCCCTCCCTCCTTCCCTCCGTCTCTCAGTCCCTCCGTCGCTCCGTGGCCGGGCGCTATTCGCATCGAGACGCGCCTGGTCAATCTGAACGTCAAGGCGGTCGACAAGGCGGGGCAGCCGTTGACCGATCTGAAAATGGAAGATTTCGTGGTTAGCGAAGACGGCGTCAAACAGGATGTCTCGCATTTCAAACCGGTCAACGCTCCGGTCAACGTGATCATGCTTCTCGACCTGAGCGGAAGCACAAAACCGAAACGCAAAGCGATGGCCGACGCCGCCAGGAAATTCATTGACGCGCTCCCTCCGCAGGACAAGATCGCGTTCGTCGCCTTCACCCGCAAGTATCGGGAGTTGTCCGAGTTCACCACGGACAAAGAAAGTCTCAAGAAAGTCGTCGAGCAGATCAAGGGCTTCGACGGCGGCACGGCTTTTTATGACTCAATGTGGCATGCGCTGGATGATCTGGACAAGGTCGGCGAAGCGCGCAAAGCCATCGTCGTGCTGACGGACGGCGAAGACGAATCGCTGATTGGCGACAAAGAGACCATGCGCACGTTCGATGAACTGTTGGATCGCGCTTCCGAAGAGGACGTGACGATCTATCCAATTTATTTCAGCAGTCAAAACCATTACGACAAGATCGGTTTGCTGTTCGGCGGCGGCGGCAGTCTGACGGGCGACAGTGATAGTCGCAAGATCGCGCGCAAACAGCTCGACTCGCTGGCCGAACAGACCGGAGGCGAGGTCTTCAGCGCTCAGCGCGAGGAAGAGCTCGAAGGCGCGTATAAATGCGTCGCCGGCGAACTGCATACGCTCTACAGCCTGGCCTATTCGCCGGACAAGCCGAAACACAACGGCGAATTTCGCACGGTCAACGTGAAGATCAGCCGCGAAGGCGCGGCGGCGAAGACGCGCCGGGGCTATTACGACAAATGATCGGATCGGCGCCGCTCGCGATACCGATTCAATGGTAGGGAGAGAGAAATGAATACCAAACCAGGCGCAACAGGCGGAGCGGCCGCGTTGCTGGCGCTCCTGCTTTTTTGCGCGGCGCCGACGGCGAGGGCGCAGGACGCGAGACTGCAAATCGATCACCTCAACCGGCTCACGGATAAAGCGGCTGAGGTCGTCGAGGTCGCGCTCGACGAGCGGTCGTTGCGACTTGCGGCGAGGTTTCTTTCACCCAATAATCCCGACGAAGCGAAGGTCAAAGAGATTGTCTCAGGTTTGAAGGGGGTTTACGTGCGGGTCTTCGAGTTCGACAAGCCCGGAGAATATTCATCGAGCGATCTCGAATCGATCCGCTCGCAACTGCGTCAGCCGGGATGGGATAAGATCGTCGGCGTCGCCAGTCATCGCGGCGGCTCGAACGTCGACGTTCACCTGAAATATCAGGGAGATAATATCATCGGATTGGCCATCGTCGCCGCCGATCCGACGGAACTCACCATAGTCAACATTATCGGCCTGATCGATCTGGAAAAAGTCCGCCAGCTCGAGGGGCAGTTCGGCATCCCGAAACTCGATTTGGAAGGCGGCAAAGTCAAACCGCGCAATAAATAATCAGCGGTTTTCATTATCCTGGCGCTAAGGTATTTTGTGTAGCCAACCCTGGAGGGGCGAAATGTTTTTAGCCACGAATGAACACGAATGAACACGAATATTATTTCCGGTCTCCTAAGTTGTTTGGCCGCCATTTTCTCGCTTCTATTCGTGAAGATTCGTGTTCATTCGTGGCTAAAATTCTTTTTCTCGAATCTGTATAAACTATTGCATGACTCAATCGTTAATCGACGAACTCGCCAGGAAAATCTGGGACTATCATCACCTCAACCACACGCTCGAAAAGAGCGACGTCATTCTCGTTCTGGGTAGCAACGACCTGCGCGTGGCCGAATACGCAGCCGAATTGTATTTGCAGGGCTGGGCGCCGCTGATCGTGTTTTCAGGCAATGCCGGCGCATTGACGCGGGAGCGTTTCAACAGGCCCGAGGCGGAGCTCTTCGCCGAGATAGCACGGCGAATGGGCGTACACGAGGGCGCGATGTTGATCGAAGCGGAATCTATAAACACCGGCGAGAACGTCGTCTTCAGCCGCCGCCTTCTCGAATCGAAAGGGATAGATCCGGACAGCCTGATCCTCGTCCAGAAGCCTTATATGGAGCGGCGCGCTTACGCCACGTTTATGAACTTCTGGCCGGGCAAGAGAGTCATAGCCGCCTCTCCGCCCATCTCCTTTTCCGAATATCCCACCGAAGATTTGCCGCGCGACCTGGTTATCAGCATTATGGTCGGCGACCTGCAGCGAATCAGAATCTATCCGGGCCGCGGTTTTCAGATCGAACAGGAGATACCCAACGACGTCTGGCAGGCGTTCGAGAAGCTCGTCGAGCTGGGATATGATAAACACCTGATTTAGCAGGTGTCAGTAAAAGAGTGATTTCGCAAATTCCTAACACCTAACACCTGGAACCTGGAACCTGACACCTGACACCTGACACCTGACACTTGACACCTGTTATAATTTGCGTTCCACGTTCCCCCATCCACACTATTTGTCTGAGATGGCTTGCCTTATGAAGTTTGGGCGTCTTGTGCATCGACGGCCTAGCGGGTAAAATCGTTAATCGATCAATGAGCGCGAATCTTCTGGAAATGAACCGCAGGGCGGAACAGAAATTTTTATACGCAAAGCCAAGCACATAACATATTGGAAGAGCGAATTGCCGCGCTCCCGCTAGGTCTTTGTGCGCCTGCGGTGAAAGGCGCCGAGGAGCGCCGGGATGGGCCGGGTTTTTAATTTTCATTATGGACAATCAACTGAAATCGCAGATCAACATTGAAGACGAGATGAAGCGTAGTTATCTCGACTACGCCATGTCAGTGATCATCGGTCGCGCGCTGCCCGACGTGCGCGACGGTTTGAAGCCTGTCCACCGCCGCATTCTCTACTCGATGAACGAGAAGGGCTTTACGCCCAGCAAGCCGTATAGGAAATCGGCCACCGTCGTCGGCGACGTGCTCGGCGCGTATCACCCTCACGGCGATAGCGCCGTTTATGATTCGATGGTGAGGATGGCGCAGGATTTTTCGATGCGGTACCCATTGATTGACGGGCAGGGCAATTGGGGCAGCGTCGACGGAGACAATGCGGCCGCCTACCGTTACACCGAAGCGCGTCTGACACGCATCGCCACCGAGATGCTCGCCGACATCGAGAAGGAAACCGTCAAATTCGTCCCCAACTACAACGAAGAGCTTCAGGAGCCGACCGTCCTGCCGACTCGTGTGCCGAACCTGCTGGTCAACGGTTCGGACGGAATCGCGGTGGGCATGGCGACCAAGATTCCGCCGCACAACCTGGGCGAGATCATCGAAGCCACCATCCAATTGATTCAGCATCCGAACACGAAGTCCGGGGATTTGTACAAGATGGTGCCGGGGCCGGATTTCCCCACCGGCGGATTCATTTATGGCCGCGAAGGCATCAAGCAGGCTTACGAGACGGGGCGCGGCGTGATGCAGCTTCGCGCGAGGGCCGCGATTGACCGCATCGGGCGCGGCGCCCAGGAGCGCGATGCCATCGTCATCACCGAGATTCCTTTCCAGGTCAACAAGGCGAAGTTGATCGAACATATCGCCGACCTGGTCAACGACAAGAAAGTCGAGGGCATTTCGGAAATCCGCGACGAGACCGACCGCGAATCGTCCGCCCAGAAGAAAGTCCGCATCGTCATCGAACTCAAACGCGACGCCGTCCCGCAGATCATCCTGAACAAGCTCTACAAGATGACGCAGATGCAGATCTCGTTCGGGATGATCAACCTGTCGATTGTCAACGGCCAGCCGAAGATTCTCAACCTGGCCGATACGCTCAACGAATTCATCGCCTTCCGCCGCGAGGTCGTGCGCAACCGTACGACCTACGAGTTGAAGAAGGCCAAGCACCGAGCGCACATATTGGAAGGCCTGAAGAAGGCCATCGACATCATCGACGAGATCATCAAGCTGATCCGCGGGTCGAAATCCACCGACGACGCCAAGCAGGGACTGGTCAACAAATTCAAGTTCACTGAGATTCAGGCTCAGGCGATACTCGACATGCAGCTTCGCCGCCTCGCGGCCCTCGAACGGCAGAAGATCATCGACGAGTACGAAGAGCTGATCAAGCTGATCGCCGAGCTGGAGGAGATTCTGGCGAGCGACCGCACGCTGAGGAACTTGATCGTCAAGGAGCTGCGCGCGGTTCAGAAGGATTACGTCGACGAACGCCGCACGCAGATCGTCGACAGCGGCGTCGAGTTGACGCTCGAAGACCTAATCGCGGACGAGGATGTGGTGATCACGCTGACCCATTCGGGCTACGTCAAACGCACGCCGCTGACGATTTATAAATCGCAGCGGCGCGGCGGGGCCGGGCGCAAGGGCATGAGCACGCGGTCGGAAGACGTCGTTTCGCACATTTTCATCGCCTCGACCCACAGCTACCTGATGGTCTTCACGAACGAGGGGAAGGTCTATAAACTGAAAGTCCATGAGATCCCTGACGCCACGGCGGCGGGCAAAGGCAAGGCCATCGTCAACCTGATCAGCCTGCCGTCGTCCGAGAGGGTCGCGGGCGTGATCCCGGTCCGCGAATTCGCCGAAGGCCGTTACGCCATGATGGTCACTCGCAAGGGAGTGATCAAGAAGACGGAGCTTTCCGAATTCGGCAATATCCGGCAAAACGGCATCATCGCCATGGGCGTCGACGAAAGCGACGAGCTGATGGCCGTGGAGGTGACCGACGGCGCGAAGAAGATCTTCCTGGCCACGCACGAAGGCATGGCGATCTGCTTCAACGAAGAGGAGGTGCGCGACATGGGACGCCAGGCCCGCGGCGTGCGCGGCATCACGCTGCGCGACGACGATTACGTGGTCAGCGTCGTCGCCGTGGACGGCGACGAGCAGATGCTGAGCGTCACCAGCAACGGATTCGGCAAGCAGACGCCGCTCTCGGAATACCGCGTGACGTCGCGCGGCGGCAAAGGCGTGATCAACATCAAGACCACCGACAAGAACGGCAAGGTGGTCGCCGTCATGCCGGTCGCCAAAGAGAGCGAGTTGCTGATCATCAACACTGCCGGCAAATTGATTCGCCTCGAAGCCGAGAAGATTCGCGCCACCGGGCGCAGCGCCCAGGGCGTCAAACTGATCGACACGACGAGCGGCGACCTGGTCGCCAGCGCGTCGCTCGTCGAGCAGCAGAGCGGGCAGGTGGCTGAAGATGCGGAGGCTGAAAAATGAGCGAACAAAGGGATCGACCTAATCGGAAAAATAACTGCTCAGGTCTTCCGCCGCGCTAGCGGCGCCTGAATTTAGCCGTGGGTTTCAACCCACGGTAGGCAGGTGAGATTCTCAGCGTCGCGTCAGCGACGGTTGATTTCAGGCGTCGCTGACGCGACGCGAGGCTTTTCCCACAGCTTCCCCGGCGTTGAAACGCCGGGCTAAAGTCAGATGCCGCTACCGCGGCATAGAGGCCGCAGTAGTTACGAATAGAAGACGGAAGGTGGAAAATGGGTGATGGAAAAGCTGAAGCAGGTGTTACCCCACGCGCGTATCAACAACGCCCCAACTTTCATAAATTTGCTGTTAACCGCTTGCCTCCTTGCGCTGAGTACATTCGTTCTTTCTTGCTCCAGCGGCGCGCTGCTCGATAAGGCGCAGGCGGCATGGGACAATACCGATTACGCCGCCGCGGCGGATTATTACGAGCAGTTCCTCAAAGAGAATCCGGGGAGCGACAAGGCGGAATTCGCCCGGCTGAGAGTGGCGACGATCTACCGGCGCGATCTCAAGCGGTACGACCGCGCCGTCGAACACTACATCCACTTCATTGAGGAGTTCCCGAAATCGCCTGACATCGTCCAGGCGCGGGTGCAACTCGGCGACTGCTACGGACTGACCAGGAAGTATCGAGAGGCCATCAGTGAATACGAAGGCGTCTTGCCGAAGATCAGCGACGAGAGTGAGCGCCGCCGCTTGCGGCTCAACATCGCCGACATGTATTTCGATCTGAATGATCGTGGACAGGCGCTGGCCGAGTATCAGAAGGTGGTCGCGGGCGCTACTTACGATAACCTGACCGAACGCGCCTATCTGCGGATCGGAGGCATCAGACTCTTGCGCGATGAGTATGAAGACGCCATCCCGGCCTACCAGACGGTGGCGTCTTCAACCAAGGATCCGATGGTCCGCCGAGCCGCCCGCTTCGGATTGGCCGATTGTTACGTGCGCACACTCCAATACGACCAGGCTATTCGGACGTTGGAGCAGACCGAGCCTGATCCGAAATCGCCGAGCTATATTCAAAAACGCATCGCAAGCATTCGAGAACAACGACGTCAACGCAATCTTTCCACGCCGTTTCCACAGAAATGGCCAGATAAACAGTCGGATAAACAGTCGGGTAACTAATAGACCGGAGTCTTTATGCCTATATTCAGGGGGGGCCGCAAGCCCACAAAGAAAAAATCATTCGGGGGAAAGCCGGGAAAGCCGGGCAGGGGTGGTAAATTCGGCGGCAAGCCGGGGGGAGGTAAGTTCGGTAGAGCAGCCGGCGGCCCAATTAAGAAGAGCAAGAAGCGCGCGCCCAAACGCAAAAAGAAAATCGTGAAGAAAGCTCCGGCGCAGACCATCGAGAGCACCGGCATGGAAGCCTGGTACATGAAACAGTTGGTGACCGCCGGGATCCCGATCGTCGTCGTACTCGACACCGGCGAAAAGATGCGCGGTTTCGTGCGCTACTACGACAAAGACACCTTCAGCCTCGGACCCGCCGACGGCAGCCCGAAGATGTTCCTGCGTAAAGATAGCATACGCTATTTGTACGAAGAGCCGGAGGAGGGCGAGTTTTACGAGGAAGAATACGAGGAGGAGGAGGAGGAGGAGGAGGAGACCTGAATAGCGGGCGGTCGCGCCACATAACCCGAATTTCGTGGAAGTCACGCTCATGGTTCGCAAACAAAATGGAACCTTAAGCGTGGCTTTCGCGTCTATGCCAGTATCGCAATTTCCCCTTTTGTTCACTTAATCGCGCTCTTTCGCCGTAACGTTTCGCGCAAATTGCATTAGATGAAACGTTCACTGATCGAGGATCGAGGATCGAGGATCGAGGATAGAAGGTCGAGGATCGAGGATTGTGTCATAAGCTCCGCCAAAGGAGACTGCTGCTTTCTAAGCAGCAGAGGAATTTGGCATCGCGTGGAGGGTTGGCATAGCGCGATCCTCTTTCCGTGAGTTATAATTTCGCCGAGCAAAGGCACTCTCTTCGAGAGAAACAGTTTCGCTCTTTGACAGTGGAGATATAAGGTTGTTTGTCCTAATACT